>Ga0214468_1000518_pt1 | contig 12156 bp, 7 predicted proteins | sample RVTome_9_FD_187334 | JGI IMG/M metagenome (GOLD analysis project Ga0214468, IMG submission 187334) | Soil microbial communities from uranium-contaminated site in the Upper Colorado River Basin, Wyoming, United States - RVT155D38 HiSeq ...
AGGAGCCCGAGCAGGAGACCGCCCAGATAAGCGGAGGGGGCAAGGCGTCGGCGGCGTCGCATTAGGACCTCTCGTTTACTCAGACTCGAACCGAATGCGCGGATCGAGCACGGCATAGACGACATCGGTGATCATATTGGCCACCACATAGGTGAGTGCGATGACCAACACACACCCCTGTACCACGGGATAATCCCGCTGCTGAATGGCCCGAATGGTGAGATCGCCCAACCCCGGCCAGGCAAAAATCGTCTCGGTAATCACCGCTCCCGACAGCAACGCCCCGCCCTGCAAACCGATCAGTGTCACCAGCGGAATCAGCGCATTGCCGAGGGCATGCTTGCCGACCACAACCCATTCTACCAGCCCCTTGGCCCGCGCCGTGCGAATGTAGTCCTCACGCAGCGTCTCCAACATGCCGGCCCGGGTCATGCGGGTCAAAATCGCCATCATCGCCGTGCCCAGGGTGAGAGCAGGTAGAATGAGATAGGCGATGCTCCCATCGCCTCGTCCCGACACCGGGAGCCAACCCAGGTGCAGAGAAAACCCTAGAATGAGCAGCGGTCCCAGCCAAAAATTCGGTATGGACACCCCGATCAACGCCAGCAGCATGGAAACGGTATCGAGCCACGAACGCGGACGCAGCGAGGCGAGGACACCCAACGGCAGCGCCAGCGCAATCGCGACCACCAACGCGGCGCCCGCCAGGGCCGCCGTGGCCGGCAAGCGCTCGCCAATCAAGGTGCTGACCGGACGCCGGTTGTGCAAGGAGCGGCCCAGATCCCCGCGCACCGCGCGCTGCAAAAACGTGAGATACTGCTGCCACAGCGGCCGATCCAATCCCAACTGACGCCGCAACGCCCCCCGGTCCACGGTGCTGGCGGTTTCGCCTAACATCAAATCGATCGGATCACCGGGAATGAGATGAATGATCAGAAACACAAATGTGGAGACGCCCCAAATGACAGGAAGAATAAACAAGGCGCGCCGCAGGACAACCGTGCGCATCGGGATTACGAGGCCCTGTCCGACGACTGCCGCCGGATCGACTGGATGGCCCGGTAATCACCTGCGGGGGGCAGAGAATAGCCGGTAAACGTGGTGCGCAGGACCGCCACATTGGTGTCGTGCCAGAGAGGAATGTAGGGCAACTCGGACGCAGTAATGGCTTGCGCTTCGCTATACGCCGCTCGGCGCTGCTCCAATGCGGTGGCGCGGCGGCCTTGATCCAGCAAGGCGTCCAGATACAAGTTGACATAGCGCCCGCGATTGGCACCCGCGGGCGGAATGGACTGGGAGTGCAGCACATAATGAAAAATGTCGGGGTCGGTGACGCCGACCCAGGTGAGCGCGTAGAGCTGAAAATTGCCGGCGCGAATATCGCCAAAAAACGTGCCCCATTCATAACTGCGAATCTCGATCGCAATCCCCACGTTGCGGAGGGATTCTTGCATCACCTCCGCGATACGACGCCCCACCTCATTCTGCGATGTCTTGTACTGCAGTTGGAAACGCGCTTGCGGCCCCACGCCGTCCGGATCGGGAAACCCAGCGGCATCGAGCAGTTGCGCAGCCCGCTCCGGATCGTAGGCATAGCGGGACACTTGCGGCTCATACGCCCAGTGTCCCGCCGGTAGAATTCCATCTGCCGGCTGCGCCAGGCCGTGCAGCACATGCTGAATTAAGGCTTGACGATCGATCGCATGCGCTAAGGCTTGCCGCACCTGCACATGACGCAAAATCGGATCGCGGCTGTTCAGCCCTACATACATAAAATTCGTACCCGGCGATTTCATCACATTAAACTGGCGATCTTCACCGAGCCGCGAGAGCAGATCCGGCGGCAGCACATTTTGCAACAAGTCAATATTGCCTTTTTGCAACTCGAACAACCGCACCATGGCGTCGGGCAAAATGCGGAAGACGACCTCGTCAACGGACGGTTTGGACTCGAAGTACGCCGCATTCGCCCGCAGATGCAACGACACATCCGGCTCTTGCTTCACAAACACGAACGGTCCGGTGCCAATGGGATGCGCATCCAAATTCCGCTGCGCCTCACCCTCGCGTGGCGGCGGGATAATGGGCAACGTCATGTTACTGCTCAAAAACGGGGCAAACGGCTCGCTCAGGACAAATTGCACCCGATCATCGGCAAGGACGTCGACCGAGCGAATGTTGTCGAAGCTGCCGCGTTTGGGCGATTGCGTCTCCGGGTCGAGCAGGGAGGTGAAGGTATAATGCACATCGGCAGCGGTGAACGGGCGTCCATCATGCCAGCGAACGTCCCGGCGCAAGTGAAAAATATAAGTCGTCGCGTCAGGAGTGTCCCAGGACAGCGCCAACTCCGGCACGATACGGGCTTGGGCATCGAGGCGGACCAAGCCATTGTAAAGGAGTTGAGAAACTTTATAGGAGGCGGCATCGAGCCCAAAGCGAGGATCGAGATGCTGCGGCGCCGTATCTAAACCAATGCGTAAAACCGCTGTTGACGCCTCTGGAGAGTCCGTTGAGGATGTACACCCGGTCAGGCTGAATAGACAAATTACGCCCAGACACAGAACCACACGAGCCCTGCTCAACCTGCCCCATGTTCTAGTCTTCATAGCGATTTTAATTCTTCCCATAGCCCATTAATAAGTGCCTGACCTCGTCTGGTCAAAACCCTACCTTAACAGGACCTCACCCGTCAACCTTGCACTCAGCCTGACATTACGTTATGGTGTCTGATAGCTGCTCGCTCGGCACCGATCTGGCACCGGGCTTCCCGCCGTCAAGTAGACAACGGATAAATTGAGCCACCGCATATGACACCAACCCTTTGGCAGATTGCAGAGACGCCGCCTGCCATGCAGCAAACCCTGAGCGCCGCAACCGGTCTCTCGCCGCTCCTGTGTCAGCTCCTAATCAATCGCGGTATGACCGATGCCGCCCAGGTCAAAGCTTTTCTGTCGCCGTCGCTGCACGATCTGGAAGATCCGTATTTATTACACGGCATGGACCGGGCCATCAAGCGTTTGCTGCGGGCCTTGCGCGAGCAAGAATGCATCGCGGTCTATGGCGATTACGATGTGGACGGCGTCACGGCAACCGCCCTGCTGCTGACCTTTTTCCGGGAATTGGGTTTGCACGTGCCCTACTATATTCCCGAACGCTCCAGTGAAGGCTATGGACTTAATCTCAACGCCATGCATCGTTTAGCCCGCGATGGCGTGCGCTTGCTCATTACGGTCGATTGCGGCATCACGGCGGTGGAGGAAATTGCGGTGGCCCGCGGCCTCGGCATCGATACCATCATCACCGACCATCATCAGCCACCCGACGTGTTGCCGGACGCTTGGGCCTTGTTAAACCCGCACCAGTCCGCTTGCCACTATCCCAACAAACATCTGTGCGGTGTCGGCGTCGTCTTCAAACTCATCACCGCCTTGCGCGCCGCCCTGCGCCAATCTGATCTCTTTGCGGACCATCTCCCCAATCTAAAACGTCATCTGGACCTCGTCACCCTGGGCACGATTGCCGATGTCACCCCGATACAAGGTGAAAATCGCGTCATCGTCACCTATGGCTTGCAAGAACTCGAACAGACCCGCAAGCCTGGTCTACAGGCACTGCGCCGGGTGAGTCAGCGCGACGGCAAACCAGCCAATGCCGGTGAAGTTGGCTTCCAATTGGCCCCGCGTCTTAACGCCAGTGGCCGCTTGGGCTCTGCCGCTCAAAGTGTAGCGCTATTAACCTCAAGCGATCCGCACGAAGCCGCTGCATTGGCGCAACTCTTAGACGAGGTCAACCGAAAACGCCGCGCCTTGCAACAGGGTATCGAAGAGGCGGTACACGACCGCGTGACGCGCCAATACGGCGGCAACCCACCTGCTGCGATCGTCCTGGGCGATCCAGACTGGCACCACGGCATCGTTGGCATCGTCGCCGCCCGCATTGCCGAGACGTATCACCGTCCCACCTTTTTGCTGCAAACCCACGACGGCACGGCCCGGGGCTCGGGACGCAGTATTCCGGCCTTCGATCTCTATCAGGGGTTGCAACATTGTTCCCGCTGGCTGCAGCGCTTTGGCGGTCACAAATACGCGGCTGGGCTCACCATGGATGCGGCGCACCTGCCGCATTTGCAAGAAGATCTAATCCGCTATGCCGACGAGATTCTTGAGCCGAGTGACTTAGCACCGACGTTACATCTCGATGCGAGGGTTGATCTGGCCGAGATCACCACCGCCCTCGTCGAACAACTCGCGGTTTTTGCGCCGCATGGCGCCGGCAACCCGGCACCCCTACTCGGCGCGTACGGCGTTCGCATTACCTCACCGATTCGTCCGATGGGACAAAAAGGCGAACACGCCCGCTTTCAGGTCTCTCAAATGGCCACGAGCATCGAAGTGATCGCCTTCGGGCAAGCCGAATGCATCCGCACCTTTCCCCCTGATCAGCCCCTGGATATTGCCTTCACACCCATTCTCAACACCTGGCGCGGGCGCTATAATATCGAGTTACAACTGCGCGCTGCACGGCCGCACACATCCGGGTCAGGGGAAAAGAAGAATTGACAGTTTCCGCGCCTGTTTTGTACATTTGTTTTGTTACAATTCCTTTGTTCACATCACGTTACTCGCGGCCTCGACTCTAGTCATTACCGCCCTTTTCGCAAGCAGAGGACTGGCACGGTGTATGTAAGTTTTTTCAACTTACGGGAACAACCGTTCAATTTGACGCCAGATCCGCGTTTTCTGTTCCTCAGTCCCCAACACGAGGAAGCGCTGGAGCATTTGCTCTATGGGATCAGGGAACGCAAAGGCTTTATTGAAATTACCGGTGAAGTCGGTACGGGCAAGACCCTGTTGTGCCGGATCCTTCTAGACCGGCTGGATGACACGGTTTCCACCGCGTTAATTTTCAATTCCTATCTGACCGAAATCGAGCTGTTACAAGTTATTCTCAGTGACTTTGGCCTTACCTGCGAAGAACACACTCGGAAAGCGTATATTGATACGTTGAATCAATATCTCTTAGATGAGTTTGCTGCCGGACACAATGCCGTCGTGATTGTGGATGAAACCCAAAATGTGGAGCCCACTGTCCTGGAGCAGCTCCGTATGCTCTCCAATTTGGAAACCGACAGCGGCAAGCTCTTGCAAGTCGTGCTCATCGGTCAGCCGGAACTGCGCGATAAATTAGCCACCCGACCAATGCGTCAGCTCGACCAGCGCATTGCGGTGCGTTATCACATCCACGGTCTCAGCCGGGCGGAAACGCAACACTACGTCTTGCACCGCCTAAGTGTAGCGGGCTCTGCCAACAGCGTCTCCTTTAGCTCACGGGCTTGGACGCTGATCCATCGCCACTGCGGCGGCATTCCGCGGCGCATCAATCTGCTCTGTGACCGCATCCTCATGACGGCTTATGTGCGCGGCGCCCGGCATGTGCAGGCGTCCATCGTGCGCCAAAGCATACGGGATCTCGGTGGACCCTCGTATACTTCGGCTCATAAGCACTGGCGCGGCGCCCCTCGGCTGTCTCGGCTCGCCCTGGCAAGCCTCATCGGTTCGGGGGTGTTAATGCTCGTGGGCGGGGCCGTCCTCTTCCCCTCTCTGCAACAACGTCTCGGATTTTTCCAGCCGCCTCAGCAGTCGGCCCTCACGCAGCTGCCAGCCCCTCCCACCCCGTTGCCGCCACCGATTACCGCATCAAACTCGACGGTGGCAAGTTCGTCTTTGTCGAGTGCTGCTCTGACTCCAGTTGTGCCCCCGACTGCCTCGTCCCAACCGGCGCAGTTCGCCGCAGCGGATCTGCACCTGGCGCACACCCTCTGGCGTTTAAAAACCCACACCGAAGCCCTCGAATTGTCCTCTGAGCTCCCGCAGACGCTCAATCAGACCGAACGCTTGGCACAGGCGGCCGAGACGATGGGTCTCGAAGTCACGGCATTCAATGCGGGTATGTTGCAATTGGCTCGCCTATCCCGGCCTTGTCTCATCGAAGTGAGCGTCAATCCCGTCATCCCGCACACCACGCTATGGGTCCTCCTGCGCGTGGGCAAGGATCGCGTGCTCATTTATGAGGAACCAGCCGGCGTTACCAGCCTGTCCCGGAGGGAATTTCAACAGCGCTGGTTCGGAAAGTTGTATTTAAGCCTGGAACAGAGCCAATACCGCGGGGCGAACTTTTCTCAAGGCATGAACGGAACGCGCATTCAAACTCTGCAAAAAGTGTTACAAGGTCTCGGTTATTTTCCCGGCCCGGCGTCGGGTTACTTTGATGCGCAAACCCTGCAGGCCGTGAAAGCCTTTCAACGCGATAATCAACTTATCGTCGACGGGCATGTCGGGCCGCGCACCCTGATGATGCTGTTTCACGTGGGTGCCCATCTCTTGCCCAAAACGACGTAGAGTATACGGGTCTTATGAGCATCATTACTCAGGCACTTAAGAAAGCCCAGCACGAGCAACGGCAACACCACGCGCCATTTCCATTGCAACGGTCGCGCCTACCGACGCTGATGCCAACGCAGCGCCGGTGGCCTTGGGTGCTGAACGCAGCGGGTTGTGCAGCCGTATTCGGCGCCGGGCTTCTCTTTTATGTCTGGCGGACACCGTCGCCGGAGGCGCCGCTCGCTCGGCCACTCGCCATGGAGATGCCGGGGTCACCACCGATGGTCACGAGTCTGGACCCCACCTCCGGCGAAGCAGCGCCTCCGGTCTTGCTCCCTGTGCCCAAGCGACGAACGCCCACACCGGCGGCGCCAGTCCAAGAACCTCATGTTGAGACGACGCCAGCGGCCGAGGCTCGGCCGCTGGTCGCATCGCTGACAGAGGCAAGTGTCGCCCCTGCACCCAGCCTTGTGCCTTCCCAAACGGCACTGAGCGTCGATCAGCCGACCATCCCTGGCGCGACGGGGCCGTCCGGATTGGTCTCTCGGAATCAATCCCAAGCTCAGATCCGTTTTAATACAGGGCTCAAAGCGCAACAGGCCGGGGATACGACGCAGGCAGAGCAACAGTTGCTCCAGGCTATTGCCCTCGATCCGTCGTTCAAAAGGGCCTATAACAGCCTGGGCAATCTCTACTATCAACGCGAGGCTTACAACCAAGCTAAAGTCATGTATCAACACGTATTGGAAATCGACCCGGACTACGTTAAAGCGCGGAATAACTTGGGCAACACCTATATGCAATTGGCCATGTATGCCGAAGCCATTGCCGAATTAAACCAGGTGATTTCGACCGATAGTGAATCCGGGCTGGCCCATTACAATCTGGCCTGTGTCTACGCCCGTAGCGGAGACGCAACCCGGGCTGCGCAATATCTCAACCAAGCTATTGAGCGCGAGCCCCAAGCACGTGTCTGGGCCCGTACGGATGCGGACTTTACATCGGTGCGCACCCTACCGGTATTCCAAAAGTTACTAGGGGCGTCGTGATGCTACTGCGGTATTTTTGGGTGGCCTATCTCGTGCTCGTCACTCTGGCAGCAGCCTTAGCCGCCAACATGACCACCTCGTATATTGGGGCCAAGTTAGCTAAGCCGGTGGTGTTCGAGCCGGAACTGGCTGATCAAACGCCGCAGCAACGCATGCGCTTGACCAAGGCGGATTATACGATCATTACGGAACGGAATATTTTTAATGCCAATCCGCCGAGTCAGACCCCCAAGACGGTCGAAGTGGCGCCACCGCCAGTGGCGTCGCAACCCATCCAGGAAACCCAGTTACAATTGAAATTGGCGGGGACCGTGGTAGGGGTGCAAAGTCAATACTATGCCATCATCGAGGATCTGACCCAGCAGGGCTCTCAAGCGTTGTATCAGGTAGGGGATACGATCCAAGATGCGCGCATCGCGGAAATTCTTCCCAAATGTGTGGTGTTTGACAAACGTGGGACATACGAACGCCTGTGCTTTCCCCGAGAAGAGCCATCCAGCAACGGCCAGCCACAGGGAACGCGTACCTCCTCACGCCTCGCGCCAACCGACTCAGAGTCTGGCGATGAGGATATCGTTCGAGTCGATAATGCAACGTGGCGAGTCAGCCGCGAACTGATGCAAGAGCACTTTGCGAACCCCGTCATGCTCTCGTCCCAAGCACGGGTCACCCCCTATATCGTCCAGGGCGAACGACAGGGCTTCCGCCTTAGCCGCTTGCAGCCTAATAGCTTGTTACAGAAAATCGGCTTACAGCATGGCGATGTCCTTCAAAAAGTCAATGGCCAGGAGATTGCCTCCACTGGCGATGTCTTGCAAGCTTATCAACAGCTCCAACAAGCCGGGACGGTACGGCTGGAAATTCTCCGGCGCAACCGCCCCACCACGCTGACTTACGAAATACGCTGAGGGCTCTCACCGCCTAAAATGAGGTCGTATGCATTGTTATAAGCCCGTGCTCATCGGATTGTTCGCCTGGTTCCTCCTCACCTGCCTGCCGCTCCCCCTGGTGCAGTCGGCTCGGCTCGCCACCGAGGACAAGATCACGGAGACAACCGGCACAACCAGCGGGGCGCCTAGCACGGCAGCGGGAAGCGAGGCGGCAACAAGTGGCATTTTGCTGAATTTCAAGGATGTTGATCTGCACCAAATCATCGACCTCATGAGTGATCTGACGGGCACAAACTTTCTCGTCGATCCAAAAGTTCGCGGCAAGGTCACGATCGTCGCGCCGCGTCCCGTCAGTCTCGATGAAGCTTACAGCGTGTTTCTCTCGATCCTCGAAGTACAGGGATTCACCGTGGTGCCGCAAGGGCCGATCACCAAAATCATTCCTTCCCGGGAGGTGAAGGAAAGCCCTCTCCCTACCGCGATTACCGAACGCGACGGAGCGGCGATAGGCCGCGATGAGTTTATTACGCAACTCATTCCTCTCGAATATGCCGATGCCAATGACATTCGCGGCCTGTTATCGGCGCTGGTTTCAAGAGAAAGCAGCCTGCTTGCCTATGCGCCGACCAACACCTTAATCCTAACCGAGGTGCAATCCAATATTAACCGCTTGATGAAAATTATCCGCGCCCTGGATGTGGAGGCGCCCGAGGCCGTCCTCAAGGTCATCGCCCTGAAATTTGCCGCGGCAGATCAGATGGCCACCTCCCTGCAAACCGCCTTAGAGGGTCTGGCCGAAGCGAGTGATGCAAACGGCACGCAGCCGCAGCGGCAGCCGACGCGCCGACGCATCGCTCAGCGGGCGCAGCAGACGGCGACGCTCAGCCGCTCTCCAACCGCCCCGAAAATCATTGCCGATACCCGCACCAATAGTCTCGTGGTGATTGCCACGCCAGAGGTGTTACAGGCAGCGGAAAATCTCATTGCCAAGCTGGATGTGCCGACTCCCGAAGGCCGCGGCCAGATTCACGTCTACTATCTCGCCCATGCCAACGCCGAAGAGCTGGCCCAGGTGCTCACCGCCCAGGCCACCGAGATCGAACGTGTCCGCACCGCCTCTACGGGCCAGCAAGCACGCCCGCAACAGCAGCAACAGCAGCAACAGCAGCGAACCGGCGGGCAAACCGGCACCACGCCATTGGGTATTACGATCACCGCTGACAAACCGACCAACGCTCTCGTCATTACGGCGCCGCCCGAAGCCTATACCGTGCTCAAAGAAATCATCGAAAAACTCGATATCCGCCGCTCTCAGGTGCTCGTCGAGGCGCTCTTTGCGGAAGTGACGCTGGGCAAAGCAGAAGCCCTCGGCGTCGAGTGGCGGGTCCTTGATGACCCGGATGAGGGCGGCGTACAGGTGTTTGGCAGCTCGACTGGATCGGGGCAGACCGGCGTGATCAACGACCTGAGCACTCCGGCAGCCCTCAGCGCGACGCCAACGGGGTTGATTATTGGCGCATTACGCAATACGATCACCATTGGGAATAACCAACTACTCAATATCCCGGTGGTGTTGCGGGCATTTGAAGGCGACACGGATGTGAATATCTTGGCCACCCCGAACCTGCTGACAACCGACAACGAAGAAGCCGAAATCGTCATTGGCGAAGAGCGTCCCTTCTTGCGCACCGCACAAGATGCGCCGATAGGCGGGGTGCAGGGGGGGTTCGCGACCACCCGCAATTTTGAGTTTCGCGATGTCGGGATCACGCTGCGCATGACGCCGCAGATTAGTCACGGCAAAACCGTACGGCTCAATTTGTTTGTGGAATTGACGGCGTTTGTGGATGAAGCCGAAGTGGGTGCGGTGACCACCACCAAGCGCTCCACCGAGACCACGGTGATTGCCGATGATGGCCAAACCATCGTGATTGGCGGGCTGATCCGTGAAGATGAAAACAAATCCCAGACCCAGGTGCCGTGTCTGGGTAATATGCCGCTTTTGGGGTGGGCCTTTAGACAAAATTCACAATCCAATCGCAAGAATAATTTGCTCATTTTCATCACACCGCATATCCTCAATACACCTGGTGATATTCAAACGATTACGGAACACAAACGCCTGCAGTCGGATCGGGCTCCGGAGATCTCAGACCAGTTGCGGCGCAACCAGCCGCAAGAGAACCGTGAACTCCTGCTCGATTGAGGTCAGGCCGGAAGAGAATGATCATGCGGCAGACCCCATTAACAGATATTCTGCTCGGTACCACCTCGCTCACGCCGGAGCAGCTTGGGCGGGCAGAGGAAGTGCGCCAGCAAAAAGGGCTGCGCCTCGAAGAGGTACTGGTGCAACAACGCCTCGTGACCGAGGAAGAACTGCTCCAAGCCCAGAGTCAGCAACTGGGCCTGCCCTATTGGAAAGCCCTACCCGAAAGCGAATTTGATGTGACCTTGATGCGGCAGGTTCCCCTGACCTTTGCCCGGCACCATAAACTCGTGCCGGTTCGGCACGAAGATGGCGCCGTCCTGGTCGCCATGCAGAACCCGCTCGATCTGCAACCGCTCGATGATGTCAGCCTCCTGCTCAATTGCCCGGTGGAACCGGTCTTATGTCTGGAGCGCGAAATCATTACGGCTCTCAATCGTCACTATGACTCAGGGCCGCAAACCGCGGCGAAAGTCATCGAAGATCTCGATGCGGCCGACCTGGGTCAGTTGGCCTACCGCCTGGAGGGCCCGCAAGATATTCTCGACCAGGATTCCGATGCGCCGATTATCCAGTTGGTCAACCTGATGCTCTCCCAGGCGGTGCAGGATCGCGCCAGTGATATTCACATTGAACCGTTTGAGCGCTCGCTCAAAGTGCGCTACCGCATTGATGGCGTCTTGCACGAAGTTCTAACGCCGCACAAACGGCTGCAATCCGCCATCACCTCACGTCTCAAAATCATGGCGGATCTAAACATCGCTGAAAAGCGGCTGCCCCAGGATGGACGCATTGCGATCCGGGTGCGGAATAAGGACGTCGATATTCGAGTTTCGGTATTACCGACGGCGTTCGGAGAACGCCTGGTGCTGCGTCTGTTAGACAAATCCGACTCCATATTGGGCCTGGACGATATCGGCTTTGCGCCGAACGTCTTCGATCTCTACACCCGGTTGATTGGCCGCTCGCACGGCATCATTCTGGTGACCGGCCCGACGGGGAGTGGAAAAAGCACGACGCTGTACGCGACTCTCCAACGCATCAACTCGCCCGCGGTGAACATTATTACGGTTGAAGATCCGATCGAGTATCAGCTCGAAGGCATTGGGCAAACCCAGGTGAATGCCAAGATTGATCTCACTTTTGCTAATGGCTTGAGATCCATCTTGCGTCAAGACCCGGATATCATCATGATCGGTGAAATTCGCGACCGGGAAACGGCTGAGATCGCCATGCAATCTTCGCTGACCGGGCATCTCGTATTCAGTACCCTGCACACCAACGATGCCGCCAGCGCCGTCACCCGATTGCTCGATATGGGCATTGAACCGTTTCTCATCTCGTCTTCGGTTCTCGCCATGATGGCCCAGCGCCTGGTGCGCGTACTCTGCCCGGCCTGCCGGGAACCGGTCAAGCCCGATGCCGGCACCTTGCGGGAGTTGGGTTTGACGATGGAAGATTGTCTGGCGGTAGGGGGATATCTCTACCACGGACGTGGGTGTGATCAATGCCGCGGCACCGGTTATCGGGGCCGCATGGGCATTTATGAATTATTGCCGCTCGACGATACGATTCGTCCCCTCGTCATGCAATATGCCAACGCGAGCACCATCCGCTCGATGGCCATCGAG
>Ga0214468_1000519_pt1 | contig 12133 bp, 10 predicted proteins | sample RVTome_9_FD_187334 | JGI IMG/M metagenome (GOLD analysis project Ga0214468, IMG submission 187334) | Soil microbial communities from uranium-contaminated site in the Upper Colorado River Basin, Wyoming, United States - RVT155D38 HiSeq ...
TCCTCGATCGACGGCCAGTCGTCTCGTCCAAGGGTGACCACGAGTACTTCGTGACCTTTGTCGGCCAGGCGCCGGGCTACCTCCGAAACGACTACCTCGACTCCCCCACCAACATGCGGCGGGTAATAGTCGGTAGTGAACGCGACACGCATTGGTCACCACAAAGGTGGTGAGGCGGACCTACTCGCCGTCAGCTCCGGTCGCCAATAGTGGCCGCGGCCACTCGCCGTCCGTGACCACCAGCGACCGATCTCGCACCTCGACACGACTGTCCCGCGCCCTGGCAAGCAACAAACGCAAATGACGCAGCCCGTCGCGGAAGGTCCTCAGCTTGGGCTGTCCACCAAACCGCCGGCGGTATCTGATGGGGACCTGATCCACCCGCACCCGATGCTGTATTGCCTCGATCAGGAACTCCGAGGCGAACTCCATCCCGGGTGAGGTGAGGTTCAGTTCCTGCAGCGTCTCCTTCTTGATCGAGCGCAGACCGCAATGCGAGTCGGCGATGTCACTGGCGAATAGGACATTCATCGTCTTGGTTAGGAAAGGATTCCCCACGTAACGATGAAGCCACGGCATCGCTCCGGCCTCCATGGCGGAGTTGAGTCGGTTGCCCATGACCATCTCGGCCCCGTTCAGCAACGGAAGGACGAATAGAGGCAGAGCGCTGAAGTCATAGGTTCCGTCGGAGTCACCCATGACCACGAATTGGCCCCTTGCTTCCCTGAGCCCTCTGCGGCAGGCGTTGCCATATCCTCGGTTCGGTTCGTGAATGACACGCGCCCCCGCAGATCTGGCGACGTCGACCGACCGATCAGTGGACCCGTTGTCCACAACCAGGATCTCGCCCGAGAGGCCCAGTACCGCAAGAGCCGACCTTGCCTCGTCGATGCAGCCCTTGATCGCCTCTTCCTCGTTCAGACATGGCATCACGATCGAAACTTCGAGCCGGACCTTCGGGGCCCAGGCCCCGTTGTAGGCCCCGTTGTAGGTCTGCGGAGCCTGTCGTGCCTCCTTCCGGGGTTCCGGATGAATACCAATATCGGTCATGGCCGCGAACCACCGTTCCTCTCCGTTGGATCCTCTCCCAGATTCCAAACCCACTTGAACACCAAGGGCAGCACGAAGAACATCCCAGCGACACCTGCCGACAGCACCGCCGCCTGACCCCAAAGGGGGAGACGGGCGAGCGGTTCGAGCGGCTCGAGCCAGCCGGGCACCTCCACCGAGTTGATCTCGGGTGGGGTGTACGGCGCCTCCTCCTGGGCGATGACCGCCCGGCCATCTCCGGCCACGTCGTCGTCGGCGGAGACGAACAGCGCAGGCCCCAGCAACAAGAACGCGACCATGGCGAAGCCCATCAATAGTCGAACGATTCGGAACCTCATGATCTCCCCTGCACCTTCTGCATGCCCTGTGTGGCTCATCGCGGGTGCTCGTAGCCCTTGACGAGTGCGCGAGCCCGCTCCTCGAGCCGCATCCCACGCTGGACTTTACGGGCAAAGAAGAATTGTCCGTCCGCCTTCTGCACCGGCACGCGGTGCACTCGATGAAGGTCTGTGTCCCCGGTCACTGGTGGGCCGGCGCCCAACACTGCCGTCTGATAAATACGACGGACGACCGTCTCGGCCTGGGGGTCCCAATACCCCTTGGGATAGGCGAAGTGCCTTGGTGCCAGCCCGGTCCTGCTCTCGATGAGCTGGTTGGACTGTTCGATCTCTCGCTCCACATCGGCGATTCTCAGCCCACGCAGATCGGGATGGCTATGGGTATGTGCCCCCATGGTGACCAGACCGGAGTCGACCATCTCCCTCACCATGTCCCAGGTGAGCGGCCGGTCGCCGTCATGAAGCGGCTCTCCGGTCTCGATGTGCCCGCTGGTCAGATACAACGTGAACGGGATACCCCGGATCCGCAGCAACGGGAATGCGTTCTCGAAGAAGTCGGAGTACCCATCGTCGAATGTGAGAACGTAGCTACGATTTGCGTTGTGATCGTCGGCCCCGGAGAGGGCGTCGCCGAGGCCGACGATTCTGCCCTGGCTTTGCAGCCAGTCCACATGCCTTCGGAATGCCTCGGGCATGAGGTCCATTTGGCGTCCGGACCCCGCCCCGATCTGGTGATAGATCAGGATGCGAGGACCTGGCCAAGTTCCCAAAAAGAGGTCGGCTGTGGCGAACACGGCTTTGGCCGCCGTGCGCGCCACCTCCTTCATCTGTGATCGCACTCCGGAGGATGCTCGGCCACGCCGCTCCAAAGTGCCGACGGTCGTGGTTTCAGTCGTCATCACTCTCATCTGACTTGTCGAAGGTGCGATGCCGCCAATCGGCGAATCGGTCGAGGGCGCTCCACAACAGGTTCCTCGAGCCCCGCCCGAACCAGCGGGAGACCTTGTTGCGACGACGACGGAGCATGATCACGCCGAGCAAGGTGGCTCGCCGGATCGAGAACTCGCGATCGGTGGCCTCGACGGACCGGGTCACGGTGTGACCGGCCGAGGTGACCAGGATCACCGAATCGACCCTCTGCGCCAGGACATGCGACGCGGCCTCTCCGACATTGCTGCCGGCGATCAGGACCAGGTCGAACAGCTCTCGAGCCACCTCCATGAGGACCTCGAAGCCGTATCCGGACAAAGCGTCGGCCGCGTCCCACTCCCCGATTCCCGCCCGCAAGGTGCGGAGGCCGCTCACCAGCTCGGGGCTGGCGAGAAGCGCGGTCTTGAAGTCGATGATGGCGGACTCACGATCGCCCGAAGCATCGGTGAGCAGGCTGGACAACGTCGCCCCATGGTCGGAACCGAACTCGACGAGATCGTTCTCCTCCTGGAACGAGGCGTCGATGAGAAGCACGCTCCGCCCCGAGACGGCGATTGCCACCGCGACATCTCCGGTCAGCTCACGAATGTCCTCGCGGAAGACCCCGCTGCCCTGGAAGGCGACCACGGCGTTGTCATGATCGTCCAGCTGGCTTCGCACCATCTGGACTGCCGCCTTGCGCCGGCCGCCAGGAGTCGCCAGGTACCAGGGATCGGTGGTCGGATGATGGAACACGGCGAGGGGGCGGGATGGAAGCTCGACCAGGACCGGTGGGCCCTCCTCTAGATCCGACTCCGCCCACATGATGCCCCGTCCACGCTCGATGGCGATGAGGCCGATCAAGGCCGCGGCGATCGCGCCGAACAGGGCCAGAGCCTGGTTGTTCAGCGGCGAGGCAGCGTCCAATGTCACCGGCTGCTCCACTGCCGGGCTCTCACTGGCCCGGGCCTCCAAGTCACGCTGACCGGAGTAGAGCTGGGTCCATCTCGTTTGAAGCTGCTCGAGCCGAAGTTGGTCGAGCAGGAGCTCCTCGTCGCCCGCTGCCAGCTCTTCTGGAGTCGGGGGCGGCGGAATGGCAGCCAGTTCGATCTGGAGACGCAGGAACTCCGCGTACACCCGGTCCATCTCAGCCTGGATCTCGGCCGCACTCCGCAACACGGGGTTCATCAGCTCGACGCCGAGCGCCCCGTACTGGGCCTGCAGGGCGGCGATCCTGGTCTCCATGGCGGCGCGCTGGGCGGTGAGTGCCAGCTGCTCCTCGGTGAGCGGCAGCGCCTTAGTTGCCTCGTTGATCTCCTGACGAAGCACCCTGATCTGCTCGGTGAGATCGTCCAACTCTTCGCTAAGCCGCTCCTGGCCGGCGCCGATCGGTGAGGTCGACAGGAACCGCTGACGCATGACATCGGTCAGCTGCGTTGCCTCCTCCTGGGTGAAGCCACGACCGATGAACACGATCTGGTTCAGGTCGGTGTTGAGCTGCACCTCGGCCAAGAGCCAGGGGATGAACGTTCCCGGCGTCTCGGTGAGCACGTCCGAGTTGACATCCTGGGCCAGGTTGAACTGGGTGTCGAGGAAGGTCTCGAACTCATCGCGATCCGCGGCGGCCAAGTCCTCGACGAACGTGATCACCGAGCTCGCCTCGAACCCGGGCAGGTTGTCGTTGCGATAGTCGGCGAGCCGTCCCGACACCAGCACCGCCAGGATGCCGGCTGCCACCAAGATCCACCATCTGGCCTTGGCTATACCCTTGATCGTCGTCAGATCCACTGTTTTACCTCACTTGTCTGTCTCAAATCGACTGACTCATCCATCGCCCAGTCGCGGCGATTGGCGAAGGTCAACAAGAGCTCCTTGAGCTCTGCCTTCGCTCCCCTCCTCGATGAAAGCTCATGCAATTGCTGCACACAGTCGTGCAACGTGGCGGGCCCGGGGACCGAGGCGACCGCGATGTTTATCTGCGGGTGTGGGCTGCTCAACAGGGGACCGATCGCAAGCTCCTCGAACAGCTTCTCTCCCGGGCGAGCCCCGGTCACCTTGACCTCTATGTCCCGTCCAGGCACCAGGCCGGCGAGTCGGATCATGCGGTGGGCGAGGTCGATGATGCGAACCGGCTGACCCATGTCGAGCACGAACACCTCGCCGCGATCGGCCAGCGCCGAGGCCTGGAGCACCAACTCCACTGCCTCGCTGATGGTCATGAAATAGCGAGTCATCCGCTCGTCGGTGATGGTCACCGGCCCGCCCATCCGGATCTGCTCCATGAAGGTGGGCACGACGCTTCCCCGACTGCCCAGCACGTTGCCGAACCGGACCGCTGCGTAGATGCACCCGTTCTGCGATGTGTCTGCCGCCGACTGCACCAGCATCTCCGCCATGCGCTTGGATGCGCCCATCACGCCCTTGGGCTCCACTGTCTTGTCGGTGGAGATCAAGACAAACCTCTCGGTGCGCGTGTCCCGCACCGAATTGAGCAGGTTGGCCGTGCCCACGACGTTGGTCTTGATGGCTTCTTCCGGCCAGGTCTCGAGAATGGGCACGTGTTTGTGGGCAGCTGCGTGATAGACAACGTGGGGCTGGTACTTGTCCACGAGATCCTGGAGCTTGTCCTGATCACGCAGATCGCATAGCACCGGCTTGATCTTGGTGCCCGCCGGCACCTCCCAGCGCAGCATCCCGTCGTGCAGATGGGTTTCGTCGTTGTCCAACGCGATGACCGACTCGGGCATGAAGCGGAGCACCTGGGCCACCACCTCGGAACCAATGGAGCCGCCGGCCCCGGTGACGAGAACCGTCTTGCCGTGAAGGGTCGACTCGACCGCCTGGAGATCAGTGCTGACCCGAGGTCGGAGCAGGAGGTCGTCGAGCTCGAGATCCCGGATGTCGGGACCGCCGTCGTACCCGGTGAGGAGCTCGTCGAGGTCGGGAACGATCCTGAGGCGGACGTCGACGTCGACACAGAGGTCGACCAGACGGCGGGCGAGGACGCTGGCCCCCTCCGAGGCGACGATGATCTGATGGATCCCGAAGCGGGTGGTCAGGGAGGCGATGTCCTCCAACTCGCCCAAGACGGGCAAACCGGCGAGACGTCTGCTCCCGGCATACGGCCCCGAGCTGATGAATCCGACGACATTGACCGCGTAGGGCCCCTGCCCCACGCTTCGGGCGAACTCGGCGGCGCGCTTGCCGGTGCCGAGGATGAGGACCCGGTCGCGAGAGTCGAGCTTCAACGTGCGGTGGAAAGAGAAGAGACGGGAACGAAACCGAACGATCCCGAGGAACCCGAGAGTGATGAGACCACCCAGTGTGAGAACCGAGAGGGGCACCAGTCTCGGTGTGCCACCGATCGCCAGTGTCCCGAGGATCAGAATCGTCGAAGCCCAGAACGAGGCGCCCAGCACCCGCTTGGCCTCCCCGATGCTGGCGTACTCCCAGACGTGGCCATAGGCGCCCATGGCGACGTTGGCGATTAGATGCACTGCGATGATGGCAGGGAGCACCCTGAGCACCCGAGGCAGCCATTCGACGGGCAGCTCCCCGTCGAGAGACCTGATTCCGAGTGCCGCCAGGTAGGCGACCCCGATGAGCAACGCGTCCACGAATGCGAACGAGATGTCGACTCGAACCTGTGCCAGCGACGCCATGAGACGTCCCTGAGTTGTATTGCCCGCGCTTACCCCGGTAGACCGCTTTGTCACGGCATCCGCCCTCTTTATCCCAGACAGATGTGCACGACAGCACGAAGCCCCCATGCGGCATCTGCAATGCCTCCCATGTCCGGGTCAGGGATCGACCAAGCGAGTTCCCCAACCCTGTCCGCGGCACCGCCCAGGTGCTCGGACTGCGCTTACCTTAACCACGGAGCGTGCTGGTTACCAGCGCGTAATTCGATTTTTTTTCAAAACCCGATTTTCATCGTATCCACAAGGCGATGACAGGGATAGGGCCGAAGGCCCCTTGAGAGTCGATCACCCTCCGTGTTATATTTCGGCCTCTCAGTGGGGTACTTAGAGGGAGGACTCACCATGAAAGCATTGGTGACGGGGTCTGCGGGTTTCATAGGCACGCACGTCTCCCGCGCTTTGTCGGGCGAAGGATTCGAGGTCACCGGGTACGACCAGGTCGAATCTTCCGAGCCCGGAATCAACACGATCATCGGGGACCTGCTCGATGCCGAGGCGGTCACCACCGCGGTCCAGGGACACGATGTCGTGATCCACATCGGGGCTATCGGCGACGTCTACCTGGCCGCCACCAACCCCGAGCTCGCCGCCGCGGTGAACGTGACCGGGAGCACCAACATCGCATTGGCCGCCGAGGCGGCCGGGGCGCGCGTGGTCTACGCATCGACGTGGGAGGTGTACGGCGACCCGGTATACGAGCCCGTCGACGAGAAGCACCCCTGCGAGCCGGATCATCCCTACAACATCACCAAGCTGGCCGGGGAGCGGATGCTGATCGCCTGTGACCGTCTCCGCGACGTGCCCGTGGTCGCCCTCAGGATGGGCACCGCTTATGGTCTCGGCATGCGGCCCAACTCGGTGTTCGAGATCTTCATCGACCGCGCCCGCCGTGGCGAGCCGATCACCATCCAAGGTGACGGGTCACAAGGCCGGCAGTTCACCCACGTCAACGACATCGCCAGGGCTTTCGTCGCCGCGGCGAAGAGCGACGTCAGAGGAATGCCCTTGAACGTGGTGTCGCCCGAGATGATCTCGATCAAGCAACTCGCCGACGTGGTGACCGAGCGGTTCCCCACCGAGGTGACCTACGGACAGCCCCGACCGGGCGATGTTGCGCCTTCATACGTCTCGGCGGACCAGATCGCCAAGACCCTTGGCTGGAAGGCAGAGGTGAGCTTCGAGGAGGGTATGGCGGAGCTCCTTTCCGCCAACAGGGACTGAGGTGGCCCCGGAAAGGCCCCGTGTGCTGGTCCTGATCAAGGGCCTGGGGATCGGCGGAGCCGAGAAGCTGATCTCGGAAGGCGCCCGGCTGTGGGACCGCGACCGGTTCGAGTATTCGGTTGCCTATGTGCTGCCCTGGAAGGACCAACTGGTGGGCGATCTGGAGCGGCTCGGCATCCCGGTCCACATGATCGGGAGCAGACGCGGGTTGACCCCGCGCACCCTGTTTCGATTGCGTGCCCTCATACGTGACGAGGGCATCGACCTCGTCCATGCCCATCTGCCCACCATGGGCATCGTCGCTCGTCTCGCCTCGCCGGTGCCGGTGGTCTACACCGAGCACAACATGGCCGACTCGTATCGCCCGCTCACCCGCGGTGCAAACCGGCTCACCTACGGGCGCAACCGCGCCGCCATGGCCGTATCGGGTGCAGTCGCCGGCTCGGTGTCGTCGTGGCCGGGGCCGGCGGTGACGGTGATTCCCAACGGCGTTGCCGTGGGCGTGGAGCCGGCGGCGGCCGAGGAGGCTCGCGCCGAGCTCGGTGTCGCCGCCGACACACCGCTCATCGCCCACGTCGGCAACATCCGGCCCGGCAAGGGCCACGATGTCCTCATCGAGGCCACCATCAGGCTCATCGCGACCCGACCCGACGTCAACGTGGTGTCGATCGGGGGCGAGAAGTACCCCGGGGATCTCGACCGCGTCACCTCGAAGGCGAAGGAGGCCGGCCTGGGCGAGTCTCTCCGATTCCTGGGCCGCCGCCCCGACGCCCTCCGTTTCGTGGCAGCAGCCGACCTCTTCGTCAACCCGTCTTCGGTCGAAGGGCTCCCGGTGGCGATCCTCGAGGCGATGGCTCTGGGGCGACCGGTGGTGGCGACCGCGGCAGGCGGTGTCCCCGGCATCGTCAAGGACGGGGAGACCGGCATCCTGGTCGAGCCGGAAGACCCCGAGGCCTTGGCCGAGGGCATGCTCCGCATGCTCGCCGATCCGGAGCTGGCGCGGCGCCTCGCCGACGCAGCCAGTGAGCTGGTGGCCAAGGAATACGGGCTGGAGCCGATGGTGCGAGCCACCGAGGATGTGTACAGGCAGGTGCTCGGTGCCTGACACGATCACCACCCGGGCGCTCGAGGACAACGACGTCGAGCCCGTCCTCGACCTGCTGCGGGCCGCACTGGGAGAGCCGCCCCTCCTCAGGCGAACACCCGAACTGCTCGCCTGGAAGCACTTCGACAACCCCTTCGGCCGCTCCGTGGCGATTCTGGCGGAGGCGGGCGATCGAATCGTCGGCCTTCGCACCTTCATGCGCTGGGATCTCGCCGCGCTCGACGGGTCGATCATCCGCTGCGTTCGCGCCGTCGACACCGCCACCCATCCCGAGTTCCACCGCCGTGGCATCTTCAGGCGCCTCACCGAGGAGGCGCTCGAGGTGGCCGCCGCACAGGGAATCGACTTGGTGTTCAATACGCCAAACGAGAAGTCTGGGGCGGGGTACCTGAAGATGGGATGGAGAGAGGTGGGACCGGTGGGTGTCATGGTGCGGCCGTCGCTGCGGTTCTTCTCCCACGCTCAGGACGACGACGCGACCGACCCGAGTCGGTTCGTCGACCAACCGGTGCCGGCCGGTCCCTTGGAGGTACCTGACCGAGAGCCGGTGGGTCTGCGCACCCCGAGGACCGACGCCTACCGACGCTGGCGCTTCGGCTCGCATCCGACCGCCTGGTACTACCAGGTGGCAACCGACGACTCGGTGGCGGTGATCCGTCCCAATGTGCGCAACGGGAGGCGAGAGTTGATCTTGGCCGATGTCTTCGGGCCCAGACCGGGCCGTGCCATTCGGAGCTGCGCTCGCCGTTCCCGGGCGGGCTACTTGGCAGGCTGGTTCTCGCCGGGCTCACCCGACCGCATGGCGGCCATCCGCAGCGGCCTCCTCCCGGTGCCGGGGGTCAACCCGCTGACACTGATGGCGAGGCCCCTCCGCGATCTCGACGTCGACGTGTTCGACATTGCCAATTGGGACCTAGCCGTGAGCGACCTGGAGCTGTTGTGAGCCTTCCCTTCCCCGTACTCGCCCAGACCGAGAGTGGGGCCACTGCCGCCTTCGAGGTGGTCATCATGGTGGTCGTATTCGGCATCCTCTTCGGCTGGGTGGGCAAGGCGATGTCCACCAAGACGGACAAGGCATGGCTGCCGCGCCTCGTGGTCTGGGCCTTCATGGCCAAGCTGGTGGGAGCGTTCGCCCGGTTCTACATGGTCAACATCCTCTACAACAGCGGCGACTCGTTCCGGTATCACGGAGCCGGCGAGATCTTCGCCAATGTGTGGAGGGGCGGGGCGATCCCGGTGTCGACAGCGGGTGGGGAAGGCACCGCGTTCACCGAGGTGGTGACCGGCTTCCTCTACGCCATATACACTCCCACCTTCCTCGGCGGATTCGTCATGTTCGCCATCCTGGCCTTCGTCGGACAGCTCCTCTTCTACTCGGCGTTCCGCCCTTGGGCCCAAGAGGAGCGACTCAAGCCTTACGCCACAGTGGTACTGCTCCTGCCCAGTCTCGTGTTCTGGCCGGCCAGCATCGGTAAGGACGCCCTGATGGTCCTGTTCCTCGGTGTGGCCACATACGGCGCATCGCGCATGCTGCGCAATTACCAGTTCTCGGCGCTGCTCCTGATCGCTCCGGGTCTCTATCTGGCCTCGGAGATCAGACCTCACGTGGCGGCGCTCCTCGGTCTCTCCCTTGTGCTCGCCCTCCTCTTCGGCAAGCCCCCCAGGAAGTTCGAGAAGCACCCGAAGAGGGCCGTCATGATCCTGTTCTCGGTGGCCGGGGCGGCACTCGCCCTCGCCGCCTTCGCCTCGACTTTCAACGTCAGCGTCGAGGGTGGAGGAGACACACAGGATCCCGGAGCGTTCCTCGAAGATGTCGAGGAACAGACGGCGAGGGGCGGGTCTCAGATCGGGGGTGCCGCCGTGACCAGCCCTGCCCAGCTGCCTGGGGCGATCATCACCGTTCTGTACCGACCTCTGCTCCACGAGGGAACCAGCGGACAGGTGATCCTCAGTGCCCTGGAAGGCACCGCTCTGCTCGTGTTCACTATCTGGAAGCTCCCGGTGATGTGGAGGAACAAGGGGCTTCTGCGGGAGAAGCCGTACCTCTTGATGTGCTTCTTCTACACCGGAGGTTTCATCATCGCCTTCAGCGCCATCCTCAACCTGGGGATCCTGGCCAGACAGCGGGTCCAGATGCTGCCCATGTTCCTGGCTCTCCTCGTCGCCTTGAGCTGGGAGAAGTCCAAGAGCAAGACCGAGCGAGACCGGGCCCAACTCGAGCGTCGGGCTCCCCGGCGGCCGAGGGACGAGGATCCAGCGGATGGGATCCCGACTATCGAGCCTCCGGCCGGAGAAACCCGAGACGAGCGAGGAGTGCGACCAGCCCGATCACGATCACGAGAAGCACCAACAGACTCGGCCAGGGGCCAAGCGAGCGGTCGACGCCCACGACGATGAGAACGATGACCGCCTGAGCCGCGGCCATCGCCACCGCAACTCGCGGCACCGATAGACCCCGGTCACGAAGCTGGTCGTAGATGTGGCTCCTGTCGCCGAGGAAGAGGGGATGGCCAGAACGTCTCCGCCGCAGCATGGTCACCACCAGGTCGATGGCGAGCACCCCGAGCAGCCCGGAGCTGATCATCAGCCGGATCGTGCTGTCGCCCGACGATTCGATGACGGCGTGAGCGAGCAACAGACCGATGACGTAGGCGCCGGCGTCTCCCAGGAACACCCGCGCCGGATGCCATCCGAGCACGAGGAAACCGCCCAAGGCAGCAGCCATCTCCAACGGCATCTCGGTATCCAGGCCGCGGCCGCCGCCGAGCCAGGCAATGCCCAAGGCGGTCACCAGGGTCACCGAGGCGGCGAGCCCGTCGAGACCGTCGAACAGGTTCACCGCGTTGATGGCGAGCACGACCAGGGCCAAGGAGAGGACGGTGAACGCCGGTCCTCCCTCCAGCCCTCCAACGAAGACCAGCACCACCGCTGCCGCCAGCTCTACGCCGAGCCGGACTACAGGGGGCAGACCGCGCCGGTCGTCGACCAGACCGAGGGCGAGCACGATCCCGGTCGCGGCGAGCAAGGTCGTGTCGAGACCATCCCGGGCCAGGGCGGCCAGATGGACCCCGAGGAACACCCCGACGCCTCCCAATGGCACCGCCGGATGCTCGTGCGTCTTGAGGGCCGGATCGTCGGGCCGGTCGAGATACCCGATCCTGGGGCCGAGCCAGACGGCCAGGATGCACCAGGCCAAGCTCACCGCGGCGGCGATGATCAGGGACGCCAAACCAGCACCTCGGAGCTCTCCCCTGAGTGCACCTGGATCCGCTCGGCATCCTTGAACCCCATCTTCCGGTAGGCACCGAGAGCGGTCTGGTTCTCCGAGCCGACCACGACCTTCACCGCAGCCGCCCCCCGCTCCGCCATCTCGTCGAGAAGCCTCGCCCCCAACATCAGCGACAGCCCTCGCCCCCGTGCCCGGGGTGCCACCACCATCGACAAGAGCTCTGCCGGCACCTCGACCTGGGCGTTGCCGTAGCGGAATGTCTCCCAAGCCCGGCGCAGGTTGCTCGGTCTGACCAGACGGGGCAAAGCGGCCAGCCCGGCGCGCCAGGCGTGTCGTTTCGAGAAGTGGCGATAGAACTCACCCACGTCTTTGACCCCGACCGTGAAGGCCACCGGGCCCCCGCCGTCTTCGATGACCAGGACCACCGCGTCCTTCCAGGAGATGAGGGCGGAATAGAGGACCTTCATGAAGCGCCGGCCGAGCAGGGGCAGGAACCCCGTGGCGATCTCGGTGGCGTGGAGCTGGGCCAGAGTCCCCGCATCCCTCGGGTCCCCCTCTCGCAGCTGGAGACGCGGTGGCG
>Ga0214468_1000520_pt1 | contig 12125 bp, 11 predicted proteins | sample RVTome_9_FD_187334 | JGI IMG/M metagenome (GOLD analysis project Ga0214468, IMG submission 187334) | Soil microbial communities from uranium-contaminated site in the Upper Colorado River Basin, Wyoming, United States - RVT155D38 HiSeq ...
CCGAGCCGCTCGACCCGGCGCAGCCGGCGAGTGCGGTGGCGAGCAGCAGGAGGGCGGCGAGCGGCGGCAGGGAGCGGCGCAGGGATCGGAACGGCATGGTGAGGGCTTTCGGAAACGGCGCGGCAGCGCCGGTCATGACCGGTGGCGCAGCAGGTCGAGGAACTCCTCGCGCACCGGCCGCTGGTGGAAGACGCCGCGGATCGCCGAGGTCGTGGTCAGCGCCCCCGGCTTCTTGACCCCGCGCATCTCGACGCACAGGTGGCGCGCCTCGACGACGACCATCGCGCCGAGCGGCTCGAGCTTCTCCTGCAGGTAGTTGACCACCTGCTCGGTCAGCCGCTCCTGGAGCTGCGGGCGCTTGGCGTAGAACTCGAGGATGCGGGCGAACTTCGACAGCCCCAGGATGCGCTCGCGCGGGATGTAGGCGATGTGGGCCTTGCCGTAGAACGGCACCAGGTGGTGGGCGCACAGGGAGTAGAAGGGGATGTCCTTCTCCATCACCATGTGGCTGTACCCCTCGTCGTTCGGGAAGGTGGTCACCTTCGGCTCGGCGCCCTCGTCGAGCCCGTGGAACATCTCGAGGTACATGCGGGCCACCCGGCGGTCCGTGTCCGCCAGGTTCGGATCGCCCGCGTCCAGCCCGAGCTCGTCGAGGATCGCCCGCACGTGCGCCGCGATCCGCGGCTCCCGGGGGTCCGCGGTCTGCGGCGCGTCCTCCGGCTCCTGCGCCAGCAGCGTCCCGCTGGCCGGCGCCACCACCAGCTCGGCCGGCCGGGGCCGGCGCACCGCGGCGTCCTCGCGGACCTCGGGCTCGGCGGTCTCCGGCTCCGGCACGAACGTCGCCGCCTTGGATTCGCGGTCACTCATCGCACGCCATCTTACAGCCGGCCGCGAACCTCGGCCGATCGCCGAAACGACCGGCCGGGCCCGACGACCGCGAGGGCAGCTCGGCCACGCCGCTCGCTCAGGACCGCCGCGCCTGCCCCACGAGGTGCCCCGCCTCCGGCAGGATCAGCTCGGCCATCGCCAGCTCCACCGCCTTCGGCGACCCCGGCAGCAAGAACACCGCCCTCCCCCGCGCCACCCCCGCCGCCGCCCGACTCAACATCGCCGCCGCCCCCACCTGCCGATAGCTCAACGCCCGGAAGATCTCCCCGAACCCCGGCAGCCCCCGCTCGAGCAGCGGCTCCACCGCCTCGATCGTCACGTCCCGCGGCGCCACCCCCGTCCCCCCGGAGACCACGACCACGTCCACCTCCTCGGTGGAGAGAAGGGCGCTCACGGCGCCACGGATCGCCGCCGCCTCGTCCCGCACGATCAGCTTCTCCACCACCCGCTGCCCGGCCCCTTCGACCAGCTCCTTCATCCTCCGGCCGGAGAGATCGTCCGCCTCGGTCCGGGTGTCGGAAACCGTCACGAGGGCATATCCGAGGCCCTCCGGCGCCTCCGCGAGATGCTCCTGCCGCGACATGCCGGCAAGCTAGCACGACGGAAACAGGGGGTCCCCCGCCCGGCCCGTTCACGCCACCCCAGCCGCAGCACGCCATGCCAAATCGGCGCACTGTAGGCCTCTCCGCCCCCCGCTCCCCCGGAAATCCGCCGTGGCACTGCCGTTGCAGCCCACTCCCCAGCGCCGGCCCCGCCGCGCGCTCCCGTCCTTCTCGCGATACCATGACCGTACCGATGAGCCCCGAAGTCCGCGAGGCCCAAGCCGCCGACACCGACCGCAGCGAAGCGCCCACCGACCCCGGCCGCGCCGCCTACCAGCCGCTCCCCGACGTCGAGCGCGAGACCCTGGCGCTCCAACAGGTCGGAGACGAGCTCCACCGCGTCATCGTCGGCCAGGACTACCTGCTCGACCGCATGCTCGTCGGACTGCTGGCCCGCGGCCACGTGCTCATCGAAGGCGTCCCCGGCCTCGCCAAGACCCTCGCCGTCAAGACCCTCGCCCGCACCCTCCACCTCGACTTCCAGCGCATCCAGTTCACCCCCGACCTCCTCCCCGCCGACCTCGTCGGCACCCTGATCTACGACCAGCGCACCCAGGACTTCCACCCGCGGCAAGGCCCGATCTTCGCCCACCTGCTCCTCGCCGACGAGATCAACCGCGCGCCCGCCAAAGTCCAGTCCGCCCTCCTCGAAGCGATGGAAGAGCGGCAGGTCACCCTCGGCGACCGCACCTACCGGCTGCCCGAGCCGTTCATGGTGCTCGCCACCCAGAACCCGATCGAGCAAGAAGGCACCTACCCGCTCGCCGAGGCCCAGATCGACCGCTTCATGATGAAGCTCGCCCTCGACTACCCCAGCCGGGCGGAAGAAGAAGAGATCCTCGACCGCATGCTCGTCGAGCGGCCGATCGAGGTGAGGGCGCTGCTCGACCGCGAGCGGCTCGACGAGCTGCGCCGGGCCGCCGACGGCATCTACCTCGACGGCAAGATCCGCAAGTACATCCTCGACCTGGTCGCCGCCACCCGCGACCCGCGGGCCGCCGGGATGACCGACCTCGCCGACCTCGTCTCGTTCGGCGCCTCGCCCCGCGCCACCCTCTACCTCGCCCGCGCCGCCAAGGCGATGGCGCTGCTGCGCGGCCGCGGCTACGTCGCACCCGAGGACGTCAAGGAGCTCGCCCCCGACGTACTGCGCCACCGGATCGTCCCCACCTACGAGGCGGAGGCCGAGGAGGTGTCGACCGACCAGCTGATCGGCCGCCTCCTCGACCGCGTCGAGGTGCCGTAGCGGGCGCTGCCCCGCCGGAGGCCGCGCCCCTGTTCGGCCGCACCCCTGCCGCCCGCCCCCCCGAGCCCGGGCCGCCGCCCGGCTCGCGCGCGCACGCGCGCCCGACGCCCGCCGAGCTGCCGCGCGACCTGCTGCGCAAGGTGCGGCGGATCGAGATCGCCACGAACCGGCTCGTCGACCAGGGGGTGGCGGGCGACTATCACTCGGTGTTCAAGGGCCGCGGCGTCGAGTTCGCCGAGGTGCGCCCCTACCAGCCGGGCGACGACGTGCGCACGATCGACTGGAACGTCACCGCCCGGATGGGCGGCCCGTACGTGAAGAAGTACGTCGAGGAGCGCGACCTCACCGTGTTCCTGGCCCTCGACGTCTCGGGCAGCCTGTCGTTCGGCTCGCGGGCGATCCTCAAGCGGGAGCTGGCCGCCGAGGTCGCGGCGCTCCTCGCCTTCGCCGCCCTGCGCAACCAGGACCGGGTCGGCGCCGCCCTCGTCTCCTCGCGCCTCGACCTCTTCCTGCCGCCCCGCCGCCGCCGCAACCAGGTGCTGCGGCTGGTGCGCGAGGTGCTGTCGACCCACGCCGGCGGCGAGACCGACCTGGAAGCCGGCCTCGGCGCGGTGCTCTCGACGCTCAAGCAGCGCTCGGTCCTGTTCCTGGTCTCCGACTTCCTCGCCACTCCCTACGAGCCGGCGCTCAAGGCCGCCGCGGCGCGGCACGACCTGATCGTGATCGAGATCGTCGACCCGAAGGACGACGAGCTGCCACGGGTGGGCCCGGTCGTGCTGCGCGACGCGGAGACCGGCAGGGTCGCCCTGGTCGACGGCCGGCGGCTCGCCGAGCGCCATGCCGCCCAGCGCCGCCGCGACCGGGCGGCGCTGGCCCGGCTCACCCGCCGGCTCGGCGTCGACCACCTCGAGCTGCGCACCGACCGCCCCTACCTCGGCCCGCTCGTCGCCTTCTTCGAGCGCCGGCGCCGGAGGCTGTCGCGATGAGACGGCGGCCGCAGGCGATCCGGGCGGCGAAGGCGCTCGCCACGGTCTCGCTCCTGGCCGTCGCCCTCGCGACGGCCACGCCGTCGTGGGCGGCCGCGCCCGGGCCGACGGTCGACGTCGAGGTCGCCCCGGGACCGCACACCGTGGGCGACCGGATCGAGGTCGTGCTGACGGTCTCCGTCCCCGGGGCCGCGGACGCACGTCCCCGATTCCCCGCCTGGGGCGAGACCTGGGGCGAGGCGGAGGTCTTCGCGGCGGGGCCCCCGCAGCGGGTCGAGGCGGGCGGGGAGGCCCCGGACGCACCGCAGACGCTGTGGCGGCAGAGCCTCGTCCTCGCCGCCTTCCGCCCCGGCCGGATCGAGCTGCCGCCGCGCGAGATCGCCGTACCGCTGGCAGGCGAGGCCGACGTCCCGCCGCGGCGCGAGAGCGTCGTGCCGCAGGCGCGAGAGGCCGGGAGGCGCGGAACGGCTCGCGTCTCGACACCCGACGACCTGGCGCTCGAGATCGCCTCGGTCCTCCCCGCGGCCGAAGGCGGCGAGGGCGAGGGCGCCGAGATCCCGCCGCCGCGCCCGCCCGCTCCACCCCGCGAGCTGCCCCTCGGCGCCGCGTTCTGGTGGACCCTCGCCGCCGGCCTCGGGCTGCTCGCCGCCCTCGCCGGGCTCGCCGCCGTCCGCCGCCGGAAGGCCGCGGCGGCCGGGACGCCGGCACCGCACCTGCCGCCGCTCGCCGAGCTCGACCGCGCCCTGGCGGCCGCGCGCGCGGCCGCCTCGCCGGCCGCGGGGCTCGCCGGGGTCAGCCTGGCGCTACGCCGCTTCCTCGGGCGCACCCTCGGCTTCCCCGCCGCCGAGAGCACGACGAGCGAGGTCCAGCGACAGCTCCTCGCCCGCCATCTGCCGACCGGGCTGCCGCGCCGCGCCGTCGACCTCTTGCGCGCCTGCGACCTGGTGAAGTTCGCCCGCCAGCCGGCGCCCGGCGGCGCGGTCGACCGCTGGGCCGGCGAGGCGGCGCGGATCGGCCGCGAGGTCGACCGCCACCTCCATCCCCCCGTGCCCGCGGCCGACGAGGCCGAGCGGAGGGCCGCGTGATCGGCACCTCCTTCCCACACCTCGCCGCGCCGCTGTGGCTGCTGCTGCTCGCCGCGGTGCCGGTGGCCGCCTGGCTGCACCACCGCCGCGGCGGCCTGGGCGCCATCCTCTACAGCCGGCTGCCGGGCTCCCGCGGTCCGGGCGGCAAGGCCGGCGGGGCACGTCCGGCGGCCGGCGCATCGAAGCGCCCCCGGCCGGCCGGCGCCTGGCGGCTCCACCTCCCCTTCTACTGCCGGCTCGCCGCCTTCGCCCTCCTCGCGATCGCCCTCGCCCGGCCGCAGCTCGGCTACGCCTGGGAGGAGAGCCTGACCGAGGGGATCGACATCCAGATCGTCCTCGACGTCTCCGGCTCGATGGCGGCCGAGGACTTCCTGCCCGACAACCGGCTGGCGGTCGCCAAGCGGGTCGTCCGCGAGTTCGTCGCCCAGCGCACCGGCGACCGGATCGGGTTGACGGTCTTCTCGGGCAGGGCGCTCACCCGCGCGCCGCTGACCACCGATCGCCGCATGCTCGACCTGCTCATCGGGTCGGTCGAGCTCAACGCCGTCCAGGACGGCACCGCGATCGGCGTCGCCCTGGCCAACGCCGCCGCCCGGCTCAAGGACTCCGCGGCGGAGAGCAAGGTGATCGTCCTGGTCACCGACGGGGTCAACAACACCGGTGCCATTGACCCGCTGTCCGCCGCGGCGGTGTGCGACGGGCTGGGGATCGAGGTCTACACCGTCGGCGTGGGCACCCGCGGCCGGGTCCTCATCCCGCTGCGCCAGCGCAACCCGAACACCGGGCGGATCGTCGAGCGCCGGGTCGAGATGGAGAACCAGCTCGACGAGGAGCTGCTGCGGCGGATCGCCGAGCGCACCGGCGCCGCCTATTTCCGGGCCACCGACAGCGAGAGCCTGGAGCGGATCTTCGCCGAAATCGACCGGCTCGAGCGCACCCCGATGCGGGTCAAGCGCTACGTGCGCTACGAGGAGCGCTTCCAGCCGGCCGCCTGGGCCGCCCTCGCCGCCCTCCTGCTGCCGCTCGCCGCCGCCGCGGCAGGCGTGACCGCCGAGCCCTGACCCCCGCCGCGAGGAACCGACCGTGACCTTCGCCACCCCCGAGCTCCTCTGGCTCCTGCTCGCCGCCCCGGCCGCCGCCTGGGTCGCCGCCTGGGCGTGGCGCCGGCGGCTCGCCGCCGACGCCGCCTGGGCGGGCCGTGGGCTGTGGGACCGGCTGCGGCCCGGCTGGCGCCCGCGCCGGCTCGCCGTCACCGTCGTCCTCCTCGCGGTCGCCGTGGCCGGCGTCACGGCGGCGCTCTCGCGGCCGCGCTGGGGCGCGGTCGAGACCGAGGTCGAGCGCACCGGCGTCGACGTGGTCTTCGTCCTCGACTCCTCGCTGTCGATGAACGCGCGCGACGTCCTCCCGTCGCGCCTCGGCGTCGCCGAGACCTTGATCCGGCGGCTGGTGCGCGAGATGCCCGGCAACCGGGTGGCGCTGGTCCAGGCCGAGGGCGAGGGCGTGGTGCTGGCGCCGCTGACCCTCGACGGCGCGGTCGTCGACCTGCTGCTCGACGCGGTCGAGCCCGGCTCGCTGCCGGTGCCGGGCACCGAGCTCGCGCCCGCCCTCGCCGCGGCGCTCGAGCTGTTCGACGCGACCGGCGACAAGCACCGGGTGGCGGTCCTGCTCAGCGACGGCGAGGACCACGGCGCCGGGCTCGACGAGGTCCTCGACCGGCTGGCGGCGGCGAACGTCGCGGTGCACGTCGTCGGCGTCGGCACCCCCGAGGGCGCGCCGGTACCGGTGCCGGGCGGCGGCGCGGACGACGGGCGCGGCGGGCTCTTCGGCCGGCGGGACGGGATGAAGCGGGACGAGTCGGGGGCGGTCGTGATCTCGCGCCTCGACGAGCCGCTACTCGAGGGGATCGCGGCGGAGACCGGCGGACTCTACCTGCGCGCCGGCGGCCCCGCCCTCGACCTCGCCCCTCTCCGGCAGCGGATCGACGCGATGGAGAAGACGTCCTTCGAGAGCGACACCCTGACCACCGAGGAGGAGCGCTTCCAGTGGCCGCTGGCCCTCGCCGCCGCCGCGCTGCTCGCCCATCTGGTCGCCGGCCCGTTCGCGCACCGCCGGCCGGCGCGGGCCTGGCGCCGGCGGGCACGGCGGCGCACGCGGCCGGCGGCCGTCCCGGCCGCTCCCCGCCCACCGGCGGAGGCGCCGCCCGCGCGCCAGGAGGTCGCGGCATGAGAGGGGCTATGGTCCTCGTTCCCGCGTTGTGGATCGCCTCGGCGCAGCTCCTGCCGTGGCCTTTCGAGCTGCGGCCGCCGGCGTGGGTGGAGCGCGTGCTGTTCAACGCCCGCGAGCGCACCGGCGAGGGGATCGAGGCCTACGAGGCCGGCCGCCACGAGCGGTCCGCCGAGTCGATGGAGACCGCGCTACGTCTCGCGGGCGGCGCCGAGCCGCCGGAGGCCGGCCGGCCCGAGGTCGATCCGCGGCTGCTCTACAACGCCGGCACCGCCCGGCTCGCGGCCGGCGACGAGCGCCGCGCGGTCGAGGCGCTCGAACGCGCCGCGGCGGCCCTCGCCGAGGCCGAGGACCCGGCCGCGGCCCCGCCGGTCCACTACAACCTCGGCAGCTCGCGGATCGCGGCCGGCGACCCGGCCGGCGCGGTCGAGGCGCTCGAGCAGGCGCTGCGCCTCCACCCGGCCGACGAGGACGCCAAGCACAACCTCGAGGTGGCGCTGCGCCGGCTCGAGGAGCAACGCAAGCTGCCGCTCCGGCGGCCGCGCGAGACGCCGGGCGGCGACCGCCAGGGGGAGCGCGAGCAGGGCGAGCGCGGCGGACCGCAGGAGCCCTCCGACGGCGAGCGGCGCGACACCGACGCGGCCGACCCCGGAGAGGGCGACGCGGGCGGCGAGCGCGACCGCCCGGCCGGGCCGTCCGGCGAGCGGGGCGGCCGCGAGGGCGAGGCCCGCGAGAGCCCCCTGCCGCGCTTCGAGGACCAGCCCGACATGACCGCCGAGCAGGCGGCCGCCCTGCTCGAGGCGGTCGAGAACCTCGAGCGCCGTCAGCGCCAGCTCGAGGCGGCCGAGCGCGCCCGCCGCGAGGCGCGCGGGAGGAAGGACTGGTGAGGCGCGCGGCGGCGATCGCCCCGACCGTCCTCGCGCTCGGGGCTCTCCTCGCGCCGGCGGGCCCGGCCGCGGCCCAGGGCCTCGAGCTCCGCGCCGTCCTCGAGCCGGAGACGCTGTCGGTCGGCGAGACGGCCCGCTTCTCCATCGTCGCGGGCGGCGGCGTGATGAGCCGGGTGTCGTTCCGCCCGCGCTTCGAGCTCGACAACCTCACCGTCGTCGCCGGCCCGTCGCGGTCGGAGAACATCGAGTACTCCGGCGGCGCCCTGAGCCGCAGCCTCACCCTGAGCTGGTACCTGCGCCCCGAGGCGCCGGGCACGGCGACGGTCCACTCGATCTCCGTCGAGGTCGCCGGCGAGAGGTTCGAGCTGCCCGCCGCCGTGATCCAGGTGCTCGACGACGGCCGCGGCTCGGGGCAGCGGCAGCCGCGGTCGGCGCCGCTCGACCCGCTGGAGCGCCTGTTCGATCGCTACTGGCCCGGCCCCCGGGAGCGCGAGCCCGAGGTCGTCCTCCGCGCCGAGGTCTCCGAGCCGCGGCCGTGGCAGGGCCAGCAGGTGCTCTACACCCTGTGGCTCTACACCCGCAACCCGATCACCGCGATCAGCCCGCAGTCGCTGCCCGACTTCCGGGGCTTCTGGGTCGAGGAGATCCCGCGCGAGGAAAACGCGCCGAGCGAGCCGGCCGAGCTCGAAGGGGAGCGCTACTGGCGGACGGCGCTGCTGCGCCGCGCCCTGTTCCCGCTGCGACCGGGCAGCTACGCGATCGAGCCGGCGGTGATCGACCTGGTCGCCACCGTCGGCTCGGCGAGCCCGTTCCGGCGCAGCCTGCCGCGGAGCGACCGGCTGACCCGCGCGAGCGACCCGGTGCGGGTGGACGTGCGGCCGCTGCCGCCCCTGCCGTCCGAGCTCGCCGACCGTTTCTCCGGCCTCGTCGGCGACCTGGCGCTGGCGGCCGACCTCGCGCCGGGCGAGGTGCGGGTGGGCGAGGCCGCATTGCTCGAGCTGCGGATGACCGGCCGCGGCAACGTCGAAGGGCTCGACACCCCCGAGCTGCCGGCGCCGGAGGGGATCGACGTCCTGCCGCCGGAGGAGCAGGGGGAGGTCCGCCAGCGGCGCGACGGGGTCGAAGGCGTGCGCACGTGGAGCTACCCGCTGGTCGCCGACCGTCCGGGGACCTGGCGCCTGCCGCCGGTCGAGATGGCGTACTTCGACCCCGAGGCCGCGGAGTACCGGATCGCCGCCACCCGCCCGATGGTGCTGCGGGCCCGGCGCGGGGACGCCGCGGCGGCCGGCGCGGGGCCGACGCTCCACCCGATCCGCAACGCCGCCTTGCCGCTCGAAGACGAGCCCGGCGCCCGCTTCCGCCGGCTCCTCGGCGGCGGGCCGGCGGGCGGCGCCCTCCCCTGGCTCTTCGCGGCGCCGTGGGCGGCGCTCCTCGCGGTGGCCCTGCTCCTCCGCCGCAACGGCGGACCGGCGGCGCGGCCGGTCCGGCACGCGGCGACTGCCGCGGCCGGCGCCATCGGGCCGGCGGACGGGCGGGACGCCCTCCGCCGCTTCGACGACCGGCTCGCCGCGGCCGCCGGCGCCGAGCGGCCGCGCCAGGCGGCCCGCGAGATCGAGGACGCGTGGCGGGAGCTTCTGGCCGCGGTCGCCGGCGTCGGCGCCGAGATCCCGGCCTCCCGCTGGCCCGAGCACGCCGCTCAGGCCGGGGCGCGGCCACGCGACGCCGCCGAGCTCGGCGAGCTCGTCGAGGACGTCCACTACCTGCGCTACGCCCCCCAACTCTCGACGATCGCGGCCCTCCGGGGCGACCTCGTCGATCGCTCGCGCCGCCTCGCCCGCCGTATCGTCTCGTGATCCGCGGCGCCGGCACGAGCGACGGGTGAGGATGAACGACCCGGCCAGTCGGCCGCGGCGGACCGCCGGGACCGTCCACCGGTACGCCCTCGTCCTCGCCGCGGCCGGCCTCGCCCTCGCACCTCTCGGCTGGCTCGGGACGCGTCGGTCGGAGCCGATGCGGCCGGAGCCGGCGCCGCAGGTCGCGGCCGACGCGACCGAGCCGGTCGACGCCCGGACGGCCCTGCGCGAAGGGAACCGGCGGCTCCGCGCCGGCGACCCCGAGCGCGCGATCGCGGCGTGGGAGGCGGGCTGGCTCGGCGGCGGGAGCGGCGAGGAGGCCGCGCTCGCCTACAACCTGGCGACGACCGCCCACCGGCTCGGGCGGCGGCCCGAGGCCGTGCTCTGGTACCGGCGAGCCGAGCGGGCCGGGGCCGGCGACGCCTGGCTGACCGAGAATCTCGCCCTCGCCCGCGCGGAGCTCGGCGCCGGCCGCCTCGCAGCCGGCGGCGCCGGCGGCTGGCTCGCCGCCCGGCCCGCGGCGCTGCCGGCGCTCGCCGCCGCCCTGTCCTGGCTGGCCGCCGGGCTCCTCGCCGCCGGCCTCCTCGCTGGACGCGGTCACGCACCCGCCGCCGGCTCGGCGGCCGTGGCGCCCGCCGACCGGGCGCGTCACGCCCGGCGCCTGCACGCGGCCGGCCTGGCGGCCGGCGCCGTCGCACTCGCCGCCTGGGCCGCCGGCGCCCTGATCGCGGCCGGCGCGCCACGGCCCGCCGTCCTCCTCGCCGTCTGCCCGGCGGCCGACGGCGAGCTGGCCGCCGGGAGCGAGCTCTGGGTGCGGCCGGCCGAGAGCGGCGGCTGGCGGATCGCCGGGGAACCCCGAGGGACGGTCTGTCCCCCGGAGTCCGTCGGTCTGCTCGAATAGTCGCCGCCGGAGTCTGTTAAGTTTCCCCCGATCGTGTCCGTCCACGTCCCGCGGCCGCGACCGGCCGCCACCGCCGAGATCGAGCTCCACAGCCTCGACCCGGCACGGCTTGAGCCCTTCCTGGAGCGCCGCCGTGCGAGCCAGACCTACAACCCCGAGCTGTCGCTGGCCGACAACCTCCTGGCCGTCCTCCGCAAGGCCAACGAGTTCGTACCCTCCTCCGCCGGGTCGATCCTGCTCGACGACCCGAGCGAGAAGAGGGGCCGCGCCGCCCACCCCACCCTGACCTTCATCGCCGCCTTCGGCGACCGCGCCCCCGTCCTGCTCGGACACCAGATCCCCGCCGACCGCGGGATCGCCGGCTACGTCTACCGCACCGGCACCGTCTACCGCACCGCCGAGGCGGCCGGCGACCGCCACTTCTATGCCGAGGTCGACCGCGCGACGCGCTACACGACGCGCTCGGTCATCGCGGTGCCGATCCGCATAGAGCAGGAGGTCTGCGGCGTCCTCGAGCTGATCAACCGCCAGGACGCCGGCGGCTTCTCCGACATCGACGAGAACCTGCTCGAGATCTTCGCCGGGTACATCTCGGTGTCGATCCAGAACGTGCTCGACGGCCGGCAGGCCCAGGAGATCGCCAAGCGCGACAACCTGACCGGCCTGTTCAACGACCGCCACCTCCACGTCGCCCTCTCCGAGGCGATCGAGGTCGCGCGCGCCGCCGCCAGCGACGTCGCCATCCTCTTCATCGATCTCGACTTCTTCAAGCGCGTCAACGACACCCACGGCCACCTCGCCGGCAGCCAGGTGCTGCGCGAGGTCGGCGCCCTGCTCGGACGCCACGCCGCCGCCCGCCAGGGCCTGGCCGCCCGCTACGGCGGCGACGAGTTCGTCCTCGTCGTCCCGGGGCTCGCCCAGGCGGCGGCGGTCGACCTCGCCGAGGACGTCCGCCTCGAGATCCAGGACTCGACCTTCTGCACGGGAACGGGCGACGTGATGACCCAGCGGCTCGACCTCACCGGCCTGACCTGCTCGATCGGCGTCGCCACCCTCCGCCGCCACCTCGGCGGCGACGAGGGCGACACAGACGAGGCCCGCTCGACCCTCCTCCGCCTCGCCGACTCCGCGATGTACGTCGCCAAAGAAACCGGCCGCAACCGCACCGCCATCGCCGGCGAGCCGATCCGCCGCCGCACGCCGTGAGGCAGAAGAAAAAGACAAAGGCTTTGGCTAACCCCAGAAAAGAGAAAAGGCGAACAGCCAAGGATCGGTGAAGGGGGAAGAGCTCGACGGCTACACCGCGGCTCCGGCACGACCGGCGCTGCCGGGCCGTCGAGCTCCTCCGCCTCCCCTCAGGTTGACGTTCGGCGCGTTGACCCCCTTTCGAGGCCGGTGCTACGATCCGTCCCGTACCCATCGCTCGCGGCCGCACCCCCGATCCGTCCTCCGAG
>Ga0214468_1000521_pt1 | contig 12122 bp, 10 predicted proteins | sample RVTome_9_FD_187334 | JGI IMG/M metagenome (GOLD analysis project Ga0214468, IMG submission 187334) | Soil microbial communities from uranium-contaminated site in the Upper Colorado River Basin, Wyoming, United States - RVT155D38 HiSeq ...
TCGCATTGACGACAGCAGTCATGTCCCGATCCCTTGACGACGCAGGTTCCGGATGTTCACGACCATGATCGGGATCACTGCCACCAAGAGGACTACCGCGAGTGCCGATGCCCTCCCGAAGTTCCGGAACCGGAACATCTCGTTGAACATGCGATTGGCGATCACCTCGGTCTCGAAACGCCCTCCAGTCATGACGAAGACGATGTCGAAGACCTTGAGGATCACGATGAAGATCGTGGTGGCGACCGTGATCAACGCTCCCCGGATCGAGGGAAGGACCACTCTGAAGAACAATTGGACCTCGGAGGCGCCATCGATTCGACCCGCCTCCACCAGTTCGGTGGGCACCCCCTTGAGCGCTGCGGACAGCACAACCATGGCGAACCCGGTCTGGATCCAGATCATGATGAGGATCAAGAAAAAGTTGTTCCAGGGCATCGTCTGGAGAAATGCGACCGGCTCGCCGCCTGCCGCGGTCCAGGCCGCATTGAGCATCCCGATCTGGCTGGCACCCGGGGGGCGCCACGTGTAGACGAAGCGCCATATCACCGCGGCGCCGACGGCGGAGATGGCGAGGGGCAGAAAGACGAAAGTCTTGGCAAAAGCCTCCCGTTTCACCCGATCGACCAGGGCAGCGAACAACAGCCCGATGACCACCGAGCCGGTGGTGCCGACGACCAGCCACAACCCGTTGTTCCGCATCGCGGTCTGCATGGCCGGGTCGGTGAAGACGAATGAGTAGTTGTCGAGGAAGCCGCCGTCCTGAGTGATGCTGAGCCGGATCGTCTCCACGAGGGGAAAGACCAGGTACACACCGAGGAAGGCCGCGGCCGGCAGGATGAACAGCCAGGGACGGAGACGGGGACGAATCCGTGACGGGCTGGCTTCGATGAGGGCGTTTCCGGCGGTGAACAGAAACCAGACTCCACCCACACCAACCAGAATGGCGAAGAATACGGTGATCAGCCTGATGAACCCTTCCTGCAGCCCTCGCTCGGCGATCGCGGCGGCCTGGCCCTCGAGACCGACGAGCCCATAGAGCGAGGCCATCAGCGACGTGATCGAATCCGGGTCGAGAAGAACCACGACGCCGATCCAGAGCAGAACCAGAGCCGTCAGAAAGCCGAAGCCCCATCCCAGCGTTCGGCGGGTGAGACTCCTCCGCTTTCTTCTCGAGATGGTGGTCATGGTCTCCTGTTGGTATTGATGTTCGGGGCCCGGATTCAGGCCCCGAACATCTCCTTCAGCCGACTATCCGCGGGTCAGCTGAAAGGCTCAGCTGGCGGGCCAGCTGTCTTCGACGGTCTGGAACATTTCTTCGGTCCCTTCGCCGTCTGCTGCCACCCATTCGATCATGGCTTGCCAGAAGCTGCCACCACCCACCTCGGTGGGCATGGCATCGGATGCGTCGAAGCGGAAAGTATCCGCCTCTGCCAGGATCCCGGCCAGCTCGTCGTTGGGATAGGTGGTGTACCAGTCGAGGGGAACCGACGAGTTCGGTGAAACGAATCCGCCGCGCTCGATCCATGGTTGAGCCGCCTCGGCGGTGGCGAGATACTCGACGAGCGCCCGGACTTCGGGACGATCGTCGAACATCATCCACTGGTCACCGGAGCCGAGCACCGGGCTCCCGAACTCCTCTTCGATCGGCGGAAAGTAGAAGAAGGAGCTATCGACTCCTGCTTCGGTTCCCTCCGGCCAGAACCCGGGAATCCAGGCGGCCTGCTTGTGGAACCAGCACTCCGGTCCTCCCTCGGAGAACATCGGAGTCTGGGTGTCACCAACGAAGGTGGCATTGATGGCGGTCGGGCCACCGTAGACGTACTCGTCGTTGAACCAGATCTGGCTCATGTACTCGGCGGCCTCGAGGACCTCGGGGTGATTGAACGGGATCTCGTGGGTTACCCACTGGTCGTAGATCTCCGGTGGTGCGGTCCGCAACAGGATGTCTTCCAGCCAGTCGGTCGCCACCCATCCCGAGGCATCGCCATGCTCGATCGAGATGCACCAAGGGCTCGTGCCGGTGTCGGCCACGATCTGGTCACTGAGGGCGACCATGTCGTCCCACGTGGCAGGGATCTGGTAGCCGGCGTCTTCGAAAGCGGACACCGGATACCAGACGATGGACTTCAGGTCGCCTTTGAAGAACAGCCCGTACATGTCGCCTTCGTACGACCCGAGGTCGACGAAGGACTCGATGTAGTCGGTCTGGATCTGGTCCATGTTGACCCAGTCGCTGATCGCTACCAGCTGACCCTCGGCAGCGAACTGCTGCATCTTCCCGGGTTGGGCGATCTGGGCGATGTCGGGAGCGTCGCCGCCCTCGACCCGGACGGTTAGTACCGTTTCGTAGTCGGTGAGACCCTCATAGGTGATGTCGATACCCGTTGCCTCCTCGAATGGAGTCAGCACCGAGAGGATGTTTTCCTCTTCGGCATCGACCCACTGGGCGTTCACGGTCACGCTCGTGCCCGTGAAGTCGCCATTGAGCGCCGCGTTCAGATGCTCATAGGGGGTCTCGCCGGCCGCGGTTTCGCCATCGGCCGTGGTGGTGGTGTCGCTCCCGGCCGTGGTAGTGGTCTCCTCTTGGGGCGCCTCCACCGTGGTCGTCGTGTCGCCGCCACCTTCGTCGGGGTTGGCGCATGCCGCAACGATCAGGCTCAGAGCCGCCATCGTTGCGATCAACCATCGTTTGCTCATTTCCTCATTTCCTCCTCCCAGTTGTTCTCTGGGCTCGTGTCTTCCGGACGGATCACATCCCTGGCCGCGAGAAGGGCGGCGCCGTAGGCACCCACCGGTTCCTCGAGGTCGGAGATACGGATCCGATCTGGATCTAGAACTCTTCGTGCCAGCGCCGATCGGGACGACATCTCCGCCCACCGCGCGGTGATGAGGCCTTTTATCGACGGGTTGTTGACCCCCAGCCCGCCACCGATCAGGAAGTAGTCGGGGTCGTAGGCGGCGGCGAGCCACCACATTGCGGTGGACAGAAAGCCGACGGCGCGTTCGACGACGTCTTCTGCCTCCTTGTCGCCGCCGGCCGCAGCGGCGAACAGTGTCGTGGTCATCTCACCCTGCCATGCATCGCGGAGCCCGTTGGCCCCGATAGCGGTCTCCAGGCAACCCACTGAGCCGCAGGCGCATTCGAGGCCCGTCCCCATGGGCACATGGCCAAACTCGCCGGCAAGATCACGGCTCCCGCGGAAGACGTTGCGGTTGAGAACCACGCCCGCAGACACTCCTGTGCCCAGGCCGATGTAGACCAGGTTCTCCAGGGTGGGCTCTGTGAGGGAAAGCTGGCTATAAGCCCCGAAGGCGGCGACCGTCATGTCGTTTTCGATGGACGCGGGGACTCCGGTGGCAGTGGTCACGTGTCCCTGGAGGTCGTAGCCGGCCTCGTCGATGCCGAGATTGGCTGCGTTGCGGACATGCCCCGATGAGACCTGGCCGGGAACACCCACTCCGATGCCGGCAAGGTCCGAGATGCGATGATCGCTCTCCGCGATGGCCGCGTTCACCGCGGTCACTGCGAGATCCCCAAGGTCGGCGGGTGTCCCCAGGGTGGTGGGGACCACGGCTGATGCCAGAGTCGTGTTGCCGTCGACGATGCACGACTTGGTGGTGCTCCCGCCGACGTCAACGCCCACCACCATCTTCCTCACCACACCACCCCGAGCTCGCTGGACAGGACGAGTGCCGCCGCTCCCCGGATGACGGCGTCGCTGCCGGCGGTGGCGAATCGAACTCGTATCTGGTCGGTGTTGAACGGGAGGACCCTGCTTCGTATCTCTCGCTCCACAGTCTCCCGGTAGTGCTCATTGAGAGAGGTCACCTCGCCCCATAGGACGATCTCTCTGTTGGCGAGGACGGCCACCATCGGAGCGAGGCCGCGGCCCAGGGCAGTGGCCGCGGCCTCGATGAGATGGTTCATGGCCGGGTCTGAGGCAATCTCCGAGATCCGCTCGTGAGTGAGGGTCTGGTCGCCGCCGGCCGACTCGAGTAGCGCCGACATCGAAGCTTGTGTTTCCAGACAACCGGTGTTGCCACAGGAGCACTGCGGTCCGTCGTCGTCCAGCCTGACGTGGCCGATCTCACCGGTGGCCGAGTTCTCGCCGTGGAACAGGTGCCCGTCTAGAACGTGACCGGTGCCGATACCCCGACTCACCTGGACCAGAGCCAGACTGGTGACCGCGGGGGCGTGCACGCTGTATTCGTGCAACGCCGCTGCCTGGGCGTCGTTGGTTATGTGGACGCCAACGTCGATGTGCTCTCCAAGACGTGTGGCGAGGGGAGCTTCGTGCCAGTCGAGGTTGGCCGAGGTCACCACGCCACGGGTGGGATCGACGACGCCGGGTGTGCCGATACCTACCCCGAGCAGAGGGGCCGGGCTGTTTTTGGCCAGTGTGGAAACCATCTCGAGCACGGTGTCGATGGCGGCGGTGCCGGTGGCGCCAGGCACGGACTCAATCGTCAGCAAATCCCCGGAAAGGTCGACCACCGCCCCCTGGAAACGTGAGGAGGAGATGTCGAGGGCGATGATCGACCGGCCCTCCGGGTTGGGAGCCACCAGCTTCGGGGGCTTGCCGCCGGCCGATGGTCCGGTGCCTGCCTCGACGACGAGACCTGTTTCGATTAGCTCATCGACGAGACCGGATGCGGTGGCGGGAGTGAGATGAGAGGCCCGGGCCACTGCTGCTCGCGACGTGGGTCCCTCGGTGTAGATGATCTGCAGGGCCAGCCTCAGGTTGTTGGACCGGGTCTGACTCCTGGTGGCCTTCGCCCTGGTGAAGAGGGGGGTGAGTGCCGGGTGATATGTGGTGGGGGAGACGCTCAGGAATCGCTCCAGGAGTTAGAATGTTTAATGAACATACAAAGCTAGGGGTGATTCGTCAACCGGCATCTCGCACCCGCTGTGCCCGATCTCAGCGAAATTTGTCGTTCAGCTCATCGAGAAATGCGGCGGCGGCCCGGGCGGCGTGCTTCCGCCAGATCTCGACATGGTCGTCGGTGGCCAACTCGTCGAGGGCGCGCAGGGTCGGCTCGAGCGAGGCCCGTTGCGCTGCAATCAGTGGTCCGGGCGATCTCCGGGAGCGGATCAGAAGCGCGATCTTGAGCAGAAACTCGATGCGAATCTCCCGAACGTGGTCGACCGGGCGGCTCAACCAGCGGTGTGACTCACGGCGCCCATCCCGGGTGACACGATGGATCACGCGATTCGGCCCGGAGCCCTTCTCGGTGGTGACCGGCTCGGCGAGCCCACTGTCCACCAGTCGGTCGAGGGCCCGATAGACCAGAGGACGGCGCACGGTGATAATGCGGCCTACCTCCGAGTCTGCTGTGAGTCGTTTCGAGATGGAGAATCCATGGCTGGGGCCCTCGGCGAGGAGCCCCAGCACCGCGTGCTCGGTAACCGACAGCTGTCTCAATCCCTCACCTCGGGGAGTACCGTGGATAGTCACATTGAGAATAGTGTCGATCCTCGTCGTCATCGTGGCGTTGGCCGGATGCGGTGGTCAGGGAGACGAAGAGCTCCTCGTCTCCGCAGCGGCCTCGTTGGCCGGGGCCTTTGCTGAGATCGAGGGGGCCTTCGAGGACGCACGGCCTGATGTGGACGTGGTCCTCAACTTCGGGGGGAGTTCCACCCTGCGCGAGCAGATCCTCGGGGGAGCACCGGTCGACGTCTTTGCTTCGGCCAACATGTCCAACATGGACGCGGTGGTAGCGGCCGGCCAGACCGTCGGTGCCCCCCGGGTCTTCGCGTTCAATACCCTCGAGATCGCGGTGCCGGCGGGCAATCCTGGGAGCGTCGACGGATTAGACGACTTCTCCGATGACGGGCTCTTGCTCGGGTTGTGTGCCGAAGCGGTCCCGTGCGGGGAGCTGGCACGAGAAGCTCTCTCCACCGCCGGGGTCACTGCCGCCATCGATACCAATGAGCCAGATGTCCGTGCTTTGCTCGCCAAGATCGAAGCCGGTGAATTGGATGCAGGCATCATCTATGTGACCGATGTCACCTCGGCAGGGGGGACAGTGGAAGGAATCGCGATCCCCGAAGATGTCAACGTGACCGCCGAGTGCTCCATCGCAGTCCTGGCTGGTGCCGCCAACCACCAGATTGCGAATGCTTTCATCGACATGGTGCTCTCCGACGAGGGACAGGCGATCTTGAGCGAGTACGGGTTCTCATCTCAATGACCAACCGACGGGTGATTCGTCGGCCGCCGGCCCTCGTGCTGTTGCTCGGAGCGGTGGGCCTGGCCCTGTTCGTCGTACCTTTGGCCGGGCTGTTGTGGCGAACGCCGTGGAGCGATCTTCCCACATTGATCACGAGCTCGATGGTGACCGATGCCCTCGGCATCTCCCTCGTCGCGTCGGTGTCTGCCACCGTGTTCTCGGCTCTCGTAGGTGTTCCGCTGGCCTGGCTTCTGGCACGCGTGGAATTTCCGGGCCGTCGTCTGGTCAGGGGACTGGTCCTCCTGCCCCTGGTGCTGCCTCCAGTCGTGGGTGGAGCCGCCCTGCTCTTCGCTCTCGGGCGTCGCGGGATGGTCGGTGAGCCGCTTTACGAGCAGACCGGGCTCGTTCTGCCCTTCTCGATCTGGGGGGTCATCCTCGCCACGACCTTCGTGGCGATGCCGTTTCTGGTGATCACGGTGGAGGGGGCGCTCCGCAACTTCGACGAGCGATATGAGAGTGCCGCCGCCAGTCTCGGCGCAGGACGCTGGACGGTCCTGCGCCGGGTGACCCTGCCGATGATCGGACCCTCGGTGATGGCCGGTCTGACCCTCACCTGGGCCCGAGCTTTCGGAGAATTCGGGGCCACGATCACCTTCGCCGGCAATCTTCCGGGCCGTACCCAGACCCTTCCGCTGGCCGTGTTCGTTGCTTTGGAAAGTGATCGCGCGGTGGCGGTGGCCATCAGTCTGCTCATGGTCGTGGTCTCTCTCGCCGTTCTCATCGCTCTGCGGGAGCGCTGGTGGAAAGTCTTGTGACCGGGGCGCCACTGCGAGCAAGAGTTGTGATCAATCGATCCGACGACTTCTCCGTCGACGTCGACATATCCATCGAGCCGGGCGTCACGGCGGCATTGCTCGGGCCCAACGGAGCCGGAAAGTCCACAACGGTGTCCGCGATCGCCGGGCTGCTGCCGGTCGATGCAGGAAGGATCCAGCTGGGAGGAGAGACCCTGGACGACCCGAGCTCTGCAATATTCGTCCCACCGGAGCGACGCCGGATCGGAGTCGTCTTCCAGGACTATCTCCTTTTCCCTCACCTCACGGTTCTGGAGAACATCGCGTTCGGGTTGAGGAGCCGTGGGGCGAGACGAGACCAGGCCGCCGAGTCCGCGCGGCAGTGGATGACGCGTCTCGGCATCGACGGGTTGGAGCGACGCGTGCCTGGAGAGCTCTCGGGTGGCCAGGCTCAGCGGGTGGCACTCGCCCGAGCTCTCGTGGTCGAGCCCGATCTCTTGTTGCTAGACGAGCCGTTGTCTGCTCTCGATGTGACCACCAGGGTCGAGCTGCGCCGGGCCCTGGCGGAGCATCTCGCCGATTTCGCCGGGCCCAAGCTGCTGATCACCCACGATCCCACCGAGGCGTTCCTCCTCGCCGATGTGGTTTACGTGATCGAGGGTGGTGTCATCACCCAGTCGGGCACCGCCGACGAGATAAGGCTGCGACCCAAGACGAGGTATGCGGCCGATCTGGCCGGCTCCAACCTCATCTCCGGGCAGGCCGAGGACGGGCACGTCGATGTGGGCATGTTCTCGCTGAGCATTGCCGATCACGATGTGTCCGGGCCGGTCCTGCTCACCATCCATCCCACTGCGGTCTCGCTGCACCGCACCAGGCCCGATGGAAGTCAGCGGAACACCTGGCGCACGTCGGTAGAGGTAGTCGAGAGATTGGGCGATCGCGTCCGTCTCCAAACTGGTGGCCCGGTCCCGCTCACGGTGGAGGTCACCAGGGAGGCGATGGACGTCCTCTCTCTCCGACCCGGGGTGGAGACGTGGATCGCGGTCAAGGCAACCGAGATCGGAGTCGAGGAGGAGTGGGCACCATGAACGCGTCTTGCGCGCTGGCGATAGGGTCGCGGCGATGAGGATCGTCTGCGTCGGTGGTGGCCCTGCGGGGCTGTATCTGGCCATTCTGGTCAAGAAGGCCCGCCCCGACTTCGAGGTCACGGTGTTGGAACGAAATCGGCCTGGCGACGCATACGGGTTCGGTGTCGTCTTCTCCGAGGAGACCCTCGACCATTTCGAGGTGGCCGACGGGGAGTCTTACGACGCCCTCACCAAAGCCTTCAAGGAGTGGGGGGACATAGAAGTCCGTCATTTCTCCGGCGAGCGCTTTGTCTCCGGTGGCCACGGTTTCGCCGCCGCCAGCCGGAAAGAGCTGCTTGACCTGCTCAGCCGTCGCGCCGAGGATCTGGGCGCAGATCTTCGTTTCTCGTCCGAAGTCACCGACCTGTCATCGCTTCCTGAAGCCGACCTCATCGTCGGCGCCGATGGGGCCAACTCGATGGTGCGCGCTGCCGTCGGCGATCGTCTTCATCCATCGGTCGATGTGCGCACCAACAAGTACATCTGGTTTGGCACCGACAAGGCCTTCGACCGGTTCCATTTCATTTTCATCGACACACCGCAAGGGCTGGTGTGGGCTCACATCTACCCCTACTCGGACGAGGGGAGCACCTTCATCGTCGAGATGGCTCCAGACACCTGGCAGGCGTTGGGGCTCGACCGGACCGAAGGCGAGGTGTACCCGCCCGGAATGTCCGACGAACACGCCCTCCAGTTCTGTGAGGATCTTTTCGCCGACCACCTGGATGGGCATGGGCTGATCGGAAACAACTCGAAGTGGCTGCAGTTCCCCACCATCACCTGTGAGCGGTGGCACGCGGGCAATGTGGTCCTCATGGGAGATGCCATCCACACCGCACACTTCTCGGTCGGGTCGGGGACCAAATTGGCCATGGAAGACGCCATCGCCCTCTCCGATCTCCTGGTCGGCGACGGCCCTCTGCAGGACGTGCTGGACACATACGAGGCCTTGCGACGTCCCGAGGTGGAAAGCTTGCAACGAGCGGCCAGGGCCAGCCTGGAGTGGTTTGAGGGTGCCGACCGCTATCGGCACATGGAGCCGGAGCAGTTCGTGTTCTCCATGCTCACCCGAAGCCAACGGGTGACCTATGACAATCTCCGTCTCCGTGACCCCGAGTACATGGCCTCGGTCGATCGCTGGTATTCGTCCTTCGACCACGGCTCGCCGGTTCTCATCGACCCGGGGACGCCACCGATGTTCCACCCTTATCGAGTGCGTGACGTCGTGCTCCCCAACCGAGTGGTCGTGTCTCCCATGGACCAGTACTCCGCCGTCGACGGGGTCCCTACCGAGTGGCACCTGGTGCACCTGGGGAGCAGGGCGGTCGGCGGAGCCGGTCTGGTCATGACCGAGATGACCTGTGTCTCCCCGGAAGGTCGCATATCACCGGCAGACACCGGCATCTGGAACGACGACCAGGAAGCCGCATGGTCGAGGATCGTCGACTTCGTCCACGATCATTCCACCGCGCGCGTCGGTCTTCAAATCGGACATTCCGGGCGCAAGGGATCGACGAAGCTGATGTGGGAGGGCGACACCGACCCTCTCGACGAGGGCAACTGGGAGATCATGGCGCCGTCCCCGATCAGATTCCGGCCGGACAGTCAGGTCCCCAGAGAGATGACTCGTGAGGACATGGAGATGGTCCGCGACCAGCATGTTGTGTCAGCCCACCGGGGAGAGCGCGCCGGGTTCGACTGGCTGGAGCTTCACTTCGCCCACGGGTATCTGCTGTCGAGCTTCCTGACCCCGCTGGCAAATCAGCGCTCCGATGAATACGGGGGCACGTTGGAGAATCGGATGCGCTATCCCCTCGAGATCTTCGACGCGGTGCGTGCGGCGTGGCCGAACGACAAGCCGATCTCGGTCCGTATCTCGGCCACCGATTGGGTGGAGGGCGCCTTCGACGGGGACGATGCGGTCCAGTTTGCCAGACGTCTCGAGGAGCACGGCTGCGACCTCATCGACGTGTCCACCGGCCAGACCTCTGTCTACGCCGAGCCCGAATATGGGCGGCTGTACCAGACACCGTTCAGCGATCGTATCCGCAATGAGGCCGGCATCCCCACGATGACCGTGGGTGCGGTGTCGTCGATCGACGACATCCACAACATCCTCGTGGCGGGTCGGTCCGACTTGTGTGTCATGGCGCGCCCGCATCTGGTCGACCCCTATTGGACACTCAACGCAGCCATCGATCTCGGCTATGCCGAGCACACCTTCCCCAAGCAGTATTTGTCGGGGTTGGCGGCACGCCGTCGGGAACAGGACGCGATCCCCCCAGACGTGTTCCGCGGGGGCTGACGGAGCCGCTCACGTCAGAGGGCGAGCACGCCCTGGATGGCCTCCATGCGGGCCACCCGGTCGATGGAAACCGGGGATGTCCCGTCGAGGAGGGCTTCGGTTTCCTCGAGGACGTCGGGGATGTCGAAGAGACGGATCCAGTCATCGGTGGTGGGCTCACCGAGGTCGATGCCGATGTTCCATCCAGTCATCACATCGCCTCTTCCGGCCAACACGGTCTCGACTGCCACTCTCCCGAAGCGCCCGGCGAGGAGGCGATCCCGGAACGAGGCGTCCCCGCCCCGCACCACATGCCCGAGCACGGTTCCCCTGATCTCGACATGGGTTCCCTCGGCGTCACATCTCTTCTGAGCCTCCTCGACGATTTCGTGGGTGGGCACACCTACACCTTCTGCCTTGATGATGAGGACCCGGGTCTTGTCGCGCGCTGCCCCGAAGCTGGTCTTGATGCAGTCGACAACCGAGTCGACGACCTCGTCGCGGTTGTGTGGTCGCTCGGGCATCAACACCGCGTCCGCAGCAGTGGCCACGGCTGCCGCCATGGCCAGATAGCCGGACTGACGTCCCATGACTTCGACGATGAAGGCTCGGTGGTGGGATCGTGCCGTGTCCGAGATGTTGTCGCACGCCTCGACGATCGTGTTCAGGGCCGAGTCGACGCCGAGTGCCTCCCGGGTGAGGCCTATGTCGTTGTCGATGGACGCGGGTATCGCCGCGATGGGGACTTCGGTCTCTGATTGAAGGGCATGCAGTCCCGCGATCGACCCGTTGCCTCCGATGCCGACGACACCGGTGATGGAGTATTCCTCGAGTTGCCGGGCCGCTTCCACCCTGGCGGTTCGGTCGAAGAAGCGAGGGCTCCTGCTCGATCCCAAGATGGTGCCGCCCTGGCCTCCTTCGCTTTCCACCTCGTGGACAGGGGCCGGGTCGCCCATCTTGTTGCGTCGGCTCAGCGGGCGGAAAACTCCGTCGATGAGGCCGTCGAAGCCCTGTTCGACGCCCCAGGTCGGGACGTCGTGAGAGGCGGCGACCTTGGTGATCGCCCTGATGGCGGCATTCATTCCGGGTGCGTCCCCACCCGAGGTCAGCACGGCTATGGCAGTCATCCGGTCACGGTAACCGCAGGTCAGAGGGCAATGGTCTCTCGCTCACCGACCTCGATGCCACGTAGCAGGGGAGCCTTTTTCATCGCAGGCGGCGACGATGGGAGTATCAGCTCAGACGGACGCCTCGACCGGGTCGCCGTTGGGCGTCGGAGTGGGGGACTGGATGCGGACGTTGCGGCGGCTGAGCCGCTCGCCGCAGTGACTGCAATGGGCCACCGCGATGGCCTCATGCCCACAGTCGAGGTGGTAGACACGATGATGGTCGGGATCGACAGGTGGGTTCCATCGCTCTCCGTAGGCCCACAGAGTCATGAGGACGTCGAAGAGGTCTTTTCCCTTCTCGGTGAGTCGGTACTCATGGCGAACTGGATTGTCCTGGTATGCCTGTGGCTCCAACATCCCCGCACCAATCAACTGCTCGAGGCGACTGGTCAGCGTGTTGCGAGCGATCCCGAGGCTCTCCACGAATTGATCGAACCGGCGGATGCCCAGGAAGGCGTCGCGGAGGATGAGCACCGTCCAGGAGTCGTTGACGAACTCGACCGTGTTGGCGACCGAGCATTCGAGATGGGTCAGCGACTTTCGAGGCATGACACTCACTCTAGTCAGTTTC
>Ga0214468_1000524_pt1 | contig 12093 bp, 11 predicted proteins | sample RVTome_9_FD_187334 | JGI IMG/M metagenome (GOLD analysis project Ga0214468, IMG submission 187334) | Soil microbial communities from uranium-contaminated site in the Upper Colorado River Basin, Wyoming, United States - RVT155D38 HiSeq ...
CACGAACGACACCGCGACCATCACCAGGATCGTGGCGGCCACGGCCCACCAGCGGCCGACGACCTCGGCGGACACGGGGTCGCGGGTCACGATCAGGTTGGTCATCACCACCGCGATCAGCACGATCGCGCCGATCTCGCACAGCAGACGCAGGAAGAGTGCGGTGTTGACGTAGCGAGGTGGGTCCTCGACGATCCGCAGCAACCGCTGCGCACCGGCCTTGCCCTCGTTGGCGAGCTCCTCGGCCCGTGCCTTGGAGAAGGAGGCCAGTGCCGCCTCGGTGCTGCTGAACAGCCCCGCGACGACGATCAGCACACCGGAGATGACGACGAGCCAGATGTCGACAGTGGTCACCGCTGCGTGTCCTCCCCGGACAGTCCCACAAGCGTGTCGGTGCTGCCCGACTCGCTGCCACGCTCGGTCCCGGTGCTCTCCTCGCCGGGCACCGGCTGCCCCTTCCGGACGCCCTGCCACTCGGCGAGCAGCCGCGCCTGGAGACCGAACATCTCGCGGTGCTCGTCGGGCTCGGCGTGGTCGTAGCCGAGCAGGTGCAGGATGCCGTGGACGGTGAGCAGGTCGATCTCGTCGGCGCGGTCGTGGCCGGCGTCGGTCGCCTGCCGGGCGGCTACCGCGGGACAGACGACGAGGTCGCCGAGCACACCCTCCTCAGGCTCCTCGTCGACCAGACCGGGACGCAGCTCGTCCATGGGGAACGCCAGCACGTCGGTGGGGCCGGACTTCTCCATCCACTGCTCGTTGAGCTCGGCGATCGTGTCCTCGTCGACGAGCTTGATGCACAGCTCTGCCTGGGGGTGGACCCGCATCCGGTCCATGGCGAAGCGCGCGAGCCGGGACAGTGCGGTGACGTCGACGCCGGCGCCCGACTCGTCGAGGACCTCGATACTCATTCGGTGCCCCCGCGCAGCCCCTTGCGCGGCGTGGCGTGGCGACGGTCGCCGTCCGCGCCGTCGCCGTCGCGCCGTGCCTCGAACTCGTCGTAGGCGGCCACGATGTGGCCGACGAGCCGGTGGCGCACGACGTCGTGGGCGGTGAGCCGGTTGAAGTGCACGTCCTCGATGCCGGTGAGGATCTCCTCCACGACCCGGAGTCCGCTCTTCATGCCTCCGGGGAGGTCGACCTGGGTGACGTCACCGGTGACGACCATCTTCGACCCGAAGCCGAGCCGCGTCAGGAACATCTTCATCTGCTCCGGTGAGGTGTTCTGCGCCTCGTCGAGGATGATGAACGCATCGTTCAACGAGCGGCCACGCATGTAGGCCAGGGGGGCGACCTCGATCGTCCCGGCCGTGAGCAGCTTGGGGATCGTCTCCGGGTCCAGCATGTCGTGCAGGGCGTCGTACAGCGGCCGCAGGTAGGGGTCGATCTTCTCGCTGAGCGTGCCCGGGAGGTAGCCGAGCCGTTCGCCCGCCTCCACCGCGGGGCGCGTGAGGATGATCCGGTTGACGTTCTTGGCCTGCAGCGCCTGCACGGCCTTCGCCATCGCGAGGTACGTCTTGCCGGTGCCGGCAGGTCCGATCCCGAACACGATCGTGTGCTTGTCGATCGCCTCGACGTACTTCTTCTGGTTGAGCGTCTTGGGACGGATCGTGCGGCCGCGGTTGCTCAGGATGTTGAGGCTGAGCACGTCCGCGGGGCGTTCCTTGGTCTCGGTGCGCAGCATGGTGATCGCGCGCTCGACCGTCTCGGTGGTGAGGCCCTGCCCGGTGCGGATGATCGTGACCAGCTCGTCCATCAGCCGTTCGGCGATCGCCACCTCTGCAGACTCACCACGCAGGGTGATCTGGTTCCCGCGGACGTGGACGTCGGCCTTGAACGCCTTCTCGATCAGTGCCAGGTGCTCGTCCCCGGGCCCCAGGAGGGCAACCATCGGGATGCTCGCCGGCACGACGATCGTGTGCTGGGGGATGTCGGTCTCTGTCATCGGTGGCCTCGCGGCCGACCTCCACGGGTGAGTCAGTAGGACGGATCTAGCTGCTGCCATGCTACGGGAGCGCACCCGAAAACGCCCCTCGCGTCCCCTGGACGGTCCTACAGTGAGCCCATGCGGGAGTACGACGGACAGGCGGACGGGTCCTGGCGCGAGGACCCGGACGAGGACGCGGTGGAGCTCATCACGGCCGAGGACTTCCTCGGTCCGAGCGGCATCCCGGGTGACGCACGTCGTCTCGGGCTGGACCGCAACACCCAGGAGGGCGCACTCATCGCGTTCGCGGGGTCGCTGGACCCGACCCGCACCCTGCACCGGGTCGTGGCGTGGGTGCTCCTCCTCGCGTTCGCCGTACCGATGGCGCTCGGCCTGGCGCGGCCGTTCTTCTGACCCGGGTCGGCCGAACATGGCCTGTCGAGTCGACGCTGAGCGACGTCGAGCTGGGGCCCGTCAGGGTGCCTCGAGCAGGACGGCGATCCCCTGCCCGACGCCGACGCACATCGTGACCACCGCCCGACGGGCCCCACGCTCGGTCAGCTCGAGTGCCGCGGTCAGCGCCAGGCGTGCACCGCTCGCACCCAACGGGTGGCCGAGCGCGATGGCGCCCCCGTTGGGGTTGACGTGCTCGGCGTCGTCGGGGAGCCCGAGCTCGCGCAGGACGGCGAGCGCCTGGGAGGCAAAGGCCTCGTTGAGCTCGACCACGTCGACGTCGTCGATGCCGAGGCCGGCCCGCCCGAGCAGCTTGCGGGTTGCCGGGACCGGCCCGACACCCATGACCCGCGGCGGTACACCGGCCGACACCCCGGAGCTGACTCGCGCCAGCGGGGTGAGTCCGTAGCGGGCCACGGCATCCTCCGAGGCCACGAGCAGGGCAACCGCACCGTCGTTCACGCCGGAGGCGTTGCCCGCGGTGACGCTGCCGCCCGGGCTGATCGGGGACAGCTTCGCCAGCGCCTCGAGGGAGGTCTGGCGCGGGTGCTCGTCGGTGGCGACGACGAGGGGTTCACCGCGGCGCTGGGGTACGGCGACCGGGGTGATCTCCCTCGCCAGCCGGCCTCGCGCGATGGCTGCCGCGGCCCGCTCCTGCGAGCGCAGCGCGAACGCGTCCTGGTCCTCGCGAGACACGGCGTACTCGTCGGCGACGGTCTGTGCGGTCTCCGGCATCGCGTCGGTGCCGCACATCTCGCGCATCCGTGGGTTCACGAAGCGCCAGCCGATCGTGGTGTCGTGCACCTCCGTCGAGCGCGACCAGGCCGCTCCGGCCTTGGGCATCACGAAGGGCGCGCGGGTCATGCTCTCGACACCGCCTGCGACGACGAGGTCCGCGTCGCCCGCTCGGATCGTGCGGGCGGCGCTCGCCACCGCGTCCAGGCCGGACCCGCAGAGCCTGTTCACCGTCGAGCCCGGGACCTCGACCGGAAGACCGGAGAGCAGCGCGGCCATGCGGGCGACGTTACGGTTGTCCTCACCGGCCTGGTTGGCACAGCCCAGGACGACGTCGTCGACCCTGGACCAGTCGACGCTCGGCAGGCTCGCCACCAGCGCGCCGATCGCGTGCGCAGCGAGGTCGTCGGGGCGGACCGACCCGAGCGCACCGCCGTAGCGACCGATCGGCGTGCGGGTCCCCGCGACGACGTAGGCGACGCTCATGCGCCTGCCGCCTGCCGGCGGGGTTCGAACGTCGAGATCCTGCCGCTCGCGGTCCGGGCAAGCTCAGGGAGCACCACGAGGTCCTCGGGCCAGTACTGCTTCGCCACGTCGATCTCCTTCAGCTGTCTCTGTGTCTTCTAGGTGAACTCTCCCGCATCGGGCACGAGCACCCCACAAGCGGAGGCCCCCCGGCAGGTGGGGGCGGGAGCTGTCCGCGGATCTGGGTCACGGCGCGTAGGCGCGGCCGAGGAGGTTGCGGGCGATGACGAGCTTGGACACCTGGGCCGTGCCGTCACCGATCTCGAGTCCGATCACGTCGCGGAGCCGCTGGCCGAGCGCACTCTCTGTGGAGTAGCCCATGTGGCCGAAGGTCAAGAGGCACTGGTGGATGACCTCGGTCGAGAGCTTCGGGGCCCAGAACTTCGCCATCGCGGCCTCGGCGCCGTGCTCGAGGTCGTTGTCCTTCTTCCACAGCGCCTCGTAGCAGACGTGACGGGCACCGCGGACGTACGTGGCGTACTCCGCGAGCGGGAACGAGACGCCCTGGAACGTGCCGATGGGCTGACCGAATGCCTGCCGGTCGCGTGACCACTGGATGGCCTCCTCGAGGGAGACCTGGGCTGCGCCGAGACAGGCCAGGCCGATGATGGCGCGCGAGTAGTCGAAGCCCTGCATCACCGAGACGAAGCCGTCGCCCTCGTTGCCGATCAGGTCGGCCCGGGTCACCGGCGCCCCGTCGAAGTGGAGCGAGGCGCGCCCGATGGATCTGCCGCCGAGGTCGTCGAACCCGCTGCGCGTGACGTGGTCGGTGCCGAGGTCGACCCAGAACGCACTGACACCTCGCGCCCCCGGGCCACCGGTCCGGGCGAGGACGACACCGAAGTCGGAGGTCATCCCGAGGGTGATCGAGGTCTTCTCCCCGTGCAGGGTCCACCTCTCCGGCTGCCCCGAGCCCGTCGAAGGGTCGGGGACCGCCTTGAGCTCGAGGCTCGCCGCGTCCGTCCCGTGGGCGGGCTCCGTGATGCAGATGCACGGGACCGTCGTACCCGCGGCGATGCCCGGCAGCCAGGCACGCCGCTGCTCCTCGGTCGCGTTGCGCACGATGATGTCGCTGATCAGTGCGGTGTTGATGATCAGGTAGGAGGCGTTGAAGTCCGCACGCCCCACCTCCTCGGCCGCGAGCCCCGCGATGACCGCGCTCGCCTCCTGACCGCCGTACTCCTCGGGTATCCGGAGACCGGTGAGCCCCATCTTCGCCATGTCGAGCGCGAGCTCGCGGCGGAACTCGCCCGCCCTGTCGTCGGACTGGTACCTCGGCGCCAGGACCTTGGTGGCGAAGCGACGAAGCTCCTGGCGGTAGGACTCCTCGTCCTCGTCGAACCGGAAGTCCATGACGGCTCCTTCAGGGGTAGGTCTGGGTCGGCGTCCAGGAATGAACGGAAATTCACCCTTGGGATGAATCTAGGTTCATTTTCACAGCCGGTCAAGTACTTCCCCGACGCATCTCCGGTAGGATGAACATCGGTTCACATTCCCCTGTCGCTCCCACCCCGGCGACGAGAAGCCCGGAGGTCAGATGTCCACCGCCACCCCCGTCCCGCTGAGCGCTGCCGGCCACGACGTCGACCCCGACGAGGCGGCCAGGCCCACCCGCGCCCAGCGGCGGAGCGTGCAGCTGCTCCGGGCCGCCGCACGCCTCATGGAGCGGGACGGCTCCCAGGCGGTCTCGATGCAGGCGGTGGCCGACGAGGCCGGAGTCAGCGTGGGCCTCATCTACCGCTACTTCGAGGGCAAGGACGACCTGCTCCTCGCCGTGATCATCGACGTGCTCGACGCCTTCGCGGTCCGTGTTCCGGCAGCCGTGCAGTCGGCGGGCGAGGATCCCGTCCAGCGGCTCGCAGCTGCGTTCCGGTCCTACTGCGAGGTGATCGACGAGCACCGCCACGCAGCGGTGCTCACCTACCGGGAGAGCAAGAGCCTCAGCGACGCGGGGCGTGCACGCATCAAGGAGCTGGAGGTACGCACCAGCGCACCGCTCCGGACCCTTCTCACCGAAGGCATCGAGGCGGGCGCCCTGTCCCCCGTCGACGTCGACCTCGTCTCCTACAACCTGCTGCTCGCCGCGCACGGCTGGGCCCTGAAGCACTGGTACTTCGAGCGGACGCTCGGTTTCGACGACTACGTCGGCAAGCAGACCGCGCTCGCCCTGAACGCCCTGGTGGCCCCGGGTCGCCGGCGCTCCTACCGCCGCCTGCTCGCGTTCGACGGCGGCTCAGGCACCGCGGGGGCCGCCCCGACAGCGGTGCACACCGGCCCCGACGGGGGCGGCTCCCCGTGAGCGCGGCGGAGCTGGTGTCCTTCGCGCGGGACTGGGACCGGTCAGGCCCAGTCGCGGGCGTCCACCAGCGCGACTTCGTCCTCGAGTGCGTCGACCACCACGACCTCGGGTCGCACCCGTAGGGACTCCTTGGTGAGCCGGGTCGCCGAAGCCTGGAAGCCCTCCGCGTCCGCCCCCTCGACGAGCACGGCCTCGAGACGCAGCACGTCCCGGTCGTCCTCGCGGCCGACCACGAACCTCGCCGACGCCGCACCCTGGCCCCGCAGGGTCGCGATCACGTCGCGTGCCTGGTGGGGGTGCACGAACATCCCGCGCACCTTGACCGCAGCCCCGACCCGGCCGAGGACTCCGGCCAGCCGCAGCCGTCCCTCCTCGTCCTGGACCCAACGGGAAACGTCCCCGGTCCCGAACCTCACGAGGGGGTAGTCGGCGTGCAGGACCGAGACCACGACCTCGCCAGACTCCCCCGGCTCGGTCGGCTGACCCGTCACCGGGTCACAGATCTGCACGTAGGTGTCGTCGGGGACGACGAGGCCGGCCGCGGACTCGCGCTCGAAGCCGATCAGGCCGGCTTCCGCGGTGCCGTAGGCCATCCGGACGGTCGGGGTCCGCTCGCGGAGCTGGGACCGCAGGGCATCGGGCAGCGGCTCGGCCGTGACCAGGGCCTTCGAGAGCCGCCAGCTCTTCGCGGACAGGCCGAGGGCGTCGTACTTCTCCCCCAGCGCCGCGAGGTAGCTGGGCAGGCCGATGAACGCGGTGACGCCGAGGTCGGCGACGACCTGTGCCTGCACCTCCACACTGCCGACCCCGCCGGGGACGACCACCGCACCGGTGGCGCGGCACGCCTCGTCGAACATCGACCCTGCCGGGGACAGGTGGTAGCTGAAGCAGTTCAGCACCACGTCACCGGCGCCGATGCCACATGCCTCGAGGGCAGGGGTCCAGTTCCACGGGTCGGAGCCCGCGAGCTGGGGTTCGTAGATCGGGCCGGGCGAGGCGAAGAGTCGTACGACGGTCGCGTCCTCGGCGAGGAGACCCCCGAGGGGAGGATGCTGCTTCTGCAGCGCCGGGAGTGCGTCCTTGCTCAGCACCGGGAGCGTGTCGAGCTCGTTGACGTCCGCGACACCGCCGGCCATCCCTGCCTGCGCCAGACGCCGGTCGAGCCCCGGCACCCTGCCGGCCGCTGCGTGCACGGTGTCGAGGACCCGAGGCCCCCGCTGTCGGCGGTAGTCGACGAGGGCATCCCTCATCGACATCGAAGTCCCACTCACAGCAGTCCCTTCACAGCCAGCGCTTGCGCCGCTTGTAGTGCTTCACGTCCCGGTAGCTCTTCTGGCCGCTGTCACCGAGCCCGAGGTAGAACTCCTTCACGTCGGGGTTCTCACTGAGGTCTGCGGCGGTGCCCTCGAGCACGATCCGCCCCTGCTCGAGGATGTAGCCGTGGTCTGCCACCTCCAGCGCACGCCGGGCGTTCTGCTCGATCACCAAGATGGTGATGCCCTGCTCCTTGTTGAGGTCCCTGATGTAGCCGAAGATCTCCTGGACCAGCAGCGGCGCGAGGCCGAGCGAGGGCTCGTCGAGCATCAACAACCGGGGCTTGGCCATCAGCGCACGACCGATCGCCAGCATCTGCTGCTCACCGCCCGAGAGGTACCCCGCGACCCGGTTGCGCAGGTCCCCGAGCTTGGGGAAGTAGGTGTAGACGAGGTCGAAGTCCTCGGGCGACGCACCACCCCGGGAGTAGGCGCCGGTGACGAGGTTCTCGTGGACGGTGAGGTGCTCGAAGACATGGCGGCCCTCCATGCACAGGGAGAGCCCGCTCTTGACCCGGTCGGCGGCGTCCATCTTGGTGATGTCCCGCCCGTCGAAGAGCACCTGGCCGTCGGTGATCTCCCCCCGCTCGCTGGGCAACAGCCCGGAGATGGCCTTGAGCGTGGTGGACTTGCCGGCGCCGTTCGACCCGAGCAGCGCCACGATCTGACCATCGGGCACCGCGAGCGAGAGCCCGCGCAGGACGAGGATGACCTCGTCGTAGATCACCTCGACGTTGTTGATGGTCAGCAACGCGCCGGCGGCGGCGCCCGGGGCTGCGGCCCCGGGCGCTACCACCTGCGGTGCGGGTGTGTCGGTCATTCCGGCGTGACACCGGTCTCGAGCGGCTCCATCTCGCCACCCTTGGCAACGTAGATACCCGTGCTGGTGGATCCACGGTGGGAGTCCTCGCTGAACTCCACCTCGCCGGCACCGACGACGCCGCCTGTGTCGATCGCACCCATCGTCTCCAGCGCCTCACGGATCGCCGCTCCACTGAGGTCGTCGCCCTCCTCGAGAGCGGCCTTGATGCCCTCGGCCATGATGTGCATGGTGTACCAGCCCTGGGCGTAGTGCAGACCCTCGTCGGCCAGCGAGGAACCCTTCTCGGTGAGGTACTCCTCGATGACCTGGTGGCCCTCCATGTCCGCGGTGATCGGGGCGAAGGGCTGCACGAGCACGTGCCCCTCGGACGCCGGGCCCGCGGTGTCGACGAACTGCTCGTCGGCGCACCAGTTGAGGCAGACGATCTTCATGTCCAGGCCCTGTGCCTCGATGTCCTTGGCCACCTGGGCTGCCGGGCTCGAGACGTTCTGGATCATGATGTACTTCGCGCCCTGCTGCTTGGCCTGGGAGAGCAGGCCGACGTAGTTCGCGGAGCCCGCCGGCATCGGGTACGGCTTCATGTTGAGGTCGAGGCCCTGGTCACTGATCCATGACTGGCCGTCCGCCAACGGGGCGAGGCCGAACGGCGAGTCGTTGTGGAACATCGCCACCTCCGCCTGGCCGCCGGCGTCCTCGGAGATCCAGTTGAGGGCGACGCGCATCTGGTCGGAGTACGTGGGCGCGACCACGAAGTTGTACGGCGCCTCGGCCGGGTCGGTGAGGACCTCGGCGTACGAGGCCGACATGAACGGCAGCTCGTCGGCGGCCACCTTGTTCATCAGCGCCTCGGAGTCACCGGTGCCCCAGCCCTGGATGGCGACGGCTCCGTCGTTGATGTACTCCTTGTAGAGGCGTTCGGCGGTGGGCACGTCGTAGGCGTAGTCCTTCGACGTGGCGTCGATCTCCCGCCCGTCGATGCCTCCCTCGGCGTTGATCCAGTCGATGTAGCCGAGCATCCCCTCGTTGTAGGGCGTGCCCACGTCACCGGTGGCGCCGGTGAGGTCGGCGATGATCCCGATCTTGATCGGGCCGTCGCTCTCGCCGCCCGTCGTGGCGCTGTCAGGAGCGCAGCCCGTGAGGGCAAGGGTGGTGGCTGCCGCGATCGCGACCGCCCAGCGTTGCTTCTGCATGGTGTTTCTCCTTGTTGTTTTTTCGTCTCCGACGTCAGTAGCGGAACGGCCAGAACCGGATGTAGTCCTTCATGCGTTGCCAGATACGGTCGAGACCGCGTGGCTCGGACAGCAGGAAGATGATGATGACCAGGCCGAAGACGGCGTTCTCGATCGCCGGCAGTCGGCTGAGCAGGAAGGGCACCGTGTCCCCGACGGCGTGCAACAGCTCGTTGAGGAAGACCGGAATGAGCATCATGAAGAACGCACCGTAGACCGAGCCCGCGATGCTGCCGAGCCCCCCGACGATGATCATCGCCAGGTACAGGATCGAGACCTCGAGCGTGAACGACTCCCACGTCACCGTCTCGGTGTAGTGCGCCGAGAGGGCACCCGCGAAGCCGACGAAGCCGGACGAGACCGCGAACGCGGTGACCTTGGCACGGGTGACGTTCACGCCCATCGCACTCGCGGCGATGTCCTGGTCACGGACGGCCATGAAGGAGCGCCCGAGACCCGAACGGAACAGGTTGCGCGCCGCGAGGACAGAAAGGACCGCACAGGTCAGCAGGATCCAGTACCACTGCCACTCGAAGAGCTCCCGCGTGATCTCGAAGCCGCCGATGTGCAGGCGATCGACCGACATGGGTGCGCTGCCGTCGCGCAGGAAGCTCCAGCGCCGGGCGATGAAGACGATGATCTCCTGGCTGGCGAGCGTGGCGATCGCGAGGTAGAGCCCCTTGAGCCTGAGCGCCGGCAGTCCGAAGAGCGCCCCCGCTCCTGCGGTGACGACCACGGCACAGGCGATGCTCAGCGGAGCGGGAAGGTCCGCCCGTTGGTAGAGCAGTGCCGACGTGAAGGCCCCGACCGCGAGGAAGCCGCCCTGACCCAGCGAGATCTGGCCGGTGAAGCCGACCAGGATGTTCAGTCCGACGGCGCCGATGACCGCGATCAGGATCGTGTTGACGATGGAGAGCCAGTAGTTGTCGACCATGTACGGCACGACGACCATCGCCGCAAGGACGAGGGCCAGGCGGAAGTACTCCGCCTTGGTGTGCCGCAGGGACAGCTCGCGCTGGTAGCTGCGGTGGAAGATTCCGGTAGCGGTGGCAGCCATGTCAGACCCTCTCGATCCTGGTCTCGCCGAACAGTCCGTACGGTCGGACGAGGAGGATCGCGAGCAGCAGGAGGTACGGCGCGATCTGGGCGAGTCCGGGGTCCCCGTACCCGCTGACGTACTGGTAGGTGAGTCCGATCGTGAGCCCACCCACGATCGTTCCCGGCACCGAGTCGAGACCACCGAGGATCACCACCGGGAACACGAAGAGCCCGAAGCTGGCCAGCCGGCCACTGACCTCGGTGACGTCGCCGAGCAGGATGCCTCCCACCAGGGCGCTCAGCGCCGCGAGCGCCCAGGCCATCGCGAAGATCCTGCGCACCGAGATGCCCATGGTGAGTGCGGCCTGCTGGTCGTCGGCCACGGCACGCATCGCGATGCCGTGACGGCTGCGCCGGAAGAACATCGTGAACGCGGTGAGCACGATCGCCGCGATCAGGATCACCAGGAGCCGGTTGGCCGGGACGGAGGTGCCGGGCAGGAGCTCGATCGGGGTCCGTGGGAGCAGAGCCGGCTGCGGGACCGGGCGGGTGCCGAAGATCATCTGCACGACGGCCCGGAGAAGGGCCGCGAGTCCGATCGTCACCATGATCACGCTGATCGCGTTCTCGCCCACCAGCGGGCGGAGGATCAGCCGTTCGATCACGAGTCCGAGGAGGATCGCGAAGACGACGCCGATGATGACCGCGACGCCCATCGGCAGCCGGAAGACCACGAACGCGGCGTACAGCGTGTAGGCGCCGATGAGCAGCAGCTCGCCCTGGGCGAAGTTGATGACACCGGTCGCCTTGTAGATGAGGACGAAGCCCAGGGCCGCGAGGGCCAGGATCGCCCCGTCGGAGAGCCCGTAGACGGTGAGGTTGAGGAAGGTGTTCATCGCCGGCCGCTCCAGACCGGACGCTGCTTCTTGTGCTTGGGCGGCACGTAACCCTCCAGGTCACGGATCTTGAGGTTGATGGTCCGCTCCACCGACGTCCCGTCCTGGTAGGTGACGGTGTTGGTGATGCTCACCGACTCCTCCCCCCGCTCGAGGGCGGAGATCAGCTCGGCGTAACGCTCGGCGATGACGTTGCGGCGCACCTTGCGGGTGCGGGTGATCTCGTCGTCGTCGGGGTCGAGCTGCTTGAACAGCAGCAGGAACCGCTTGACCTTGATCGCGTCGGGCAGGTCGGCGTTGGCGCGATGGACCTCGTCGATCACCAGGTCGTAGACCTCGGTCTTGGCTGCCAGGTCGGTGTACGTCGTGTAGGTCAGGTGCTCGTTCTCCGCCCAGGAGCCGACCGTCATCGCGTCGATCGTGATCATGGCGGTGATCTCGTCGGTCCCGAAGACGACGGCCTCCTCGACGTACGGCGAGAACTTCAGCTTGTTCTCGATGAAGGCGCTGGAGAAACGCGTGCCGTCCTTCGAGGTGAGCACGTCCTTGGCGCGGTCGATGACCACGAGCTGCCCGTCGTCGAGGTAGCCGGCGTCGCCGGTGTGCAGCCACCCGTCGTCGTCGATCGCCTCGGCGGTGGCCGTCTCGTTGCCGACGTAGCCGACGAACACCGACGGGGAGCGGAGCAGGATCTCACCGGAGTCGCTGATCTTCAGGTCGGTCTCCGGGATCGGGACGCCGACGCTGTGGAAGCGGACGTCGTCGTCGTGGTGAAGTACCGCGATGCCGCAGATCTCGGTCTGACCGTAGATCTGCTTGAGGTTCACCCCGATCGCGTGGAAGAACCGGAAGACGTCC
>Ga0214468_1000525_pt1 | contig 12092 bp, 10 predicted proteins | sample RVTome_9_FD_187334 | JGI IMG/M metagenome (GOLD analysis project Ga0214468, IMG submission 187334) | Soil microbial communities from uranium-contaminated site in the Upper Colorado River Basin, Wyoming, United States - RVT155D38 HiSeq ...
TCAGGGCGGCGCTCGAGGCGGCGTCCGGCGGCCCCGTCGCAGAGGGCAACGTCGGCAGCGGGACCGGGATGATCTGCCACGGCTTCAAGGGCGGGATCGGGACGGCGTCGCGAGTCGCCGGCGAGGCCGGAGGCGCGACCGTCGGTGTCCTCGTCCAGGCGAACCAGGGGAGCCGCGAGCAGCTCCGCGTGGACGGCTATCCCGTGGGCCGGGCGATTCCCACAGCAGACGTACCGTCGCCCGGCGCCTTCGACAGCGGGGGCGCGGGCTCGATCATCGCCGTCGTCGCCACCGATGCACCGCTGCTTCCGCTCCAGTGCGCCCGCCTCGCACAGCGGGCCGGGCTCGGCGTCGCGCGCGCGGGCGGGCTCGGCGAGAACTTCAGCGGCGACCTCTTCATCGCGTTCGCGACCGGCAACCGCGGCCTTCCGCCGAACGAAATCCGCGACGACACCCCGCTCTCCGTCCCCGTACGGACGCTCTCGAACCGTTGGATCACGCCGCTCTTCCAGGCCGTCGTCGAGGCGACGGAGGAGGCGATCCTGAACGCGCTGCTCGCGGCCGAGACGACCACCTGCCGCGGCACCACCGCCCACGCGCTCGACCCGGAGAGGCTCGTTCAGGCCCTCACGGCACTCGGCTGGCGCCCGGCGGCCGACCGTCAGAGGTGAGCCAGCCGGGGCGCAGCGGCCGGCTAGAGGCCGGCCGCGTACCCGTCCTTGCGGCTGTCCGAGCCGCCGAGCAAGACCTCCCCCTCGAGGACGATCGCCTGACCGCCGCCGAAGAGCCGCGGGTCGGTCGACCGCACCGCCGTGAGCCCGAGCGCCTCGATCTCCTCTGCCCGCGGCCAGAGGCCTTCCTCCAGCAGCACCTCGCGCCCCTGCACGCGGAAGCGCGAGCGGTCGAGCGCCGCCTGCGGGTCGAGCCGGTCGTCCACCAGTCCCGACACCACCTGGACGTGCCCCTGCGCCTGCATGAGCCCGCCCATCACCCCGAACGGCCCTACCAGCGCGCCATCGCGAAGCAGCATGCCCGGGATGATCGTGTGGTACGGGCGCCGCCCCGGCTCCACCGCCCCCGACACCGCGAAGCACGCGCCGCGGTTTTGCAGGATGACGCCAGTCCCCGCGGCGACGACGCCGGAGCCGAACCCCTCGTAGAGGCTTTGGATCAACGAGACGGCCAAACCGTAACCGTCCACCGCGCAGAGGTACACCGTTCCGCCGGCCGGCTCCGATACAACCGGCGCGGCTTTGGCGCGCCGCGCGGACAGAAAGCCGGGCTCGAGCAACCCCGAGACGTCCGCCCCGTCGCGCACCCCGTCCCGGGCGTCCTCGAGCGCCAGGCGCACGGATTCCACCTGGGCCGCGAGCGACGGCTCCCCTAGCCCGAGCAGGCCGAGGCCCTCGAGCGCGGCCACGCCCTGTGTCGGCGGCGGCAGCTCACACACCGTCACGCCCCGATAGTCGAGCGTCAGCGGCGCGACCCACGCCGGGCGGTAGACGGCCAGATCGTCCTCGTCGAGCCAGGTCGCCTCCGCTATCCTTGCCGCGATCTCGCCGGCGTACAGAGCCTCCGGCCCGTGTTCGGCGATCCGCCTCAGGGTACGGCCAAGCTCGGGCAAGAATACGCGGTCACCGAGCGTCGGCGGGGGCCCGAGCTCCCGCGGCGGGTGGAGCCGACGCCACGCGTCAGCAGTGACGCGGCCGACTGCGAACCCCTGCTCGGCGGCCGCGATCGAGTCCGCGAGGAGGCTGTCGAGCCCGAGCGTCCCGAAGCGCTCGGCCAGCGCCGCCCAACCCCGCACGGCGCCGGGGACGGTCACGGACCGCGGGCCGCTCGACTCGACGGGCGAGGTCGGTTGAGCGCCCGCCGGCGCAGACCCGGCCGCGTCGAGACCGTGGAGGCGCTTGCCATCCCAGACCAAAGCGAACGCGTCGCCCCCGACCCCGGTGGACATCGGCTCGGTCACACACAGCACGGCGGCCGCGGCCAGGGCGGCGTCCGCGGCGTTACCACCGCGCTCGAGCACCCGCAGTCCGGCGCGCGTCGCCGCCGGTTGGCTCGTCGCCACCATCGCTTCCGCGGCGACGGCCGGGGGCCGAGCGGGACCGAGACGGAATGCCATCGCCGAAGGATCTCAGCTCACAGGGGCGCGACGCAGTACCGGTGCGCGCATCGGCCGCCACGACGTCGACATCGTCCGTCTGCGGGGGAGACGGCCGCGAGAAGAGGCCCGCCAGGCTGGGCTTCGCCTGCCGCCCGCCTGCTGGTCATGCCAGTGTGCCGCCTCGCCAAGAGGGAGGCGACCGCGATATTTAGACGCGGATGGACAAACCCTTCGGCCGTCTTCCGTTCTCGCTCACGCCCGTCCGCGACCGCTACGTAAACCCCTTCGGCTGCGGCGGCGCGATTCGCTGCTAGACGGCGGCCCTCGGGACGACTTCGCGAGCAGCGCCCGGGCGAGGACCGCGAGATTGCGTCCGGCGTTCTCCATCATCCGGGCCAGGTCGATGCCCAGCTCAACGGCGACTCGATCGACCTCGCGCATCTCGGGCACCGTGATCCACGGCAAGGCGCTGGCCGGAACGACCGGAATCCTCGAAACGAGAGCGCGAGTCATCGCGGCTCCTGTTCGCCCTTCGCCTCGCCGGCACGGAGCGCCGCACGGACCCACGTCTCATCGGGAAGGTTCACGAGGCCGCCCGCTGTCCGATATACGCGGCAGGCGAGCGTGTAGTCGGCCCGGCCGCCGGCTCCCGGTTCCACATCCTCTCCGTCGATCCGGATCGTCGGCGAGCCGAGGAAGCGGAGACCGTCCGCCGCGTCGGGGTCGCCGACGCGGACGGAGACGACGTCCGCCTCGAGCTCGAGGTCGGCGACGACACGGGCGACGAGTGCACGGGCGGCGTCCTCGTTGGGGCACCCGGCGAACGTCAGAACCTCGATCTTCCGCCTCGGCATCGATCTCCCTACGCGCAGCTCGGCGCCGGCGTCGGCATGAACCCGGAGTCGATCTGGCCGCCGCTCACCGGCCCTTCCGACATGGGCGACTCGAAGGTCGCGAACCCCGACGTGCACGAACCAGACGCCTTCGGCGCCCGCGTCCCCGCTGTGCGTGTCGGCCTCCAGATCGTGGAAGTGCGTGAAGCCGTCGCCGAACGCCTCCTCGACTCGCTGCTGGTCATTCTCGCAAAACGTCCCCGGGACGCCGAGCGCGACCCAGTTGAGGTTCTCCGCCCGCTCGAGGTCCATGTTGTCGAAATGAAGGGCGAGCAGATGACCGTTCGGGAGCATGTAGGCGCGATGATCGGTCATCGACGCGAGCTCGACCGGCTCGATCAGCCCGGTGAGCTGCTGCCAGTACTGGGCATCCCGGCTCACGTCCGCGAGCTGGGCGCGCAGATCCGCGGCCTCGGCCTCGCTTGCCCCGCCTCCGTCCCCTCCGCATGACACGGCGAGCAGCGCGACGACCGCGACGACTGGCACGAACGTCCATAGCGTTCCCCGGCTCGTTGGCATCGATCCTCCTTCGTTCGACGGCGTATGGAGCGTTCGATGCGGACGTTGTCCAGGCGTTTCGCGGCGGACCGGTGGGCGCTACGCCCTGAGGTCGAAGACCCGATTGAGCGCCGCGAGGTTGTACGCCATGAGCGCGGTCGAGCGCGGTGCACCAGGCTAGGCGGCCGCCTCGGTCGACAGCGACCGCTCGCGCTCGCGCTCGTACTTCTCGAGCAGGCGCATCTAGATCTCGCTCCGCGTCGGAAACGCGGGGATCGCGTGGAGCAGGCGCGAGACCGGCACCCACGATCGCGATCGTCCTGCATTTAGCGACCCGGGTACGGAGCGTCTCCTTACCGGTCAGACGATGAGTGCGGCGGTCAGCTTGACCGTTCCATCGCTGATCACCGATGAGTTCGAGATCCTCGTCCGGTCACTACAAAGACCGCTCGAGAGACAACCAAGGTGGTGTGCATGTTCAGGGATACGAAGGCATTCAGCAGCTTCTCCGTCGATAACCTGCAGCGCGCGAAAGAGTTCTACGGTCAGACCCTCGGGCTCGAAGTCGTCGAGACCCCGGAGGGATTGGAGCTCCGTATCGCGGGCAGCACGCCCGTGTTCGTCTACCCCTCGGACACTTACACCGCGCCGAAGCACACGGTGCTCAACTTCCCCGTGGAGGACATCGACGCCGCCGTGGACGAGCTCGCCGCGAGGGGGGTTCGCATGGAGCACTACGACCTGCCCGACCTGAAGACGGACGAGCGCGGGATCTTCCGAGGCGAATCCGGCCCGCGCGCCATCGCCTGGTTCAAGGACCCCGCCGGTCACGTCCTTTCGGTGCTCCAGACGGAGTAGCCCTTCATTCGACGAACGCAGCGATCCGCGTCGGTGAGTATCCGACGCGGATCGTCGCGATCCTGTGTGTTGTCCGGACCTCGTGTTCGATGATACGATTGCGCCGCATCTAGGTCTGCGGGGAGAGAGATCACGATGCTGACGAGACGGCAGTTCCTTCAGCGCGGAGCTCTCGGGGCGGGCGTGCTTGCGACCCCGAGCTCGCTGCTGCGCGCGGCTGCGGCTGCGGCCGCACCCCCGTTTGCGGAGGTTCCGCGCTTCACGGTGCGGCTCCCGATCCCGGCCAAGGCGACTGCGGTCGCGCTCAACACGTATCACCTCACCCAGCGCCAGACGCAGCAGACCCTGCATCCGAAGCTGGGTCGGACGACCGTGTGGGGTTATGACGACGGCACTCTCGGCCCGCTGTATCCGAGCCCGACGATCGAGGTCCAGAAGGGAACCCCGGTCACGGTCTCTTACACGAACAGGCTCCCGGCAGCTCACCTGCTGGGGATCGACACCAGCCTTACCGGCGGCGACGCCCGGGTGAGGGCGCTCACCCACCTGCACGGAGACTTCGTCTCGGGGCTGAGCGATGGCAACCCCTACGCCACTCCCTCGCCGGAGTATCTGCAGGGCCAGACGCAGACCTCGTACTACCCGAACGCGCAGCCGGCGACGACACTCTGGTTCCACGACCACGCGCACGGGCTCACGCGCCTGAACGTGTACGCGGGGCTGGCGGGCTTCTACCTGATCCGCGACTCCGACGACACCGGGGCAGAGCCCAACCCGATCGGGATCCCGGGCGGGGAGTACGAGATACCGATCGTCATCCAGGACCGCTCGTTCGACGAGAACGGCCAGCTGCTCTACCTGCCCCCCTTCGGGTTCGGGGATCTCGCGGTCGTGAACGGCGCGGCCTTCCCGTTTCTCAACGTCGAGCCGCGGAAGTACCGCTTCCGGTTCCTGAACGGCGCGAACCACCGCTTTTTCCACCTCGAGCTGGCGAACGGCCCGCCCTTCCATCAGATCGGGTCGGACGGCGGGATGCTCGACGCCCCAGTAGCCAGGGACCGGCTCCTGATGGGCCCAGCCGACCGGGCCGATGTGATCGTGGATTTCGCGGGGTTCGCGGGGAAGAAGCTCGTGCTCCGCAACGTCGATCTCCCCGCCGGGGTCGTCAGCGCGCCGGCCGTGAATCTCCCCGAGATCATGCTCTTCCGTGTTCTCGGCGCCGGCACCACCGTCAACAGCCCCGGCCCCGCCACGATCCCGACCAGCCTGCCCGGATCCCTCCCGAACTTCGGGCAGCCCCAGCGCGAGCGCTACCTCACACTCGAGTTCGCGGCCGGCCGGTTCCTGATCGACGGCCTACGCTTCCATGATCCGGTGAACATCCAGGTGCCTGAGGGGGACGTCGAAGACTGGCTGCTGATCAACCTCACCGGGGGCACGCACCCGATCCACGTCCACCTGGTCGAGTTCCAGATCGTGAGCAGGCGGCCGTTCGACGTGGCCGCCTACCGGGCGGCGCTGAACGCGGCGAGGGCGAACAACGAGCCCAACCCCGACCCGGCGCCCTACTACACCGGCGGGCCGCTGCCGCTGCAGACCAACGACATCGGCTTCAAGGACAACGCGTTTGCGAACCCCGGCGTGGTGACGCGCATCCGGGCGCGGTACGACCTGCCGCCGGAGGTCACGGGCACGCAGAAGTACGTGCTCCACTGCCACCTCCTCGAGCACGAAGACAACGACATGATGCGGCCCTTCGAGGTCCTGCGATAACACCCCCGGCCGCAGCGCCCCAGTCCCACGTACGCGCTCGTCCTGGGTGTCGCTTCGGCCGCGCTCGTGTTACTGCTAGGGGGTATACAGCTCGGCGTCGGCGATCGGCTCGTCGCAGGAGTACTGGCCGCAGTACTTGACCTTGCGGCCGCCGGCGTACAGGACTTGGCCGTTGGAGAGGAGAGCAGCGGCGGCCGAGGCGTAGGGGTAGACCATCGGCCCGGTCGACGTCCAGGTGCCCGTGGAGGGTGAGTAGACGTCGCCTGTGCCGCCGCCGGCAACGAGCACGCGTCCGTCCTGAAGGAGCGCGGCCGTACCGCCGTAGCCGTTCATGCTGCCGGTCGCACTCCACCTGCCCGACGCCGGATCGTAGAGCTCGGCGGATCTGAGCGCGCTCGGGTTGCCGCCGCCGGCGACGAGCACGCGGCCGTTGCCGAGCAGGGTCGCGCTCGCACGCTCGCGGGCGGTCGTCATGGAAGCGACGCGCTTCCAGCGCCCGCCGGCAGGGTCGTACAGCTCTGCGCTTCGGAGCCAGCCGCCAGCGTTGAAACCGCCCGCGACCAGGACGGTGCCGTCGGGCAGGAGCGTCGCCGTGTGATTCCGCCGGGGCGTGCGGAGGCTGCCGGTCGACGTCCAGCGGCCGGTCGCCGGGTCGAAGAGCTCGGCACTCGCCTGCACTCCACTTCCGTTGGAGGAGAGACCGCCCACGACGAGCACGCGCCCGTCACGGAGCAGCGTGCCGGTGAACGTGATCCGGTCGACGTTCATGCTCCCTGTCGGCGCCCACCGGTTCGTCGCCGGGTCGTACAGCTCCGCGCGCGCGCTGTAGCGACCGCCGCCCGCGACGAGCACACGTCCGTCCGCGAGACGCACCGCGACATGAAGCCCGCGCGGCTCGCTCAGCGTCCCCGCCGGAAGCCACGTGCCGGTCGGCGGATCATAGAGCTCGGCCGTGAACACATCGGCTCCACCGACGACGAGGACGCGACCGTTGCCGAGCCGCGTCGCAGTCATGCTCGCCCGCGCGGTCGACATGCTCGCCGTCGCCGTCCAGCTGCCCGCTTCTGCGCTCACGAGCGAGCTCGAGCCCGAGCCCAGTCCGGGCACCGCAAGCGCGAGAAGCGCGAACGTAGCGAGCGTCAGGTATCTCGAACGCACCGCGAAGGCCCCCTTTGTGTCGCCTCGCACGAACGCGGCGAGCATAGGAGAGAAACGTTGCGCCTCCCTTAACCGAGGCCTACGAGACCCTTAAATCATCCAAGGCGATGCTCGCTCCAAGAGGGCGGCCGGGGTTTCGGGGAACGCAGCCTTCCGATGCTGTAGCGTCGGCGCCCGATGGCCTGCTGTCACTACGTCCCGCTCGAGGGGCACGAATCGGCCTTCTCGGTGGATCGCAACCCGATCACCTTCGGCCGCGGCGTGCTCGAGGAGATCGGCCCGTGGGCGCGGGCGCTCGGGCTCACGCGGGTCGCCGTCCTGACGGATCCGCGGGTCAGGGAGCTCGAGCCGTTCGAGCGCGCGCTCTCCTCGCTCCACGGGGCCGGCGCCGACGTCGCGCTCTACGACGAGGTGAAGGTGGAGCCGACCGATCGATCCTTCCTGGCCGCGGCGGAGTTCGCGGTGGAGGCGAAGGTCGACGGCTTCGTCTCGATCGGTGGAGGCTCGGTCATCGACACGGGCAAGGCCGCGAACCTCTACGCCACCCACCCGGCCGAGCTCCTCACCTACGTCAACGCACCGATCGGCGAGGCGCGTCCGGTTCCGGGACCGCTCCGGCCGCACCTCGCCTGTCCCACCACGTCCGGCACGGGCAGCGAGTGCACCGGGATCGCGATCTTCGATCTGCTCTCGCTGAAGGCGAAGACCGGAATCGCCCACCGGCACCTGGTCCCCACGCGCGCGCTGATCGACCCCGACACCGCGGAGACGCTCCCCGGCCCCGTGGTCGCGGCCAGCGGGTTCGACGTCCTCTCCCACGCGCTCGAGTCGTTCACCGCGCGCCCGTTCACCGCGAGGAGCAAGACGGATCCCCTGTCGCGTCCGCTGAGCCAGGGCGCGAACCCGTGGAGCGATGTCGGCTGCAGGGAGGCGCTCCGGCTGTGCGGCCGGTACCTCGTCCGGGCCGTGCACGATCCGACCGACCGTGTGGCCCGCGAGAACATGATGTGGGCGGCGACCCTCGCCGGGATCGCGTTCGGCAACGCCGGCGTTCACGTCCCGCACGGCATGTCCTACGCCGTCGCCGGACTGGTGGACTCGTTCTCCCCCGACGGCTACCCGCAGGAGGAGCCGATGGTTCCTCACGGCATGTCGGTCATCGTCAACGCCCCGGCGGTCTTCCGCCGGATCGCGGCCACCTCTCCGGAGCGCCACCTCGAGGCGGCAGAGGTCCTCGGCGCCGACGCCCGCGACGCGGAGCCCGGGGAGGCGATCTCCGGGCGGATCGCTGAGATGATGAAGGAGACCGGCATGCCGAACGGGATCTCCGGCGTCGGCTACCGGCGGTCCGACGTCGCGGCGCTCACCGAGGGCACGATCGTCCAGAGGCGCCTGCTCGACAACGCCCCCCTCCCCGTCGACCGCGAGCTCGTGGCCGAGCTGTTCGCAAGCTCGCTCACGTGCTGGTGATCCGATGCTGAGGGGCGACTACAAGCACTTCCTGACCGTCGAGACCCGCTGGATGGACAACGACGTCTACGGCCACGTCAACAACGTCGTTTACTACTCGTTCTTCGACACCGCGGTGAACCGGTACCTCATCGACGAGGGCGTCCTCGACATCCGGGCCGGCGACACGGTCGGGTTCGTGGTCGAGACCTCCTGCACGTACGAGAAGCCGATCGCGTTTCCGGATCGCGTCACGGCCGGGCTCCGGGTGGCGCGAATCGGGACCTCCAGCGTCCGCTACGAGATCGGCATCTTCAAGGACGACGACGACGAGTCCTCGGCGCACGGCCACTTCGTCCACGTCTACGTCGACCGCGCCACGGAGCGCTCCCGCCCGATCCCCGAGAAGATGCGCGTGGCGCTGGAGAAGCTCACCTAGTAGGAGGGCTTGGCGAAATCCAGCTTGAGCCTGCGACGAACGGGATTTCACCAATCCCTCCTAGAGTCGCGGTCCGGAGCCCGGGTCGTCTGGCGGCAGCTTCTTGCCAGGGTTGAGCAGGCCCTTGGGGTCGAACGCCGCCTTGATCTGCCGTTGCAGCGCCGCGACCGGCCGCGACCACTCCGCGTACTCGCGCTTCAGAAGCCCGAGCCCGTGCTCGCCCGAGATCGATCCACCCAGCGCGCGGGTGACCGCGAAGAGCTCGGCGCGCGCCCTGCGCGCGGCCTGCTGACCGGACGTGTCGTCCCGCGCGACGAGGAAGGTCGCGTGGAGGTTGCCGTCGCCCGCGTGCCCCCAGCTCAGCCCGGTGAGCCCGTGCCGCCGCCCGACCTCGACCGTCCCCCGGACGGCGTCGGCGAGCCGCTCGACCGGAACCTCCAGGTCCTCGCTGACCTTGCCTCCCCTCGCCGTCGCAACGGCGAGCGAGACGCCGTCCCGCCAGCGCCACAGGGCACCCCGGTCGACATCGGTCTCGACGGCCAGCGCGCTCCCTTCGAAGACGTGCACGAGGTCGTCCCGCACGCTCGCCGCCTCCGCCTCGCTGCCGTCCGCCTCGGCGAGGACGGCGAAGGCGGCGCCCACCGGCACCTGGCCGGGGTACGAACGGGCCGCGAGGCGGAGCGCTCCCTCGTCGAGGTAGTCGAGCGCCGCGGGCACGACACCGTTCCCGATCACGCTCCCGACGGCGTCGCAGCCGGTCTCGAGATCGGGGAAGAACGCGACAACGGGGAAGGCCGACTCGGGAGCGGGGATCAGGCGGAGCCAGGCGGCGGTGACGAGCGCCAGCGTTCCTTCGGAGCCGATCAGGAGGCGCTTGAGGTCGAGGCCGGCAACGTCCTTACGGAGCACGCCGCCGACCTGGACGACGTCGCCCGGGGGAACGACTGCTTCGATCCCGGTCACCCAGGCGCCGGTCGTCCCGTACTTGAACGCGTGGGGCCCTCCCGCGTTCGTCGCGATGTTGCCACCGATGTGAGACTGCTCCGCCGCCCCCGGGTCGGGAGGAAAGAGGAGCCCGTTCTCGCGAGCACGCCGGCGCAGGTCGGCGGTTCGCACGCCTGCCTCCACCTCGATGCGCCAGAGCTCCGGCGCGAAGGAGCGGACGGCCTGCAGGCGGTCGGTTGAGAGGACGACGCCTCCGCAGGGCACGGCGCCTCCGGCGAGCCCGGTGCCGCCGCCCCGCGGCACCACGGGAACGTCGCGCTCGTAGCACCAGGCGAGCGCGGCGGCGGCCTCGTCGGCGCTTCGAGGAAGGACGATCGCGTCCGCCCAACCCGCGATCCCGCGTTCTTCGGTGGCATCGTGAAGAAACTCCGCGACCGTGCCGGGAAGGACCTGGTCTCGGCCGAGAAGCGCCGCCAGCCCGTGCTCGATCCGGGGATCAGGCGACTCTGCGGTGCCCACCCGACCGGTCGTCAACCGATGCCGCGCGCGTCGACCAGGGCCCGGCCCCGCACGCGTCGGACGAGCTCCCGAGCCGAGACGCGGCCGGTGTGCGTGTCGACGTCGAAGGTCGGCACGGGGACCATCGCCGCAAGATACTCGACCCCCACGCTCGCGAACCGGCACGAGAGCTCGTGCGAAGCGGGAGCTCCGGGGCGCGAGGCGGAGAGCCGCTCGAGACCGGCAGGCGCCTTCGAGGCGCGCCGACCGGGCTCGTCTGCCCCGGTCATCAGCCGGCCTGCAGTGACCGGATCGCGTTCAGGATGATCTCCGCCGCGAGCGCCGCGTCGGCCGGGTCGGCGTCCTCCTCGGGCGCGTGGCTGATCCCGTCGACGCACGGAACGAAGACCATCGCGGTCGGGACGTGGTGCGCCACGCTCATCGTGTCGTGGGCCGCGCCCGACGGCATGGTCATGAACGGCTCGCCGCTCTCCCTCGCCGCCTCTTCGAGCGCCGCCACGATGCGGTCGTCCATCGGCGTGACGGGGAGGGTCTGCCGCTGGCGATAGGTCGCCGTCAGGCCCCTGGCCTCGGCCGCCTGGGCGGCAAAGGACTCGACGCCTCGCGCGACCGAGCGGAAGCCTTCCTCGACGACGCCGCGCGTATCGAGCGAGAGCCGCGCGCGGCCGGGGACGACGTTGATGATCCCGGGCTCGAACTCGATCTCGCCGACCGTGCCGACCGTCCCGTCCCCCGCCTCCCGGGCCAGCCGCTCGACCTCGAGGATCACCTCGGCGGCGACGGGGCCGACGTCCAGGCGGAAGTCCATCGGCGTCGCCCCCGCGTGGTCCGCCCGGCCCTGCACGTGCACGTCGGCGTGGATGTAGCCGGCGATCGCGTTGACGACGCCGATGCGGTTGCCGGTGTCCTGCAGGACGCGGGCCTGCTCGATGTGCAGCTCGATCCAGCCCGTGAGGTCGTCGAGGATCGAGAGCGACTCCCGCCAGCGTGCCGGCTCGTAGCCCGCCTCCTCCGCGTGCTCCCAGAAGCTCCGGCCGTCGTCGATCGCTCTGAACTCCTCCCGCAGCTCCTCCTCGGTGACGCGCTGGGCGGTGATGCGGCTCCCGAGCAGCATCTGCCCGAAGCCGGACCCCTCCTCCTCGAGAAACGAAACGAGCTGGAGCGGCAGGTCGAGGTCGAGGTCGGCGCTCAGCCTGCACACCTCGAGCGCGGTGACGACGCCCATCGTCCCGTCGTACTTGCCGCCGTTGCGGTTCGAGTCGCAGTGCGAGCCGACGCCGAACACCCTCTCGCCCCTCGGGCGGTTGCGCGCGACGAGCGTGCCGACCGGATCGTAGGAGATCTCGAAGCCGATCTCCCCGAGCGCGGCGACGAAGTAGTCGAGCGTCGCCCGGTACTCGGGCGTGTAGGCATAGCGCCGGATTGCCTGGTCGGAGCGCGTGTAGTCGGG
>Ga0214468_1000529_pt1 | contig 12037 bp, 10 predicted proteins | sample RVTome_9_FD_187334 | JGI IMG/M metagenome (GOLD analysis project Ga0214468, IMG submission 187334) | Soil microbial communities from uranium-contaminated site in the Upper Colorado River Basin, Wyoming, United States - RVT155D38 HiSeq ...
CTCAGGTCGAGCCGCTCCGGTCCGGGCCCGGACTCGTCCCGGTCCTGGCAGCCTGGGGCGTGGCGGGGGCGTGCCTCGCGGCCGGAGTCGCCGGATTCTCCGTCGCCCTGGCGGGCGGCGAGCCGGTCCCGTGGAAGCCGCTCCTGATCCCGATGATCTGGTCCATCCCGGGTGCCCTGCTCGCTGCAGCCAGACCGCGCGCGCTCCTGGGCTGGCTCAACCTCGTGGTCGCCGCGCTCTTCGTCACCTCCGGACTCTTCCAGGTGTGGATCCGGTCCGGCGTGTCCTCGGACCCGGTACCCACCGCCCTCCTGGTCTGGTACATCGACCGCGGAGGCGCCGTCATCGTGCCCGCGCTCACGTTGGCGCTGGTGCTCCTACCGGACTCCCGACTCCCAGGGCCACGGTGGCGGGGACCCGTCGGGCTCGCAGTCGCCGTGCAGGTGCTGCTCGTCGCCGCGTGGTCGCTGTCGACCACCCCGGCCGCCGCAGAGGGGCACTGGCCCGCACACATCGCTGCCCTCGAGAACCCGCTTGGCGTGCTGCCGGCGTCCTGGGCCGTCGCGATCGACGGCCTGGGGTGGGCCCTTCCGCTGCCGATGCTGCTGTGCGTGGCCGCAATGGTGGTCAGGCTCCGACGCGCCCGGGGCGAGGATCGCTCCCGCCTGGTCGCGCTCCTGCTGGCCCTGGCCGTCCTGGTCGTGGCGATCCTCGCGGGCCGCGCAGTCTGGGCACCGGTCGCGGACGCCGTCGAGGTGCTGGCCAGCCTCCTGCTCGCCCTGGTCCTGGTCTCGGCGGTGTTGCGCCGACGCGTCGAGGGCGTCGCCGTGGTGGTGCACCACGCCTTCGTCTTCACGGTGCTGGGAGCCCTCGTCGCCGCCGTGTACGTGGTTGCGGTCGGTCTCCTCGCCGCGGCCGGGCCCGACCTCTCGCGTTTCGGTGCCGGAGTCGTGGCGGCTGTCGCTGCCCTCGTGGTCCAACCGCTGCGGGAACGGCTGCAGCGCTGGGTGGACCGCCTCATGCACGGCGACCGGCGCGACCCGTTCCAGGCGGTCACGCGCCTGGCCACACGCGCCCACGGCGCGCCCTCGCTCGACGGGGTCCTCGCCGCCGTCGCCTCCTCGATGGCCATCTCCCTGCGAGCGCCGCACGTGAGCGCCGAGGCCTTCGGTGTGCGGGCGGCGCACCCGCCCGGCGACGGGCCGCCGCCCCATGACGGCCCGGGGCACCTGGCAGCGCTCGTGTCCGGTGACCGGCAGGTCGGATCTGTCCGGCTCACCCTCCAGCGCGGTCGCCGACTCCGCGCCGACGAGCAGCGACTGGTGGACGAGCTGGGACGGCACGCCGGGGTTGCCGTGGACGCCGTCCACCTCGCGGAGCAGGTTGCCGAGCACCACCGGGCGCTGGTCGCCGCCCGCGAGGAGGAGCGCCGCCGTCTGGGCCGCGAGCTCCACGACGACCTCGGACCTACGGTGGCCGGGCTGTCGATGCAGCTCGGGGCGCTGCGTCCGCTCGTGCGGCGCGACCCCGATGCCGTGGTCGCACGGCTGGCCCGGTTGGAGAACTCGGCCACCGCAGCGCTCGCCGACATCAGACGGGTGGCTCACGAGCTGAGACCGCCGGTGCTGGACCAGGTCGGGCTGGGCAGGGCGGTGCGTCAGGCCGCGGCCTCCATGGACCTTAACGTCGTCTCCGAGTCGGTCGAGCACGGGTCGTTGCCCGCCGCGGTGGAAGTTGCGGCGTACCGGATCTGCTCCGAGGCGCTGGCCAACGTCGCACGCCACTCCGGGAGCAGGTCGGTGCACATCCGGTGCCACCAGGTCGCGGGTTGCCTCGTAGCCGTCGTCGAGGACGACGGGTCGGGGCCCGGCGACCAGGCACCGGCCGGCCTCGGTCTCTCGACGATGCGGGACCGTGCCGAGGAGCTTGGCGGGTCGCTGACCGTGCGGCCCGGTCCGAGCGGGGGGACCGTCGTGACCGCGGTGCTGCCCCTGACGCCGTCGGCTGCCCGCCTGGCTCCGGAGGGGGAACGGTGACCCTGCGCGTGCTGCTCGCCGACGACCACCCCGTGTTCCGCGACGGCCTGCGGTTCACCCTCACCCAGGACGCCGAGGTGGCCACCGTGGACGAGGCTGCGGACGGGGAGGAAGCGGTGCAGATGGCGGCGGAGGGGGCGTACGACGTCGTGGTGATGGACGTCCGGATGCCACGGCTCGACGGGATCGAGGCGACCCGGGCCGTGGTGAGCACCGGCGCCAAGGTGCTGGTGCTGACGATGTTCGAGGACGATGCCACCGTGCTGTCGGCCGTCCGGGCGGGGGCCTCGGGCTACCTCGTGAAGGGTGCGGACGCCGAGCAGGTGGTCAGTGCGGTCCGCGCGGTGGCGAACGGGCACGCAGTCTTCGGCCCGTCCCTGGCCGGCCGGATGCTCGACGCCTTCGCACCCCGCACCCTTCCACCGGACGGTGCCGCACCCGAGCTGCCCGAGCTCTCCGCCCGTGAGCGAGAGGTGCTGGAGCTGCTCGCGGAGGGTCTGACCAACAGCGAGATCGGCGGGCGGCTCTTCATCTCGCCGATCACCGTGCGCAACCACGTGAGCCGGATCCTCGGCAAGCTGCAGGTCCGGGACCGCCGGGAGGCGATGCTCAAGATGCACCGACGCTAGCTGCGGGTGGAGACGGACGCGTCCACGAGCGGCAGGACGCGGTGCCGGATCTGGGTCGCGAGCCCGATCACCGTCGACGAGCGGACGATGCCGGGGTCGGAGAGCACCGCGTCGATCACACGCTGCAGGTCGGCGTTGGAGCGCGCCACCACCCGGGACCACATGTCACCGGCGCCGGTGATCGTGTAGGCCTCGAGCACCTCGGGGATCGTGGCAAGGTGCGCGGCGATCGCCTCGTGGCCCGACCCCTGCCGGATCTCGAGCGTCAAGAAGGCGGTCACCGGGTAGCCGATCGCGTCGGGGTCCAGCACCGGCCCCCAGCCCGCGACGACCCCTGCCCGGACCAGCTTGTCCAACCGTGCCTGCACGGTGCCCCGTGCGACGCCGAGTCGACGGGAGGCCTCCAGCACGCCGAGCCGCGGGTGCTCGGAGAACAGACGGAGCAAGGTGGCGTCCAGGTCGTCCAATTCCGGCCCCTTCGATGCACATGTTGCACAGTGTTTCGTCGTACTGTTGCACAGAATGCCCCAGCCGACCATGCTGCGGTGCATGACAGCCTCTCCCACGACCCCTGCCCAGCCGAGCGGCCTGACTCCCGACGAGCTCAGGGCCGACCTCACCCTCGAGCAGCTCCAGCAGCTCGTCGGGCTGGTGGAGTACGACGCCAGCTCCGACCCGTTCCCGGTGACCGCGATGGACGCGGTCGGCTTCGTGGTCGGCAACGCCACCCAGACCGCGAACTTCTACCAGCTCGCGCTCGGGATGGAGCTCGAGGCCTACCGCGGTCCGGAGACGGGATGCCGGGAGAGCAAGAGCTACGTGCTGCGCTCGGGCTCGGCCAGGTTCGTCTTCACCGGTGGCGTCAGCCCCGACAGCGACGTCCTCGACCACCATCGCAAGCACGGTGACGGTGTGGTCGACCTGGCCCTGGAGGTTCCCGACGTCGACAAGTGCATCGCGCACGCGCGCTCGGTCGGGGCCACGGTGCTCGTGGAGCCCCACGACGAGTCCGACGAGCACGGCACGGTCCGCGTCGCCGCGATCGCGGCGTACGGCGAGACCCGCCACACGCTCGTCGACCGCTCACGCTACGACGGCGCCTACCTCCCCGGCTACGTCCCTCGGGAGACGACGGTGACTCGTCGCGACGGCCACCCCAAGCGACTGTTCCAGGCCATCGACCACTGCGTCGGCAACGTCGAGCTCGGCCGGATGGACGAGTGGGTCTCGTTCTACAACAAGGTGATGGGCTTCACCAACATGGCGGAGTTCATCGGCGACGACATCGCCACCGACTACTCCGCACTCATGTCGAAGGTCGTCGCGAGCGGCAACCACCGGGTGAAGTTCCCCCTCAACGAGCCGGCCGTCGCGAAGCGGAAGTCGCAGATCGACGAGTACCTCGAGTTCTACGACGGCGCCGGCTGCCAGCACATCGCGCTGGCGACCAACGACATCCTGCGCAGCGTGGACATCCTGCGCGAGAACGGCATCCAGTTCCTCGACACCCCGGACTCCTACTACGACGACCCCGCGCTGCGCGAGCGGATCGGCAACGTGCGGGTGCCGATCGAGGAGCTGAAGAAGCGGCGCATCCTGGTCGACCGGGACGAGGACGGCTACCTGCTGCAGATCTTCACCAAGCCGATGGGTGACCGGCCCACGGTGTTCTACGAGTTCATCGAGAGGCACGGCTCGCTCGGCTTCGGCAAGGGCAACTTCAAGGCGCTCTTCGAGGCGATCGAGCGCGAGCAGGAGTCCCGGGGGAATCTCTAGGAGTACCGCGCGGCGAAGTTCGCCAGGATCCTCGGCGGCACGATGACGTGCGTGCCGTCGAGGGACCGGACCAGGTCCTCGAGCTGCTCGGGCGGGAAGTAGCCGGCGTGCTGGTAGACCCGCACCCGCGTGACGATGCCCGCCCGGTCGAGCTCGGGGTGGAACTGGGTGGCGTAGAGGTTCTTCTTGACGCGGAACATCTGCACGGGGCAGGCGTCGGAGCTCGCGAGCAGCGTCGCGCTGTCAGGGAGTCTGCGCACGGCCTCCTTGTGGCCGACGTAGGCGTCGAAGACGTCGGGGAGCCCGGCGAGCAGGGGGTCGGCGCGACCCTCGTCGGTGAGTTGTACGGGGACCGCGCCGATCGGTTCGGCGTACGTGCGGTCGATCACCCCGCCCTGGTGCACCCCGAGCGTGCCGACTCCGTAGCAGGCGCCCATGAACGGGAAGTCCCGGTCGACGATCTCGTCGAGCAGCGCACGCAGCTCGCGCTCCACCCGGTGCTGGACGATGGACTTGGACCCAGGCGGGTCGCTGGAGTTGAACGGGCCGCCGCCGAGGAACACCCCGGCGTAGTCGTCGAGGTCGATCCGCGGGAGCGGTGCCGCTTCGGCCCGGACCCGCACCAGCCGCCCCGGCTCGAGGCCGGTCTCCCGCAGGAACGCGACGTACTCCTCGTCCGCGGCGAGGTCCTCGGCACGCGAGGACAGCAGCAGGAACGGCTTCATGCGGTGATCGTAGGGGAGCCGTGCGGGCTCAGAGGACCTTGGAGAGGAACGCCTGGGTGCGCTCGTGCTGCGGGTTGGACAGCACCTCGGCGGGGACACCCTCCTCGACGATCATGCCGTCGTCCATGAAGACGAGCTTGTTCCCCACCTCACGGGCGAACCCCATCTCGTGGGTGACGACCATCATCGTCATTCCTTCGTGGGCGAGATCCTTCATCACCGCGAGCACGTCCCCGACGAGCTCGGGGTCCAGTGCGCTCGTGGGCTCGTCGAAGAGCATCATGTCGGGGTCCATCGACAGCGCCCGCGCGATGGCCACGCGCTGCTGCTGGCCGCCCGAGAGGTGAGCGGGGTAGGCGGTCTCCTTGCCCTCGAGTCCGACCTTCTCGAGGTTCTTCCGGGCGATCTGGACCGACTCGGCCTTGCCGCGTCCCTTGACCCGCTGCTGGGCGATGGTCAGGTTGCCCATCACTGTCAGGTGCGGGAAGAGGTTGAAGGACTGGAACACCATGCCGATCCGGCTGCGCAGCTTGTCCACGTCGATGTCGGGGTCGGTGATCTCCGCGCCCTCGACGAAGATCCGTCCCGAGGTCGGGACCTCGAGCAGGTTCACGCAGCGCAGCAGGGTCGACTTGCCCGAGCCCGAGGGGCCGACGACGCAGACGACCTCACCCTGGTCGACGTGGAAGTCGATGCCCTTGAGCACCTCGTTGTCGCCGAAGTACTTGTGCAGGCCCTGGATCTCGATGGCGGGCGCGTCGGGCTTGATCTGGGGCTCGGTCATCAGCGTGCCTTCTCTGCGCGGGACTCCATCCGTCGTACGACGATGGAGAGCGGGACCGTGATCATCAGGTAGCACAGACCGATACCGACCAGGGGAGTGAGGCTCTTCTCCTGGTTGAGCATCTCGCGACCGAACGCGGTCAGCTCCAGGGTCGCCGTCGTGTAGCCGAGCACGTAGATCAGCGACGAGTCCTTGGTGAGCAGGATCAGCTCGTTGGTGAGCGGGGGTAGCACGATCCGGAAGGCCTGCGGGATCACGATGGACCGCATCGCCCGACCGGGGGGCATCCCGAGTGACCGCGCCGCCTCCATCTGGCCCTTCGGCACCGCCTGGATCCCCGCGCGGATCGTCTCGGCCATGTAGGCGCCGCCGACGATCCCCAGGGCCACGGTCGCCACGCCCAGGTTGCCGCCGGGGATCTCGCGACCCGGGAAGGCCAGCGACACACCCGGCCCGAGCGCGATGAAGACCACGAGGGCGGGCACGCCACGGAAGAACTCGATGAAGGCGGTCGCCATCCACCGGTACGGGCCGACCGGCGACAGACGCATGAGCGCCAGGACCAGGCCGAGGCCGAGGCCGAAGGTGAACCCGGAGGCGGTGTACATCACCGTGTTCTTCAGTGCGGTGACGATCACGTCCGGCCACATGGCGCGCAGGATGTCGAGGTCGAAGAAGACCCCGCGGAGCGTGCCGAGGTCCGCCACGAGCAGCCCGACCACGAGGAGGACGGCCAGGAGGACGTACTGCACTGCGCGCCACATCTGCGCACGCTTGCGTGGGCTCATCGCCATCCGGGGCTCCTCTGGCTGGGCTCACCGCGGGGTGAGCGGACGGTCTGCGGGGTCGGCGTCAGCCCGGCACGTCGGCGGCGGGGAAGTACTTCGTGAACAGCTCCTCGTAGGTGCCGTCCTCCTTCGCCTGGGCCACCACGTCGTTCACGGTCTCGAGCAGGACGTCGTTCTCGTCCTTGGCCACTGCGAAGCCGTAGGACTCGCCCGTGTCGAACTCCACCGACACCTCCGTGTCGGGGTTCTTCTCCACGTAGTCGTAGAGCACGCTGTTGTCGTTGATGGCGGCGTCGATGTTGCCGCTCTTCACCGCGGTCACGAGGAGAGCGAGATCCTCGAAGACCTTGAGCTCGACATCGTCGGGTGCGTTCTCCTCGGCGTACTGCTCGCCGGTGGTGCTGATCTGGACCCCCAGCGTCTTGCCGGACATGGCCTCCAGGGAGTCGTAGCCGGCCCCCTTCTTGACCAGCAGGGCCTGGGTGGCGTCGAAGTACCCGTCGGAGAAGTCCATGACCTCGGCCCGCGGGTCGGTGATCGTCATCCCGGCAGCCGCGATGTCGCACTTGCCGGTGTTCATCGCCTGGCCGGTCTCGATCGTCTCGAACGGGGTGTTCACGATCTCCTGCTCGAGCTCGAGCTCCTCGGCGACCAGGTCCATCAGGTCGACGTCGAACCCGACGATCTTGCCGCCCTCCTTGTACTGGAAGGGCTCGTACGGCAGGTGGGTGCAGACCGTGAGCTTTCCTTCGGTGACGAGCTTGACGCCGCTCTCGGTCTCCACCGCGGTGTTGTCGGTCGCGCAGCCTGCGAGGAGCACCGCGCAGGCGGCGACGGCCAGGGCCCTGAGGGGGGTTCGATGTCTCATGCACAGCACCTTAGTCGTGGACCCGGGGCCGCTGAAACCGGTCCTCGAAGCACCCTGCCCGGTTCCCCGCGAGGAGCAGTCCGTCGAGATACCCTGGTGCGGTGGCAGCACATCCCGAAATATGCGCAACCGGCCTATCTTTACCCTGGGGTCAGATGCATGCTGGGGAGTGCACATGTCCGGTCGAGCCAAGGTCGGCGGTGCCGGGGAGGCGACAGCAGTGACGACGGCGGTGTCGTACGACGACCGCACGGGGGATCGGTTCCAGCACGCCGCGGTGTTCTACGACGGCCTCGACGACCTGGTCGCCAAGGTCGTCCCCTTCGTCCGTGAGGGGATCGACCGGGGCGAGCCCGTGCTCGTCGCGCTGCTCTCCGAGCGGTCGGCCGCGGTCGAGGCCGCCCTGGGCCAAGACGCCACCCGCGTCGACTTCGTGGACATGGCCGAGCTCGGCGCCAACCCGGCCTGCATCATCCCCGAGTGGCGCAGGTTCCTCGAGGACGCCGGCCAGGACGGTCCCGTGCGCGGGGTCGGCGAGCCGCTCTGGTCGGGTCGTCGCGAGGTCGAGATCGAGGAAGCCGGCCTGCACGAGGCCCTGCTCAACCTGGCGTTCGACGACGGCCCCGGATGGCAGCTGATCTGCCCCTACGACACGTCCACTCTCCCTCGGGAGGTCATCGAAGGTGCGGTCCGCAACCACCCGATTGCGAGCCCGGAGCCCGCGGTGACGGCGGTCTACGCGGGACGCGAGCACGCTCTTGCGTGGTTCGCCGCACCGTTGCCACCACCGCCGTCCGACGCCGACACCTGGCAGTTCGGGCCCGAGGACCTCGCCGGGCTGCGCAGCATCGTCGGGCGGCTGGCACGGCACTCCGGCATGCATCGTGGCGCGACCGACGACCTCGTCCTCGCCACCCACGAGCTCGCGACCAACAGCGTGATCCACGCCGACGGCAACGGGACGCTGCGCGTCTGGCTCGAGCCGGGGGCGTTCGTGGTCGAGATCAGTGACCACGGCGTGATCAAGGACCCGCTGGTCGGCAGGGACCTGCTGCAGGAGCTCGCGGAGAACGGCCGTGGCGTCTGGATGGCCAACCAGCTGTGCGACCTGGTGCAGGTCAGGTCGGGTCCGTCCGGGACCGTCGTACGCCTCTTCGCCTGGCTCTGAGCCGGTTCAGTGCGCGGGGAGCACGGTCCCTGACACCTCGCCGAGCGCGATCCGGCCTCCCCGTGCGCCCGGGGCGGTCGCCCGGATGGTGACCTCGTCGCCGTCCTCGAGGAACGTGCGCTGCTCACCGGAGGCCGTGAACGGCTCCTTGCCACCCCAGGACAGCTCGAGCAGCGACCCGCGCTCCGCACGCGCGGCGCCGCTGACCGTCCCGGAGGCGAACAGGTCGCCCACCCGGAGCGAGGCGCCGTTGGCGGTCAGGTGGGCCAGCATCTGCGCAGGTGACCAGTACATCGAGGCGTACGGCGGCCGCGTGATCGTCTCGCCGTTGAGCAGGACCTCGAAGTCGACGTCGTAGCCTGCCCGGTCGCCCACGCGGAGGTACTCCAGCGGTCTCGGGTCCTGCCCGGGCAGGTCCACGCGGGCGGACTCGAGCGCGGCCAGCGGTGTGACCCAGCCGCTGACCGAGGTGGCGAAGGACTTCCCGAGGAACGGGCCGAGCGGGACGTACTCCCAGGCCTGGATGTCGCGGGCCGACCAGTCGTTGACCGGCAGCACGCCGAAGACGTGGTCCGCGAAGCGGTCCACGGCCACCGGCACACCCAGCTGGCTGGGAGTGCCGACCAGGAAGCCGAGCTCGGTCTCGATGTCGAGCCTCGTCGACGGGCCGAAGGTGGGCACGTCCTCCGAGGGTGGTTTGCGTTGGCCCCGGGGACGGTGCACGGGGGTGCCCGACACCACGACGGTGCCCGCTCTGCCGTGGTAGCCCACCGGGAGGTGGCGCCAGTTCGGCAGCAGGGGCTCGGCGTCGGGCCGGAACATACGGCCGACGTTGGTGGCGTGGTCGAGGGAGCAGTAGAAGTCGACGTAGTCGGCGATGACCGCGGGAAGGTGCATGACCACCTCGGAGACCGGCACGAGCAGGGGCGCGACCCGGTCCCTGGCGGCGGGGTCGACCAGCAGCGCGCTGATCCACGAGCGGACGGACTCCCAGGTTGGTCTTCCCATCGCCATGAACGGGTTGAGGTCGGGTGCCTCGAAGACGTGCCCCACCTCCAGGCCCCCCGCGGCGGCGGCCGGTGCCAGGTCGAGCACGAAGTCGCCGATCCGGGCCCCCACCCGCGGCGGCTCACCGGCGTGCGAGAAGACGCCGTAGGGCAGGTTGTCGACGTCGTGGAGGGAGCCGGCGGCGCCCTCCACCCACGTGTCGGGGTGGACGGTGGTTTCGGTCATGCGGGAGTCCTCACGAGTGACGGGGCGGCGTGGCTGATCCGGTGAGGAGCCCGAGTGTCGCAAGGTCCTCGACCGGCTCGCGGACGCTGCAGGAGCCGAAGGAGGTGAACCAGCGGCGGGCGGAGACCAACCCGGCGTCCCCGGCCTCCTCCATCGTCGAGCGGAGGCTCTCGGCATCCTCGAGCTCGAGGATCCGGCTGGTGTCGTCCACGTCTGCGCCGTCCCAGGCCGCACGCGTGGCGAGCAGGACGTTCAGGAAGCCGTGGTGCTCGAAACCGGTCCCGCCGTCGCGGTGCCGCAGGGCGTGGTGCAGCCCCGCGGTGCACTTGAAGGGCAGCTCCCTGTCGAGTGCCGCGTCGATGCACGTCGCGAGCTCTGCGGCGCCGGGGAAGGTGTCGGCGGTGACGCCGCCGGTGCGGAACTTCACGCGCAGCTCCAGCGCCGCCACCTCGTCGAGGGCGGCGAGCCAGGACATGCTGGGACCGGGGCCCGCCGGACGCGGCAGCTCGACGTACACCGGTGTCTCGTCGGGGAGGTCTCCGGAGCCTCGCAGCTGCTCGATGACGGTGGTGACGCGTCGTGCGTTGCGCTGCAGGTCCTCCTCGTCGCGCAGGCTGAGCTCGAGCGCGGCGAGCTCGATCTGCTCCGCGCGGCCGGCCCAGCGGGCGGCCGGCTCGATCGCCCCCGCACCCCCGGTGACCACGACCGCCACGGCCAGCGGGTCCGGGGCGCCGTCGGGGCCGAGCAGCTCCAGCAGGTCGGGGAGGGCCACGTCGCTGACCACGAACGGCCCGACCAGCTCCCGGTAGTCGGCATCGCGGTGCTGCCGGTGGGCGGCCACGGCCGCGTCCAGCGGCAGGCTGCCCGGCGGGAAGACGGCAGCGTCGTCGACCAGGCGGTGGTACGGGGCGGGCACGGTTGACACGTCGCCGACACTAACGCATCGTAACGAGGAACGGACAGAACAGTCCGATAAGCGAACGCGCGTTGTCATGCGCGACCCGGCCGAGGAGGGTGACATGGCGCACTACCGCCAGGTGGGGACGGTGCCGGCGAAACGGCACACGCAGTTCCGCGGCGACCACGGTGGGCTGCACTACGAGGAGCTGATGGGGGAGGAGGGCTTCTCCTCGGACTCCTCGCTGCTCTACCACCGCGGCGTGCCGTCGGCGATCGTGGACAGCCAGGTCTGGGGTCTCCCGGACCTCGGTACGACGGCCAACCACCCGCTCAAGCCGCGGCACCTCACGCTGCACTCGCTCTTCGACCCCACCGCCGCCGCGAAGGTGGACCCGGTCCAGGGCCGGCGCCTGGTGCTCGGCAACGCCGACGTCCGGATCTCCTACGTGGTCGCCGGGTCCGCGTCGCCGTACTACCGCAACGCGGTCGGTGACGAGTGCGTGTACGTCGAAGAGGGGGTGGGCGTGGTGGAGTCGGTGTTCGGGGCGCTGCCCTACCGCACCGGCGACTACGTCCTCATCCCGCGCGCCACGACCCACCGCTGGGTCCCCGAGGGCGAGCTGAGCAGGTTGTACGTCGTCGAGGCGAGCAGCCACATCGCTCCCCCGAAGAGGTATCTCTCCCGCTTCGGGCAGCTGCTGGAGCACGCTCCGTACTGCGAGCGCGACCTCTACGGTCCCGACGAGCCGCTCCTGGTCGAGGGGGAGGACGTCGAGGTCCTCGTCAAGCATCGCGGCTCCGGAGGTGCCTCCCAGGGCGGCATCGTGGGGACCCGGATGACCTACGCGACGCACCCGTTCGACGTGGTGGGCTGGGACGGTTGCCTCTACCCCTACACGTTCAACGTCGAGGACTTCGAGCCGATCACCGGCCGCATCCACCAGCCGCCTCCGGTGCACCAGGTCTTCGAGGGACACAACTTCGTGATCTGCAACTTCGTGCCCCGCAAGGTCGACTACCACCCGCAGTCGATCCCGGTGCCGTACTACCACTCCAACGTCGACTCCGACGAGGTGATGTTCTACGTCGGCGGCGACTACGAGGCCCGCAAGGGCAGCGGGATCAACATC
>Ga0214468_1000530_pt1 | contig 12035 bp, 9 predicted proteins | sample RVTome_9_FD_187334 | JGI IMG/M metagenome (GOLD analysis project Ga0214468, IMG submission 187334) | Soil microbial communities from uranium-contaminated site in the Upper Colorado River Basin, Wyoming, United States - RVT155D38 HiSeq ...
GCTAAATCTCCCCCCCCCTGACTAGGGAGGAGGGAGTCATGACAGAGGTCGACGGATCGGTCAGTCTCACCGCCGCGCCCGGAGGCGCGGTGGAGGTGGACTTGATCGGAGAGAGCGTGTGTGGGGCGATCCACGCCCTGCGGGATCGGGGTGTGTCGAAGAAGCGGGTAGCGCGGGAGCTAGGGTTGGACGTCAAGACGGTGCGCAAGTGGTGGCGGCGGGCCTGGTCGGTGCCGCGACGGCGAGGACGGGGGAAGCTGCTCGCGCCGTGGGAGGCCTTCCTCAAGGCGCGGGCGCCGGAGGTGGGCTTCAACGCCTCGGTGCTGCACCGCGAGCTGGTCGACCAGGGGGTGGAGGCGTCGTACTGGGCGGTGGCCAAGTACGTGTCGCCGTGGCGGGCGACGTGGCGGCCGGAGGAGGAGCCGACGGTGCGCTTCGAGACCGGGCCGGGCGAGCAGGCGCAGGTGGACTGGGGCACGACGTGGGCGTACTTCGGCGAGGAGCGAGTGCGGGTACACATCTTCGCGATGGTGCTCGGCTACAGCCGGCGGATCTTCGCCCGCGCCTACCGGAGCGAGGGTCTCGGCTCGCTGCTCGACGCCCACGCTCGCGCCTTCGACCACTTCGGCGGCCGCACGCGGACGATCCTCTACGACAACCCGCGCACGGTGGTGCTCTCCAAGGACGAGGCGGCGGCCCAGGTGGTATGGAACCCGACCTTCAAGGACCGGATGGACTTCTACGGCGTCGAGGTGCGGCTGTGCCGTTTCTACCGGGCGCAGACGAAGGGGAAGGTGGAGAGCGGGGTCAAGTACATCAAGCGCAACGCTCTGGTCGGCCGCCGCTTCCGCGACCTCGACGAGCTGAACGACTGGCTCGCCGCTTGGTGCCTGCGGGCGGCCGACCAGCGGGTGCACGGCACCACCCACGAGCGGCCGGTCGAGCGCTTCGAGCGCGACGAGCGGCAGATGCTGGTGGCGGTCGACCTCCGGCCGCCGGCGGTGCGCGAGCGGGTGGAGACGCGGGTGGTGCCGCGCGACGCCCTGGTCGCCGTCGAGGCCAATCGCTACCCGGTGCCCTTCGACTGGTGCGGCCGCCAGGTCGAGGTGCGCGTGCTGCCCGAAGAGATCGTCTTCGCCCTCGACGGCGGCGAGCCGGTGCGCCACCGGCGCCTGACCGGCAAGCACCAGGTGGCGCGCTGGGAGGGACCGCCGCGGCCCTGGCCGCGGTCCGGACCGGCTCCGGCGCTTCTCGGCCCGCCGCGCTTCGACCCGGCCTTCCTGGGCGGCGTCGGACAGGTCGAGATCCGCTCGCTGGTGCCCTACGCCGCCGTCGCCGGGGAGGTGGCGCCATGAGCACGCTCCAGGTCGAGCGCCTGCAGGAGCACCTGCAGCGGCTCAAGCTGACGCGCACCGCGATCGAGCTGCCGGCGCTGCTCGACGAGGCGGGCAAGAAGGAGCTGGCCTACAGCGACTTCCTCGACGAGCTCTTGACCCGTGAGCTCGCCGCCCGCGAGGAGCGCCACACGGCGATGAAGACGGCGATGGCGCGCTTCCCCTTCCACAAGACGCTCGAGAGCTTCGACTTCAAGTTTCAGCCCTCGATCGACCCGAAGGTGATCCGCGAGCTGGCCACCGGCCGCTTCGTCGCCGACTCCGACAACGTGCTCTTGCTCGGCCCGCCGGGCGTGGGCAAGACGCACCTGGCCGTCGGCATCGGGCTGAAGGCCTGCGCCCACGGCTACCGCACCGCCTTCACCTCAGCCGCGGCGCTGGTCACCACCTTGACCCGCGCCCACCAGGAGGGCCGGCTCGAGGAGCGGCTCAAACAGCTCGTCCAGCCGAAGCTCTTGATCGTCGACGAGATCGGCTACCTGCCGCTCGACCCGCTGGGGGCGAACCTGCTCTTCCAACTCGTCTCCCGCCGCTATGAGCGCGGCTCGATCCTCATCACCTCGAACCAGAGCCTCGCCGGCTGGGGCCACGTCTTCGGCGACCAAGTCATCGCCACGGCGATCCTCGACCGGCTGCTGCACCACTCGACGATCGTCAACATCAAGGGCGAGAGCTACAGGCTCAAGGAGAAGCGCAAGGCCGGCCTGCTGACCCGCAGCGAGCCCTTTCATCGCCGCGGACCTCGAGGAGGCCGAGCGATCGTGATCCACGGTCACCGCTCTGCCCGGTCCGGGTGGCGGCGGGGCTCCGGCCGGCCTCCGGCCGTCCTCCACCCCGCCGCCACCCGGACCGGCGGCTGTGACCTCACCAGCAACGCCGGCCCCCACCGGGGGTCGGCACCACGACGGGAGGGGGGGAATTCTGACGTCCAACAAGGGGGGAAATTAGGGGGGCAATTGACACCCTCATCCAGGCACAGGTGCAGCGTGCCCGACAACTGCCGCAGGTAGCCCACCAGCGCCTGGCCGTTGGTCTCCACTACCTGGCGCTGGACCTCCCGACCCGACGCGCTGAGCACGCTGAAGGTGCAGCTCTCTCCGTGAACGTCCACTCCGAGGTATCGTTCCATCTCGGTCCTCCTTCGTCGGGGCTCGAAGCCCGGGTCTGTTGAACAACCCAAGCTTCTCCCCTGCGAAGGAGGCCGACAAGTCATACCGGTCGGAGGTGGGGGCGCTCATCGAAGGCTCTCAGGACGTGACTTTCTCATGATGCCGGGTTAGCCCAAAGCTTGTAGCTTCCACGCGAAGTACATCGGCGATTTTCGAAGGGCACGCTTCTCCTCACAGTTCCGATATAGTTCGGCCGTCGTTGCGGTTGCGATGCCCGAGGCGCCACAAACAGCCGACGGCGGATCTAGACCGAGGAGTGCAGCAATCGAAAGCCCTCCGGTTCCAACGTAGGCTCCGATTCGCGTAAGGGCATTCATCCTGCAGATTCGCTCGTACGTCTCCCGCACCCTATGCAGCTCGTCTTCAAGGTCTCGTCTCGACTGTCGGATACACCGCGCGGCCTCGGCTGGGTCGGCTGAGGTTTCGACGTCCTCAATGACTCGGTCAAGCTGCCTGCGGAAGGCAGCTATTGATTCTCGCTCGTCCTCCAAAATCTGCCCGAGTATGGCCAAGGGGACATTTTCAAGGCAGGGAAGCTGGATGTCAGTAATGGGATGGACGCTTCCAGAAGCGGTACGGATGGCTCCGCTTGGTGTTGCAAAAGTTGCGTCGAGCAGACTTCCCTTTAAGACCGGCTCATCGACCGCCTTCAAACCTGGAGTGGCCTGCACAAAAGGAGCAAACAGCGCCCGGCCGCTTGTAAGTAACGTTCTCGCTTCCTCCAGGAGATCGGGCCATTGGACATGTACCCAACCACCGGCAATATGACACGGCTCCCCGAGTTCGTTCTGATATGGCTCAGAGGTTCTCGTGAAGTCTGACCGTTCCCAGCCTTGCTGAGTGCCATCCCAATGGATTCCGAGGAGCCTGATCTCGGCTGAGGAGTTGAGCGCCTTATTGGCTAGCACTGCGGAGACATAGGCAACCTCAACAGGCCGCGGAGGACGAGGCCTGCGATTCTCTGGGTCAACCACACTGATCATTCCGAGGACAGGACTTTTTGTCTCATCAGGAATGGGAAAGAAGGAAATCTTTGGAGAGATCGCGTAGCTGGAGCAGTTAAAGATCACGAGGTCCGCAACCAGCAAGAGACGTCTAAGGGCGAGAGAAGCTTGCGCCGAGTCCTCAGCAAGCACAAGTGCTTTCCGACCCGCTGTGTTCTTTACCGCATCGAGATAGTCGTCCACCGTGCTCTTGAAGTGGAAGTCCATCAGTTCCGTGTTCGCCCTTGGGAACGAGTCCACGAGGTCAAAGAGCTGCTCGTTCAGAATCCCGACGCTGTTTTTCTCTGTCGACTTCATCGTCGCGGCTTCGAGGGGCTAACGGCCTTGAGTTAAGCGGCGAGCGTAGCGCGACCGCTTCAATGATGGGTTAGGTCGCGACCGGTCACATGTCGGGATCACTTCCGCACCCCCGCAAAGAGTAGCCCGTTGGTCGGCGGACACAGCCAGTGATGAGAGGGAGGAGGTCTGAGAGCTTCTGGATCGATTGGAGGGCGCAGCGCGGGAGCTATGCGGGCTCGGCGTACTCGGCGAACGTGCTTCGGCCGCTGAACTCCCAGGTCCCAGAGAAGAGAAAATCTACTTGCGGATCGTCCGTGACGGTGCTCGAGCGCTTGACGCCAGAGATCGATCAACGCCGCCCCAGCTGCACCAGCACCTGCGAGAGTCACAATTTCCGGCGCTGCGGCAAAGGCTCCAGCACGCGCGGTGACTACGCCAAGTGTTCCCCCAGCTAGGACGATGTTTCTGCGTAGACGGCCGTACCTGTCAGATAAACGCATATCTGCCACTTCCGCTTTAAGCTCGTCGAGCCAACCGAGGAGCTGCTCAGGGTTTTCGGACGCCTCGCTAACGAGCCGAGCAAAAGCAACACGAAAGCGGGACAGTTCCTCTTCGTGGTCCCGCACGAACTTTCGGAACCGCTTTGGGCTCATTCCGTCAAGAAACGGAATATCCAGCTCAAGCGCCGCGAGAGCGCTTGCAGTTTGGGGTTCGACGGTAGCTCCACCGGTAATCGTAGCCACAGGAGCCATGGCATCTGCTGCGGTGAGGTCGAGGCCGACGAGCTCCGCAGGCGCAACAAAAAGCTGGCCGTCCTGAAACTCCTTGTTCGCCTCGATCGTGAGCCAAGCAACAACCTCTTCGGGCATCAGTCGTGCGTTTCCCACGAGCATGGCAGCGTAACGATCGCGTACCTTCCACTGTGTAGCGATGTAACCCCAACCTGCATCCCAGACATGCCGCTCCGGGAGGAGCATCACTTGAACGCATTTGGTTGGGGTGGTAAGTAGCCCGGTGTAGATGAAATCGACTGGTGCACCGATCAACGCCAGCCGGCGGTGCGCCCAACGCATCTCGTCGACCGTCGCCACTGGCACCAAGAGCGGCCGAACGCCGGCCTGTCGGAAATGCAGCAATCGCCGCGTGTAGTTGCCCCGCGCCCAGTAGTCGAACAATCCTGCCTTTTCATCACTCTGCCGCAAGAGAGTCGCTGCATTCTCGTAGAGGGGACGCTGCACAACGTCGTCGAGGGCTGCGCGTCCACCAGAATACGAATCGCTCTCGCTGGTCATGCTACCTCCCGAAACGGTGCTCTCCAAAGGTTATCGTGACCTAACTATTGAGTAACCGAACGGCTCGTTCGCGGTCACGACTCCGTTCCGTTCGTCTAGTGGCCACTGTCATGGCTCGGGCTCACGCCCTATCTCCCTGAACTTCCTGGATTTCCGGAAAGCTAGCAGAGTCGCCGAGGTGTGTCAAGACGAACGTCGGCGGTGCGTCTAGCAGGCCCGCGGGCGCCGCGCCAGTGGGTGGCCCACGCCGGTCTCGACCCGCGGGCCTTCGAGTCTGGAGACCGCCGCGCAAAAAGCGTAGTCGGGGCGGGTGATTTCTTAGACTGACTCACCCTTTACTTGGAGCCTCCTTGCGGCGTTTGTAACGAGACTGACAAAGTCCTTCGCGTCTGTAAAATAATTTTGGAATGCCCGCTTCAAGTCGTCGGCATGCTCCGCCTTCACGAGAACGATGTCGGCCTTGCCTTCCAGCTCCTTTTCAAGGCGTGCGTACGCTTCCTGGGCCGGCGCAATGGAATCATATGGCCGGACCTCGAGCTCCTGGTCTCCGTGTAAGTGGAAAATAAGAATCACGTTCTTGCCTTTTTTGATTGGTGGATTTTTGGAGACGGCGTTGGTAAGGCGCTCCATGATTCCGAGCTCCTTGTCGAGCGAGCTGAACTCTTGGACTAGCGCCTCGTTCTGCATGTCCGGAAGTGGCCCGGGTCTGCCCTCGTAGCCTCTTGCTATAAGTTCGCTTGCTACTGCGAAGAACCGTTGGAGCTTTGGATTCGCCTCCCCAAATTTAGCGCGCTCTCCGTTCAGCAGATCAACCGTCTCAACAGCGGTGGCCCAAGCATGCTGCGCCCGCGTCCTGAACTGCACCTCAACTCGTAGCCCATTCCACTTGGAACCATTCTCCGACTCCAAGAAGGTCTCGAAGACGTCGTGGATACCTCGATAGCCGCTGGCCTTCGGGTTCGCAATGTAATCGTAGCGATGGTCGCTCGCGTTGATGTGCCTATGCTTCGCCCTCGTATTGAGGAAGAGCTTCCGGAACCGAATCAGGCTTTTAATGTCAGGGAAGATCGCCCGGCACCCCGCGATGTCATGCATCCGATCGAGCAGCATACCCGACTCGCGCGTCAACTTGTCGACGATCGTGGGCAGACGCTTGTGCCGCTGTGCCACCTGCACGTTACCCTTGAAGCGGTTGCGCGTCGAGCGAAGACGCATCTGGAATGTGTTCAGCACATAGGCATGGGCACGGCGCCAGTTCTCCAATACCTCCCAGTCTTCGTTTGTAGCGCTCTCCGTACGAATGCGCTTGCCCGCCTTGGAAACTCGGCTCTTGGAGAACTTGGGCTCTACCCACCCGGTCGATGTCATCTCTCACGGCTCGCAGTCAAAAATCACCTTCCCCACCATGAAACTCACTTCATCGTCCCGTACTTCTTGGATTCCGTGAAGGTAGCAGGCTAGCCCCGCATTTGTCAAGCGAACGCCCACGGTACCTCGGACGGGTCGACGCGTCTGCCCAACGGGAAGATCCCCTCCGTGAGGAAGTCAGAAGTCCGGCTTGTACCGGCCTCTCGATTCTCGACCACTGAACATGCTATCCGCTGGGATCGCGTACCTGCCGGAGCCCTGATCCGAATACTTCCTTAACCCGCCGAATCCAATTTACAAGAGCGCGCCTCGACTGCTGATTTTCGAATAAGAGCGGCAAGCCACCCCTCACAAGCTCAAGAGGCGCCCAGTACTGGATCGCGCGCCTCTCATACACGATGACCACTACCCGTCGAGCCTCTCGCTCTTCGACAATCTCTACTGCATGGCCCCCGAACTCTTTGCGTAATGCGACTACAACCCACTCGCACACTAGCGCCGAGGATACGAGCGATCTTCGACCTGCTTCAAGGATGCGAACCGGATCCGGATCGGGCGCACCTACTTCCGGATAAATAAACAGACCTGCCAGGTCGAGCGACAGCAGCTTGCGCGCCGTTTCATATCGCAGACTAGGATAGGGAAGGTGTTCACTCGCGGAAAAAACGAGCTCTGCCCGATCAAGATAGTTAGGATCTGGATAGTTAAACCTCGGCTCTCGCACCGACGTTCGGTACTCTTCAAGGCGATCGATAGCAAAAACATTGTCATGAAAGAAGGCTCGCGCCATCTCGGATGCAGGCGTGGTCAGCGCTTTGTTGCCCAGCGACCAGTGGCTTGACCCATAGATTTCATCTAATGCGCAGTCGACCTGAATCATACAGTCGTCGTAGGTTGCGAGAAGAGCCGGTCCGAAGCTCCATCGTTTTCTTCTTGCCAGCAGGGCCGCCTGGAGCGTTGGATATCTCCGTTCGAAATGATCTTGCACGAACTTCAGAAAATCATTTGAGATCCGCGTGCTCGTTAGCAAAGAGCGCTCAAGGCAAGCTTGATACAATTGTACAAAGTCATGACTGTTCGTAAGCGCACGCGGCACTCCCTTTGCCTCTGCAAGTGCGGCCTTGAGGCTGTATTCGACAGCGTATGCTAGTAGCAACGGTGCGGCATTGAAGGAGCCCTGAAGGGAGAGTGCGCGACCCGCCACATAGTAATCAAACCGCAACTCCTGCCAATCACGACGACGATTCTCGGCAGCTAGGCGACCGAGATAATTTCGATACTGTGGTCGCCGCTTGAGTACATCAAAGGTAATCGGCTCTTCCTTTGCGAGTTGTCGACGGCCCGCGCTCGTGATCTGCCATGTTCCTGGGGAGACGGGCTTAATCAACCCACTCTCCTTGAGCTTAATTGTGGCCTCCACCACTGACTGGCCGACCTCGGAAGTAATCTCATCGCCGAAGCGACCATCGGCTGCCGCAATTATTCCCTCCCGTACTAGATAGCGGATGATCCAACGGATGTGGATAGGGCTCGCGCTGGCTACCACAGCTAGAGTAGGCTTCAAGAGCTCCTCGACCGGCCGCGCTCGTAGCGTTACCGAGATGGACATTTCCTCACCCGTGCGTCAGCTCCGCCGGCTCCGCCTCCGGCAGCAGCCCGTGCACGCGCGCACGGCGCCAGAACTCCTCCAGCCCTCGCCGCTGGGGTCCCTGTAGCAGGTACGACAGGTTCTCGGTCAGGTAGGTGTGGAGGGTGGTGCGGTCGAGGTCGAGCTCGGCGGCGGCTTCGCGCACCACCGAGTCGATGGAGGCCAGCCCCAGCCGCAGACTGCTCTTGAAGTAGTAGGCGAGGTCCGGGCGCCAGGCTTCCTCGCGCACCGCCCAGACCGCGAAGACGAACGGTAGGCCGGTCAACGCCTGCCACTCGGCGGCGAGGTCCACGGTGTGGAGGCCGCGGCGCTCGCGCTCGCCGGAGGCGTGGAAGCGGAGGGCCGGGTCGCCGATGACGAGGGCGGCGTCGGCGGTCTCGAGCATTCTTTCGACGTCGGGGCGGGCCTCGACGTACTCGGGGTCGGCGGACCAGCGCTCGCGCATGAGGATGCGGAGGAGGGCCGCGGAGGTGCGGCTGTTGTGGTCGAGAGCGACGCGGCGGATCGCGGCCGGGTCGGCGGCGGGGTCGACGCGCGAGACCAGGAGCACGCTGCGGACCTCGTGGGTGGCGGCGACGCAGAGGTCGGGGAGGATCCTCAGGCCGGGGATGCGCTCGACCTCGATCGAGGGGATGAGGCCGATGTCGAGGCCGCCGTCGGCGAGCATTCTCGCCACCGTGGCCGGGGGGTGGAAGGTCGGCGTGAAGAGGTCGCCGTGGTCGCCTTTGAGGAAGCCCCAGGCGAGGGGGCGGCTGTTGAGGTAGTCGACGATGCCGACGCGGAGCTTGGCCACTCGGGGGGACCCTCCTGCGTGGACTGCGGTGGTGCTCGTCTGAGGCTGGGCGGTGCGGAACGGAGCGCCCGCCCGCGCGCGGCCCACCGGCGGGCCGCGGCGGGCCGGCTTACCGGGACATGGCGTTGAGGAAGTCCTCGTTGCTCTTGGTCTTCTTGAGCTTGTCGAGGAGGAGCTCCATGGACTCGACGGTGGAGAGGGGGTTGAGGACCTTGCGGAGGACCCAGACGCGGTGGAGCTCGGTCTCGGGCATCAGGAGCTCTTCCTTGCGGGTGCCGCTCTTCTGGATGTCGATCGCCGGGAAGACGCGCTTGTCGACGAGCTTTCTGTCGAGGTGGATCTCGCAGTTGCCCGTGCCCTTGAACTCCTCGAAGATGACGTCGTCCATGCGGCTGCCGGTGTCGACGAGGGCGGAGGCGATGATGGTGAGCGAGCCGCCCTCCTCGATGTTGCGGGCCGCGCCGAAGAAGCGCTTCGGGCGGTGGAGGGCGTTGGCGTCGATGCCGCCGGAGAGCACCTTGCCGGAGGGCGGCTGGACGGTGTTGTAGGCGCGCGCCAGGCGGGTGATCGAGTCGAGCAGGATGACCACGTCCTTCTTGTGCTCGACGAGGCGCTTGGCCTTCTCGATGACCATCTCGGCGACCTGGACGTGCCGGGTGGCCGGCTCGTCGAAGGTCGAGGAGACGACCTCGCCCTGCACCGAGCGCTGCATGTCGGTGACCTCCTCGGGGCGCTCGTCGATCAGCAGCACGATGAGGATGGCCTCGGGGTGGTTCTTCTCGACGGAGTGGGCGATCGACTGCAGCAGCATCGTCTTGCCGGTGCGCGGCGCGGCGACGATGAGGGCGCGCTGGCCCTTGCCCATCGGGGTGGCGAGGTCCATGACCCGCGACGACATGTCGCCCTCGACCTCGAGGGTGATGCGCTCCTCGGGGTAGAGCGGGGTGAGGTTGTCGAAGAAGATCTTGCCGCGGGCGACCTCGGGGTGCTCGAAGTTGACCGCCTCGACCTTGATCAGGGCGAAGTAGCGCTCGCCCTCCTTGGGCTGGCGGACCTGGCCGGAGACCGTGTCGCCGGTGCGCAGGTCGAATCTACGGATCTGGCTCGGGCTGACGTAGATGTCGTCGGGCCCGGGCAGGTAGTTGTACTCGGGGGCGCGCAGGAAGCCGAAGCCGTCCGGCAGGCACTCGAGCACGCCCTCGGCGAAGATGAGGCCGCTCTTCTCCGTCTGCGCCTGGAGGATCTTGAAGATCAGCTCCTGCTTGCGCATGCCGGTGGCGCCCTCGACGCCGAGGTCCTTGGCGATGTCGCACAGCTCGGAGATGTTCATCTCCTTGAGCACCCGGATGTCCAGGGTCTCGGTGGGTCGTTCGACCTGCTGCTTGTTGGATCGGTCTCTAGCCATGGGGTGGTTCCTCTGGTCGTGTCGCTGCGGTCCGCCGTGCTGCGGATTGGGGTTCGGGTTCTGGCCGGGGTTGTGGCCCTGGCCCGGGTCGGGCCGATGGCCCTTCTTTCGGTTCGGTCGTCTAGCCACTGGATCCCCCTTGCTCTCGCGGACCGCCCGCGCCCTGGAGCGGCGCGGCCTACAGCCTCTCTTCGATCCGCTTCCACAGGCCGCCGATCCCCTCGCCCGTGCGGGCGGAGACGGCCAGCGGCACGTCGTCGTCTCCTTCTCGTTCGGTCAGCCCGAGCTCCCGGCGGATCTCCGCCATCGCCCGGGCGCGCCGGCCGCGCGGCACGCGGTCGGCCTTGGTGGCGACCACCGCGACCGGCGCGGCGAAGCTCCTCAGGTACTCGAGCGCCTGGGTGTCGAGCGGGGTGGCCCCGACCTTCGAGTCCACCAGCATGACCACCTGGGCCCTCGGCAGGGCGTGGCGGAGGTAGGCCTCCACCAGCTCCGCCCACTGTCGCCGGTCTTCGCGCCCCGCCTTGGCGAAGCCGTAGCCCGGCAGGTCGACGAACCAGAATCGGTCGTTGACCAGGAAGTAGTTGACGGCCCGGGTCCGTCCCGGCGTCGAGCTGGTCCGGGCCAGGGCCTTGCGCCCCAGCAGCCGGTTCATCAAGCTCGACTTGCCGACGTTGGAGCGCCCCACGAAGGCCACCTCGGGGCGGCCGTCGCGGACGAACTGCTCCGCCGCGTGGGCGGAGCGGACGTACTCGGCGCTCGCGATCTTCAAGCTCTGGCTCTGCGGACCCGCGCCCGGGGGCCGCGAGGCCGGTCCGGCCGCAGGCTCGCGCCTGCTCGATTCACCTGCCAGGGGATGGGGACGGGCCGCGAGGGCCCGGCCCCTTTCAAAGTCGTCCGGTCGATCCGACCTACCCGCCCGTCAGTGGGCGAGCGAGTCCGCCGGCGGCGGCTCGGCGGAGGCCTCGGGAAGCTTCCCCTCCGCCCCCGTGAACGGGCTGAGCTCGCCGTCCAGCGCCAGGCGCAGGACCTCGTCCATCGAATCGACCAGGTGGACGTCGAGGACCTCCCGGATCTCGTCCGGGATCTCCTCGAGGTCCTTTTCGTTCTCCCTCGGGAGGATCACCTCGGTGATCCCGGCGCGGTAGGCCGCGAGCACCTTGTCCTTGATCCCCCCGACCGGCAGCACCTTGCCGCGGAGAGTGATCTCGCCGGTCATCGCCACGTCCTTGCGCACCGGGATCTCGGCGAGCGCGGAGATGAGCGCGGTCGCCATCGTGATGCCCGCCGAGGGGCCGTCCTTGGGGATCGCCCCCTCGGGGACGTGGATGTGGAGGTCGTTGGACTCGTTGAAGTTCGGGTCGACGCCGAGGACGTGGGCGCGGCTCCTCAGGTAGGAGACGGCGGCGCGCGCCGACTCCTGCATGACGTCGCCGAGCTGGCCGGTCAGGGTGAGCTTGCCCTTGCCGCGCATCACCCCGATCTCGGTCTCGAGCAGCTCGCCGCCGACCTCGGTCCAGGCGAGCCCGGTCGACACGCCGATCTCGGACTCCTCCTTCTTGCGGCGCTGGCGGTACTTCGGCTTGCCGAGGAACTCGCCGATCCTCTCCGGGGTGATCTCGAAGGGCTTCGCGGCCTGCTCGTCCTTCGCCGCCTCCTCGGCCTTGGCCTCCTTGGCCTCCT
>Ga0214468_1000531_pt1 | contig 12028 bp, 12 predicted proteins | sample RVTome_9_FD_187334 | JGI IMG/M metagenome (GOLD analysis project Ga0214468, IMG submission 187334) | Soil microbial communities from uranium-contaminated site in the Upper Colorado River Basin, Wyoming, United States - RVT155D38 HiSeq ...
GCCATCTCCGCGCGTCGTCCCGGCGCGGTGCCCGCGAGGTTGTCGACCTCGAGCGGGTCGCGCTCGAGGTCGTACAGCTCGTATTCCGGCGCGGCGGCGCCCGACGGGTCGAAGTAGACCGCGTACTTCATCCGCTTGTCGCGGACCGCGCGGATCCGGTTCGGCTGCCCTGAGACGTCCTTGAACGCGGTGCCCGCCTGGTGATCGTCGTAGGTGAAGTGGATCGACTCACGCACCGAGTCGGCGAGTTCCACGCCGCGGAGCAACTCGCTACCGGGCCGCGCGTGCCGCGCCAGGATCGGCGTCAGGTCGCGCCCGCGCACGTCGCAGCCCGACGTGTCGGCGCCGGCGAGCGTCGCAAGCGTCGGGAAGACGTCGATCAGCGACGCGAGCGCGTCCGTCTCCACCGGACGATCGAACATCGCTGGCGACGACACGACGAGCGGGACGCGGATCGTCTCCTCGTAGACGTTGAACATCTTCTGGCGCAGCCCGCCGTGCGAGAGGCCCATCTCGCCGTGGTCGGCGCAGCGCACGATCACCGTCCTGGAGCGCAGCGACCGCGGGTCGTCCACATCCCCGAGCGCGCGCAGGACGCGCCCGATCTTCTCGTCGACGACGCGGTGCAGGTACGCATAGAAGCTGACGTAGTCGCGCTGCATGCGCTCGTTGCGCAGGTGGCCGAGGTAGGCCACCTGCCCCATCCGCATGAGGCCGTGCAGGTTGGGCTTCGCCGACAGGTTCTCGTCCACCGTCGGCGGAAGCGGCACCTCGATCTCCCGCACGTCGTCGAACGTGTAGCCGCCCTTCTCGAACTGCGCCGGGTAGCCGAGGACGTCGTGAGGATTGATCAGCGACACGATCAGGCAGAAGGGCTCGGGCAGGTCCTGCCGCGCGAGCCATTGCTCGACGCCGGCGGTGTACATCTCGTCCCAGTCCGCGAGCCCGCCGCCGAAGTTGTCCGCCTTCGCGTTCTCGCCCGCATCGGGCGGGTCCCAGTCGGCAAAGCCGAAGTCGCGCTCGAGCCGGTCGGTGTCGGCGTCGCTCCAGGACCCCTCGACCGGCTTCGTCAGATGCCACTTGCCCTTCAGCGCGACGTGATAGCCGGCCGCGCGCAGCACGTGCGCGATGCTCTGTGTCTCCGGCCTGAGCTCGGGCTCGTCCCCTCCCCGCTCGCCGCGCTGGGCAATCCCGCGCGCCAGCGCCCCCATCAGCCGCTGACGGTCGACCTCGCCGCGCAGCCCCATTCGGCCCGCGGTCTCGAGCACGAACGGGAGGTTGCGCCGGTCCGGCAGCAGGTCGCCCATCGTGAGCGTGAGCGGCAGCCCGTGCTGGGCCGGGTACTGGCCCGAGAAGAGCGTCGCCCGGCTCGGCGTGCACATGCACGTGTTGCAGAAGGCGTGCGTGAAGCTGAGCCCGGTGCGCGCGAGCTCCGAGTCGTTCGGCATCAGCTCGCGCACCCAGCCGGGCTCGTCCGGCCAATGCTGCGGATAGCGCTGCTGGTCGGTGATGAGCAGCAGGAGGTTCGGCCGGTCCACGCGCGCCGATCCTATGTGCCCCACGTCACGCTCGTTTCAGATACTGAGCGGTATCCATTACGTGGGATGCGCCAAGCACTCGTTTCAGCCGCTGTCGCTCTGACCCTCCTCACGCCCACGGCCGCGAGCGCCGGTCCGGATACCGCGCCCGACTGCCGGTTCGAGAACGCGCGCGCATACGAGGACTTCGGGCGGATCCGGACGTTCACGGCCGACGGCACCCTGTACGGCTGCCTCACGGACGTCGGCCGCGCATACCGGCTCGACACCGGCGCCCTGCCCGCCCGTTCGGCAGCCACACGCCGGGCGCTGTTCGGCTTCGGCGACTGGGTGGGGCATCCGGTTCGCACCGCGTCGGGCAAGCGGCGCGTGCGCGCGACGAACCTGCGCACCGGTGCGCGCCACGGCGCCAGCGTCTCGGACGCCGTGTCCGCGCTGGTGGTGAACGTCGACGGGACGCTGGCGTGGATCGCCGGCATGGAGCTGCTGACGAAGCGAGCTGGCGACCGATCCGAGCGGCTGGCGTCGGAAGCCGGGATCGATCGTGGCTTCCTGGGGCTCGAGAACGACGTCGGCTGTGCCGTCACCTGGCGGATGGACGGCGAGCAGCGCTCCTCGGGCATCTTCTGCTCGCAGCCCTAGCTGCTCCGAACTCACCGAACGTCCCGGAGTACCGCGTATAGCGCGCACTGAGGGACGTTCGGCGGGTGGGGGCGCCGATTGACATGAGGCGCGGGCGTGAAATGATCGCCCGATGAGCACCTACGACTACATCATCGTCGGAGCAGGCTCGGCGGGCTGCGTGCTCGCCGCGCGCCTGACTGAGGACGCGGACGTCTCGGTACTGCTGATCGAGGCCGGCCCGCCGGACGAGAAGGAGAACATCCACGTCCCCGCGGCGTTCGGCACGCTCTTCAAGACCGACGTCGACTGGGACTACGCGACGTTCCCGGAGGCGGGCTGCAACAACCGGATGATGTACATGCCGCGCGGGAAGACCCTCGGCGGCTCCTCCTCGATCAACGCGATGGTCTACATCCGCGGCAACCGGGCGGACTACGACGGTTGGGGCCCCGGCTGGACCTACGACGAGGTCCTCCCCTACTTCAAGAAGAGCGAGGACAACGAGCGCGGCGAGAGCGAGTACCACGGCGCGGGCGGCCCGCTAACGGTCAGCGACAGCCGCTCGAACAACCCGATGGCGGACGCCTGGGTCGAGGCGGCCGTCGAGGCCGGACTCGAGCCCAACGACGACTTCAACGCCGCCGCCCAGGACGGCGTCGGCCGCTACCAGGTGACCCAGCGCAACGGCATGCGCTGCTCGACGGCGGTCGCGTTCCTGCATCCTGCGGCCGAGCGGCCGAATCTGACCGTCGAGACGCACATGCACGTCCACCGCCTGCTGCTCGAGGGCACGCGCGCTGTCGGCGTGGCCGCGGAGCACGACGGCGAGCTGGTCGAGCTGCGCGCCGAGCGCGAGGTCCTCGTCTGCGCGGGCGCCTACAACTCGCCGCAGCTGCTGCTTCTGTCCGGAATCGGGCCCGCCGAGGAGATCGCGCTGCGCGAGATCGAGCCGGTCGTGGACCTGCCGGAGGTCGGCCGCAATCTCCAGGACCACGTACAGATCGGCGGCATCTGGACCACCGAGGAGCCGGTCTCGCTGATCCTCGGCGCGGAGCCCGAGTACCAGGAGGCGTTCGCCGAGCGCGGCGAGGGCCCGCTCACGTCGAACGTCGCCGAGTCAGGCGGCTTCTGGCGCTCGCGCGACGGCCTCGACGCGCCAGATCTCCAGTTCCACTGCGCCCCCGTGATGTTCGTCGACGAAGGGCTGGGCGACGCAGTGGCGCACGGGATCTCGTTCGGCGTCTGCCTGCTGACCCCGGAGAGCGCCGGCACGGTGTCGCTGCGCTCGAACGACCCGACCGCGAAGCCGGCGATCCGCCACAACTTCTACGGCGAGCCGGCCGACGCCGGCCGCGTGCTCGAGGGGCTGCGCAAGGTGTACGAGATCTCCCGCCAGGGAGCGCTCGCGCCCTACTGCCGCGAGCTCTGGCTCGGGCCGGAGTCGGAGTCGGACGCCGACCTACGGGCGCACATGAGCCGTAGCTCGCAGGTCCTCTACCACCCGTCCGGCACGTGCGCGATGGGGACCGTCGTGGACCACGAGCTGCGCGTTCACGGAACCGAGGGACTGCGCGTGATCGACTGCTCGGTGATGCCGCGCGTCGTGCGCGGCAACACCAACGCGCCCACGATCATGATCGGCGAGCGGGCAGCCGACCTTATTCGCGGGCGCACGGCCGCGGAGCCGACGGTCGCCGAGGCGGCCGCTTAGCGCCGCGCCATCGGGAGGGGGACCGACGTCGTCCCGTCGGGCGGCTCGACCCCCCAGTGCCCGATCCAGTTGACCGGCGTGTCCGACGACTTCCCGAACTTCGCCTCCATGTGCGCGGCGACCTCCTCGTAGAGCTCGTCGCCGAGCACCCGTCGTAGGAGGCCTTCCTCGGTGCGGTACAGGGCCGTCTTGCTGACGTACGCCTCCGGCGCGTCGATGCACCACCAGTCGAGCGGCTCGCCGTTGCCTGATCCCCAGTCGTCCTCGTGGTCGTAGGGGCGCAGGGTGTGGGTCTCTTCGTCATCCGAATGGTCGATCGCGAACGGGATCAGCCCGCACGTGAACGGCTTCCAGTCGAGCGGGTCCTCGCCGCGCCGGAGCGCGGCGACGTGGAATGCGCACCCGGTGGTCCCGGACGGCCCGTCACCCTTGTTCTGGAAGACACAGTGGCCGCCGCTGACGCGCGTGTGCCGCGACCCGGCGCTGCGCTCCTTGTACCAGTCGTCGCGGTAGCGGTCGATCAGGTCCCAGTCGTCCCCCGTCATCTGCTCGATCCGGCCCGAGAGCTTCTCGAAGTCGTCGGCGCCCTCCTCGTCGTCGGGCCCGACCTGGACGAACACGCCGGCCTGGCAGCACCCGCCGACCGGCTCGCCGTGGATGCCCTTGCAGCCGCAGCCGTAGATGCACTTCCACGAGCTCGCGAGGAAGGTCAGGTCGATCTCCCAGCGCGACGCGTCGCGCGGGTCGATGAACTCGGCCCACTCCCTGTGGAGACTCACGACCGCGTTTGTAGCACCCCGGCCGCCGGGAACCCCCTATCCGTGGAGGCGACCGGCAACCAGGTGCTGCGCTACATGGCGATCCTGAAGGCGGCGAGCGCCTTCGGGGTCGACGCACGCGAGGTCACGGCCGTTGCCGGCTCGTTCGACCCACGCCGGCCGCGCTGCGACGAGTTGGCGGACGCCCTCGCCGACCTCATCCTCGCCCGTTGGCGGACGGGCGAATGTTCTGGTTGAGCCGGAACAGGTTCTCCGGGTCGTAGCGGTCCTTCAGCGCGACGAGCCGGTCGTACTTCGCCGGGCCGTAGGTCGACCGCACGCGCTGCTCGCCCTCGTCGGAGATGTAGTTGAGGTAGACGCCTTCGACGGTATGCGGCTTCAGGTCCTCGGCCAGCGCCTTCGCCCACGCCACGTTCGCCTCCGCCGTCTCCGCATCGGGCTCCATCCACATCGCGAGCGCGTGGTAGCACCATGCGACGTCGCGCCGGCCGAGGGCCGTGTCGTCCTCGCCCACGCGGCTGATCGCGCCACGCATCGGCTCGATCAGGAGCTGCGCCATCGGGCTCTTGCGCTCGGCGCCCTGGCGCACGAGCTTGTCGATCGCGTCGTCGGTCAGCTCCTCGAGGAACTCCGCCTTGAAGTAGCCGCGGATGCCCTTCGGGCCGCCGTCGTCGAGCATGCTCTGAAGCGCCGTGTAGGGCATCGGCTGGACGATGTCCACAACCGGCCGCATCACGTTCCGGATGGGGGCGACAACACGCTCGCCCTCCTCGGGGCTGCCGGTCCAACAGACGATGACCCCCACGACTGGCTGGTGCTGGAGCTCGGGCGGCACGAACGGCGCGGGGGGCGCGTTCACGAAGGCGACGCCGCCACCCAGGTCATCAGGCGCCTCGTCCATGTAGTCGCGCATGAACGCCATCGTCTCGCGCGCCCGGTCGGGGGTCGCCAGCAGCATCCCGCCGTGGACGATCGGGCCGACCTCGTGGAGGCGGTAGAGGAACGAGGTCACGATGCCGAAGTTCCCGCTGCCGCCGCGGATGCCCCAGAAGAGATCCGCGTTCTCGTCCGGGCTCGCGGTGACCCGCTCGCCCGCGGCGGTCACGATCTCGGCCGCGAGGAGGTTGTCGGCCGTGAGGCCGCACTTGCGCTCGAGCCAGCCGCTGCCGCTGCCGAGCGTCAGACCCGCGATACCAGTCGTCGAGAAGCGTCCGCCCGTGACGGCGAGGCCGTGCTCCTGCGTCGCCGCGTCGAACTCGCCCCACGTCAGCCCGGCCTCCGCGCGCACGGTCTGCGCGGCGGGATCCACCTCGATCTTCTTCATCGGCGAGAGGTCGATCACGATCCCGTCGTCGCAGGTGGCATAGCCGGGTGCGGAATGCCCACCGCCGCGCACCGCCACCGTCAGCCCGCTGGTGCGGGCGAAGTTCACCGCAGCGACGACGTCATCGGGCGTCGTGCAGCGCGCGATCAGGGCGGGATGCCGGTCGTGGATCCCGTTCCACACGAGCCGCGCGTCGTCGAAGCCGTCATCGTCGGGCTGCAGGAGCGGGCCGCGGAATGTGCGCGCAAGCTCCTGGACAGCCGGGGCCGCAAGGGTCTTTTCGGGCATGGATAGTCCTCCTGGATCAGTGGGCCGAGTCCTCCGTCCACTGTCCTCCAGCCCCGGCTGTCTGTCAACTCAAGTCTGCGCCATCTCGGGCAGGGCGCCAACCTGGCCCAACAGGCCCATCATGTCGGTGAGCTCCCACTCCTCGGTGATCCGACCGTCCTCGCAGCGGCTGATCGTGATCCCCGTGAACGCCACGTCCTTGCCGGTCGCCGGAGTCCCCATCAGGTCTCCCTGATGCGTGCCCGTGATGGTGAAGCGCGTCGCGACGAAATCGCCCTCGCTGAACTGCTGGTCGATTGTCACGGTCAGCCCGCTCAGGGCCGAGCGGTAGCCCTCGACCATTTCTCTGAGTCCGTCCACGCCGCGGGCCTCCTCCGGGTGCGCCACATAGTCCGGGGTGACGATCTCCGGGAGCGCGCCGAAATTGCCCTGTGAGGCGTTCTCGAAGCACGCCCTCACGACCGCCTTGTTCTCCTCGCTTCTGCTCATTGGGATCTCCTCCCGTCGGTTTGCCAACGTTGGAAGCGTCCCGTGCGACGTCCGGCAGCGCATCGGTAGGAACACCTATTGCGCTACCGATCTTCTCCTTGGGTCCGCACCGCGTACGCAGCCGCTTCAGCGCGGTTGCGCACCCCGAGCTTGGACAGGATGTTGGCCACGTGATGCTCGGCTGTGCGCTTGCTTATGTACAGGCGCTCCGCGATCTCGGCGTTCGAACATCCCTCGCCGAGCAGCGCCAGGACCTCCGTCTCGCGCTTGGTCAGCTCGCCGTAGCGCTGTGGCCACGTCCGGCCACTCGAACCCAGCTCGCGAAGCAGCCCGGCCGTGGCATCCGCGTCGCGCGCCGCCCCGATGCGCTCGAACGTCCGAAGCGCCAGCCGCGCCTCCGTCGTCGCTGCCTCCGGGGCGGAGGCGGTGAGCGCCCTCGCGAGGGCGAGCTGCGCGCGCGCTCGCTCGAACTGCAGGCCGAGCTCATCGAAACCCCGGATCGCCGCCTGAATGTGCGGAGTCGCGGTGTCGCCGCCGGCCACAGCCGCCACCCGTCCGATCGCCAGTTCGGCGAACGCTGTTACCCCGCGATCCTGCGACGCCGCTGCGAGCTCGGCCAGGCGATTCGCTGCTTCAGTGGCGCCCTCGTGATCGTCGCGAGCCAGCTTTACCTGAACGAGCAGATCGAGCGTGGGCGCGCAGGTGGGGTCTGACGCGTCCTCTCTGCCGTCGAGGCACAGGCCGACGAGATCGTCGGCAAGCGCGAGCTCGCCGCGACCGAACGCAATCGAGGCCATCGCCCTCCTGGCCACCGGATCGGACTCGTGGCCTTCGAGGAGGTGCCGCGCCTCGTCGAATCGACCCTGCCGGACCCGGAGGTCCGCGAGCCGCACGACCGCGGATCCGCGCATCAGGCGGTAGCTGGCCTCGAACGTGCGGATAGAGCTCAAGAGATGCTCCTCCGCCTCATCCCAGCGGCCGACCGCGGTCAGGATCCCCGCGTAGTGGGTGCGACAGACCGGAGGGACGAAGTCGCCCCAGGCCTCGAAGTGCCCGGCCACCGACATCCATTGCTCCGCCCGCATCACATCCAGCGCGGTCTCACAAGCGCTCAGGAGCCGGCAACAGATGTCGCTGACCGGCACGATGCTCGCCACCTCCCCCGCCGAGACCGCCGTCATCGCCTCGTCGAGGAGGCGCATCCCCTCCCCGACTCGCCCGCTCGCCACATACGACTCGCCCAGCAGTGCGAGCGCGTCGTACTCGAGGTCCACGTCGCCGAAGCGCCGTGCGATGGCGAGCGCCGCAGCCGCCAATCGTCCGCGTTCGGCGGCGTCGTCGGTAAATGGCGCGCTGTCGAGGGCGAGCCAACCATGCCCAGCGCATTCGTCCGCCCGCTCGAGGAGGGTTTCCGCACGCGCCATCCAGCCGCTCGCCACGGCCATGTTGCCGTTGATCGCGCCGTGCAGGAACGCGAGCCAGCGAGCCCGATCAGCGGCCTCGACCACCTTGCCGCTATCCCCGTACGCCGCGAACGCGCGCTCGGTCACCTCGATCGCACGCGCGTACTCGGCTTGGAAGTGGAGGGCACGCCCGAGCCCGTCGAGGGCCTCCGCGCTCTCACTCAGCTCAAGCGCCTGCTCGAAACAGACCCGGGCGCGCTCCCATTCGGTTTCGGCGAGCGCCTGCCATCCGCCGGCCAATAGCTCATCGGCGGGCTGGACGCCCATCGCGGCTGCCGCTATCGGCTGAAGACCTGGCCGCGCACCGCTCCACCCGGGAACTTCGCGTTGTGGACGTTGACGTAGAACTGCTTGGGATTCGACCGGATGTCGTCCGCGACCGCGGGCTCAACCGCGACACATTGCTTCGACGCGCCCGGGTTGCCTCTACGCGGATGCTTCAACGTCACGACGACATCGCCGTTCTCGCCCGGCGATCCCTTGTGGATGTGGGCAGCGACGGGCTTGCCGATGTTGGTGACGTTCAGCCCGTAGCAGAGCGTGTCGCCCTTGAAGATCCCTGAGAACGAACCACGACCGTTGCGGTCACCGGCGTTTCGCCGGCCGTCGGTGCCTATCTCCTGCGCGCCGTTGAGGACACCGAAACCGGCGCGGAACCGGTTCTGGGACGTCTCCGACTCGGCGCTGAGCGCCACGCCGACGCCGAGGGCTGTCAGCAGCCCAGCCGCGAACGCGGCGATCACTCGAACGTTCTTCATGAAAGCCTCCTTTTGACCGGACGCGGCGGAGTCTATTCCGGGGCGGATGACCCAAGCGCGTCAAACGCGCCATCCGGGCCGTGGAACGACGGCGGCAGCCCTACGCCCACGGCCCAGACACCGGCGGACCTGCCTACGGGGAAGTACTCGTATTTCTGCCGGATCCACCCCTGGATGCGCGGCGCTTTCGAAGTCGTTAATAGCTACGCCTGCTGCTCGATCCACGCGTGGATCGAGCGGGAGTGCGTGATCGCCGTCCCGTCGGGCAGCTTGAGCGTCGGCAGCTTCGTGTCGCCCGTCGCCTTCCGCAGATCCTCGCGCGACCCCTTGCGCAGGAACGGGATCGGGTGGCCGTGCGCCGCGATCACCTTCTCGTACTCGATGCCGGCAGAACGGAGTGCCTCCTGCACGCGGCGACACGGGTGCATGCGCGGTCCCCCGTCATCGCCGTGACAGACGTACAGCGTCGGGATTTCGGCCATTGCGGGGTCCTCCTCGTTGGTCGTGGTCGTCCTTAAGACACCTCCTAACCGCAAGACTCATCGTCGATGCTTGCCGATGCATCGGTGCGGACGTAGGCTTCGCCGATGGCGGACTTCGCCGGACCGACGGATCTGACGTTCAATCGCGGGCGGATCAGCGACCCGGTGGCATTCGCACGCGAAGCCGGCGCCAAGTCCTGGCTATTTCTCTGCGGTGACGAGTTCGCGGCGATGGACGACGGCATGTCGTACGCCAGCGTCGAGGAGGCCGTGCCCGAGTCGATCAACATCGTGTCGGACCCGCCGCGCGAGATGGACCTGGACCTCGCGCGGCAGCACATGGCGGCGCTCGACTCGCTACCACGGCCCACGCTCGTCACATGCCGGATGGGCCCGCGTTCCTCCGCAGTCGTCTACCTGTATGCGGGCCTCAGGTCGGGCGCGACGGCCGAGGAAGTGCTTTCGCGGGCTGAGGCGGACGACGCGCCGTTCACTCAATCCGACGAGCTGAAGGCCTGGGTCACGCAGGGGCTCGACGAGCTGTCCTGAGCGTTCACGTCGGTTTACCCGACCAAGGCGCTCCACTTATCGAGACGGCGCAGCGGTTCGAGCAGCTCCTCCGTCGCCGCGCGCTCACGCATCTCAGGCCTGAGCTCGATCGAGCGCCGGAGCTCCTCGATCGCGCGCAGTTCCGCGCCCGCCTGCGCGTGACAGCAGGCGAGCCGGTATCGCACGATCGCATTGTCCCTGTGCTCTCCCGCCTCGCGCTCGAGCGTCTCCGCCGCGCCGGCCCAATCGCCGTTTCGCATCGCCTCCTGAGCCAGGTAAATGGGCTCCCACGGGAGAGTGGTATGCCTGCCCGGGCCACCCTCCAGCCGCGAGCACGATCGTGTCGTCCTCCAACGCGACCGCACCACGGCGGGTCTCCGGATCGGGCACGAACACCGCCGACCCCGCCGGGATCTCGACATCTGCGTCCCCGATCGTCATTCGGATGCGCCCGGTGACGACGAAAGGCGTTCGTTCCGAAGGCCTCGATACCGAGGCGGCGCCGAACTGGGATCCACTGCATCGTCCCCCCTACCGTCAAAACCGCCTCTTCGTCGATGAGGGACAGCAGGCGGAACGGCGCGCCAGTGGTCATGGCTGGCTGCGAGCCTATACGCGTTAGTGTCGGCTCCATGAATGTCGATCCGGCGAAGATCATGCAGATCGGTACGGCGTTCATGGCGTCTAAGACGCTGCTCTCGGCGGTCGAGCTGGAACTGTTCACCGAGCTTGGCGGCGACGCGCTGAGCGGTGCCGAACTCGGGGAGAAGCTCGGGCTCGACGCGCGCGCCGTCCCGGACTTTCCGGATGCGCTCGTCGCTCTGGGCCTTCTTGACCGCGACGGCGACGGCGACGAAGCGCGCTATCGCAACACGGACGAAACCGCTGCGTTTCTCGACAAGAACAGCCCTGCGTACATCGGCGGCATCCTCGAGATGTCCAACGCCCGTCTCTATCGCTTCTGGGGCGATCTGACCGAAGGGTTGCGAACCGGGAAGCCCCAGAACGAGGTCAAGCAAGCCGGTCACGCGATGTTCGAGGAGCTGTACAGCGACCCGGCGAGGCTCGAGCAGTTCATGAACGCGATGGCAGGGATCTCTATGGGTCCGTTCCACGCCCTCGCCGAGGCGTTCGACTTCTCGAAATACGAGACTCTGTGCGACGTCGGCGGTGCCACCGGCCAGCTGTCGATCGTCGTCGCGGGCCGGCATCCGCACATGCGGTGCACGAGCTTCGACCTGCCGGTGGTCGAGCCAATCGCGCAGCGCACGATCAAGGCCGCGGGACTAAGCGATCGTGTCACGACGGCGGCTGGCGACTTCTTCGCCGATCCGCTGCCGAAAGCCGACGTGATCACGATGGGCTTGATCCTCCATGACTGGAACCTCGACCGGAAGATGCAGCTCATACAGGCGGCCTACGACGCCCTGCCCGAAGGCGGGACGTTCATCGCGATCGAGAACATCATCGACGACGCGCGGCGCGAGAACGCCTTCGGCCTATTGATGTCGCTCAACATGCTGATCGAGTTCGGCGATGCGTTCGACTTCACCGGTGCCGACTTCTCCGGATGGTGCAAGGAGGCCGGTTTCAAGGACACGCAGATCGTCCACCTGGCCGGTCCGGCCAGTGCCGCGATCGCGTACAAGTAAGTGCTGAGGCGCCCTCAGGCCTCAGCCTGCTTCCACAGCTCGATCGCGAACTGGAAGCGGCCCGGGTCGGCACCACGGGCGTCGATATCGCGGAGGCTCGCGATCGTCTCGCGGTAGAGCGTCGCCTTGATGGCGCCGTAGATCGCCGGATCCTTGCCGCTGAGCCCCGTCCGGATTGGAGCCGGTCGTGACGAGGCCGCGCGGCGGAGCGCTCCCGACCACCTCCTCCAGCCCGATCGACACGGCCTCGAGCCACTCCGGGTTGATCACGTTGCGGTCGCGGCCGAGTCGGTCGAGCACGTGGACCTCGTCGACGCGCTCGAGACTGGGCTCCCGGGCATGCCTCGAGGTTAGAGTCGCCCCATGACCTC
>Ga0214468_1000532_pt1 | contig 12020 bp, 12 predicted proteins | sample RVTome_9_FD_187334 | JGI IMG/M metagenome (GOLD analysis project Ga0214468, IMG submission 187334) | Soil microbial communities from uranium-contaminated site in the Upper Colorado River Basin, Wyoming, United States - RVT155D38 HiSeq ...
CAGCGATCGAGGTTGCGCTCGACGAGGGAGCCGCCGCCGAACGGGCCGCCCACCGCGCCGACGCCGAACGCGCCAGAGAGGCCCGCGTCCTTGCCCGAGTGGAGCAGGATCAGCAGGATCACCATCACGGCCAGGAAGATCTGGAACCCACTCAGGATCGACACGAGGCTGAACTCCATCGGGACAGGGTAGCTCCGCGAGCATCCAGCTCGCGTCCTGAGAACCTCGCTCGGCCTCCGGCCTCACATTCGGCGCCCCTCGAGCCGGTCGAGATCGCGCAGGATCGCGATCGCCTGACCGCGCAGCTCGGCGTCGAGCGGCCTCCAGTCCGCCTCCGACAGCTTGCCCATCCGGAAGTCGAGCTCGGCGTCCTTGATCTCCCTGTACTTGGCTTCCTTGGCCGCCTCGAGGTCCGCGCGTGGATCGGACGCGGACTCCGTGGAGGGCGTGCGGAGCGGCTGGAGGACCAGTAACGCGATGACCGCGGCGAGGACGAGGGCCGGGAGGACCACCTCCACTACGCGCGCGAGAGCTCGCGGCCGAGGCGCGCGGCATACAGGCTCGTGACGCGCCGGCGCCTGGCCTCGGGCGACGGCCACAGCGCGAGCAGCGCACCGGCCATCACGATTCCCCCGCCGAGCCAGATCCAGACCACGAGCGGCGACACGATCGCGCGGAACGCGGCGGGCGGGGGGTCGTCGGCGTAATGGCGGGCGACCGCGACGATCGCCTGGCCGGCGAAGCGCTCCGGCAGCTCGTTCCCGCGCCGGATTGGCCCCTTCAGCTTGCGCAGGTCGGGCTGGATCGCGAGCCAAAGGTCCTGCTTCAGTCCCCACCTGAGGTCGACCTCGCTGGTCGCCTCACCGCCGAAGTAGCGCCCGACCGGGCCCATCGCCTCGCTCTGCGAGGGGTAGTAGTTGCGCGCCGGGCGCATCGTGAAGTGCTCGTCGTCCTTGCGCACGTCGAGCACCGCCCCGAATGACAGCGGCGCCCCGGTGCCGGAGCGGTCGTCCTCGATCGCGACCGTCGGCTCGCGGTAGGTGACCTCGTAGTCCTTGATCGTCACCGTCTCCCCCGGCTCGAGCCGGACGTCCTTCTGCTCGTTGAACGACGACGACCCGGCCACTCCGAGCAGGAGCACGGCAATGCCGACGTGCACGACGTAGCCGCCATAGCGGCGCCGGTTGCGCCCGACCAGCCGTGAGAGCGCGACGGGCGGCGGCTCGCCGGTCATGGTCCGGCGCGCGCGCGTGCCACGCCAGAACTCCTGCACCACGACAGTTGCGACGAAGGCGGCGAGCGTGAACATCACCAGCGCCAGCCCTCCCTCGGCGGCATCCGTGAAGGCCAGCAGCGCCACCACGGTGACGACGGCGACGGCCAGCGGCACCGCGAAGGCGCGGCGGAGCAGGGAGAAGCTGTTGCGGCGCCACGTCAGGAGCGGCCCGATCGCCGACAGGCCGACGAGCACGAGCGCGATCGGCGCGATGATCCCGTTGAAGAACGGCGGCCCGACGCTCTCCTCGGTCCCGGTAAGCGCCTCGGAGATCAGCGGGAAGAACGTGCCCCAGAAGATCACGACGCAGATCAGGATCAGGACGAGGTTGTTCAGCAGGAAGAAGACCTCGCGCGAAAGGAGCGCATCGACGCGCGCGTCGGAGCGGAGGTCGCTGCGGCGGCTGACCACGAGCGCGACGGACGCGATCAGCACCGTCGCGATGAAGATGAGGAACGGCTTGCCCAGGGTCGACTCGCCGAACGCATGGATCGAGTCGAGGATCCCCGACCGCACCAGGAACGTGCCGAGCAGCGCCAGCATGAAGGTCGCCACGATCAGCGACACGTTCCAGGTCCGGAGCATGCCGCGCTTCTCCTGCACCATGATCGAGTGGATGAACGCGGTGCCGGTCAGCCACGGCATCAGCGACGCGTTCTCGACCGGGTCCCACGCCCAGTAGCCGCCCCAGCCGAGCTCGGAGTACGACCACAGCGAGCCGAGCAGGATCCCGAAGCCGAGGAACGTCCACGCGACAAGCGCGAACCGCCGCGTCGCGCGAATCCACTCCGGCCCGGTGCGCCGCTTCAGCAGAGCGCCGACGGCGAAGGCGAACGGGATCGTGAAGCCGACGTAGCCCGTGTAGAGCATCGGCGGGTGGAACATCATCGCCGGATGCCGCAGCAGCGGGTTCAGGCCGCTGCCCTCGACAGGCGGGCTGCCTAGCGTCGCGAACGGGCTGGCGTAGAAGAGCATCAGGAAGAGGAAGAACGCCGCGACGCCGCCGAGGACGGCTGTGGCGTACGGCGCGATCTCGCGCAGCCGCCGGCGGGTGAGGAAGAGCACGGCGCTCGAGAACGCCGACAGGAGGAAGACCCACAGGAGCAGCGAGCCGGCCTGGCTCGACCACATCGCAGTCAGCTTGTAGAACGTCGGCGTGTCGGTCGAGGAGTTCTGCGCGACGAGCTCGAACGAGAAGTCCGAGCGCACGTAGGCGGCCTCGAGCAGGACCATCGCGAGCAAGAGCAGCCCGAGCAGCGCGTAGATCGCGCGCCGCGCCGACGCCGCCCACTCGCGCCGGCCGGTGCGGCCGGCGTAGGCCCCCGCGCCAACCGCATACAGCGCGGTGCCGAGACCCACGACGAGCGCGGCCGTGCCGACGTCGGCCGAGCTCACTGCGCCGTGAACTTAGAGGGGCATTTCGTGGTCATGTCGTTGCCGACGAAACGCCCGCCCTCGAGCTCGCCCCTCACGAGCACCTCGCGGCCCTCGCGGAACGGATCGGGGACGGCACCGCTGTAGACCACGGGAATGCGGGCGGATCCGTTCGGGTCCTGGATCGCGAACTCGAGCTTGCCGCCCTGATCCCTGAGGGACCCGTCCACGACCGTGCCGCCCAGTTCGAAGCGCTCGTCGGGCTTCTGGGCGAGCGCCTCCGACGGCAGCAGCTGGCTCGTCCCGGCGGAGAAGCTGACGACGATGAGCGCCGTCGCGAGCAGGACGGCGGCCGAAAGCGCTACGACGAGCCGGATCTTGCGCTTGCGCGAGGGGTCCACGGACCCCTCATTGTGTCAACGCTGGCTCGGGTGACCTTCGCCCGGCCACGGCGCGAGGAACAGGACGAGCCGCGTGTCGCTCGTCGCGCGCACCTCGTGGCGCTCGTTCGGGTCGAAGTGCGCCACGAACCCCGGCCCGGCGCGCTCGGTGTTGTCCACCGGGCCGACCTGCGCCTCGCCGTCCACGACCACCACGTACGCCCGCTCGTGGACCTGGTGGTCGTCGAGCGCCTCGCCTGCCGGGAGGTTGACGGCGACGACGCGCGCCTCGCTGTCGGAGCGCAGCACCTGTGGGTGGTGGGGCTCTATCTCGACGCTGCGGATGTCCCAGCTTTCCAAGTGGTCCTCCTGCTGACGGTTTCAGAACGGGCTGCGATGCGAAAAGCTACCCGGATGGAGCTCGCCGTCATCGTCTTCGTGATCGCCCTGGCCCTGATCGCGCTCGAGTGGGTCCACCGGACCAAGGTCGCGATGCTCGGCGCAGCCGTCGTCGTGGTCTCGCAGACGATCGAGCAGGGGGAGGCGATCGGCGCGATCGACTTCAACACGATCGGCCTGCTCGCGGGGATGATGCTGATCGTCAGGGTCACCGAGCCGACGGGCGTCTACAACTACCTGGCGATCCGCGCGGGCCAGCTGGCCCAGGGCCGTCCACTCGGAGTCGTCGTCGCGCTGGCAGTTACGACCGCCGTCCTCTCAGCGTTCCTGGACAACCTCACGACGATCCTGCTCGTGGTGCCGATCACGTTCCTGCTCGCGGACGCGCTCGACATCGACCCGATCCCGCTGATCCTGATCGAGATCATCACTTCCAACATCGGCGGCACGGCGACCCTGATCGGCGACCCGCCCAACATCCTGATCGCGGGGGCCACCGGTCTCTCGTTCAGCGAGTTCATCGTCAACCTCGCTCCCGTGGCGGCGGCCGCGTTCGTCGTGGTCACCGGCGCGCTCTACCTCTGGTTCAGGCCCCGGCTGCAGATCGCACCCGAGGCGCGCGAGCGCGTCATGCAGCTCGACGCGGCGAAGTCGATCGAGGACCCGGAGGAGCTGAAGCGAACGATGCCGGTGCTGCTCGGCACGATCCTCCTCTTCTTCCTCCACAAGCCGTTGCACATGGAGGTCGCGACGGTCGCCCTCCTCGGGGCCACGTTCATGCTCCTGCTGACGAAGCAGGACGTCGAGAAGGCGCTGTCGGGGATCGAGTGGTCGACGCTGTTCTTCTTCCTCGGACTGTTCGTCATGGTCGGCGCGCTCGAACACGAAGGTGCGATCAAGGAGATCGCGGACTGGATCGCAGACGTCACCGGGGGCGACCGGACCGCAGAGCTGCTTGGGATCACGTGGGGGTCGGCCGTCGGGTCGGCGACGGTCGACAACATCCCATTCACCGCGACGATGATTCCGGTCGTGGAACAGCTGACCGCGGACAACCCGGGAGACGACGCCTATTGGTGGGCGCTCGCGATCGGCGCTTGCTTCGGCGGCAACGCGACGCTGATCGCGGCCGCCGCCAACGTGGCCGCAGCCGGCATGGCCGAGCGCGCGGGCCGTCCGATCGGCTACGTGCCGTTTCTCAAGATCGGCATCCCGGCAACACTGTTGTCGATGGCCGTCGGAACCGCTTACATCTGGTTGAGGTACATCGCGTGAGCCCGCTCGGCCAGGAGCTGATACGCGAGGTACCGACGCTTCGCGCGAGCCAGTCGCTCCGCAGTGCGATTACGGTGCTAGTGGAGGCCGGGCTGCCTGCGCTGCCGGTGTGCGGGGACGACGGGAAGCTCGCCGGGGTCCTGGGCGAGCGTGACGTGATCACCGCCGTGCTGCCCGGCTACGTCGGCGAGCTCAGCAGCGCTGCCTTTCTGTCGTCGGTGCTCGACGACGTACTCGAGCGCCGCACGGAATGCGTACGCGATCCGGTTTCGAAGTACATGACCACCGAGCACGTCGAGGTCCCCGCCGATTTCTCGTACGCGCAGCTGGCGGAGACCTTTCTGCACCATCGTGTCGCGGTCCTCCCCGTCGTCGACGACGGTCATGTCGTAGGCGCCGTCACCCGGCGCGACTACGTGAGGGCGTTGGCGGAGAAGCTTCCCCCGGTCGACGACTAGGGTCGTACCGGGGACGCCGCTGGCACGGCGGCTAGGGTCGCCGCCATGACGCCGCCAGTAACGCTCGAAATCACGGTGGCCCCGGTAGACCTCCCCGTCGCACGACATACCCTCCCCCACCAGCTGCGTCAGTTCGGCGGCCAGGTCGCGGAGATCCAGTTCACGCTGGACCTGCACAAGAGCCGTGGCCGCTATGGCGCCGCGGCCGAGGAACGCCGGCCGGAACTCGAGGCGCTGCTTCGCGATCTCTGCGACCACCACCCCCATGCCCGGGTCAAGGTCGTCGACTACAACGACGAGGCGAAGCGCGCGGTCGCCGCGCGGTTCTTCGGCGGCCGTGAGGTGCCCGCGAAGCATCACTATGGCGGGCCGATTTACTCGTACTTCTACGGGTGGCATGCCGCTCAGCACGACGTCGTCTTTCACATCGACTGCGACATGCTGTTCGGGGGAGGCAGCCAGACCTGGGTCGCGGAGGCGGTCGGGCTGCTGCAAGCGCGGGCTGACACGCTCCTCGTCAGCCCGTTCCCAGGGCCGCCCCCGAAGGCCGGACTCTCCGAAGACGCGCTCGCACGCCACGGCTGGGTTGCGAGGCGCACTCCTCGCGAGATCCCGGCAGAGCCGTTCGCGTACGCCTTTCCGTCGGCCAGCACCCGCCTGTTCCTTTTCGACCGGGCGGAGTTCGAGCAGCGCCTGGCCCCCCTCCCGCTCGAGCGGCCGAGGGCGCGCAGCTTCGCCCGCGCGGTTGTCGAGGGCCACGCGCCGTATGAGCTCCCCGAGGTGACGATGACGCGGCTCATGGAAGAAAGGGACCTCTGGCGGGTTGACATGCTCGGCAGCGCTCCGGGCATGTGGTCGCTCCACCCGGCGATGCGGTCCGACGAGTTCTACGAGGCGCTCCCCGAGCTCGTTCGGCGAGCCGAGGAGGGCGATGTGCCGGAGGAGCAGCGCGGCGACTTCGACGTCAACGACTCGATGGTGGACTGGGCTAGTGCGCGACGGGCCCAACGCAAGCAGACCTGGCCACGGCGGCTGGCGCGGCGGTTGCTGCGCCGGGCGGGCTAGCGCCGGCGCAACCGCCGGAGCAGGCCGCCGCCGTTCCTGCCCTCGACCGGAGGAGGATCGGGCAGCGGCTCCCCGGCGAGGATCGCCGCGGGCGCGTCCTCGACCATCCATCGCGCACGCTGCTGGCCGACGAGCTCGGCGGCGGCGGCCGCGCCCGCACCAAGCGCGGGCGGCCTGAGCTGGTACCCGGAGTGCGCGTCCGACGCCAGGACGTGCGCGAACCCGTCGCGCACGAGCGACTCGGCGAGCGGCCGCGGGCCCTTCTTCCGCTCCGAGCGGATCAGCGACCGCGCCGTCACCTGCAGCAGCACGCCGCGCTCGACCAGCGCGTGCAGCCGCGCGGGAGTCCGCTGGAAGGTCGGGTTGTTCTCGGGATGCGCGAGCAGCAGACGGTATCCGCGCTCCGGCAAGGTGAAGAGCAGCTGCTCGAACGTGTCGTTGAGCGGTCCGTAGGGCGTCTCAACGAGGAGGTCCGTCGCGCGCGCGCCGAAGCTGCCGGCACGCAGCTCGTCGTCGCCGGCGTTCACCGCCCACATCACGCCGGCCTCCCCGCCCTGGACGACGTCGAGCTCGATCCCAGCCTCGTCGATCGCCGCGCGGATCTCGTCGCAGCGCCTGGCGATCTCGCCGGGCCTCACGTTGGGGAAGTCGGCGCGCAGGTGGGGAGTCGCGGCGAGCACGCGCGTCCCCTGGTCCGCCGCGGCGCGAGCGAGCTCGAGCGCGTGCTCGACGTCGGGAGCCCCGTCGTCGATCCCCGGCAGGAGATGACTGTGAAGGTCGATCATCGCGAGTCCGGGCTGGTGGCCCAATAGGCCGGCCCGTCGCCGTCCGCCCGACCGACCGCATGGCCCGCGCGGCCCCGGAAGACGCCCGCAAGCCGCGCGCGCTGCTCGGCGCGCAGCTCGGCGCGAGCATGCGCGTCGTCGACCTGGGGCAGTCGCCGCAGGCGAGCCCACGCATAGCCTGCGAAAAGCACCAACCCACCCACGAGGGGCGGCTTCTCCACCAGCGCGCGGTAGGCGGCCCGGAGCAACAGCCAGCTCGGCAGATAGCCCATGTAAGCGTTGCCTCGGCCCTCCTCCCAGCGCGCCTTGAGCGGCTTCTGCTTCGAGCCGCGCGGCTTGTAGTGGAGCAGTGTCAACTCGGTGAGCACGCGCACGTTCCAGCCGCGCGCCCGCGCGCCGTACTCGTCGATCCCGTCCCACCCCATCGACGGCCGCAGTCCGCCGATGTCGTCGAGGCAGGCGACCCGGTACGCCTTCGCGACACCGTTCACGTTGAGCAGGTTGCCACGCTCGGGCAGCCAGCGTCCGCCCTCGGGGATGAGCGCGACTCCGCCGACGATCCCCGCACGCGGGTCGCGCGCGAACGTCTGCGCTACCCACTCGAAGTAGTGCGCGGGCAGGAACAGGTCGCCATCGAGCTTCACGACCACTTCCGGCTGCTCGCGCAGCGCGCCATAGCCGCGCTGGAAAGCGCGCACGATCGGCGCACCGCGTGCGCGCTCGTGTTCGGCGCCCGCGGCGATCACTTCGATCCAGTCGTGCTCCGCCGCGTACCGCTCGGCCAGCTCACGCGTCCCGTCCGTCGACCCGTCGTCGACCACGACCCACTGCTGCGGACGATGGGTCTGGGACACGATCGACTCCGCGGTCCGGGCGAAGTGGTCGGCCTCGTCGCGGACGGGCGTCACAACGGCATAGGTCGGCAGGGCGCCGGGCATCGCCTGCCGATTCTGGCAACCTCGTCGGCGTGATACTCGCCGTCGCGGTTCCGTTCCTGAACGAGCGCGAGCACCTGCCGGACTTCCTGGCCTCGCTCGCCTCGCAGACCCGGCTGCCCGACCGGCTGCTGCTGGTGGATGACGGCTCGACCGACGGCTCGCACGACGTGGCGGCGGGGTTCGCCGTGGAGCACGAGTGGGCGCGCCTCCTGCGCAGGCTGCCGCGCCCACCCGAGCGCGACCGCCTGGCGACCGCAAAGGAGCTCGAGGCGTTCCAGTGGGCGGTGGGCCAGCTCGACGTCGCGTGGGACGTCGTGGGGAAGCTCGACGCCGACCTCCGGCTGACCCCCCGTACGCTGGAGACCTTGCTGGCCGAGCTCGAGCGGGACGAGCGGCTCGGCCTCGCGGGGTCGTACCTCCAGGAGAACGGAAGCCGGATCCGCATCGGCGAGGGGCATGTTCACGGCGCCACCAAGTTCTTCCGCCGGCGTTGCTGGGAGGAGATCGACCCGGTTCCCCCGATTCTCGGGTGGGACACGATCGACGAGTTCACCGCGCGCATGCGCGGCTGGCGGACGCAGAGCTTCGCGATGCCGGACGGCGACCCGGAGCACCTCCGCCCGCGCGGCACGCACGACGGGCTGTTGCGCGGGTACCGGCGCTGGGGCGAGTGCTCGTATTCGCTCGGCGAGTCGCCACTCCACGTCGCGCTGTACACGGTCAGGCAGATGGTGACGGAGCAGCCGCGCCTTGCGGGCGGCGCCAGCTACGCGGCCGGCTACGCGAGCGCCGCAGTCCGGCGCGTGCCTCGCGCGGAGCCAGACGTGCGCGCGTCGGTGCGGCGCGAGCAAAAGCAGAGGATCAAGGCTCGAATCCTGCGCACCCCCTAAACGGGGGACACGAGGCTCGTGCTTTTCCCGCTTTCTGACGCGGGCCGTCATACAAACGTCCAGGGGGCCGCGCCGCCACGGCTCGTGAGCGTCATGGGTGTCGACACCACTTCCCATGGTGGGAAGTCGTGCCCTCGGAGTTGCTGCAGCCACGGCGCTGCTCGCGCTCGTCCCTGCCGCCGCGCCGGCGTCCGCCGCCGGCAAGCGCGCCATCGTCTTCGAGCCGGCCAAGACCTCGACCAAGTCCGTCACCTTCCACGTGCGAGGCGTGAACGCGCGGCGCGTGATGCGCGCGTCGCTTGTCCGTCGCGGCAGCGTGCGCCGCCGGCTAAGCCGCGACATGGCGCGCCGTGTCGCCCGCCGCGGCGTGCTGCGCGTGCCGGTGCGGAGCGCGCACGGCCATCGCCGGATGGCACGCATCGTCAGCCACGCGATCGCCCGCCGGAGCAAGCTGTGGGTGCGCCGCCTCGCGCGCACCTCGGTGCGGCTGAAGGTCGTGACCGACACCCGCCCACCTGAGACCCGGATCACGTCGGGCCCGAGCGCGACCACCGCCGCCCACGAGGCGGAGTTCCGCTTCCGCGCGGACGAGAAGCGCTCGACCTTCGAGTGCCGCGTCGACGGTTTCGACTGGCGCTCGTGTAGTTCGCCGATCACCTACACGGAGGTTCCGGACGGCGAGCACACCTTCAGCGTCCGCGCCCGCGACCGGTTCGGGAACGTCGACGCGACTCCCGCCGCGCGCACGTGGACCGTCGGTGCGGTCGACAACGAAGGTGAGACGACCGATGCGGTCGACAACGAAGGTGAGACGACCGATGCGGGCTCCGAGCTCGCCTCCGCTCCGCCCGCGCAGGGCCCCACCGCCGACGCTCTCCTCTTCGACTCGTTCACCGGGGCCGACGGCGTCATCACCAACCACTACGCGTTCTGGTCGCCGAGCGACGACACCGCTTTTCGGTCGGACATATGGGAGATGGAGTCGGGGTGCGCACTGCGGCGCGATAACACGCTCTGGACCGGCGTCCCCACCTCGAACCTCCCCAACAAGGACTGCTCGAACGGGTCCGGCTCGGAGACGTTCAGGCTCTGGACCAAGCAGAGCTTCCGTGACGTCAGCGTGACCTTCTCGCTCCGCAACAACGGCTACGCCGTGGGCTCGCAGGGCGAGCGCACCTGGGACGGCGTCAAGATCTGGCTGCGACGCCAGGGAGGCACCGGCTCCGTCGGGCTCTACACCGCCGAGGTGAACCGGCGCCAAGGCAACATCATGATCCAGAAGAAGTGCAGCGGTACCACGGAGTATCACATCCTGTCGCAGGCTCGCCCGGAGGGCTCGGATGCCTCGATCGGCGAATGGGAGAAGGTCGGCGGGCGCGTCCGCAACCTCCCGGATGGCTCCGTGCGCCTCGCGCTCGTTCGTCATGGCCAGACCGTGCTGGAGGCCACCGACACCGGCGTCGGCTGCGCTCCGATCACGACTGCCGGGCGCGTGGGAATCCGGGGCGACAGCACGAACTTCAACGCCGACGACGTCCTCGTAGTCCCCGCCGTCTAGCGGTTACGGCAAGCTAGGCGGCATGACAGCCGCCGCCGTGCGCATTCCCGACCGTTTCGTCGCTCCAGCCGGGTGCGTCGCTGCGGCGGTCTTCGGCGCGGTCGTCGCCTTCCAGCCATTCGCCGCGCTCGCGCTGCTCGGCCTGGCCGGACTCGTCGCACTCGCGTTCCTGCGGCCGGTCGCGCATCTCACCCTTACCCTGGCGATCACCGTCATCGTGCCGTACGGCATCCAGAACCAGTACGGGCTCGCCGGCGGTTCCGGACTGATCCTGTCCGACGTGCTGATCCTCCTCGCGCTGCTGCGTTCGCTGATGATCCTCGCGCGCCAGCCATTCCAGCCGCGGCGCATGCTCGCGATGGCCGCGGTCGGCGCGATGCTGGCGATCGCAGCTCTCCAGGCGGTGCGTGGCTGGAGCTCCGGCGGCGACCTCGGCCAAGTCGGATACGAGTTCCGCGTTCTCTTCGGGTGGGCCGCAGTCGCGATCGCAGTCCCTCTGCTGGCCGACCGGGCGTCGCGCGAGCGCCTGCTCAAGGGAATGCTCGGTGTCGGGATCGCTGTCGGCATCTACGGCCTGCTTCAGTACTTCGAGCTCCTCACGTTCTTCGCCGAGGGCCAGGCCGGCTTGCGCGAAGGTGTCAGGTTCACGTCGAGCGGCAAGGGCCAGATCCAGGGCGGCCTGTTCGCGTTCCCGGTCTGCGTGCTGCTCGGCTTCGCCGCGCTCACCTCGGGGGCGGTGCGCTCGCGCGCCGCGCAGATCGCGCTCCTCGTCCTCGTCGGTACCAACGCGATCGGCCTGCTGCTCACTTACGAGCGGACGTTCTGGCTCGCCACTTTCCTCGGCCTCGGCTTCATCGCGGTGCGGGCGGGGTTCGCACAGCGCCTGCGCGTCGTCATCCTCGTTCTCGGGCTGGTGCTCGTGCTGGCGCCGGTCCTGTCGACCGTCGCGCCCGGGGCGTTGTCGGCCGCGTCTGAGCGGCTGCTGTCGTTGAACCAGTACGGGAACGATGACTCGGTCCGTTACCGGCTCCAGGAGGGCCGGCACGTGATCGACAAGATCGAGGCGCGCCCGCTCGCCGGTTGGGGGCTGGCAGATCAGATCTTCTACGGCCTGCCGTGGCTCCAGAGCCCGCCGACCGCCCAGAGCTTCGCCCACAACGGATACCTCTGGCTCACGTGGAAGCTCGGCATCCCGGGCGCGATGCTCCTATTCGCGGTGATCGGATGGGCGGTCGTCGCCAGGCCGCCCCCCGGGATCGATCCGCTCTACCGCGCGGTGAGACTCGGGGCCCAGGCGGCGCTGCTCGTAATGATGGTGATCAGCATCACCTTCCCCAGCTTCTCGGCGCTCAACATCACCGCGGCCGGCGGGGTACTGCTGGCGATCTGCCTCGGGATGCCGGGACCTCGTGGCGGCCGTGGAGCCACCAGAGCACGGTAAGCGCCCGGCAGATCCCCTCAGCCGCCGCGAGCCGGGGCCCGGGCGGGCCTGCGAGCAGCGCCTCGAGCCGCGTGCGATCGATGAATCGCCACACCTCGGAGTCCGGGACCGAGGAGGCCAGTGCGCGCAGGTGGGGCAGCCCGGCCTCCACCCACTCGGAGTCGAAGTGGCGTGGTGGCGC
>Ga0214468_1000533_pt1 | contig 12001 bp, 11 predicted proteins | sample RVTome_9_FD_187334 | JGI IMG/M metagenome (GOLD analysis project Ga0214468, IMG submission 187334) | Soil microbial communities from uranium-contaminated site in the Upper Colorado River Basin, Wyoming, United States - RVT155D38 HiSeq ...
CGAGGACGAGAACAACCGCGGACGGCCGCGCGGCAGCACGGCGGCCCTGGTCGCCGAGGGGATCGAGGCCACCGGCGTCGAACGGCGGGTCGGAGCGGTCACCACGGTGCTCGACGAGCTCGAGGCCACGCGGGCGGCGCTCGACATGGCCCAGGAGGGTGACGTGGTCGTGGTCTGCGTCGACCACGCGAACCACGTCTGGAAGGAGCTCCAGCGACGGCAGCACGGGGCGGCCACCCAGGCCGACGGGCTGCGCGCCGTGGTCGGGACCCTGGCCGCCGATGACGAGATCGACGTCGACGCCGACCTCTGACGCCGACCCACGAACGGAGCTTCAGGTGCCGATGCGCTTGCGCAGTCGTTCGCTGCTGACCGGTCGGAAGCCCTCGGCCTTCAGCCATCCGAAGAGCTCCGCCCGCTCGACATGCGCCATCACGACGCCGACGTCGTTCCGTTCGGAGCGTGCCAGCAGCTGGCGAAGGGCCTCGAGCTCGCCGCCGACCGATGGGATCTCGGCGGTGTAGCCGCCCTCGCGTGCCCCGGCGCGCAGCAGCTCGTTCATCTCCTCGAGCTTGCGGCCGCGGAGGTAGTGCTCCTTCTCGGCGATGATGATGTCGTCCGCTCCGCCGGCGATGACTCCCAGCCGATGGAGGATCTCGTCGGTCCGGTCGCCGGCCGTGCCGAAGGCGAGCCGCACCCGACCGCCGCGCGCCACGGCGCGGGCGACCTCGATCAGGCCGACCAGGCCGGCCTCGTTGTGCGCGAAGTCGATGAGGACGTAGGTCCCGCGGCGCTCGAACAGGTTGAGCCGGCCCGGGTTGGTCACCGCGTCCAGGGCGAACGTCCGGAGCCCGTCGACGATCTGGCGGGTCGTGAGGCCGAGCGCGTCGCAGGCGGCGGCGGCGGCCAGCGCGTTGGCCACGTTGTAGCGCGACAGCCCGGCGAAGGTGACGGGCAGCTCGGCCGCCTCGACCAGCCGTCGCGGTCGCCGCCCGGCCGCCCGCAGCACGAGCTGGCCGTCCTCGAGGGCCGCGGCTCGGCCGCCCGCATCCAGGGCCGCGTCGACCGCCTCGGCCCGGCCGTCCAGGCTGAAGGCGTACACGTTCCCGCGCGTCTGCTGTCGCATCGCCCACACCCGGGGATCGTCCCCGTTGAGCACGACCCAGCCGTCGCGCTTCGTGATCCGCACGATGGCCGCCTTGACGTCCGCCAGCTCGTCGACGGTATCGATCCCCTGCAGTCCGAGATGGTCCGCCGAGACGTTCGTCACGACCGACACATCGTTCGCCGCATAGCCGATGCCGCGCAGGAGGATCCCCCCGCGGGCCGTCTCGAGAACGGCGAGGTCGAGGCCAGGCTCGGCAAGGACGCGGGCGGCGCCGCCGAATCCGGTCCAGTCCCCCGCCTCGACGAGCTCGCCGCGGACGAAGATGCCGTCCGAGTTCGTCATCCCGACCGTCCGCCCGGCGGACGACGCGATATGGGTGATCAGGCGCGTGGTGGTGCTCTTCCCGTTCGTGCCGGTCACCGCGACGATCGGGACCCGCGGGCGAGGGAGGTGCGACAGCGGTCCGTGGGCCACCGCCCGCAGTCCGGCCACCTCGCGCCGATCCGTCGATCGCCCGAGGGCCAGGCGCGCGGCGGCCGCGCCGATCGCCTGCGAGATCGTGCGGCGCCGCCAGGTGAACGCGACGGCGGTCCGCAGCCGATCGACGGAGTGGCGGGAGGTCAGTCGCGGCTCGGGAAGGTCGAGGGCGTGATGCAGCCGTCGAACGGCGAGCGCGGCGGCGGCGCCCACTGTCGAGGCATTCCCGGGGGCGTCGCCGGCGAACTCGATCTTCACCGCGGGGCGCGTGAAGAAGCGGTTCGGGCCGTCGAGCACGCGAAGCTCGAGGAGCTCGACCCGCAGGTCACGACGATCGGCCTCGCGCGGCATGGCCGTGAGTATATTGGGCGGCATGCCGGATCTGGCCGCGCTGCGGCACATCGTCGAGGGACGCCTTCCGCGATTCATGGCCGAGCTCGAGAGACTCGTGAACATCGACTGCGGCTCGTACACGGCCGATGGCGTCGACCGCGTTGCCGGCTTCGTGTCCGGCGCCCTCTCCGAGCTCGGGGCATCGGTCGAACGGATCCCGCATGAGCCGGGCTCGGACGGGACGCGGCTCGGCGACCTCGTCATCGGCCGGCTCGAAGGGGACGGTCCGCGCATCCTGCTCATCGGGCACATGGATACCGTCTTCGACCCCGGAACGGTGGCCGAGCGCCCGTTCCGGGTGGCCGGCGATCGCGCGCTCGGTCCGGGTGTGACGGACATGAAGGCCGGTCTCCTGGCCGGGCTGCATGCCGTGGCCGCCATCCACGAGGCCGGCACCCGCCCGTCGCTGACGTTCGTCGCGAACCCGGACGAGGAGATCGGCTCCCCGTTCAGCACGCCGCACATCCGGGAGCTGGCGCCGGGGCATGACGCGGTCCTCGTCCTCGAGTGCGCGCGCGCCAACGGCGACATCGTCAGCGCACGCAAGGGGATCGCCGACTACCACGTCACGGTCACCGGCCGGGCGGCCCATGCCGGCGTCGAGCCGGAGAAGGGTCGCTCCGCGATCCTCGAGGCGGCCCACCAGGTGCTCGCCCTCCACGAGCTCAACGGGCGATGGCCGGCGGTCACCGTCAACGCCGGCGTCATCCATGGCGGGACGAGGCCGAACGTCGTGGCCGAGCGCTGCGAGCTCCGGGTCGACCTGCGGGCCGCGACCGGCGACGCCTTCGAACGGGCCGCCGCCGAGGTCGAACGGCTCGCCGCGTCGCCCCGGCTCGACGGGGTCCGCGTCGAGCTCCGTCGCACGGCCGGCCATCCGCCGATGGAGAAGACGGCCGCCTCGGCGGCGCTGGTCGAGACGGCGGTGTCGATCGCCGCCGCACTCGGCTTCGAGCTGCGCGACGCGGCGACCGGCGGCGCGTCGGATGCGAACACCACCGCGGCGCTCGGGATCGCCACCATCGACGGGCTCGGGCCGGTGGGCGGCGACGACCACTCGGTCGATGAGTGGCTCGACGTCGGATCCATCGTGCCGCGCACGACGCTGTTGGCCGAGCTCATCGCCCGCATCGGCCGGAGTTGACGGCGTATATACCGATATACTCCAGCCATGACCGCCAAGCGCGTGCTGATCTCGATCGACGAGCGGCTCCTGGCACGGATCGACGACGCCTGTGACCGCCTCGGCATGTCGCGCAGCGCCTTCCTGGCGCAGTCGGCGGCTCGCGACCTCGAGGGCGCCGCCGGCCCCGGTGCCGATCCGGGAGTGCGCGTCGCGCTGAGCGCGCTCGACGACCTGCTGGCAGAGGAGCCTCGATGAGGCGCGTCGTCGTCGACCCGGGCGTCGTGCTCTCATGGTTTGGCCCGGACGGCGCCCATCGCCCGATGCGGGCCGACTACGAGGCCGGCACGCTCACCGTCATCGGGCCGCGCCATCTCGTCGCGGACGCCCTCGGCGCGCTGGCCGCCCGCGAACGTTTCCCGGCGGAGCGCCTCGCGAGGATCGCCGCTGAGCTTCATCGGCTTGGCCTGCAGCTCCAGGACCCGCCGATGGCCGAGCTCGCGACCTGGCTGGCGAAGGGGCTTCCCGCCCACAAGGCGGCCTATCCCGCGCTCGCCTCGAACCTGGACGTGCCATTGGTGACGGACGATCCCGAGCTCCGACGGGTCGCCGCCGGGGTGCTGCAGCCCGACTGAGCGGTCGTATATACGGTATATACCCAGGCACCACCCGACCCGCTGCGACTAGAATGGCCGTCCCGTGACCGATGCCTATCGCCACCGCACAAGCCTGCAGGTGCGCTTCCGCGACATCGATGCCTTCGGGCACGTGAACAACGCGGTCTTCTTCAGCTACGTCGAGCTGGCGCGCATCCGATATCTCCTCGACGTCCTCGAGCCGGACCAACCGTTCGATCGCCTGCCGCTCATCCTGGCGCGCGTCGAGCTCGACTTCCGCTCGCCGATCATGTTCGGAGAGGACGTGGTCGTGGAGACGCGCGTCGACCGTGTCGGACGCACCAGCTTCGGCATGGCGCATCGCATGACGGCCGGCGTCGAGGGCCGGCTGGTCGGCGACGTGCAGACCGTGCTGGTGACCTACGACTACGCGGCTGCTCGCCCGATGCCGATCCCGCCGGAATGGCGGCACCTGTTCGGGGCGTATGAGGACCAGTCGTTCGATACCGATGCGTCGCGCCCGGAAGTCGCGGCGACCTGAACCGATACCCATCAGGAGATTCATGGCCGACCAGCAACGATTCGACCTCCTCATCCTCGGCGGTGGCATGAGCTACGTCGGCGCCATCCGCGCCGCACAGCTCGGCCTGTCCGTCGGCATGGTCGAGCGCGACCGACTCGGCGGGACGTGCCTGAACCGCGGCTGCATCCCGTCGAAGGCGCTGCTCGAGACCGCCGACCTCCTCCACCGCGTGACCGAGCAGGGCGCGGAGTTCGGACTCGCCGGTCATGAGGGCATCAGCCTCGACTACCCGGCGCTCGCAAAGCGCCGGAACGCCGTGATCGAGAAGCACGTTGGCGGCGTCGAGTTCCTCATGAAGAAGAACAAGGTCACGGTGCTGAAGGGCAATGGCGTCCTGGCCGGCCCGACGAGCGTTCACGTCTCCGGCGGCGAGTCGGGCGACGTCGAGGCAGCCGCCGAGCACCTCATCCTGGCCACGGGCTCTGCCCCGCGCGCGCTTCCCGGCCTCGAGCCGGACGGTCACGTGATCATCACCTCGGACGAGGCGCTCACCCGCGACGACGTGCCGCGCCGGGTGACGATCGTCGGCGCCGGCGCGATCGGCGTCGAGTGGGCGAGCATGTACCGCGACTTCGGCTCGGAGGTCACCCTGGTCGAGTTCGCCGACCGGATCGTGCCGCTCGAGGATCCGGAGATCAGCAAGGAGCTCACCCGCGTCTTCAAGAAGCGCGGCATCGCCATCCACGCCGGCTCGACGATCGACACCGCGTCCCTCAAGGTCGCCGATGGTGCGGCGTCGTTCACCATCGCCACCAAGGACAACGGCAAACGCACCGACACGACATCGGACGTCATCCTGGTCGCGGTCGGGCGACGCCCGCTGACGGAGAACATCGGCCTCGAGGAGATCGAGGGCGTGGAGGTCGAGCGCGGCTACGTGAAGGTGGACGAGTTCATGCGCACCGGGGCAGCCCGCCTGTACGCCATCGGCGACATCGTCCCCGGCTTCGCCCTCGCCCACGTGGCCAGCCACGAGGCGGTCGTGGCGGTCGAGCACCTGGCCGGCCACGACCCGGAGCCGGTCCGCATGGCGCAGATGCCGCGCGTCACGTTCTGCCGGCCCCAGATCGCGTCGGTCGGGCTCAGCGAGGAGGAGGCCAAGGCGGCCGGACGCGAGGTGAAGACCGGGTCGTTCCCCTTCCGAGCCCTCGGCAAGGCCACGATCGTCGGCGAGATCGACGGCTTCGCGAAGCTCGTCGCCGATGCCGCCACCGGCCTGCTGCTCGGCACCCACATCATCGGCCCGCATGCGGGAGACCTCATCGCCGAGCCCACCTTCGCCCAGGTGGTCGAGGCAACCGCCGCCGAGATCGGGATGACCGTCCACGCCCACCCGACCCTGCCCGAGGTGCTCCCGGAAGCCGCCCTGGCGGTCGACGGCGCACCGATCCACATCTGAGGAGGGACGCCGACGATGGCCAGCACCGATACCCGGCCCCGGCACCGCGACCTCGGCCTCAGCGACGAGGACGTGCTCGGCATGTATCGCGCCATGCTCCTGGCGCGTGCGGTGGATGAGCGGATGTGGCTCATGCAACGGGCCGGCAAGATCGCGTTCATCATCTCCGGCCAGGGCCACGAGGGCGCGCAGGTCGCCGTGGCCTGGGCGATGCGCCGCGGCATCGACTGGATGGCGCCGTACTACCGATCGATCGCCAGCGCCATGACATTCGGCATGAGCGCGGAGGACATCATCACCGCCCACCTCGCCAAGTCCGACGACGTGAGCTCCGGCGGCCGCCAGATGCCCGGCCACTACGGCGGTGCGCCGTACAACATCGTCAGCCTCTCGTCGCCCGTCGGGACGCAGGTGCTGCATGCGGTCGGGATCGCGATGGGCGCCTGGGTGCAGGGCGACGACGTCGTCACCATGACCCAGTTCGGTGAGGGCACCAGCAACCAGGGCGAGATCCACGAGGCGATGAACTTCGCCGGCGTCCACAAGCTGCCGGTGATCTTCATCTGCGAGAACAACGGTTACGCCATCAGCGTCCCGCTCGACCGCCAGGTCGCCGGCGGATCGGTGGCCGCCCGCGCGGCCGGCTACGGGATGCCGGGGCTCGTCGTCGACGGCGGCGACATCCTCGGCTGCTACGCCGCCGCCAAGGAGGCGCACGAGCGAGCGCGGCGCGGTGAGGGCCCGACGCTCATCGAGGCGCGCGTCGTGCGCCTCACCTCCCACTCGTCGGATGACGACCAGCGCCGCTATCGAGACCCATCCGAGGTCGAGCACCTCAAGGAACAGGACCCGATCCCCATGTTCGCCGCCGAGCTGCGCGCGGCGGGCGTCCTGACCGACGAGGTCGACGAGACGATCCGCGCCGAGGTCAAGGCCGAGATCAATGACGCGACGAAGCGCGCCGATGCCCGACCGGAGCCGGTCACCGACGACGCGCACGAGCGGGTGTACGCCGAGACGATCCCCGGTGGCGGCACGGCGCGTCCGAGCGCTCCGACCGAGGCAGGGAGCCACTGATGGCCGAGCGCAACATCCTCGAGGCGATCCGGGAGGCGATGGACGAGGAGATGGAGCGTGACGAGCGCGTCATGGTCCTCGGCGAGGACGTCGGCAAGAAGGGCGGGGTCTTCGGCGCCACCGAGGGCCTGTGGGCGAAGTACGGCGACAAGCGCGTGCTCGACACTCCGCTCACCGAGGGCATGATCGCCGGCGCGGCGATGGGGGCCGCCGTCTACGGCCTGCGCCCGATCGCCGAGATGCAGTTCGCCGACTTCGTCTACCCGGCCTTCAACCAGATCGTGTCCGAGATCAGCCGCATCCACTACCGGTCGAACGGCACGTTTACCGCGCCGATGGTGATCCGCATGCCGTACGGCGGCGGCGTGCACGGCGCGCTCTATCACTCGCAGTCGAACGAGACGTACTTCACCTCCACGGTCGGGCTCAAGGTCGTCGCGCCCGGCACGCCGGCCGATGCCAAGGGCCTGCTCAAGGCCGCCATCCGCGACCCCGATCCGGTGATGTTCTTCGAGCACAAGAAGACATACCGGCTCTTCAAGGCCGAGGTCCCCGACGGCGACACGGTCGTGCCGATCGGCTCGGCGTCCGTGCCGCGCGAGGGCCGTCACCTCTCGATCTTCTGCTACGGCTACATGCGCACCTGCGCCCTCGAGGCGGCCGAGACGCTCGCCCGCGAGGACGGCGTGGAGGCGGAGGTCGTCGACCTGCGCAGCCTGCGGCCGCTCGACACGGAGACGATCCTCGCCTCGGTCGCCAAGACCGGTAAGGCACTCGTGGTCCACGAGGCGAACCGCTTCGGCGGATTCGGGGCGGAGATCGCCGCGGAGATCGGCGAGCGCGCCTTCGAGCACCTCGACGGCCCGGTCACCCGCCTGGCCGGCCCCGAGGTCCCCGGCGTGCCCTTCCACCACACCCTCGAGGACTGGTTCATGCTCAACCCTGCGCGCATCGTGGACGCAGCGCGCCGGCTGGCTGCCTACTGACCGACGAAATCTGCGACCATCTATCCCACGCACGGCCGAGGTACCAACGACACCGATGGCAACGACGATCAAGATGCCCCAGCTGGGCGAATCGGTCACGGAAGGCACGATTGAGCGCTGGCTGGTGAAGGAAGGCGACACCGTCGAGCAGTACGACCCGCTCTTCGAGGTCGTGACCGACAAGGTGAACGCCGAGGTGCCCGCCGAGATCGCCGGCACCGTGACGAAGATCATGATTCCCGACGGCGAGACGGTTGCCGTCGGAACGCCGGTGGCCGAGATCGACGCCGGTGACGGCGCCGGGGCCGATGCCCCCGCGGCTGAGCCCGCGGCCGAACCGGCTGCCGAGCCCGCCGCTGCCGAGCAGCCGGCGGATGCCGGAGCGCAGGCGGTCGAAGAACAGGAGGAGGCGCCCGCGGCGGCCGAGCCGCAGGAGGAGGCCCCCGCGGCGGCCGAGCAGCCGGCGGCCGCTCCGGAGCCTGCGCCCGCCGAAAAGGCGCAGGCGACAACCACTGAGCCGGCGCCGGCGTCGGAGTCTGCCGCCGCGGACGGCGGAGGAACGCAGGCGCGCATGACCCCCGCCGTGCGGCGGCTGGTCCGCGAGCACGACATCGACGTCGCCCAGCTCCGTGGCACCGGTGCCGGTGGCCGCGTGACGAGAGACGACGTCCTCGCCTTCATCGAGAGGGGGCCTGCCGAGGCACCTGCCCAGGAACCTGCGCCCGCCGCTCCAGCCCCTCCGGCCGCTGCCGAGGCGGCGCCCGCCCAACCAGCTGCCGCTGCCGAGGCGGCGCCTGCCCAGGCGCCCGCCGCTCCAGCCCCGACGCCCGCGCCGAGCCCGGCGCCGCCCCCTCCCGCCGCGTCGGCCGGGGACACGGAGATCCCGCTCTCGCAGATGCGCAAGGCGATCGCGCGGAAGATGACCCAGGTCAAGCAGACCGTGCCGCACGCCTACACGGTGGTCGAGGTCGACATGACCAACGTCGTGAACTGGCGCGAGGCGAACAATGCGGCCTTCAAGGCACGCGAGGGCGCGTCGCTGAGCTACGTGGCGGTCGTCGTGAAGGCCGTGACCGAGACGCTCCGCACACACCCGACCGTCAACAGCCAGTTCGCCGACGATCGGATCATCCTCAAGCAGGCGATGAACATCGGCATCGCCGTCGCCGTCGACAACGGCCTCATCGTGCCGGTCATCGCCAACGCCGATCAGCTGAGCATCAGTGGCGTGAACGCGCGGATCCGAGACATCTCGAGCCGCGCGAACGCCGGCAAGCTCCGCCTCGACGAGCTCCAGGGCGGGACGTTCACGGTGAACAACACCGGCTGGTTCGGATCCGTCAGCTCGATGCCGATCGTGAACGCGCCGGAGGTCGCCATCCTGTCGATGGAGGCGATCGTGAAGCGCGCACGGGTCATGGAGGTGGGGGGCGCGGACGTCATCGCCATCCGCCACATGATGAACATGACCTGCTCGTTCGATCACCGGGTACTCGACGGTGCGCAGGTCGGCTTCTTCCTGGCCGATGTGCGCAAGGCCCTCGAGGACTGGGACGCCGATACGCCGCTCGGCTGAGGTATTCGTCATGGCAGGCGGCTCCGTTCACCGGTCGCGATAGGCGGCGATGAGCCTCGCGGCATCCTCGGGCGGCAGGTACTTCACGGCCTCGCGCATGGTCACCCCGCTGGCTCGGTGCGCGCGGGGCGCCACCCAGGCCGCGACCTCGGCCGGGCGCTTCTTGCCCGCCTCGCGCAGGACCCAGCCGATCGCCTTGCGGATGAAGAACTCGCGCTCTTCGAGCATCGGCGCGGCGCGGCGCAGGAAGCGATCGAGCGTCCCTCCCGAACGAATCGGACGCAGCTCGGCGAGGAGCGACGCGCGCCGGACCCAGAAGTCCGCGTCGGTTGCCCAGCGGTCCATCTCCGGCGTCAGGCGATCGGGATCCCGCGCCACGAGCGCTCCGAGCACGTCGACGGCCAGGTAGTCGACCAGTGCCCACGTCCTCGCCTCGCGCACGAGGCGCTCGATGAGCGGCAGGTCCTCCAAGCCGAGCACGGCGCTCCGTCGCATGAGGAGCACGACCGCCGCCATTCGCCGCTCGAACACGGGCTCCCACGACAGCTCCTCGACCAGCCTGATGAGATCGTCGTGACCGAGCCGCCCGATGTCGACGACGTCGCGCACCGCCTCCCGAACCTGCCCGAGGGTGGCGCCCAGGAATACGAGGTCGCTCTTCAGGTAGCGCTTCTCCCCCTCCGCCCGCTTCGACGTCGCAATCGCACGCAGCCGATCCTCGAGCTCGGCCGGGATGTCCCGCATCGGCGCATGCTACGACCCTTCGCTAGACTTGTGTCATGGCCCTCGATGCACTTCGTCCCGACTTCAGCACGCTCGGCGAGCTGAACGTCGTCTCCAGCCCGACAGGCGGCCACGCGTCGCCGTCGGAGGTGATGTACCCGGGCGGCCCCCAGGTCGACGGTGGGCTGCTCGCCCCCGGCGACCCGGTCCCCGAGAACGCGGGGCCCGGTGGGCGGCGGCCGGAGTGGCTGAAGGTCCGCATCGGCGTCGGAAGCACGTACGCCAACACGAAGCACGTCCTCCGCGACGAGGCGCTCAACACCGTCTGCGAGGAGGCGCGCTGTCCGAACATCGGAGAGTGCTGGGCGCTCGGCACCGCGACGTTCATGATCCTCGGCAGCGTCTGCACCCGGAACTGCGGGTTCTGCGCGATCGACACCGGCCGCCCGCCGATCACCGACCTGGACGAGCCGCGCCGGGTAGCGGAGGCGACGCGGATCATGAACCTGAAGCACGTCGTGATCACCATGGTCGCCCGCGACGATCTGCCCGACGGCGGCGCGCAGATGGTGGCCGAGACGATTCGCGCCATCCGCGACGAGAACCCCGGGACGAGCATCGAGGTTCTCATCAGCGACCTCAACGGCCGCGACGCGGACATCCGCACCGTGGTCGAGGCGCGGCCCGACATCCTGAATCACAACGTCGAGACGGTCCCCCGCCTCCAGAAGCCGGTCCGCCGGCGCGCCCGCTGGGACCGATCCGTCCACGTCCTGGTCCACGGCCGCTCGGTGGCCAGTGAGATCGGATTCGGCGAGATGGTCACGAAGACCGGGATGATGCTCGGCCTCGGCGAGATTTGGGACGAGATCATCGAGGCCATGCGCCTGCTGCGCGAGGCCGACGTCGAGGTCCTCACCATCGGGCAGTACCTGCGCCCCAGCCAACAGCACCTGCCGCTGGTGAAGTACTACACGCCGGCCGAGTTCATGAGCCTGCGCCGCATCGGCCTCGAGATGGGATTCCGGCACGTCCAGTCCGGCCCGCTCGTGCGATCCAGCTACCACGCCGCCGAGCAGGTCCCCGGTCGCGAGACGGCCGCCGCCTCCTAGCCGTGCGCGTTCGACGACGTTCCGCGTCCCGTTCGTGCCTGTCGGCGGTTATGACGTTTCTGCTATATCCGCTGACAGCGCCCGGGTTGGCCGAAGCCGCCTGGTCGGCCCCGGCATCATGACCGCCGACACGCCGTTTCGCGACATCAGCGCCCCGCCCGCCGATCCGTCGCGGGCCGGCTTGCGACGTCCCGACCGGAGCACGCCGCACCGCCCGGCGAGCGACGAGCACCCGCTGCTGGCCGCGCACGGCGGCCTGCTGACCGTCGATCGGCTTGGGACCGTCCCGTACCGGCCGGCCTGGGAGCTCCAGGACGAGCTCGCCGACCAGCGCAGCGGCCGCCGGATCGGCGACCGGTTGCTGCTCCTCGAGCACTTCCCGGTCTACACCATCGGGCGCGGCGGCAACGACGCCAACCTGCTCGCCACCCCCGATCGGCTGCGCGAGATCGGTGCCGAGCTCATCCGCATCGACCGCGGCGGCGACATCACCTTCCACGGTCCGGGCCAGATCGTCGCCTATCCGATCGTCGAGCTCGCCGATCCGCTCGACCTGCGCCGCTACGTTCGCAGCCTCGAGGAAGCCGTCATCGGCACGGCGGCACGGTTCGGCGTCGAGACCGGGCGGCTCCTTGGTCATCCCGGCATCTGGGTTGAGGGCGATCGGAAGATCGCCGCCATCGGCGTCCGGGTGAAGCGCGGGGTCACCACCCACGGGCTCGCGCTGAACGTCAACACCGACCTGCGCTGGTTCGAGGAGATGATCCCGTGCGGGATCCCCGACAAGGGCGTCACGTCGCTCGCCCGGGAGCTCGGCGCCCCGGTGC
>Ga0214468_1000534_pt1 | contig 11976 bp, 11 predicted proteins | sample RVTome_9_FD_187334 | JGI IMG/M metagenome (GOLD analysis project Ga0214468, IMG submission 187334) | Soil microbial communities from uranium-contaminated site in the Upper Colorado River Basin, Wyoming, United States - RVT155D38 HiSeq ...
ACCCGTCATTCGAGAAGCTTTTCTGCAGCGTCGGCATCCCCAGCGCGCGTGAGCCACGGCACAAGCTCCGCCGAGACCGCCGGAATGGATCTGGGTTCGGCCACCATCCCGGCCTCGCCATCGTGCCCGATGACGAAATTGACCTTCATCGTCGAGTCCAGCTCCGGGAAGTCAGAGCGGATGTGTGCACCACGGGTCTCCTCGCGGGCGATCGCTCCACGCACCGTGGCTTCGGCGGTGCCCAGCATGGCGTGGAGATCGAGTACCTGGGCCAGGTCACCCCATCCTTCCTCGCTGGGACGCACGTCGACGCTCGGCAGGACCGAGCGCAACTCGCCCAGACCACGGAGCGCGCCCACCATGTCGGTCGCCTCGCGCACGACCCCGCAGCGCTCCCACATGAGGTTGCGGACTTCGCGCTGCAGGGCGCGACTGAGCTCGGTGCCGTTGTGGATGAGGCTGTCGAGCTCGCCGTTCGCCCCGTCGACCGCTCGTCGGGAGCGCAGCTGAGATTCGCGCTCGCGCGACAATCGCGCGGCTGCCTCACCGACGCGCCGGCCGAACACCAGCGTCTCCACCAACGAGTTGCCTCCCAGCCGGTTGGCGCCATGGAGCCCCGCGGTGCACTCGCCGGCCGCGAACAGGCCGCCGACCTCGGTGGCGTGGGTCGGTGGGTCGACCACGATCCCGCCCATCGAGTAGTGGGCGGTGGGCGCCACCTCCATCGGCTGCTTCGAGATGTCGAGCATCTGATACTCGACGAACTGGCGGTACATGCGCGGCAGCTTCTCGAGGATCGCCTCCTTGCCGAGGTGCGTGACGTCGAGGAACACCCCGCCGTTCGGGCCGCCGCGGCCCTCGGCGATCTCGGTGTAGTTGGCCAGCGCGATGCGGTCGCGGCTGCTCAGCTCCATCCGCTCGGGGTCGTAGCGCTGCATGAACCGCTCGCCCTGCGCGTTCAGCAGGCGCCCGCCCTCGCCGCGCACGGCCTCGGTCACCAGCGTGCCGGCCGCCTCCTCGGGCAGGAGCATCCCGGTGGGGTGGAACTGGACGAGCTCCATGTCCATCAGCCGCGCCCCGGCCTCGAAGGCCAGCCACATGCCCTCGCCGTAGTTCTCGTCCCGTCGCGACGAGCTGCGACGCCAGAGGCGCGTGTGCCCGCCGCTGCACAGGACGACGGCGTCGGCCTCGAAGACGGTGCGTTCCCCGGTGTGAAGGTCGAACGCAAGGGCACCGAAGCACTGGCCGTCGGCGACGAGCAGCCGCGAGACGTACAGGTTCTCAACCACCGGGATCCCCAGTCTCTGCACCTGGTCGGCCAGGGTGGTGAGGACGGCTCGACCGGTGTAGTCCCCGGCGTAGCAGGTGCGCCGGTACGTGTGGGCACCGAAGTAGCGCTGGTCGAGCGTGCCGTCGCTCGTGCGGGCGAAGGGGCAGCCCCAGCCCGCCAGCTCGTTGATGGCTGCCGGTGCCTCGCTGGTCATGATCTCGACGACCCGCGGGTCGCTCAGGGAGTAGCCCTCCCGCATCGTGTCAGCAAAGTGCTGCTGCCACGAGTCCTCCGGGTCGACCGTGCCAAGCGCCGCATTGATGCCGCCGGCGGCCAGCGCGGTATGAGCGTCCAGTCGGCTGCGCTTGCCGATGACGACCACGTCGACACCGGCCTGGCGGGCCGCAATCGCGGCCCTGAGGCCGGCCGCGCCGGTACCGATGACCAGGACGTTGCACGGGCGGGTACGGCTCTCTGGTCCGGGCTTCATGCCGTCACCTCCCAAGTGACCACGCGCAGGTGGCCCCGGTGCCGTTCGACTTCCTCCCTCAGCCAGTCGCGCCGTGTCACGTCGTGGTCGAAGTGCGGGTCGTCATGACAGGAACACGCATCGGGGCGGGTTTGGTGTGACATCGTCGCAGATCGACCCTCGCCGGTCACATTCGGCGGCATCGGTTCGTGTTCACTGTGACAACGGGTCGACCAATTCCGCGAGGTACCACTCCATGACAGCCGATCACCCTACGCCCGCCGGGTTCGAACGCCGGCACGGCCGGAGGTGACCCGATGAGCCCAGCGCCGTCCGATCCCTATGCCGTCCTTGGCATCCCGCGCGACGCCAGCGACCGCCAGGTTCAGGGCGCCTATCGCCGACTGGCCAAGCGCTACCACCCTGACCTGCATCCCGACGCGCAGGCCAGCCAGCACATGCGGCGCGTCAACCAGGCCTGGGAGATTCTCTCGAGCCCTGCGAGCCGAGCACGGTACGACGCCGAGTCCGCGCTCCCGAGGTCAACGAGCTTCGAGCACTGGTCGGCGCCGGCGCGCCGGCCGGCACGGGCGAGCCCTCCGCCGCAGGCCTGGAACACGGCCTGGGCCTCCGGGTCCACAAGCCACACCTACGGCCGACCCGCGGCCCGGCCCTACGACGACGCCGGCCCGGGCTGGCTGCGGGTAGCGGGCATCGCGGCGGTGGGGCTGGTGCTCCTCGCGGCGCTATTCTCCGGCGTCCTGCCGGGGCCGCTGTTCGGGATCCTCCTGCTGGTCGCAGCGCGGTCGATGCTCGCGCGCTTCGACTGACGAGCTTGCGCGGGTCGGGGATCCAGGATTTGATGCCCACCTCGCGCACAGTCTCGGGGCGGCTACGGTGACCCGACCCAGGAGCGGCGCGGACACTGGAGGCATCCGGAGACAGGAGGGCGCGATGGAGTCGACGGACCGTCCGACCACATCGGTCATGCGGCTCGGCGTGGCGGCACTGCTCGCAGGCCTGGTCGTCGTTGTCCTTCAGTTCCCATGGGGCGGCGGAGTCGACACCGATCCCCCGACCTGCTTCGGGATGTTCGGCGCATGGACGGTGCCGTGCGGAGGATGGCCAACGGTGGCTGCTGGGGCAGTTGCGGCCCTCCTCGTGTGGTTGGTGCTCCTGGTGAAGGAGAACCCAAGACTGACCTGATCCGCGAGCCAGCCGAGGCCATCGGCCATCGGGTGGGAAGCGTCTCGATCCTCACGTCGGTGAATCCGGCCCCGGAGAAGAGCGCGAGGCACGACCGGTCACCGGACGATGAAATTCATGATGTCGCCGGATGGCCTCGCCAGCACGGGTGCCCAAGGAGCATGCTGTCCGTCGGCGGAGGACAGCAGGTGGACGAGCACACTGACAACCTGACCCCGGCGCGGCAGGCCTATGTGGCACAGGACTGGGCCGCCGCCGCGTCGCACTTCGATGCGGTTGACGCCGATCGGCTCACCGCGGACGACCTGGCCGCGTACGCCGATGCCGTGTGGTGGCTCGGCCGTATCGAGGACAACCTGCGGTTGAACGCCGCTGCATGTGACGCCTTCCTGGCCGGGTCCCGACCGGTCGAGGCCGCGCGGGCCGCCATGGTGCTCGGACTCTCCCATCTGGCGCGTGGGGACGAGCCGCAGGGTATGGGCTGGATCGGCCGCGCCGGACGTGTGCTGGAGGGGATCCCGGAGTGCCCGGTGCACGGGTACCTGCTGCACATCACGGAGGTTGAGCCGAGCCTCCTCGCCGGGCAACCGGCGGCAGCGGTGGACGCCGCACGCCGGATGCAGGACCTCGGCCGCCGGCTCGACCAGCCCGATCTGATGGCTCTGGGCCTGAACGGTGAAGGCCGCGCCCTCATCCGGTCAGGACAGGTGGTCGACGGGTTGAAGCTGCTCGACGAGGCGATGGTCACCGTCCTGGACGGCCGGCTCGCTCCGTTCGCATCGGGCACCCTGTACTGCCACACCATCGCGACATGTCACGAGGTCGCCGACATCCGCCGAATGGGCCGCTGGATCGACCTGACAGAGCAGTGGTTGGCCACCTTCCCCGCGGCGGTGGCGTTCGGGAGCATGTGCCGGGTGCACCGGGCTCAGCTCCAATTGCTCCGCGGCGAGTGGGACGAGGCCGAGCGGAACGCGATGCAGGTCGGAGCGGACCTTGACGCCATCCGGATCGACTACGCCGCGGAGGCCTGGTACGTCGTGGCTGAGGCGCGCCGGCTGCGCGGCGACCCGAGTGCGGCCGATGCGTACGATCAGGCACACGCCCGCGGGCGTGACCCGCAGCCGGGACGGGCGCTGCTGCGGCTCCAGGAAGGCGAGGCCGCCGGAGCCGCGGCATCGGTGCGCGCGGCCGTGGCGGCGGTCGGCCCCGACCCCTTGCGCCGGGCCTCACTGTGTGCTGCGGCAGTCGAGATCGCGGTCGCCGCGGGACGGCTGGATGATGCGGCGGCTGCAGCCTCCGAGCTCGCGGAGACGGCGTCGATATACGGCACCTCGGGGCTGGAGGCGATGGCAACCGGTGCGCGTGGCGCCCTCCTGTTGGCGGAGGGCCGCGCCGAGGATGCCCTCCCGGTGCTCCGCGATGCCAGTCGGCGCTGGCACGAGCTCGGCGCGGCGTACGACGCCGCCGGAACCAGTGTCCGGCTCGCGGAGGCCTACCGGGCGCTCGGCGACGAGGCATCCGCCGCCGCAGAGGTCGCGCGAGCGGAGGCGACGTACGAGCGGCTGGGAGCGCACCGGCCGGCGCGGGAATTGCCCGACGGGCTGACGCGGCGGGAGTCCGAGGTGCTGACACTCGTGGCCGACGGACGCTCCAACCGGCAGATCGGCGAGGCACTCTCCATCAGCGACCGCACGGTCGCCAGGCACCTGACGAACATCTTCACCAAGATCGACGTCACCTCCCGGACCCAGGCCGCGCGCTACGCCATCGACCACGGGCTGACCGCCACGCGGTGAGAGCGATTCGACTACGCAGAACCGCGTAGACCGGCCCGCCGCCGGTTGGTCAATCCAGCCGATGCGGGAGGGCCGCCGCGCGGCCTAGCGTCCCGGCAGACGCGCCGAATACCGGCGCAGCCATCGACCGGGAGGCAGCAACATGACTGACGACAGGATCCACCGAGCCGTTTCCGCCGACGGCACCGAGATCACCGGACGAGTACGGGGAGGGGGGCCGGCGCTGGTCCTGGTCCACGGCGGGATCGGGGACGGCGACGTCGCCTGGGAGGCTCTGCTCCCCCACCTCACCGACCGGTTCACCTGCTACCTCCCGAGCACCCGCGGCCGCGGGCTGTCGGGCGACAACCCGGACCACTCGCCCGCGCGCCTGGAGGAGGACGTCATCGCGTTCGTGGACAGCATCGGCGAGCCGGTCTGCCTGGTCGGCTGGTCCGGCAGCGGAGCGTGGGTGCTCGGCGCCGCCGCGCGCAGCGCGTCCGTGGCCGCCGTGGCCGAGTATGAGCCCGGTGTGATGTCGGTGATGCGCAACGATGATCTCGCCCGTACGGCCGCCACCATGGAGCAGGTCGGCATGGCGGCTGCCGACGGCCGGCTTGTGGATTCGGTTCGTGCGTTCGCCGCGTGGATCTGCACCGACCCTGAGATCGCCGCCCTCGAGGAGACGGAGTTCTACGAGCGATGGGCAGGCTGCATCCCGGCGATGCTCCGATTCATCCAGCACGACGCTTCCCATGAGGGGCCGCGGTCGACGGACCCCGAAGCGCTCGCGATGGTTACCGTGCCGGTCCTGCTCCTGCGTGGCCGGCAGACCGCGCTCGGCACGTGGTTCGCCGATGCGACCCGGCACATCGCCCAGCATGTCTCGGATCCGCACGTCCGCGAGCTGCCGGGCGCCGGCCACTTCGCCCCGGTGCTCGCACCGGAGGCCTTGGCCAAGGAGCTCATCCGCTTCTTCGAGTCGGTCCTGCAAGGACAACTTGCCAGTGAAGTACCGACGGCAGGAGCGTCTCCGTATGCCAACCGCGGTAGCTGGCTGCGACCGGATGGTTAACTTCAAACCGAATTGGGGCTTGGTGGGCGACACTTGGACTCGAGCCAACGCCAGTGGCCACTTCGAATCGTGCGACGCGAGCGGTGGATTGCGACAGCGATGGCGAGGTCAGCGTAGCGGCTAGCCTGTCTCCTTTCCCTTGGCAGGTTAGAAGCTTCGATGGACGGGTCTGATAGGCTCGCGCCGCGATGCCGATGTACTGCCCGCGCTGCGGCTACCGCGAACTGGATGACCCACGGCTTTGCTGGGCCTGCATGGACGGCGAGGCCGATCCGGCACGGGCGATGGAGATCCTCACAGCGGCCGAGGCCGGCAATCGCGATGCGCTCCGAATGCTGGCCGAGATCGACGATGCCCGAGCGGTCGGTGTCATGCTGACCGCAGCCCGTCATCCCCAATCAGACATCCGGCGGGCAGCGCTCACCTCCCTTGCGGCCACTCGTGACCCGCGTGCGGAGCCACTTGCGCTTGACGCCCTTCGGGACGCAGACGAGCGGGTCCGAGCCGCCGTCGTCGCATGCCTTGCGGAGCTCGGCGGCAAGATGGCCGCCGATGCGCTGGCTACCCAGCTGGCGCATCCGCCAGACGGTACTCCTGCCGCGACTGCGCTTGCCTGGTTGCGAGACGAGCGAGCGGTCGAGCCACTTCTGGCGGCAATCGACCAACCACGGCTGAGCGGCAACGCCTACCGGTCCGTAGGCAGCGCGCTGGGCTGGCTGGCCGATCCCCGCACCGTGCCGCCGCTGGTACACCTCCTGAACCTGATGACGGACCGATGGATCACGTCGCAACAAGTACCCGCTGGGTTGCCGCCTCGTCCCGATTGGGGCGCGCACATGGTCGCGACCGACGTTGTCACAGCACTGGGGATGATCGGCGGTGCCGAGGCTGACGCCGCGGTGGCGCAAGCGCGAGAGCGATTCGGCGGGGAGTTGCGCTACTCGCAGATGGCACCTCTGTCTCGGCCGTTCGCGTACCGCGCCACCCGATCCACGACGGACCGTGCCGAGCTGGTCCCTTGAGCTTCGACCGGTTGAGCTCCCGGTACGCGAGCCGGTCACGAAGTTCGGCGGCCAGCCCGTCTGGCTGGAACCCCCGACCTGGCCAGTCGGCGCGGATGGCGGTCCGATGACGTTCATGGCTCAGTTCGCGGTGCCCGGCGTCGACGGACTCGCCTACCTGTTCATCGACCTGTCGCCGCTGGACGCGCTGGACTTCGATGACCCAGGCTGGGCGGGACACCTCTTCATGCAGCCGGGGCGGCCCCCACCACGCCACGTTGCGCAGCCGACCGGCCCGACGTACGCCTCCGAGGTGGATGCCGACGGTGACCGCTTCGTCCCACACATGAGATTTCGGCTGACGGAGTATCTGCCCACACTCGAGCCGGGCTGGGACTATCCAGACTGGGAGGCGGTCAAGACCGATTCGTCCCTGGGGCGCGACGATGACCGCGACTGGAACAAGATCGGCGGCACGCCGCGCTACCTCCAGGGCGGCCCGCCCCCGGACCAGCGGCGCTTCCTCTTCCAGTTCACTGCCGCGCACGTCGGCCGCGAGATGGGCGACGGCGCCGAATGCTACGGCCTCATTGACCCGGATCGCCGGGGCCTGTTCCTCGTCGAGGGGCACTGAGGATGAATTCGCGGACCCCTCGATCCGATCCGATCTGGAGGCTCACTAGCGATGGTCGCGCCACCGGTTCGAACTGACAGGACGCACCAAGTCTGACACCGGATGGACGGCGCGCATGAACGACGCGGAACCCGTCTTCTCGCTCGGGGAGCGCAGCGAGTACGGGACCACCGACGTCGATGGCCGGTAGCGGCGCTGCCATGTGCTCGGCCGCCTGAGGTCACAGCCCGCGACTCCCGGCCAGGGCGCTCCTGGCAGGCCAGGAATGGTGAATTCGTGCGTGGAGAGGGGGTTGGTGGGCGACACTGGTGCCAGACCAACACCAGTGGCCTCTTCGAGTCGTGCGGCGCGAGAAGTGGATTGCGGCAGCGGCCATGGCGAAGTCAGCGTGAACGGCGCGGATCTCATTTGTCTTGCATGAACGGATTCCTCGATCGCCAACGTGCCCCAAGGCGTCCGGTTGTCCCGCGGTGGCGTACGCGGCAACACGGTCTCCGGCGCCCACGGTCATCGACAGCCCGATCGTCGGGACCTACACGACCAGTTTCACCAAGGACGAGCTCGTGGGTTCGCCGCATCTCTACGACGCCGGAGAGATCAATGACGGGAATTGGGGTGCTCCCGACGTGGTTCCTCGTCAGGGCATGGACTCGCGTCCCGTGAGCTGACGGCCACCGACCCCGTTGGAGGAGTCGCCGCCGCCATGCGCGCCGACGACTCCTCGTCGTGCTTGCCCACGGGTGCTTTCCGCCGCACCCCCTGCCGGCAACGTCGAGCGCACCTCAGAAGCCGGAGCGTTCGGAGTACAGAGCCGGTGGATGAGCCGCGAGTGATTACTTGGCTTCTAAGCGACCAAGGGCTTGGTGGGCGACACTGGTGCCAGGCCAACACCAGTGGCATCTTCGAATCGTGCGGCGCGAGCAGTGGATAGCGCGAGCCAGAGCGAGGTGAGCGTAGGCGATCAGCCGATACACGGGCGACACATGCCTCGGGACATTCGTGCCCGCCCAACAGGTTCAGTCCGAGCGCGCCACCATGACCAGCGGTCTGCCCAGACCGAAGATCTCGGCATCAAAATTGGTCAGCACAACGACGATCAAATGGTCCTCGGGCAGGCACGCGGACCACGAGTTGTAGCCGAAGTTGGCGCCCATGTGCCCGACGCCCTGGGCGTACCCGTCCGCGGGATTCATGAGCCCGAGCCCATAATCGATGTCGCCGTCGTAGAACGTTGACATCTCGGTCAGCGAGGCTTCCGAAACGATGTTGCCGGCGCAGAACGCCCGCCACCACCGAGCGAGCGAGATCGAGTCTGACGCCATGGCGCCCGCAGCTCCATCGATCGTATCCGAGATTGATGGCAGGTAGCCGCCCCCTGCTCGAGCGCGTCGCGCGACTCGCCGCGCGGCATGGCCATGGGGTCGGTCGGCGCCTCGTCGGGCTGGTAGATGAGCCGCTCCGTCCCATCGACGCGGAGGACGCCATCGCGCAGGACGTCGACCAGCGGTCGTTGCCGAACGTGCTCGATGACGAGCCCGAGCAGGTTGTAGTTGGTGTCGGCGTATTCGAAGGCGCCGACGGGACGTCGAGCCGCGCCAACGAGCGCGAGGATCTCGTCGAGCTCCCAGACACGACTCCGGTCCGACGCGAAGCGCTCCTCCATATCTTCGTACCAGTCCGGGATTCCCGAGCGATGGCTCAGCAGCTGGCGGATGGTTGCTCCGTTGGTGTCGAAGCCCAAGTTAGCCGGGAGGTGCTCGGTGGCGGCTGCGTCGAGCGAAACCTCGCCCGCCTCCACGAGCTGCATGACCTGTGCTGCGATGATCGGCTTCGTGCCGCTGGCGATGCCGAACTGGCTGTCGGGCTGCATGTCGTGGACGCCGTCAGCGGTGCCGGCCGCCCCGCTCCACGTCCCATCGGGCGTCATCACGGTGGCTGCGATCCCCCCGCCACCATTGGCCATGTCGTCCAGGACCGCCTGGAACTTGGCTGCCACATCGTCTGGGACGGGGTCGTGGCTGATGTCAGCGAAGGCCGCGGTCGGGAACACCATCGGGGCCACCGACGGCTGAACGGAGGCCGCACTGCTTGTGGCGGCCGGCGTCGTGGCCGGGCTTGGCGATGCTGCCGAACCTGAGCTCCCGCAACCGGAGACGAACCCGATCAGAAGTGAGGCCGCCAGGAAACGGTGCATCGGCACGCTACCGGCGCGAGTCGCCGGCGTCACGGGGCGACTCGCTGCCAGGTCGGTGTGCCGGCATCGCGCCAGTCCAGCTCGGTCACCTGTCCGGTGTGTGCGTCAACCAGCAGGTAGATCTCCGTCAGCGGGCCTTCGCCGGTGCTCGATGTCTCGTCGTAGACAGTCCCGATGAGCATCGAATCATCCGGCGACCAGATCCAGCCCGGCGGGGGCGCCGAGGGACACTCGATGTCCGTCACGGGGCTGCATGCGAGCACGACGGGCGCCCCGTCGCCATTGATCGGGACGATCACCGATTGAGGGGCCGCATCGCCCTCTCCGCCGCGTTCGGCGACGATCCTGGTCCCGTCGTTGGAGAACGGGCTGACTCGTCCACGCAGGGCGTCGAAGGCTCCGGCACCTGATCCGTCCGTGGCGACGACGTGGGGGTCGAGGTTGAGGCTGTACGTGATGTGTTCCCCGTTCGGGAGCCACGCGACATCCCGCACGTACCGTCCATCGGCCGGCTCCACGATGGTCCGGATCCCGCCCGTCGCGAGGTCGTAGACGTACAGCCCGCGCGGACCGTCCGGAACGAGCTGCGCCACGACGAGGATCTCCTGGGGGTTCGTCGGGTGGAACCTCGGCTCCTCGATGTCCTGACCGGCGTCCGGCAGCCGGATGTCCAGGACGGCGAGTGCCGCTGCCGGGTCCACCGGGCGGACGACGACGCGATATGCGCCGTCGATGCGGGCGACGGTCATGAGCGATCGGCCGTCCGGCGCGAAGCTCCAAGGCCAGCCAAAAATCTCCAGGGGTTCCCGCGTGAGTTGGACGACGTTGGTGCCGTCGGCATCGGCGACCATCAGAAACGAACCCTGACCGGCACCGCGCACGAAGGCGAGCCGCGTGCCGGCGGGCGAGAACACCGGACTGCTGTCGTCCGCGGGACCGGCCACCAGCGGACGGGTGTCACCTCCGGGCCCATCGGCGACGACGATGTCGCCATCCTTCGCGAGCGCGATGACGCCGTTCGCTGCTGCGCCGACGATGGGCGCCGAGAGGATCGACTGGGTCGGGCGAGGTGCGCCGGACCCGGGTCCCGCTGGGAGGAGCTGGTAGCCGACGATCACGACCAGCAGCACCGCGGCGGCGGCGGCGATCGACTTTGCGTAGGTAGTCATACGGTTCGTCCTCCACGCCGGCCACCAGGAGCGGCGTTCCTGAGGCGTGCTCCTCACGGCCAGCAAGACGGCGTTGATGACCTCGGGCGGTGTCGCATCCGAGCCGTCGTCCAACCATCGGTCGACGGCTCGATTGAAGTCACGCTTGTCGTTCATGCGGGTCGTCCTTCTCTGAGATCCTGCGCCGCGCGCGCCTGCTCGAAAGCGGCGCGGAGCGCCCGGGTTGCGTAGTGCAACCGTGATCGCGCCGTCCCGTCCGGGATGCCGAGCGTCTCGGCCACCGCCACCAGGGGTAAGCCCACGTGGTGATGCAGGACGAAGACGGCGCGCTGGTCGAGCGGGAGCCGGCGGAAGGCCCGCTCCAACTCGTCACGGTCACTGATTTTTTGGATGTCGTCGACGTCGCTCGCGACATCGGCGTGAAGCACGCGAATGGCTGATGCCCACCGCCTGTTTCGCGGCGCGTCCGCGTAGCAGGCGTGAACCAGGATTCGGAAGGCCCATCCTTCGAAGCGGTCGGCGTCTCGCAGATGCGGGAGCTTCCGCCAGATGGTCACCAGGGCGTTCTGCAGCACGTCCTCGGCGAGCGTGGGATCTCGGAGGATCCGCCTGGCGACGCCCAGCAGCGTGTCACTGACCTGATGCACCAGATCGGCAAACGCTTCCTGGTCGCCGGCGCGGGCCCGCTCCACTACATCACTGTCCAAGAGACCCTCCGTGCGGTGGTCATTCGACCTCCGTCTACCCATGATGAGGGTGGTGATCGGCAGAAACGTTCAGTGCTTCCCGCGCTGCCGCTGGCAAGGTGTGCGATGCGCGGTGCGTGGGTGCGGTTCCTCACGCGCTGGATGCAGTGCAGCGATTGCCAGGAGGCGCCGCGGACGGCTGCCGAGCAGGCGTGCGCATCGTCATGCCAGAGTCGGTGGGCGCCGCAGGCTCCACAAGGCCTTTGATCAGGAAGCTTCGGCCGGAGCCGGCCCATCGCCATGGCCGGAAGACGGCCGTCCTCGGCGCATCCGGAGTGAGCCGTCGGGCGCGCCCGGCTCCTTGCGCTTGGTCTCTAGTCGACCAAGGGCTTGGTGGGCGACACTGGACTCGAACCAGTGACCTCTTGCATGTCAAGCGTTTCCGCCTGAGCGCTGTGCTCGGAGCGTGGAATACCGAGCAAAATCGTGTCAGT
>Ga0214468_1000535_pt1 | contig 11974 bp, 8 predicted proteins | sample RVTome_9_FD_187334 | JGI IMG/M metagenome (GOLD analysis project Ga0214468, IMG submission 187334) | Soil microbial communities from uranium-contaminated site in the Upper Colorado River Basin, Wyoming, United States - RVT155D38 HiSeq ...
GGGTGGATCGCGGTCCGGCGACTAGACACCGAGTTGGCGCCCGTGACCTCGCAAGTCGTCGCTGGTGCCGGTTTCGGTCTGCTGCTGCTCACCGTCTCGTTGGCTTCGCCGTTCGCCCGCTTGGATGTGCCCGCAGTGGATGGTCAGGGTCTGCTCGCCATCCTCCAACACCCGGCGATGGTCTATCACCCCCCGATTCTCTATCTCGGGCTCACCTCCCTGGTAGTCCCCTTCGCGTTGACCGTCGCCGCCATCTCGCGACGGAGGATCGACCGTCGCTGGGTCCGCATCACCCGTCGCTGGCTTCTGATGTCGTGGGCCTTGCTCACCGTCGGCATGGTGGCCGGCGCCAATTGGGCATATGTCGAGTTGGGATGGGGCGGGTTCTGGGCATGGGATCCCGTCGAGAACACGTCGTTGATGCCGTGGCTCGCCGCCACCGTCTTCATCCACACCTCCCGGGTTCAGGAACGCGACGGGCGTCTGGTTCGCTGGAATGTTGGTTTTGCGCTCCTCCCGTTCGTTCTGACTCTGCTCGGGGTGTATCTCACCCGTTCCGGGGCCACGGGTTCGATCCACGCCTTTGCCGAGTCTCCGGTCATCGGGAAGGTCCTTCTCGCGGCGGTGCTGGCCGGGGTGGTGCTGGCTGTCTGGCTCACCATGCACGTCGGGCGGGGAGAGCCTTGGGAGCGGGTCTCCCCTCTGGCGCGCGACACCTGGCTCGCGGCCAACGGCGGGTTGGTGACGATTGCCCTGGTCTTTGTGACGGTGGGATCGGGTTATCCCGCCTATCTCCAGGTCTTCGCCGATGAGCAGACCCTGGTAAGGCCCGCGTTCTTCCTCGGCGCCATGGTGCCAATCGCCTTGTTGCTCGCCGTTGGCCTTGCCTTCGCCTTCACCACCCGCTGGGTGCCGGTCCCGCCGTCTTGGGCCCGGATCGGGGGGTACGCCCTGGTTGCTTTGCTTGCCGGATGGTCGGCGGTAGGAGTGTTCGAGCCCACCCTGACGATCGTGCTCGCCCTGTTTGGTCTGGCCGCGGCGTCGGTCATCGTGTTGAGTTTCGACTTGATCCGAGGGACTCCCTCGGGGCGGGCTCTCGTCGGCCACGTGGCCCACCTGGGTATGGCTCTGGTGCTGGTCGGAGGCGCCGGCAGCTCGCTAGGCGAGGACTTCACCGCGGCCATGGGGCCGGGGGAGACCGCCGACCTGGCTCGCTACACAATCGAATTGGAGACGATCGAGACCGGCGAAGCCGATCGCTTTATCTACGTGGCGGCAGACGTGAGCTTCTCTCGGTCGGGTGTGGATCTCTTCAGGCTCAGCCCGGAGATCAGGGCCTACGAGGATCAGGCGCTGCCCGTTCCCGAGCCCGCCCTACGCACGACGCTCGTCGAGGACGTGGTGGTAGCAATCTCACGGGTGGCCGGAGACGCCTCCGTCGTGGAGGTCAGTGTGTTTGTGCGGCCTCTGGTGACGTGGGTCTGGGTCGGGGCGGCTCTGATTGCGCTGGCGGGTCTGATCGCTCTCGTCTCGACAGGCGCAGACGGCGCAAGGCGACGTCGATCGGCCACAGAAGAGCAGCAACCAGCAGGAACCACGACCTCAAGCTGACCGCGCTCGACCCCTCCGCCAGACTCTCCGACTCGAAGGCATCGCTGGCGCTGATCTCACCGCGTCCGCCCGTAGTCAGTGAGACACTTCGCATAAGGTCCGGGTCGGCTTCCCCCGGGAGGTACTCGGCGGCAAACGATCTCGATGCAATGGCGGACATGATCACGGGTTGGCCTTCGGCGTTCTCGATGCCGACCCCAACCGCGTAAGCGCCTCCCTGGCGGGCAGGGGCGACGCCGGCGAACTCGAAGTCGGACGTTCTTTCGAGACGCACCTCCTCTGACGTTCCGTCGGGGTACCCAACGCGGGCGACAGGGGAGGTGCCCGCGGGCCAGGCGTCGGCACTCTCGAGGGTAATCGTCATCGTCTCATCGGCGATGCTCGCATCGACCCTTTGCCCGGCCGAGCCGGTCAACGGGAATGTCTCACGGACCACGTTGGACCAGAAGTCGGCATACCCGTCCCAGCCGGCCCACTGTGCAGCCCACTTGTCACCCCCGTCACTGGTCCACGCCGTGACCTGCCCCAGCCCGACCCGCCAGGAGGCGAGCAACGGATCGGCGAACTCGCCGACCTGAAGTTGCACGTCAGCGATCGGCTTGGCGGTGGTAGCCAGGTAGCCGAGCAGCGCCGGCGAAGAGGCGAGCTCACGAACCGCGGCCGAGGTCGAGGTGACCGACGGATAGAACTCGCCCTCATTGATGAAGGACCGCGAGGCGAGACGTGCCTCCTTCACGAAGATCTCGGGGATCTCATTGAGGTCCCGACCCGGGTAGAAACGACCATTGCCCGCCACGGCCACTTCCTCCAGGGCATGGATCGCTCCTTCCCCGGTGCCAACGACCGAGATGGTTATGCCCTCCTCAGCGAGGTTCCGAGCCTCTTCCACCAGGTCCCCGGCGCCCATGTTGGGATCGCTGAACCCTTCGATATTGAGCTCGGAGGTGAAGCCGTCGCTGAACAAGATGATGTGCTTCAGCTCCTTGTCCGATGACCGAAGCGCCTCGGCGGCCTCCTCCAAGGCAGGAATGATGCGGGTCTCGCCAAAGGGACGAAGCCCCCCGACTCCGTCGTCGATCACATCCGAAGAGGGAAGGGCCTGCAAGGGGACGACCCACTGCTGCCCCCCGCTGAATGCCAGCACCCCTACTTCGTCGTTCTCCGAGAGAACCTCCACTGCCCGGATCGCCGCCGCCTTAGAGATGTCGGTCTTGTTGACTCCGCCCTCGGAGCTCTCCATGAACTCACCCTCCTCCGAGCAGTGACAGGCGCCCATCGACTCACTGGTGTCGATCAGCAACACTTCGGCAACTGTCGCCTCGCGTTTGGCATCCTGGGCCTCGGAGTCAACCGGAAGCAGGGCTTCGAGACCGGTGTTCTGGTAGCCACCGAGGGCGTAGGAATCCTCGCCGCCAATCACCACCAGACCCCGTCCGAGATCGCGAACGAATGTGTCGAGGACCTGGAGATCGCTGTCGCTGATATCACGGGCGCTGACGTCGATCATGACCACCGCGCGATGGGCGGAGAGGTCTTGAATCCCGGGGAGAGCGTCGTGATCGATCGTCTCCACGACGAGGCCCTTCGACTCGAGCACGTCTCCGATTATCCGGCCCTCCTCGTCTTCGCCTTCGATGATGAGGACGCTTGCCGGCCCCTGGACCTGGACGGCCGTCGTGGTGGAGTCGTTCTGGCGGGTGGAGTCACCCGATGCCTCGACCCTGGCCGTCAGCTCCTGGAGCCCCGGCCCTCCTGCGTCCACCGGGAATGTGAAGATGTTGCTACCTGGCTGCAAGGTGGCAGTCTGACTGCCCACGACCTCACCGTCGGCGAGCAACTCGATCTTTCCTTCGACCGTCACCGACGACAGCACCTCCACCGCGGCACTGAAAGTCTCGCCTTCGTTGACTTCGTTGGGGACATCGATCGAGGCGACGGCTGCGTCGGTTGTCACCGCGGCTTCGACCGTATGCACATCGACGACGACACCCAGCGCTTTGAGCCGATCTATCTCCGCAGAGAGGTCGCCGCTGTTGGGTCGACCGTCGGAGACGAGCACGAGTCTCTGTTTCGTTTCCCCGGTCAGGAGCGACTCTCCCAGACGAAGACCTCGGGCGAGGTTGGTTGCAGTCACGTCGACCACCCGGGCGCGACCTGAATACGGGAAGATTCCCAGCGGGGCGGCAACCCGGGCATCGCCCCCTGCCTCCACGACGGCCCATCTGCCGTCCTCTGCGTCGGTGATGGCGGCCTGCACCCAGGATCGAGCTTCGTCTACCGAGGCCCCTATCGAATCGGACACATCGACGACGAATACGGTGGTTACCGAGTCGTTGGACAGGTTGATGATTGGATCGACGAGGGCCAGAACCAGTAGACCCACGATCACAAGCCTCAGCGCCGTGCCCCACTTCCATTGCCGGTTGGACACACCTCTCGTGCGACGGCTGACCCAGTATTCGATTGCGAGCACCACCAACAACCCAGCGATGACCCAGGGGAGCAGTGACCGGGCAACCTGAGCCGTGTTGCCGGCGTCTCCTGCGGCCACTTCGGCCGGCCTCAACCCGGAGAGGGTCGTCACCGGGGCCAGATGGGACTCTGTCGTGTCGGCGTTGACCGCGATGACTACTGGCTCCTGGTCCTTTCGCTCCAACACCCAAAACCCGGCCTGATCGGCTCGGGGCTCTGTTTCTCCGATCGGAACCAGTTGGCGGTTGCCTCTGGGGTCGACCACCTCGCCCCCTTGTGACCCCACCGGCATCTGATCACCGACCGTCAACCACTCGACGGCTCCGTCGGCCGAGGCAAGCTCGCCGACCATCCTGCTGGCGACGATCGGGAAGGCAACGTTCACCGGAAGGTTCGACTGCTCGAGGGTGAAGGTGATGTAGAAGAAGGGGACACCGTTCGCCTGACCCCGCACGATCAGAGGAGCACCCGGTGCGGCGAGGAGGACCTCGCCGCCTTCGACTGTCACCACCTGGGCGTCTGCGATTGCGATTCGTGACACGTCGACGTCCTCGAGCAGCGGATCATCGGTGACGAGGGTGGGGATCGGGTCTTCGATCCGACCGGACGGGGTGATGCCGGGGGCTCCTCCGGGTGCATCGATGGCGATGAACGGAGTAGCGGGATCGAGCGGCACCGCGGTCCCGGCGTAGACCTCGAAGTCGACAGCTTCTCCCGGGGCTACATCGACGTCGACATCGGGTATGGCCAACAGGAGCTGTTCGATGAAGAAGGCGCCATCACCGTGAACCCGGACCTTCAGGCTGCCCGGGAGCGGCGCCGCCACGAACCGCTGATTGTCGAATGCGACCAGGTCCTCTCCGTCGAGATAGGCGGCAACCCTCTGGCCCTGTGGGAGCTCAAAGGTCTCCTCGACGACCTGACCGGCCGGAATCGTCACCTCGCGTCTGTCGACGGTCACTCCGTCGACATCCAATCTCACAACCTGGGTCGCGTCAGGCCCTCCGGTCGACTCGATTGTCACTCGCGCCTGGAGACCGGCAGGACCGGCGCTGACCGACAGGTCGGTCAGCGCCCGGTTGGTATCCGTCTTGCCGACGGGCTCGAATCTCGTTCCCAGTGGCGCCAGCTTCTGCTCGGTCTCGTCGAGCCCTCCGTCTGAGATGAGGACGAAGCCGGTTGGCCTCTCGGCAGAGACAAGCGACTCGGCGAGTGCGAACGCCGCTTCGTAGTCGGCGTTTCCGGACGAGATCCGAATGGAAGCCATGGCGCGGCGGAACTCGTCTGGATCGGTGCTCTCCTGGAGAAGAACGAGCGGATTGGACGAAGCCATCACCACACTCGCCGCGCCTCCCTGAGGGATCTCGGCGTGGAGCTCGTCGGCCCTCTCGACCGCGTCGGCCAAACGATCCGGCGAGCCGTCGATCGCTGACATCGACCCCGATGCGTCGATCACGAACACCGTGTGATCGGCCAGCACCGCGGTCTCGACCCGGGCCGGTTGAGAGAGGGCAAGCGCGAACAGCAACACCGCGAGCAACTGGAGAACGAGAAGCAGGCTCCAGCGAAGCTTCTGCCAGGGCTCGGCGGCCGTGATCGAATGCTTGAGCCCGTCCCAATGGAACAGTGACGACACCGGGGTCGGCGGCCGACGTGGTGTCAGCATGTGCAGTATCACGATGGCTGCCCCTAAGAGCAGGGCGGCGAGACCAATGGGTGCCAGCAGCGTCATCTGATGACTCCTGCGCTCCGCCAGGAGTTGAGGAGCATCACCTCGATGTCTTCGCCCGCCCGAATCGGCAGATACACCCCACCTACACCTCGGGTGTTGGAGCGGACCAGCTTCTGCCAGAGGGCGACTCGATCGCGGAATGACTTGGCGATGTCCTCGGTGACACTCACCGTCAATCGCTCGCCCCCCTCACGATCGACGAGCATGAGGTCGCCGGCGAAATCGGGAGCCACGTCTTCCTCGGCGAGGATGTGGAAGACAGTCAGGTCGGATCCCGAGGCGCGGAGACGCATGAGGGACTTCCACTCGGGTGTGAGCAGGTCGCTGAGCACGATCGTGATTCCCGGCGGGCCCGATCGACTGAGGAGGTGGCCCGCCGCCTGAGCGAAGGGAGTGAGGCCCTTTGCTTCCAGCGAGTCGAGATGGGACAACATGTCCGGGACCAGGGCCCTGCCGGCAAACCGGGGCGGCGGCCCGGCTGCGGGAAAGGTGTGGATGCTGACCGCGTCATGGGCGGTCAATGCCACGAACCCGAGTGCGGCCGCCAGACGCTTCGCCTGATCCAACTTGCCCTCGACGGCCATCGAGGCCGAGGTGTCGATCAGAATGCGAACCGTCACCTCGTCGTCCGCCTCGAACAGCTTGATCAGCACCTGGTCCAAGCGGGCGAGGACGTGATAGTCGATGCGACGGAAGTCGTCGCCGGGGTGGTATTCGCGAAAGTCGGCGAAATCGACGGTGCTCCCGTACCTCTTCGAGCTGTGCTCACCGCCGAAGCGACCGACCAGTCGGTGTCGGCTGTGGAGTTGGAGGCTCTCCAGCCGCGCCATGAACGACGGGCTGAGAAGGGTCAAGGAACCCCTCGAATGTCCGACTTCGGCTCGGGAACGGACTTGAGCACTTCGTCGATGATCGGATCCGAGCGCACCCCTTCGGCGCTGGCCTCGTACCCCAGCACCAGCCGGTGGCGGAGTGCCGAGCGGGCGGCCCACCGAATGTCTCCGGCCGTCACGTGGGGGCGACCCTCGAGCAGGGCTGCCGCTTTTGCCCCCAGGACCATTGCCTGCCCGCCGCGGGGCGAAGCACCCCATCGCACGTAGCGCTTGACCGCGGGTGGAGCGGTCGCCCCGTCGGGGTGGGTGGCCTCGACTATCAGTGACACGTATCGAATGAGGTGGGTGGCGATGGGAACGGTGGGTGTGGTGGCCAGCATCGACCTCACTGTCTCTGCATCGACCACCTTGGGAACCTCGGCAGTCTCTCCAGAAGTCGTGCGGCGAAGGATCTCCTCCAGCGTGTCGGCGGTGGGCGGATTGACCTTCACCTTGAACATGAAACGATCCAGTTGGGCTTCGGGCAGGGGATAAGTGCCTTCCAGCTCGATCGGGTTCTGGGTGGCCAGCACCAGGAAGGGGCGTGGGAGCGGTCGGGTTTCACCGGCCACTGTGACCCGTCGCTCTTGCATTGCCTCGAGGAGAGCGGCCTGGGTCTTGGGCGTCGCCCTGTTGATCTCGTCGGCGAGGAGCAGGTTGGTGAACACGGGGCCCGGCCGGTACTCGAATCTCCGATGCCCGCTCTCGGACTCCTCGAGGATCTGAGTCCCGACGATGTCTGCCGGCATCAGATCGGGGGTGAACTGAACACGACCGAAGGAGACCCCGATCGCAGCCGCGAATGCCTTCACCAGCTCGGTCTTTCCCAGCCCGGGAACGCCTTCGAGCAACACATGGCCTTCGGCCAACAGACCGACCAGGGTCTGTCGAATCAGGTCTGGTTGTCCGGCGATGCGGATCCCGACCGCCTCCTCGATGTCCTTCCCGAACTGGGCGTACTCGTCAGCGATGGTTGCTTGGGGCTCGGTGGTGATGATCCCGTCTCCTGGTTAGCGGGCCTGTTCGGCCAACTGGTCGAAATATGTCTGGACGATTCCCCGCAGCGAGGGAGGGAGCTCGAGAGATGACAGGGTGTCTGCGGCTTCGCTGAGATAGTCAGGCAGAACCTGGGCGTAGGGGACGATCGACTCTCCGCGCTGGGTCGGCGCCTCTCCTCGCCCGATCACAGATCCTTCACCGGTACCACCATCGATCCCGACCTGAAGTTGATCGGAGATATTGCCCCGGTCGGCTGGATCGAAGACTGTGCTCGTGTCGGGGTTGGTCCCGAATTCGCCTTTCGGACCGGACCCAACACTGCCCTGGCCACCCTGACCCGATGCGTTGCCACTACCGGGAGCCACCCCCGAGATCTGACCCGATGGGCCACCCTGACCGGGCTGCCCGCCCTGACCTCCCCCTTGACCTTGGCCCTGGCCCTGCCCCTGCCCCTGCCCCTGGCCTTGGCCTTGGCCTTGGCCTTGCCCCTGTCCCTGCCCCTGCCCCTGGCCTTGGCCCTCGCCCTCGCCCGGTGCCTGTCCCTGACCCGTGACCCGGGCCCGGACTCCTTCCAGGGCGCGCATCGTCTCTGAGAGCGCCTGCTGCCCGCGGGCGACTCCGAGCCCACTTCGCTGACCGGCGGCTGCATTGCGCAACGCCTCTTGAGCCTCGGCCAGATTGCCCAGAGAGAGGGCGGAGGCGGCGGACGTGAGATCGCTCGCCAGACTGGGATTGCCGGCAGCCTGCGACGAGGCAAGGTCGTTGAGCCGATCCTCGAGAGCCCTCAGCTCGGGCTCGGAGAGCTCCTCGATCCCTTCTGCCAGCTCTTCGAACTGGGAAGCGGCATCGAGGGCACCTGAGGTGAGAGGGCGGAGTGTCAGGTCCCGGGCCAGACCCTGGGTCGCGGCCTTTTGACTGAGGAACTTCGGATCGACGTTGGCTTCCAATCGTTGGTCGCTTTCGTCAAGAGCCGCCAAAGCTTGCTCCAGGGTCTTGACCTCGCGCAATTCCTGAGCGAGTCGACGCAACTCCTCGGCGATCTCAGCGCCTTTCTCGACTTCGGCCGCTTCGACTGCGTCGGCGATGCGCTCGATCTCGTCGGCTTCGGCAGCCAGTGCCTCCTGAACGCCTGCGGAGATCGCTGGGTCGGACCCAAGCGGCGGTAGCAGCCCGATAACCAGCGCGGCGAAGGCCAGGAAGGCAGTGTTACGGAGACGGTCTCGATAGGTGAGCATCCTGATCGCATCGCGCGGCCGGCTGGCGTCGACGATGCGATCGGCTCTCCTTTGTATTTGAGAGTGGAGCGGCTCCGACTCGTCGGAGAACTCGAGCGCGGTGGTCAACGAGTCGCGCGCCCCCAGGCCTCGTTCGGCGGAACGGGCGGCGTCCCAATCGGAGATACGAAATACGGCGGCCCAGACGAGCACCAGGCCCAGCACGAGCCCGATGGCGGCGAGTGCCGGCAGGATCAGGGCATCGAGAGGTGTGAGCCAGTCGACGAGGGCCACCACCGCCACCAGCCCGGCGACGAACGGAGCGACGAATTGAAGAGTCGCCATCAGCCAGGCCAAACGCATCCGGAGTCTGACCGCGCTCAAGAATCGTGTTCTTGGGTCCCTCAAGTACCTGCCTCTTGTCGAAGTAGACGTCCCGATCAGACGTATGGTTCCCAATCGAAGTCCATGTCACCGAACGGACAGAGCACACTCTGGCACGATCCACCGGCAACGATGTAGGGGTTCACACCTATGACGGTTCCAACCCCCGGCTCGGGTGACACCCTGCTGCGCGCGGACTTCGCCGAAACGTCAGATGAGACATGGCCCGGTGGCGACCACCAGGTTCTGAGCCCTGGTCAGCGAGTGAAGACGAGGACGTCTTCACGTTGCTCGACGCGGATCTTCCCGACGAGCTTCAGGTGCTCGAGATGGGAGATGGTCTCGAGGAATGCGAGTCTTGCCTCGAGTGGGGTCAGGTTGGGACGGAATGACCTGAGCATCACCTCCCAGGCCGTCGAGTCACGATCGAGGATGACTTCGGTCATGTCGAGCAGGCGTCGGTCGTGGTGGAGGAGGATCTGCTTGGCCCGTTCATCACCATTGTCCATCAGGCTCCCATGGGCGGGGTAGGTCACCTCGATATCCATCGCCAGCAGCCTCTGAAGTGAGGCGAGATAGTCGCCCAGTGGGTCACCGAGGCCCTCGTCCCACATGATCACCGGTGAGATGCGGGGCAAGATGTGATCGCCTGAGAACAGGACGCCGGTCCGCGAGTCCCGGAGGCACATGTGCGCCGAGTCGTGACCGGGGGTGTGGATCACTTCGAGCCATCGGCCGTCTCCGATATCGATCCGGCCTCCATCACGCACCGTGTGGTCAGGTGGGTCGATCAACGGCATGTAGGAGGGGCGCTGGCCGAGGTCTGTAGAGACACTTTCGAGAATGGTGGCGGGGACACCGTAGGCACGACCGATGCGCAGGAGACGCTCGACATATCCTGGTGTGTCGTTGTATCGCTCCACCATTTTCTCGGCGTTCTCGTGCATCACGAATCGACACCCGAGCTCGCCGACCAGGCGTGCCGACATCCCGACATGGTCGGGATGGAGGTGAGAGACGACCAGGGTGTGGACCGCGGCCGATTCCAAACCAAGTTGTTCGAAACCGTCTCGGATGGCGTCTCGCCCCGGCTCCCAGTCGGTTCCGCAATCGAGCAGCAGGAACCCTCCATTGGCTTCGATCACATAGGTGTTGACCCAGGCGGGGCTCTTGAAAGGGAGTGGCGCCGGGATGAGGTGGATCCCGTTCCCCAGCGACTGGGGTTGGGGAGTGGTCATCCGTGGTCGACTGTTTCCTTGATCCCGAAGGTGATGTCAACGGTGACGGTGAATGAGGTGGGTGCACCCGAATCGTCGACTTTGCCCCCGACCTCGACAATCCTGAAGCTTTGGATGTCCGAGATGGTGGCCGCGGCCCTGGCCAGGACAGTTCGCACCGCGTCTTCGATCGAGTCACCGGCCTGACCGGAGAGCCGGATCGTCTTGGTGATTGATGACATTGGGTTCCTCCTCAGCGGAGGGTAGCCCTCTACAAAAGTCGGACGATTGCCGAGGCGACGTGGGTAGCCCCATCTCCCAACATCACGGTGTAATGGTTGAGATTGCGCAGCTTCTCGACCGTGACATTGGGGTTTCTCGACACCGCTTCCTCCGCGGCAGCATCGGAGATGAACCCGCCCGGCTCGTCCATCGTCCCGTGATCGACCACCAAGAGTTGGGTGGGCACGATCAGTTCGTTCACCGCTTTGATGGACTGCTCGTCGAAGAGAAAGTCGTTGGCACCGTCGATGATCGACTGGTCGTTGACTCGGGTTCGATAGGTTCCCCCCTTCACCTGGTGCACGTCGTAGGCAAAGACGGTGTCGAGGTGAGAGCCCCAACGACCGACCAGGGCGGGGTGCCTTCTCCAGAAGTCGAGGTAGGACTCTTCGGACTCGAAGTTCATTCCCAGCCGTTCCAGCGAGGCTCCGATCACCTCGTCGAGGACGGCATTGGGCTCCAGGTCCGGGTTGAAGGCGACCCGCAAGCCGCCATCGGCCAACACGATCCCTTTCACCCGTCGGTGCCGGGTGCTGCCATAAACGGTCGCCAGCCACGCTCCCATCGAGTACCCGGCCACGGTCGCCGCGGGAACCTCGAAATGATTGAGGCAAGCCGAGAGGTCGGGTGCCATCGACGAAAGGTCAAAGGGCCCGGGATGCTCCCAGCTCTGCCCGCGACCCCGGAGGTCGGGCGCGATGACACCCACCTCCTCGGGTAGTCGTGCGATGACCGGCGACCACCACCTGGAGGTGCCGGTCAGACCATGAATGAGCAGAACCGTTGATTTGCCCGGCAATGCCGGTCGGAACCAAACCGAGATCCTCCCATGGTCCACAGGCACCGAGATGTCGTGCACCGGCTAAACCTATCGGATTCGGCGATTAAAGGGGCTGGAGCCAAGGCTGGTTAGGGTCCACGTGATGCGACGGGTGATCCTGGGCGTTGCGATGGTGCTGTCGGTCGGTTGCTCGCCAGGTGACGTGGTGGTGTTGCCCACCGTGGTCACCACGACTGAGCCGCCAACCACAGTCCCAACGTCGACGACCACGAGTCTGGCAACGACCACCACGACCGCACCGGCCAACACCACCACCACCAATCCGTATGCCAGACCCGACTGGCTGGGCACTAGGCCGCTGCCGTTGCGGCCCGACGAGTTCGGTGAAGTGCACCCCACCACGCTCGAGC
>Ga0214468_1000537_pt1 | contig 11935 bp, 10 predicted proteins | sample RVTome_9_FD_187334 | JGI IMG/M metagenome (GOLD analysis project Ga0214468, IMG submission 187334) | Soil microbial communities from uranium-contaminated site in the Upper Colorado River Basin, Wyoming, United States - RVT155D38 HiSeq ...
CCTCCAGAAGGCCATGGCCGCCGGTACCTATGATCCGGTGCTCAAGCTGCTGGCTGGGCCCTTCCGGGCGACGGTCGTCCGCCGCCTGCCATGAATCTGCATCCGGTACGCTCCGGCGGCCCTCAGACTCCGCTTCAATCCCAGCCCAGCTGAGGTGTTCCTCGTGGACCCGCTTCGTCCCGATCAACAGCACGCGGCGGCGTCGACGCTCGCCGAGGCATTCGCGACCGACCCCCTGCTCGAGATCCTTGCTCCCGACCCGGTGCGGCGGGTGAAGCTCGGGCCCCCGATGATGGCCGTCCTCCTGGCATACGGCCTGCGCTACGGTCGCGTGTGGGGCAATGACGATGCGTCCGCCGTGGCGATCTGGCTGCACCCCGAAAGCGGGCCGATGACGATGCCTCGGATGCTCCGAGCCGGCATGTGGCGGGCGCCGTTCATGCTCGGGCTGGACGGCATGGGTCGGATGTCGAAGGCGATGTCCGCCACCGAGGGGTTCCACAAGCAGGTGGAGGGGCCGCACTGGTACCTGATGACCGTCGGGACCCGGACGGCCAGGCAGGGTCAGGGACTCGGCTCGAAGCTCGTCGAGATGGGGACGTCACAGGCGGATGACGCGGGCGTGTCCTGCTATCTCGAGACCGGGACGGACTCCAACATCGCCTTCTACCGGAAGCGCGGGTTCGAGATCATCGGCCAGGTCGACTGCTATGGGTTTACGCTGACGGGGATGATCCGCTCGCCGCGATAGCCAGCGGGGTCCTTTCCCAATCACGGAAAGAGGACCTGCATGAGACCAGTCGAACTGAGCGTCCTGATTAACCGACCGCTCGAGGCGTGCTTTGCGTACCTGACCGACCTTGCGAACGATCTCGAGTGGCGGCGCGAGTGGATCGAAACCGAGAAGACGACGGATGGCCCCCATGGCGTGGGCGCCCGGTACCGGTTGACCGGCGCCCTCCTCGGCCGACGGATCGCCACGGAGTACGAGACCGTCGTCTACGAGCCGACCCGGCTGGCAGCGTGGAAGGCCGTGCCCGGACCGTTGCCGCTGAGCTTCTCCAGGGCCTTCGAGGCCGTTGAGGGCGGCACCCGAGTCACGATGAGATACGAAGGGGACCGCGGTCTCCTCAAGCTGGCTGGCCCGCTCGTCGCCGGCATCGGCAGGCGACAGATGGAAGGCGACTTCCCCAAGCTGAAGCAGGTACTGGAGTCGGTCGTTCCGTGAACAGCGCCGCGTGCCGAGGCCCGGAGGGGTCCGAGCAACACAGCCACCGCCCAGACAGCGATTGAGCTGACGCTTGCGACACGCAGTCTGCCCCGATCTGCCGCGGCAAGGTAGGCCTCGTACTGCTCTTCGAGTCGTGGGTCAGCGAAGCGGAGAGTGAACGGATTGCGGCGATCCGAGCCGTGCGTCACTCCATTCTCGCGAGGAACGGGATAACCAGCGAGGCGACCCGGTCGGGGTCGTCCACGAACGGCCAGTGCCCACATCCATCGAGCAGGTGGACATCGGCGCGCGGGAAGCGCTCGCGTTGGGACTCGGCGACGCGGGTCGGCAGGTATGCATCGGCGCTGCCGAACACGACCAGCGTCGGAAGATCGGCGATGAGTGGCAACCGCTCAACGAGCGGAGCGAGCACCGCCTTTATGTCGCGGGCGCTCCGGTACAGCTTCAGCACTGCTCGCGCTTGGCCGCGATCCATCCGCGAGTAGATGCGGTCGACGAACTCGTCAGGTAGCGGCTTGGGATTGTCGGCGTTGAGCCCCGTCTTGACGATGAACCGGTTGGCGGACATGAAGGCCAGCTCGCCGAGAAGCGGCGTCTGCCAGACGCGTGCCCACCTGTGCCAGCGGTAGTCGTCATCAACGATGCCGGCGTTGACGAGAGTGAAGCTACGCACTCGATCCGGATGCGTCGTCGCGAACGCGAGCCCCCACAAACCGCCGAAGTCGTGGAGTACGAGATGGGCCTGGTCGACGCCCAGCTGGTCGAGGCATGCAGCCAGGTGGCGGCTATACCCCTCGACCGTGTAGTCGAAGTCGCGCGGACGCGACGCCGCTCCATAGCCCGGCATGTCCGGCGCGACTGCGCGCACCTCCGGGGGGAGGCGCCCCATCAAGTCCGTCCAGTCCTCTTTGGAGCCGAAATTCCCGTGCACGAAGACCGCCGCCTCGCGGGCATCGGCAGGTCCGTGGGCCAGAACTGGCGAGCGAACGTCGCCGATGACGAGGGTCGATTCGCTATCCATGCTGCCGCTGCTCAGGGCTCGCCACAGTACGCCATCTTGAACACGCCAGCCGAGGTCTTCGCGGCGGGCGACTTCTTCGACGTCAGCGCGGGGGCCGCCCGCAAGCTGGACCGACGCGCAGTGTGCATCGGCGCGGCGCCCACCGAGGGGCCGTCACCCGATGTCGCGCGCGTGCCGCCGCCCGCCATTCCTGACGCGTCACGGATTGCGCCGGGATACACGCCCAGACGGCGACCATCCTCGGCGGCCGCGAGATCACCGCGAACGTCCTCGCCGACTGGCGGTCGGGCGCCTGTGGTGCAGTCACTCGCTCGACGCGTCCCGTCACGCAATTTCGACCACGCCCGTGCCGCCGTCCACGATCACCCGCTGGCCGTCCCGAAGGAGGGAGGTCGCGTTGCCCGTACCGACCACCGCGGGCATCCCGTACTCCCGGGCGATGATGGCCGGGTGAGAGAGGATCCCGCCGCCGTCGGTAACGAGGGCACCCATGCTCGGGAACACCACCGACCAGACCGGCGACGTCGTCGGGCAGACGACCACGTCGCCTCCGCGGATCTTGCCGAATTCGTGCTCGCCCATCACCACCCTCACTGTCCCGGTATATCGGCCGGCCGATGCCGGGGTGCCGGTCACCACGCGCTCGTCCTGGGTCCCTGGGGGGTCTCCGAAGAACTGGGCGAGCCCCCACAGGATCCCCTGGTTCACCAGGCGGGCGGCGGGCGGCAGCAAGTCGAAGGGAGGCTCCCCATGGGGCGGGTCACCGTACGAGTACGGTCCGGGATGGGCCATGGCCCACGCCCGCCGGCCCTTGGCCAGCCGCGCCGGCTCCCGTCGGTCGGCCCCATCGAGCAGCGCCGACCGGGCATCCCACGCCTCCAGGAAGAACACGTCCTCGACGGCGACGAGCTGGCCCCGGTCGGCCAGCCGCCGTCCGATCTCCAGGGCCACGTAGCGCAGGAGCGCCGCCTGGACGCTGAACGTCCACCACACCCGGTCCTCCCAGGCCGGATAGGCCTCTCGGGCCCGGGCCAGGGCCCGCTCGAGGCGCTCCCGGTCAGCTTCTGGGCGCGAGGCCAGGAGACGGCGGGCCTCCTGGGCCGCTCGGCTGCGTCGTCGCCGCGCCTCCCGTGCCGCCCGGTCGGGGGAGAACCCCATCTCCAGCTGGTCGGCCACGAGGCGGAGTAAGACATGCGGCGTCTCGGCGAGGTTGGGGTCGATGATGTCGTACCGGACCGCCCGATGCCCATTGGCCGCCACGTACTCTGAAAAGGCTCGGGCGAAGTCGGGGTCCACCTCGGACAGCCGGCCCGGGGTGGTCTCATCGATCATGGTGAGCAGCTCCCTGACGGCGGGGCTGGACCGGGCGAGCTCGGCGAGATGGGCAAGCTGTCTGGCCGGCTCGGTGGAGATGGTGGACAGGCCCTCCAGCAGGGTGAGGGTCTTGGCGGTGTCCCACCCCAGGAGGTCACGGCACGCCTGGGCCAGCTCGTAGACGAGGATCCAGTAGGCCATGCCCACCATCGCGTGGGCGGGGTGACCGATCACGTCGATGCGGTGGTCGAGCTGGGAAGCGAGGTCGTCGTCGGAGAGCACGCCGAGGTCGACACTCAGCGCCCGGTCGATCTCCTGCTGGTGCTCGGGCCGCCACTCCTCGAACCACCGTCGGATGACCGTGGCAGGGAGGTCGGAGGCGATCGCCCGCTCGGCCGCGCGGGTGCCGCGGCGCATGGCCGGATGTGCGCGCATCAGGATCCTCAGCAGCCAGCGGGGAGGTGGTCTCTGCGGACCTCGGCCAGGAGGGGGCGCCACCGCCGGGATCATCTGGCGATACATCCAACCGCCGATGAACGCGGTCTCCGCTCGGTCGAGGAGGATGCCGAACTCGGCGAAGACGATCGGGAAGACCTTCAGGATCTGCTCGTAGAGCAGGACCCTTCCGAACGGCGAGATGGGAACGGGCTCGTGGAAGGCATCCCGCTCCCAGTAGCCCGGCGGCACCTCGATCGCGATTGGGATGAGCTCGGGGGCGGCGCTCGGCAGGGTCGTGATCGGGCGGGCCTGGAGGAGCCAGAGCGAGCCGCCAGCGATCGCCCACTCGATGTCCTGGGGGCGCCCGAGGTGCGCCTCGACCCTCCGGGCGAGATCGCCGATCGCCCGGGCCTGTTCGCTGGTCAGGACCGTCGTCGCCGGTGGAGCGCCGAGCGAGCCGTCCTCGTCGACCGTCCAGCGCTCCGGGCTGGCCGCCCCGGAGACGAGACGCTCGCCCAACCCTTCCACGGCCTCGATGACGGTCTGCCGGCGCCCGCTGACCGGATCGGCGGTGAAGGCCACCCCGGCCGCGGCGGCCGCGACCATCGGCTGAATGAGGACCGCCATCGAGCCGGCTCCCCGGTCGCCGGCATAGGTCCTGACCCGCTCACTGGACCCCGACCGCCAGACGCGGGACACCGCGTCGGCCAGCCCGTCGGCGTCCACGCCGAGGACCGTCTCGAACTGGCCGGCGAACGACGCCTGCTCGCTATCCTCGGCGGTGCTCGACGATCGCACCGCCCATGGACCAGGACCCAGCACCTCCGGCACATGGACCAACGCTGCCCGGACACCTGCCGGAGGCTCATCGGCAGCGACGCCGAGCGCCTCTGCGGGGATGACCACCCCCGGCGGCACCTCAAACCCTGCCCGGCGCAGAACGGCCAAGGTGGCGGCCTTGTTCCCGGCGAGGGGCGGTGACTCACAAGCGGGGTCGTCGAGGCGAAGGAGAACGCTGGCCGACGCGTCGACCGCTTGATCGCTGATCATCGTCTCCTCCTCGCCGGTCGGGCCGCGCGGTCGCGTCGACTGGCCTCTGCCGCGATCTGTCTGGCCGCGGTCTGGATTGCCTCGGTTGCCTCGGCCGGCGACAACCCGAAGCGCAGGCGGTACATGACGTACGAGGTCGAGGACGTGAGATGACGCAGCGTGGCGAACGTCTGTCGGGCGTCGCGCTCCGTGAGATCGGGGAACTGCTGTCGAAGGACCTGCCATCGGTGCGTGTCCCGCCCGCGGAGGTCCTGGCCGAAGAACCGGAGGTCCTCGGAGCTGAACAGGGTCGCGACGACCCTGCGGACGAGCTTGAAGTTGGCCTCGGTGTGGGCGAAGTGGGGGCCGAGCGCGTCGATCCACTCCTCGACGGTCGACACCTCGGTGAAGCGCTGATCGACCAGCGCGGGTGCGAGGCGCGCGGCGGTCACGCCGACGAGCTCCTGGCGCGTGGGGAAGTAGCGGTAGACGGTGCGATGGGTCAGGCCTGCCCGATCGGCCACCTCCTGGACGGAGAAGCCATCGCTCTGCCGCTCCAGGTAGAGGTCGACCGCGGCCTCGAGGATGACCCTGCGGGTCGCGTCGGTGTGGCGGGTGGTGGCGCCGGCAGTCATATCACAACTATGTCCGTGGTGTCATGACTATGACAAAGCGAGCCGATCTGTCAAGAGGCTGGATCGCGCTCCACGGTCGGGATGGAGGCGGTGCCCGCGGGCGTCCTCCGATCGGGACTCCGACGGGAGGCTCCTCGCGACCGTCGACCGTGGCTCGTCGTGCTCGCCAGCTCAGGGAACCGCCTGGCTCCATGTCGTCACCTCTCCAGCGAGTAGAGCGCCGCCGATGGCCGCCTGCGCCAACAGCGGCGGCACGACCAGTGCCAGCGACCAGGACGCGCCGGCCAATCCTGGTGGAGACCCTGGCCGAGGTTGCTTGCCTCGGCCGCGACGACCAGGACGCGTACTCAGTCGGACCCCACCGGAGGTTCGCCGCGATTCCGGTATGCGGTACCACGCCACCACCACAACATGTAGTGCTCGGTTATGTACAGGCGTACGACATCTTGTGGATTCGCGCCAGATCCGTTCACCAAATCGCAGCCCGGGTCCCTTATCCGGACCCTGATCCGCGATGAGCTGGGCAAGGGGCATCGCACCCTCCGTCTGCGCCAATGGGATAGGGTCCGGGCTGGACTTTCCGTGGCCCAGCGGCGTAGCCTCCCACCAACCGCGCATCGGAGCACAATGTGCGGGCGAGAGCCGTGCTGCCTGGCGTTGCCGCGGCGGAAAGAGGTGGCGCAGGATGGATCTCACCCTCGTCTTCAAGGCGCTGCACATCCTGTCGATGTTCGCCATGGTGACCGTGTTTCTCGGTGGGGAATTGTTCTATTCCGTTCCGGTCTGGCGACGGGACGTCGCGGGACTTGCCTGGGTTCATCACGTCGAGGCGCGCACCCGCCTGGGTCCCGTCGGTGTCGCCTTCCTTGTCATGGGCGTCGCATTCGGTTTGTTGGCCGCCGCAACCGGCGGTTTCGACTTCTTTTCCGGCTGGCTGATCGCGGCCTACGCGCTGATTGCGGCCTTTCTCATCAATGTCGCACTTGTCGGGTTGAGGCTCGTGCGCTTGGCGGACAAGGCAGTCGAGGCAGAGGCAGGACACCGCCCAACCGAGGAGGTGGTCCGCGAGATGGCCGCCAGTCCGGCGGTCGCCTTCTTCTTTCCCGTCAACATCGTCATCTTTGCGGCGATCATCTTGGACATGGTGCTGAAGCCGTTCTGATTGGGCCCACCCGCCCTGTGTGAACGTGAGCAGCGCACGCAGCCCCCCACGCTGGGAGGGCAACAGCATGCATAGACGGTGCACCCGCAGCCGCAGGAGCTTGTTGGCGGTACTGGTGACACTACCGTCAGGGCGACTCCGTCCGGCACGCTGACAGTGGTCTCACAACTGCGTCGATCGTGCTCTGGTCTCCAGCGCTCGCAGCCCAGCGCTCCAGGTCTTGCCAGTTGTCACGACGCATGTGTCGCCCGTGTCGCGACTCATGAGAGTGGCGCGCCCGAGGCGGGGGGGGGGTCCCCTAATGGAGCCCTTTTGGATCCTGTCTCGTGCGTCTCATGCGTCTCTACTTGCTACTGCGTGAACACGGGTGAGACGCATGAGACGTTTCGCGAGGAATCCGGCATGCGGTACCAGCACTCATCCTCCAGCCCGATCTGAGCTCAGATCGGGCTTTTAGCTTGCTGGTGACCCGAATGACCTGCCACCGGCCGACCGATTCGGGACGGCGCGGGGAGGGTCACATCGCGACGTTCTTCGAACGTGCCGCGAATGGGACCTCGTATCGGGAAATAGCGAACCTGGCAGGTGGAACGTATCCTCGTGGTCGGCGGCTGAACGTCAGGAGGCAGAGGATGATCACCCACCTGCAGATGGTGACGGTCTGGGTCGGCGACCTCGACCGGGCCGTTGAGTTCTACACGGGCGCGCTGGGCTTCGAGAAGTACGCCGAGTGGGACGGAGGACCCGGTGACCGAATCGTCTGGGTGTGCCCCGAAGCGGCGCGCCCGGTCGAGCTTGCGACCGGCATCGGCCTCGCCGAGGCCGGGCCCGAACGTCGTCCGGGCGGGCCGACAGGATTCGTCTTCACCTCAGCTGACGTCGAGTTCACCAGCCGAGAGCTGAAGGCGCGCGGCGTGAGCTTCACCCTTGATGCACGCCAACCGCCGGGGGAGCCAGCGGGTGAGCGGGAAGCCCGGTTTGTCGATCTGGATGGAAACGAATTTCTGATTCACAGCTAGGGAGGGGGTGCGGCAGTCATCGGTCGCCTGACTTGCCTCTTACCTGAAACCCTCGTTGGTCCTGTCTCATGCGTCTCGCGTGTCTCTTGGACGCACTGCTGGAGCGCGGCTGAGACCCATGAGACGTTTCACGAGGAATTCGGTATGCGGTACCAGCACTCATCCTCCAGCCCGATGTGAGCTCAGATCGGGCTTCTCCATGCGTGGATTCTCCGCCGAAACGATGTTGTTGTCGCGCGTCGAGCCGCCACCCAGGCACTGAGGGGTCAGAGGCAGCCTCCGATGCCCTCCTCGTTGGGGTCAGCGAGAATCAGCTGCCATTCGGAGCCGTCCGGCCCCGTGATGATCGGCCCCTCCCGCCCCGGCCTGATCTGGACAACCGTGGTGCTGAAGCCCCAGCCGTCGGGCGCGTTGTTGTCACCTTCGACGTTGAATCGCCATAGCTGGCCCTCGTATTCGATGCGCGGGTGGCTGAGGCCGCAATGCGTGAGGACCTCAATGAGTCCCGACGGCAGCGGCGTTGGGGTCGGTGTCGGCGGAGGAGGGGTGGACTGGTCCTCCGGGTGCACCGTGTACTCGGTGAAGCCGCCATCCTCCACGTAGATCGCGCAGACGATGCGGCCGTAGTGGATGCCCTCGTTGAACTTGTCGCGGGTGATGTAGATGTCGGCCTGGTGGGTGCTCATTGGGTCGCCTGGGGCTTCCTGGACACCGAGCTGGGCCATCGTCGATCGGCCGGCGTACTCAAGCGGAGTCTCCGGCCCAAAGCAGCGCCCGTCCCCCACGAGAGCAGATGCCGATGGCGCCGCCGCCTGGCTGCCGGGTGGCGTACCGCCGGCAAGTCGGCATCCGCTCAGCCCGAGCAGCGCGACGACCAGCGTGAGGCGTGAGAGCACGTGATCCCTCCCTTAAGCGAGGACTCCCAACGGAGAACCAGCGGAGACAGGATGCGCGCTGACGTCAATCGCTCAGCAGGCGATGCTGCGTTCGGCGTCGGTGGCTGACGACCACTCGAAGGGGACGTCGGCGAGATCGCGAAGATCCCAAGGGGAGAGCTGGCCAATGCTGCTCAGACGGTCACGGACCCGGCGGCCACGCGTGTGATGCCGAAGAGTTCCACGGAGTCCTCGACTCCGCGCAGCTCGATCCGGCCGAGGCTCTCGCCTGCGATATCGATCGGCAGGTCGACCGCCGACATGACCTCGGCCGACGCGACGAACTGGCGTTGTAGGTCCTTGCCTGCCTGTTGGATGCGCGACGCAGCATTCAATGTGTCGCCGAGAAAGGCGATCTCGTGCTTGATCGTCCCGATCTCGCCGGTGACGACGGGACCCAGGTGGAGCGCGGCCCAGAAGCCGGGCACGACGCCGAAGTCAGCCTCGTATTCCGGGCCTGCTGCGTCCAGGGTGTCGGAGATGGCAAAGGCCGCCCGGACACAGCCAGCATCTCGGAGACCCTCCTCGGCGACCCAGGTGAGGATCACCTCGTCACCCACGTAGCGGTGCACCTCTCCGCGGTAGCGGACGACGCTCGCCGAGACGTCGCCGATGAACCGGCTCAGGAAGGCGTGATAGCGCAGGTTCCCGAGGCGCGTGGCGATGTGCGTGGATCCGCGCAGGTCGATGAGCAGGAAGACGCGGACTTCCTCTCGAGGCCGGTGGTAGCGGCCGAGGATCAGGCCGACGAGCACGCCGCGGCCCAGGAGCCCGTTGACCTGACCCACGAAATTCGCCAGCAAGGCCGCCGCGAAGCTCGCCGCGATGGAGATGACGAATTGCTGGTCCACCAGATCCTCGAACGACAGACCGGCGACGGTGAGAAGCGGCAGGCTGATCCCGACGACGATGACAATGAGCCACACCAGACTTCGCGTGACGAGCACCACGAGAAACGGAGCTTCGCGCCAGCGGCGGGGAATGAGTCCGACCGCCCAGCTCACATTGAAGGTGACCATTCCTGCGGTGATCAACCAGCCGATCACGGCGCCGGCCGCCATGGACGCGCCGGCACCCCCAATGAGCCAGCCGAGGCCGAACCCGATCAGCGTCCCAAGGGGAACCGTGACCGCGAGGATCCGCGCCAGGGTGCGCCACTTCTCCGCTTCCGTCACTCGCTCTCGACACCTCGTTCATTCGTGTCGCTAGATGTCGCGAACACGTCGATCGCCCACGCGTTGTCGAGTCCGATCGACTCGGCGAACACGAAGTCGTCACGCAGCAGCGGGTAGGGACGAGCTGCAGGATCGTGGCGCCGAAACGGACGCGCGTGGCTCGGAGTGTACCCATCCGAAGCCGGGCAGCCCCGACTGCTGCGGCTCATCCGCGACGAGCGGCGGGTCAGCCCGCGAGCAGCTGCACCGCCTCGCAGAGTGAGGCGCCACCTCGGAAGCGATCGGCCAGCGCGGCCTCGAGATCGGCACCGGGCTCGGGAGCGGTCAGGACGACCGTGATCTGCTCTGCCGGCAGGTGGACCATCAGGGTGGTGGTCGAGTACAGCAACCCGGAATGGCCCGGGAGGTCACGGCCGGCGATCCGGAACAGCTGGGTGCCATGCCCGTATCGGTGTCCGCTGTTGTAGTCGATCATCCGCCGCGTCGAGGTGTAGCTCACCACGCGTGCGCGGAACAGGTCCTGCCCGAAGGTCGCCAGCTCGAGTGGGGTCGACGCCATAGCGCCGGCCGTCCAGAAGCCTGACGACCACGCCTCGGGCAGCAGCGGATCGTCACCTGTCACCAGGCGAGTGTGCTCCAGGCCATTCGGCGCCGTGATGCGGTCGCGCAGCTCCTCCGCGAACGTGCGGCCGGTGACGAACTCGATCACGTGGCCCAGCAGGAAGTAATTGGTGTTCGAGTACGCGTACCCCTTGCCGGCCGGAAACCACCGTGCGCCGATGGAGTTCAGCACGTCGTTCGAGCTGAGCCGATCGTTCGCTTGCTTGCCCAGGAAGCCCTTCAGCGGCCGGTACAGATCGGCGATGCCGCTGGTATGCGTCAGCAGCTGGCGGACGGTGACGCCGCGGGCCATGCGCACCTTCGGCAGGTAGCGGTTGACCGGGGCATCCAGCTCGATGCGGCCCTCGTCGACCAGGGTCAGGATCAGCGCCGCCGTGCCCGTCAGATAGGCCCTGAACCCATGTCGCGGCCGCGGTCGTCGCGGTGGCTAGACTCGCGTGGTGAGCGAGCGATATGACGCGATCGTCATCGGCCTTGGCGGGATGGGGTCGGCATCGGCCCATCACCTGGCCCGGCGGGGACAGCGGGTGCTCGGGCTGGAGCAGTTCGGCGCCCTGCACGAGCAGGGCTCGTCGCACGGACTGACGCGCATCATCCGGCTCGCGTATCACGAGCACCCCTCGTACGTGCCGCTGCTCCGGCGCAGCTACGAGCTCTGGCACGAGCTTGAGCGCGCGGCGGGGGAGGAGCTGCTGCTCACCACCGGGTCGCTCGAGGGCGGTCCGGCCGACGGCGAGACGTTCCGCGGCGCTCTCGAGGCGGCTGAGCTGCACGGCCTCCCGCACGAGGTGCTCGATGCCGCCGCGTTGCGCGACCGGTATCCGGCCTATGCCGGGTTCGACTCGGACACGCGGGTCGTCCTTCAGCCCGACGGCGGATTCCTCCTCGCCGAGCGGACGGTCCGCGCGCACCTGGATGCGGCGGCAGCCGCCGGTGCCGACCTCCGCTTCGACACACCGGTCCGTGCGTGGGAGCCGACCGCCTCAGGCGGCGTCCGGGTGGCGACCGACAGCGGCGTGCACGAGGCCGATCGGCTGGTCATCTGCGCCGGCGCGTGGGCGAGCCGGCTGGTGCCCGCTGTCGATGGCCTGGCCGTCCCCGAGCGGCAGGTGCTCGCCTGGCTGACGCCGCATCGGGCTGAGCTGTTCGCGCCGGACCGCTTCCCGGTCTTCCTGATCGACGTCGAGGAGGGAAGCTACTACGGCTTCCCGACCCACGACGGGCATGGGTTCAAGTTCGGCTGGTACCACCATTTCCGCGAGCCGATCGACCCGGCCGATCCGGACCGCTCGACGCGGCCGGATGACGAGGCGGCGCTGCGCGCCTTCGCGGAGCGCTACTTCCCCGAGGGCGCC
>Ga0214468_1000538_pt1 | contig 11855 bp, 11 predicted proteins | sample RVTome_9_FD_187334 | JGI IMG/M metagenome (GOLD analysis project Ga0214468, IMG submission 187334) | Soil microbial communities from uranium-contaminated site in the Upper Colorado River Basin, Wyoming, United States - RVT155D38 HiSeq ...
CCACCCCCCTCGGCCGTGCAGGCACAGAGATGGACTCCGGTGAGTCCATCTCCGCCCGCCGCACCCTGGCCCGCGGCATCGCGTTCTCCCCCGAACTCAAGGAGGGCTTCTGGGGGACCCTGGGCTTCGCGGTCCTCGCCACCCTCGGGCGAGTGGTCGTACCCGTTGCCGTGCAGCAGACGCTCGACCGGGGTCTGGGTGCTCCCGGTGGGCCCGACACCGGTTTCATGACGACGATGGCGCTCCTCGCCGGGGTCGCGATCGTGCTCACCAGCGGTGCGTCCTACCTCATGACGGCGCGGCTCTTCGCCAGCGCAGAGCGCGGTCTCGCCACGTTGCGGATCAAGGCGTTCCGGCACGTGCACGACCTGCCGATGCTGACCCAGAACACCGAGCGGCGGGGGTCGCTCGTGGCACGGGTCACCAGCGACGTCGACCAGGTGTCGCAGTTCCTGGTCTTCGGCGGCATGATCGCGGTGGTCAGCGTCGGCCAGATCATCGTGGCGACCGTGATCATGGCGGTCTACAGCTGGCAGCTCACGATCGTCGTGTGGCTCTGCTTCGCACCGTTGTTCCTGTCCCTGCGCTACTTCCAGCGCAAGCTGTCCGAGGCCTACGGCATCGTCCGGCGGCAGGTCGGCGCGCTGCTCTCCGCCGTGTCCGAGCCCGTCGTGGGTGCCGCGGTCGTCCGGTCCTACGCCATCGAGGGACGCACGCAGGACCGGATCGACACCGCGATCGACCGGCACCGGGCGGCGTCCACACGTGCCCAGGGCCTCACCGCGTTCTCGTTCTCCCTCGGTGGTGTCTCCGCCGGGCTCGCGAACGCGGGTGTGCTCATCGTCGGCGTTCTGCTCGGTCTCGACGACGACATCACCGCGGGGGAGGTGCTCGCGTTCGCATTCCTCGTCACGCTGTTCGTCGGGCCGGTGCAGATGGGCACGCAGGTCCTCACCGACGCGCAGAACGCCATCGCCGGGTGGCGCCGAGTGATCGGCATCCTCGACACGGAGGCCGACGTCGTCGACCCCGGGCCGGCCGGCACGCCCCTGCCCAGCGGGCCGGTGTCGATCGAGTTCGACGACGTGGAGTTCGCCTACCCCGACGGGCCGCCCGTGCTGCGCGAGGTCTCCCTGCGCATCGAACCGGGGTCACGGGTCGCGGTCGTGGGCGAGACCGGGTCGGGGAAGACCACGCTGGCCAAGCTGCTCACCCGGCTGATGGACCCGACCGGCGGTGCGGTGCGGCTCGACGGCGTCGACCTCCGTGACGTCCCGTTCGCGTCGTTGCGCGCGCGGGTGGTGATGGTGCCGCAGGAGGGCTTCTTGTTCGACGCCGACCTCGCGGCCAACGCCCGCTACGGCCGGCTCGACGCCACGGAGGAGGACATCTGGGCGGCGGCGGCGGAGCTGGGTCTCAACGACTGGCTCGACTCGTTGCCGCACGGCCTCGCCACCCGCGTCGGTCAGCGCGGCGAGTCGCTGTCGGCGGGGGAGCGTCAGCTCGTCGCGCTGCTCCGGGCACACCTCGCGGACCCCGACCTGCTGGTGCTCGACGAGGCCACCAGCGCCGTCGACCCCCGGCTGGAGATGCGGATCGGCCAGGCGCTCGAGCGTCTGATGAGCGGACGCACCTCGGTCACCATCGCGCACCGGCTCTCGACCGCGGAGAACGCCGACGAGGTCGTGGTCGTCGACGCGGGGCGGATCGTGCAGCGCGGGCACCATGCCCGGCTGGTGGCGGAGGACGGTGTCTACCGCCGCCTGCACGCCTCCTGGGTCGCCCAGCATGACCACCCCTGAGCCATACTGGGCGCCGTGACCACCCCCGAGCAGGCCCCCGCCACCGGGCTCGACCCCGCCGTTGCCGCACGGCTCAAGCGCGACGGCGCCGGCCTGGTCCCGGCGGTCGTGCAGCAGCACGACACCGGGGAGGTCCTCATGCTCGGCTGGATGGACGACGAGGCCCTCCACCGCACCCTGACCACCGGCCGCACGACCTTCTGGAGCCGCTCCCGCGAGGAGTACTGGGTCAAGGGGGAGACCTCCGGACACCGCCAGTGGGTCAAGGAGGTTCGTCTGGACTGCGACGGGGACACTCTCCTGGTCCGGGTCGACCAGGAAGGACCTGCCTGCCACACCGGCAGCCGCACCTGCTTCGACGGCGACCCGCTCTCCGGCGATGCCTGACCAGTCCCGCGACCGCTGGTACGGACCTGTGGTGCTCGCCGGCCTCGTCGGCGCGGCCACGGCAGCGGTCGCGGGCTCACGTGAGTGGGCTACCGCCCAGGGTGAGGCTGCCGGCCTGCCCGTCGAGGAGTCGGTCAGCGGCGCGGAGTCGCAGCCTCTGGTGGCCTCGCTCGCCCTGGTCGCCCTCGCGACGTGGGGGGTGCTGCTCGTGGTCCGTGGCCGCGTGCGCCGCCTCGTGGCCGCCGTAGGGCTGGCCGCGTCGGCAGGAGCCCTGGTGAGCGTGGTCGTCGGCTTCGGCAGTGTGCAGGACGACGCGCTCGGGGCCGCGGTGGACCGCGGTGCGACGGGGGACACCTTCGTCACGGGCCTGTCGGCGTGGTACTACCTCGCCGGCGTGGGCGCCACGCTCGCGGTCGTCGCGCTCGCCGTTGCCGTGCTCCGTAGCCCCGGGTGGCCGGCGATGGGGAGCCGGTACGACGCACCCGCGGCTCGTACCTCGGAGGACACCGACCAGGACATGTGGCGGGCGCTGGACGAAGGACGCGACCCGACCTCCTAGAATGCGGGGTGCGCGCACCTCTGCGCACCGCCGTACCGCGACACGAGGAGACCTCCGCACATGGCCCACCACGGCAACACTCCCGCAGCCTGGACCGGCGTCACGATCATCCTGCTGGGATTCATCGTGGGCGGCATCGGTCTGGTGATCTCCAGCATGCTCCTGTTCTGGGTGGGGGTCGTGCTGCTCCCCGTGGGGGTCATCGCGGGCAAGGTCATGGCGATGATGGGCATGGGGGCCGAACCAGCCGGCCACTGAGCGATGACGACCACGCTCGGGACGCGGCAGGGCAGAGGACGACGGGTCACCGCACCGGTCGCGCTGGCCCTCGGCGTCCTCGGCGCGAGCGTGGTCCTGCACCTCCGGGATCCCCACGCCAGCGGGAGCTACCTGTTCTGCCCCTGGCTCCTGCTCACCGGAACCTTCTGCCCTGGGTGTGGCGGTCTCCGCGCGGTCCACGACCTGACCCGGGGGGACCTCGCCGCGGCAGCCTCCAGCAACCTTCTCCTGGTCGGGTCCGCACCGCTGCTGCTCGTGCTCTGGGCGCGCTGGCTCGCCGACCGGTGGCGAGGGGTGTCCCGCACGACCGGCTCCCGTGGCGGCGTCGTCCTCGCGGGCGCTCTCGGCCTCGTGTCGCTCGCGTTCTGGGTGGCTCGGAACCTCCCCGGCCTGGAGTGGCTGGCGCCCTGACTGCCGGAACCGGGTCAGAACTCCGTGCCGTAGGTCGTCGAGGTGCTGTAGTCGAAGCCGGCCACCAGGGCCAGGGCGATCAGCGCCAGGACCATCAGCCCCAGGAGGACCGCGACGACGCCGGTGACGATGCCTGCCGTGGCGACCCCCTCACCCGTCTGCGCCCCTTCGCTCGCCCGGATCTCGGCGCGGGCCTTGACGCCCAGCACGATGGCGACCAGCCCCAGCACACCGAGACCGCAGCACCAGGAGAGGACGAGCGTGGTGATGCCGGTGACCAACGACGCGGTCGCCTTGCCGTTCGGGACGGGCAGCGGCGTCGGCCCGTAGCCGTACGGCGGCGGATAGGCGCCGGGGGGCGATTGGCTCATCGTCGGTCTCCTCCTCAACGGGTCTCGCGGTGCCCGGCGCAGCCGGTGCTCCCGATCGGGACCTCCCGCGCGGTGTGGCGCCGGCCGCGTGAGAGTCTAGAGACCCACCTGCCCCGACCGTAGCGAGGTTGCCATGTCCGTGCTCGACGAGATCGTCGACGGCGTACGCCGCGACCTCGCCGAGCGCGAGGTCGCCGTACCTCTGGACCAGGTCAAGCTCGTCGCCCGGAGCGCACCCGACGCCCTCGACCCGATGCCCCGCTTCCGCGCGGACGGCGTCAGCGTGATCGCCGAGGTCAAGCGGTCCAGCCCCAGCAAGGGGGCCATCGCCGAGATCACCGACCCGGCCGCACTCGCCGCCGACTACGAGGCGGGGGGTGCCTCGACGATCAGCGTGCTGACCGAGCAGCGTCGCTTCGGCGGCAGTCTCGACGACCTTCGTGCGGTCCGGCGCCGCGTGAGCATCCCCGTGCTCCGCAAGGACTTCATCGTCACCTCCTACCAGCTCTGGGAGGCGCGGGCCGCCGGCGCCGACCTCGCGCTCCTCATCGTTGCCGCGCTCGACCAGGTCCGGCTCGAGTGCCTCGTCGACCGTGCTCAGTCCATCGGGCTGACGCCACTGGTGGAGGTGCACGACGAGGAGGAGGTCGACCGGGCCTTGGAGGCGGGAGCCACACTGATCGGTGTGAACGCCCGCAACCTGAAGACGCTCGAGGTGGACCGCGACACGTTCTCCCGACTTGCTCCCCGCATCCCCGACGACGTGGTGCGGGTGGCCGAGTCAGGGGTGCGCGGGCCCCACGACGTGTTCGAGTACGCCAAGCAGGGCGCGCACGTCGTACTCGTCGGGGAGACCCTGGTGAAGGGGAAGGACCCGCGCACCGCGGTGGCCGACCTCGTCGCCGCCGGCGCGCACCCCGCCCTCAAGCACCGCGACTGAAAGCACCACTCACCTATGTCCGCACAGGCACCCATGTCCGCAGCCGTTGCGTCCTCCCTGCCCGACGCGTCCGGCCACTTCGGCCGGTTCGGTGGCCGCTTCATGCCCGAGGCGCTGATCGCCGCGCACGACGAGCTCACCGCCGCGTGGCAGGACGCGATGGCCGACCCCGCGTTCACCGCGGAGTTCGAGCGGATGCTCCGTGAGTACGCCGGGACGCCGAGCCTGCTGTACGACGCCACGAAGCTGAGCGAGGTCGCGGGCGCGCGCATCCTGCTCAAGCGCGAGGACCTCAACCACACCGGCGCACACAAGATCCGCAACGTCCTCGGCCAGGCACTGCTGACCAAGCGGATGGGCAAGTCGCGGGTGATCGCGGAGACCGGGGCCGGGCAGCACGGCGTCGCCACCGCGACCGCCTGTGCCTACCTCGGTCTCGACTGCGTGATCTACATGGGTGAGGTCGACACCGAGCGCCAGGCGCTCAACGTCGCCCGCATGCACCTGCTCGGGGCGGAGGTGGTCGCGGTGAAGTCCGGCTCCCGGACGCTCAAGGACGCGATCAACGAGGCGTTGCGCGACTGGGTCGCCAGCGTCGACGACACCCACTACATGCTCGGAACAGCCGCCGGGTCCCACCCCTTCCCGGCGATGGTGCGCGACTTCTGCCGCGGCATCGGCGACGAGACCCGGGTGCAGGTCCAGGATCTCGTCGGCCGGCTCCCGGACGCGGTGGCCGCCTGTGTGGGTGGCGGGTCGAACGCGATCGGCATGTTCGAGGCGTTCCTCGAGGACCGCGACGTGCGGCTCTACGGCTTCGAGGCCGCCGGCGACGGGGTGGACACCGCACGGCACGCCGCGACCATCCACGCCCAGCAGGTCGGCGTGCTGCACGGCGCCCGCACCTACGTGCTCCAGGACGAGGACGGCCAGACGGTCGAGTCCCACTCGATCTCGGCCGGGCTCGACTACCCGGGCGTGGGGCCCGAGCACGCGTGGCTCGCCGAGACAGGCCGCGCCGAGTACCGCCCGATCACCGACACCCAGGCGATGGACGCGATGGCGCAGCTGTCGCGCACCGAGGGGATCATCCCGGCGATCGAGTCCGCCCACGCCGTCGCCGGCGCCCTGGACCTCGCGCGGGAGCTCGGTCCCGACGCGGTGATCGTGGTCAACCTCTCCGGACGCGGCGACAAGGACATGGCCACCGCCATCGAGTGGTTCGGCCTCGGGGAGACGCGGCCGGACGAGTCGGCAGGAGCCGGGCCCGACGAGGCGAGGGGCGAGGGCTCCGGGGAGGCACAGCTGTGAGAAGCCCACAGAGCTGCTCGCCCCGCCCCCACCTCCGAGGAGACCTCACGTGAGTACCGCTGCCGCCTTCGAGACCGCGCGCTCCGAGGGTCGTGCGGCGCTGGTGGGCTACCTCCCCGCAGGCTTCCCCGACGTCGCCGGCTCGGTCGAGGCGATGCGCACCATGGTCGAGTCCGGCTGCGACGTCATCGAGGTCGGACTGCCCTACAGCGACCCGGTCATGGACGGCCCCACCATCCAGGCCGCCGCACAGCAGGCGTTGGAGGGGGGCGTGCGGACGACCGACGTGCTCCGCACCGTGGAGGCCGTCGCGGCGACCGGCGCGAAGGTGGTCGTGATGACCTACTGGAACCCCGTGGAGCGGTACGGCGTCGAGCGGTTCGCCGCCGACCTCGCCTCGGCCGGCGGGTCGGGGCTCATCACACCGGACCTGGTGCCCGACGAGGCCGACGAGTGGGTCGCCGCCGCCGATGTCCACGACCTCGACAAGATCTTCCTCGTCGCGCCGTCGTCGACCGACACCCGGCTCGCGATGACCGCGAAGGCGTGCCGCGGCTTCGTCTACGCCACCGCCGTGATGGGGGTGACCGGCGCCCGCACCAGCAGCAGCGACCTCGCCGGTCCGCTCGTCGCCCGCACGCGGACGGTGACCGACCTCCCGGTCGGTGTGGGCCTCGGTGTCTCGACGCGTGAGCAGGCCGCGGAGGTAGCGGCCTTCGCCGACGGTGTGATCGTCGGGTCCGCATTCGTGCGCCGGCTGCTCGACGCCGGCGCCGACCGTCGTACCGGCCTGGAGTCGCTCGCGTCACTGACCCGTGAGCTCGCTGCAGGCGTCCGCGGTGCCTGAGCCGTCGGTCCGCGGCCGCCTCGCGGGTGCGGTGGTCACTGTCGTCGCCGCGGTCGTCCTGTCGGCGTGCGGTGCCGACGAGCCACGCGCGACGACGTCCGGGTTCACCGAGAGCAACCCCGACGGCATGCACGGTGCGGTGCTCACCGACCCGTACGTCGTACCCGACGTCGAGCTCACCGCGACCGACGGCGAGCCGTTCTCGCTGACCGGTGACACCACCGCACCGGTGACGCTGGTGTTCTTCGGCTACACGCACTGCCCTGACATCTGCCAGATCGTGATGGCCGACATCGCGTCGGCGTTGACCCGCCTCGACGAGGCCGACCGGGACAGCGTCGAGGTCCTCTTCGTCACCAGTGACCCGGCCCGTGACGACCCGGCGACCCTGCGGGAGTACCTCGATCGCTTCGACCCGAGGTTCGAGGGGCTCACCGGCAACCTCGCCACCATCGTCGAGGCGGCCACCGCCCTAGGCGTGCCCATCGAGAAGGGCGCCAAGATGCCCTCGGGCGGCTACGAGGTGACCCACGGCACGCAGATCGTCGCGATCGACGAGAGCGACCGTTCGCCCCTCGTGTGGACCGAGGGCACGTCCGCGGCCCTGCTCGCGGAGGACCTCGACCTGCTGCTCACCACAGGTTTGCCGGACCAGACAGAGAGTGACCCCGCGTCGTGATCCTCGCCTCGATCCCCAGCCCGGACCAGGGCGTGTGGTACCTCGGACCGTTCCCGCTCCGCGCCTACGCACTGGCCATCATCCTTGGCGTCGTGGTCGCCGTCTGGCTCGGCGAACGGCGATGGGTCGCCCGTGGGGGTCAGCCCGGCCAGATCGGTGACATCGCGATCTGGACGGTTCCGTTCGGCCTGGTCGGCGGCCGGCTCTACCACGTGATCACCGACTACGGCCTGTACTTCGGTGAGGGACGCGATCCGGTCACCGCGCTCTACGTCTGGCAGGGCGGTCTAGGGATCTGGGGTGCGGTCGCCCTCGGGGCCGTCGGCACCTGGATCGGTGCGCGTCGTGCCGGGGTGAAGTTCCTCCCGCTCGCCGACGCGCTCGCGCCCGGTGTCGTGATCGCCCAGGCGATCGGCCGGTGGGGCAACTGGTTCAACCAGGAGCTGTTCGGCCGGCCCACCACGCTCCCGTGGGGACTGGAGATCAGCCCCGAGAACCGCCCCGAAGGATACGCGGACGTGGAGACCTTCCACCCCACGTTCCTCTACGAGTTCGGCTGGAACCTCGGCGTCGCCGCCCTCGTGCTCTGGGCCGACCGACGGTTCCGGCTCGGCTACGGGAGGGCGTTCGCCCTCTACGTGATGGGCTACACCGCCGGACGTGGGTGGATCGAGTACCTCCGCATCGACGACGTCCAGATGGACGACGTGGGGGGGCTGCGCCTGAACGTGTGGGTGTCGATCGTGGTGTTCGCGGCCGCAGCGGCGTACTTCGCGTGGTCGACCCGTCGTCGGCCGGGGCGGGAGGAGTCCGTCTGGCTCGTCGGGCGCGAACCCGCACCCGAACCCGCTGTGGAGCCGGGGGAGCCGAGCTGAGCCGTCCTGGTGCCCAGCCGTGCGGCAGGACCGGTGCCCGGTGGGGTCAGGTGAGGCTGTCCTTCGGTGAAATCCGGGGCGGCACCGGATAATTTTGGGGCCATGAGCACCCGCGACCATCATCTTCCCGCGATCAGCCATGACCATCCGGACGTGACCGGCGGATGGTTGCGTCCGGCGGTGTTCGGTGCCAGCGACGGACTGGTCTCCAACGTGGCACTGATCGCCGGTGTCGCCGGCGGGAGCGGGGGCAACAGCGCGGCGATCGTGCTCGCGGGGTTCGCCGGCCTGGCCGCCGGCGCCTTCTCGATGGCGGTGGGGGAGTACACCTCGGTGGCGAGCCAGTCCGAGGCGGCGGCGCACGAGGTGGACAAGGAGCGGCGGGAGATCATCGCCAACCCCGACGCCGAGCGGCACGAGCTCGCCGCGATGTACGTGGCCAAGGGCCTCGACCAGGACCTGGCCCACCAGGTGGCACGCCAGATCCACGAGGACGTCGACCGGGCGGTCGCGGTGCACGCCCGGGAGGAGCTCGGCGTGGACCCCCACGACCTCGCCTCCCCGATGCTCGCCGCGGGGTCCTCCTTCCTCGCCTTCGCACTCGGCGCCCTGGTGCCGCTGCTGCCCTATCTCCTGGGTGCTCAGTCACTCGTGATCAGCGTGGTGGTCACCCTCCTCGCGCTGTTCGGCTGCGGCGCGGTCGTCACGTCGGTGACCAGCCGGACGTGGGTGTACGGCGGTGGGCGGCAGGTGATGCTGGGGGCTGCCGCGGCCGCCCTGACCTATGGCATCGGGAGCCTGGTGGGTGCGAGCGCACTAGTCTGAACCAGGCGCTGTTCGGGAGGGCGGAGCTGTCCGCCATCCGGTCTGCCCGTCTCGCTCGCTGAGCCTCGCGGGAGGGCGATGTTGTAGGCTTCTGTCTCCGCCTGGGCCAATGTCGTCCCGCGCATTCTGCTTCAAACTCCACACCGGTGCAGCGTTCGGTTGACCGGTGTCTCGACGACGACGGGAGAGTGCCTCATGCAAGCATTCCCGCCGCCCGCACCCTGGGCACACTCCGGGCTCTCGGCAGGACCCCGACCACAAGGGCTCTACGACGGTCAGCACGAGCACGACGCGTGCGGTGTTGCCTTCGTGGCCACCCTGACCGGGGTCCCCAGCCACGACATCGTTGCCAAGGCCGTCCAGGCCCTGCGCAACCTCGAGCACCGGGGCGCCACCGGCGCCGAGCCCGACTCCGGTGACGGTGCCGGGATCCTGTTCCAGGTTCCGGACCGGTTCTTCCGTTCCGTCGTCGAGTTCGACCTGCCGCCGGTGCGGAGCTACGCCGTCGGCACCGCGTTCCTGCCCGGTGACGACGAGCAGGTCTCCAAGACCCGCCGCCGGATCGAGGAGATCGCCGACGACGAGGGTCTCGTCGTCCTCGGCTGGCGCGACGTCCCCACCGAGCCGGGCATCCTCGGCGCCACCGCGTTGAGCGTGATGCCCACGTTCAGCCAGCTGTTCGTCGCGGCGGCCGGCGGCCGGCTGGTCGGGATGGCCCTCGAGCGGCTCGCCTTCGGCCTGCGCAAGCGCTCCGAGCACGAGACGGACGTCTACTTCCCGTCGCTCTCCTCGCGGACCATCGCCTACAAGGGCATGCTCACCACCGACCAGCTCGACCGGTTCTACCCCGACCTGGTCGACGAGCGGATGGAGTCCGCCCTCGCGGTCGTGCACTCCCGGTTCTCCACCAACACCTTCCCCAGCTGGCCGCTGTCGCACCCGTTCCGGTTCATCGCGCACAACGGTGAGATCAACACCGTGATGGGCAACCGCAACTGGATGCGCGCACGCGAGGCGCTGCTCTCCAGCGACCTGGTCCCCGGTGACCTGGAGCGGCTGTTCCCGATCTGCACGCCGGGGGCCTCGGACTCCGCCTCCTTCGACGAGGTGCTCGAGCTGCTGCACATGGGCGGCCGGTCCCTGCCGCACTCGGTGCTGATGATGATTCCCGAGGCGTGGGAGAACCACGCCGAGATGGACGAGAAGCGGAAGGCGTTCTACCAGTTCCACGCGGCGATGATGGAGCCGTGGGACGGGCCGGCGGCGGTGGTGTTCACCGACGGCACCCAGATCGGGGCCGTCCTCGACCGCAACGGCCTGCGCCCGAGCAGGTACTGGGTCACCGACGACGGCCTCGTCGTAGGAGCCTCCGAGGTCGGGGTGCTCGACATCGACCCGGCGACCGTCGTACGCAAGGGGCGCCTGCAGCCCGGCCGGATGTTCCTCGTCGACACGAGCGAGCACCGGATCATCGAGGACGAGGAGATCAAGGCCGGGCTCGCCGCCGACCACCCGTACGACGAGTGGCTCCACGCCGGGCTGATCCACCTCGACGACCTGCCCGACCGCGAGCACATCGTGCACACGCACGCATCCGTCACGCGACGCCAGCAGATCTTCGGCTACACCGAGGAGGAGAAGCGCATCCTCCTCACCCCGATGGCGAAGACCGGCGCGGAGCCGATCGGCTCGATGGGCACCGACACGCCGATCGCGGCGCTGTCGGACCGGCCCCGGCTGCTGTTCGACTACTTCACCCAGCTCTTCGCGCAGGTGACCAACCCGCCGCTCGACGCGATCCGCGAGGAGCTGGTCACCTCGCTGCAGGGCACGATCGGCCCGGAATGCAACCTGCTCGAGCCGACTCCGGCGTCCTGCCGGCAGGTGGTCGTGCCGTTCCCGGTGATCAACAACGACGAGCTGGCCAAGATCCGTCACATCAACCGGGACGGCGACCTGCCCGGGTTCATCACCCACGTCTCCCGGGGGCTGTACGCCGTCGAGGGTGGCGGTGAGGCGCTGGCGCAGCGGATCGAGGAGATCTGCGCCGAGGTCTCGGAGGCGATCGCGAACGGTGCGCGCATCATCGTGCTCTCCGACCGGCACTCCACCGCCGAGCTCGCACCGATCCCGTCGTTGCTGCTCACCGGCGCGGTGCACCACCACCTGGTGCGGGAGAAGACCCGGACCCAGGTCGGACTGGTCATCGAGGCCGGCGACGTCCGCGAGGTCCACCACGTGGCCCTGCTCGTCGGGTACGGCGCCGCCGCGGTGAACCCCTACCTCGCGATGGAGACCGTCGAGGACCTCGCCCGGGACGGCTACTTCGTCGACGTCGACCCTGGGAAGGCCGTCGACAACCTCGTGAGGTCGCTGGGCAAGGGCGTGCTCAAGGTGATGAGCAAGATGGGTGTCTCGACCGTCGCGTCGTACACCGGTGCCCAGATCTTCGAGGCCGTCGGGCTGTCCCAGACCCTGGTCGACCGGTACTTCACCGGCACCGTGAGCAAGCTCGGCGGCATCGACATCGACACCGTCGCCGAGGAGGTGGCCCGCCGCCACCGCAAGG
>Ga0214468_1000539_pt1 | contig 11847 bp, 9 predicted proteins | sample RVTome_9_FD_187334 | JGI IMG/M metagenome (GOLD analysis project Ga0214468, IMG submission 187334) | Soil microbial communities from uranium-contaminated site in the Upper Colorado River Basin, Wyoming, United States - RVT155D38 HiSeq ...
GACCGGGACGAGGGTCGGGTCGGCGCGCAGCTCGCGGACGACCTCGACCTTGTCCTCCGGTGCGAGGTCCGCGTACGTCCGGTCGACGCCGAGCGTCTTGCCGACGGCCTCGGCCACGGCGCGCCGGTCGCCCGTCGCGAGCACGACGTGGCGGACGCCGGCGCGGCGCAGCCTGTCCACGAGGCCGCCCGCGTCGTCGCGGAGCCGGTCGCCCATCACGATCGCGCCGGCGACCGTGCCGTCCACGCCTACGAGGATCGTCGCAAGGCCGGGCGCCACGGTGCCGTCGACCGCCTGCGCCGCCTCGCCGGCGCCGCCGTAACCGCGCTCCGCGAGCCAGGCCGCGCTCCCGACGGTGACCCGGCGTCCGTCGACGCGGCCTTCGATCCCCTGGCCGCGGCCCTCGCGCACGCCCTCGGGCGCCGCGAGGACGAGTCCCCGGTCCTCCGCGCCGCGGACGAGCGCCTCGGCGAGGACGTGCGCGGAGAGCTGGTCGACGGACGCCGCCAGGCGAAGGACGTCGTCCTCGCTCGTTCCGTCGAACGCGACGATGCGCTCGAGCGCCGGAGCTCCGAGCGTGACGGTGCCGGTCTTGTCCAGAAGCACGCTCTGCGCCCGGCCGAGGCGCTCGATCACGCCGCTTCCCTTCACGATCACGCCGCGCCGTGCGGCGCGCGAGACACCGGCGAGGAGCGCGATCGGGGCCGCGAGGATGAGCGGGCACGGCGTGGCAACGACCATCACGGCGAGAAAGCGGACCGGGTCGCCGGAGAAGGCCCAGGCGGCGCCGGCCGTGAGGAGCGTCACCGGGAGGAAGATCGCCGCGTAGCGGTCGGCCAGCCGCACGAACGGCGCTCGCTGCGCCTGCGCCTCGCGGACGAGGCGGACGATGCCCGCATACGCGCTGTCGGCCTCGCGCCGGGTCGCTCGGAGCTCGAAGGCATCGGCGGCGTTCGCCGTTCCGCTGCGCAGCTCGGCGCCCTCGGGGCGCGTGATCGGGAACGCCTCCCCGGTCAGCGCGGACTCGTCCACGGTCGCCGTCCCGCGGGCGACGACACCGTCCACCGGGACGATCTCGCCGGCGCGGACGACCACCCGGTCGTCCGGCTCGACCTCCGCCACCGGAACCTCGACGATGCTCCCGCCGCGCCGGACGTGTGCGATGCGCGGCATCCGTTCCAGGAGGCGCGTCAGCTCGCGCCGGGCATGACCGGCCGCGTACTCCTCGAGTGCGTTCCCCCCGGCGAGCATGAGCGCGACGACGGCGCCCGCGAGGTACTCGCCCAGGGCGAGCGCCGACGCCATTGCGACGAGCGCGATCGCGTCGACGCCGACGTCGCCGCGGAGGAGCGTCCGCGCGACCGACAGGCTGAGCGGGACGAGCATGAGCGCGACCGACCCGGCCCAGACGGCATCCCCGGCGCCGGGCAGGCCCGTGAGGTGGAGGAGGCCTCCTGCGAGCAGGGCGACGAGCGAAGCCATGCCGAGGACGAGGCGGCCGCCGCGGAGAGAGTCGAGCCGTGCCCGCATGACCTCAGTCTGCTCTCGCGGAGCCGGGGGCGCATCGGCGGAAGCCACGACACTGCCTGCGGGGACCCCGAAGGGCTCCGGCTAGTGCTTCGCGCGGGCGGCGGACGGGCGTAGCGGGAGCCGGACCCGGAACGAGGCGCCGCGGCCCGCCTCCCGCGGCTCGACCCACGCGTCGCCGCCGTGCAGCCGGGCGAACTGCTCCACGAGCGCGAGACCCACCCCCGTGCCGGGCGTCTCCGCCTCCCGCCCCGCTCCGCGTGTGAAGAGCTGGAAGACCGCCTCGCGCTCCTCCGCGGGGATGCCCGGGCCGTCGTCCTCGACGGTGATCAGCACGCCGTCCCCGTTCGGAGCCACCCGGACGACGATCGGCGTGCCGGGCGGCGTGTGCTTGACGGCGTTGCCGACGAGGTTCTCGACGATCCGCTCGACCTTCGCGGCGTCCACCTCCGCCACGACCGGACGGATGTCGAGCTCGAGCGGGTGCTCGCCCGTCGGCCTGCCGCTCGCGACGCGCGCCACGAGCGCGCCGACGTCCGTCGCCTCGAACGACGCCCCGATGCGCCCCCGCCGGAGCCGGTCGGCGTCGAGCAGGTCGGTGAGGAGCCGCTGGAGGCGCTCGCTCTGCTCGGCGACGTGGCCGATCATCTGCTCGCGGAGGGCCGGCGGGAGGTCGGCGCCGCGGTCGCGCAGCGTGAGCGCGAAGCCGAGGATGGCCGTGAGCGGCGTGCGCAGCTCGTGGGAGACCGAAATCAGGATGTTCTCCCTCACCTGCTCGAGCGCATGCCGCTCGGTCACGTCCTGCGCCGTTCCGACCATGCGGACGGGCGAGCCGCCCGCGTCACGCACCACCCGCCCGCGGCCCAGCACCGTGCGCTCGGTTCCGTCCTCGCGCGCGACACGGTGCGTGAACTCGAACTCGGAGCCGCTCTCGACGGCCTCCTGGATGACCGCCCGGGCGCGCGGCCGATCGGCCGGGTGCACGCGCTCGAGATAGCGCTCGTACGTCAGATCCGCGTCCGGATCGGCGCCGAAGATCCGGAAGAGCTCGCGCGACCACGTGACGCGGTCGGCCCGCACGTCCCACTCCCAGCTTCCCACGTGCGCGAGCTCCTGCGCCTCGTCGAGCCGCTCGTTCGCCTCCTCGAGGGCGCGCTGCGCCGCATCCCGCTCGGACAGCGTGGCGCCGAGCACGAGGAGGCTCGCCGCGACGAACGCCAGGAGCCCCTGCACGATCTGGACCTCGGTCGTCGGATCGATGTCTGCGAGGTCGGCGAGGCCCGAGACGATTCCGGCGACCGCGAACGCCGCGACGAGAAAGCTGGCGGTCACCGCGCCGAGCTGACGGAAGCGCAGCGCCGCCCAGATGAGGAGGGGGAAGAGGACGTACGGATAGCGCCAGAGCCCGCCGAGGAAGACGGCCGCGCTCGCGGCCGAGACGAGCAGGACGAGCGCGATCCCCTCCGCGAGCCGCCGGCCGTCCAGGCGCCGGACGCCGTGTGTCGCCCAGACGAGGATGAGCGGCGCGACGAGCAGGTTCCCCATCGCGTCGCCGAGCCACCAGAGCACCCAGGCCGGCGCGTACGGCGACGCCGCCGGGTCGCCGGCGATTGCGAGCGCCGTGACTCCGTTCGTCGCGCCGACCGTCGTGGCGACGAACGCGCCGAGGACCACGAGCGCGAGGACGTCGCGGACGCGTTCCAGGGAGGTTCTGAACCCGACGCGCCGCAGGAGCGTCGCCCCCGCGAGCGCCTCGAGCGTGTTGCCGATCGCGATCGCGGCGGCGAGCTCGGGCGAGACGCCGGACGTCGCGTTGCTGACGAACGCCCCCAGCGCGACCGCGGGCCAGAGCCGCCGTCCGAAGAGGAGGAGAGCGGCGAGCGCGATCCCGCTCGGGGGCCAGACGGGCGTGATCACGCCGTCGGCGACGGAGAGCTCGAGGCCGATCTTCGCCGCCGCGACGTACGCGGCCGCCACGCCCGCCGCCGCTACCCATGAACGCGTCCGCCCGGCTCCCGGCCGGTCGAGAGGGAAGCGGCCTCCCCTAAGGCGATCCTGCACTCCGGCGTTCCCTTCGTCGGCGTCCTGCGGCCGCCACCGAGTATGGCGCCAGCGCCGTCCGGGCGCATCGGTCTCCGGGCCCGGAACGGCGTGAGGGGCGGGTTTCCCCGCCCCTCACGCCTTCGTGTGCCGCTAGCGGGCCGCTACTGCTGAGCCCAGTAGGTCGCCGAGCCGACCGCGGGCCACATGCGCTCCGGATCCGCCCGGTAGAGCGGGTTCATCGCGAAGAGCGTGGCGCGGGACGTGCCGGCGAGGTTCTCGCCGTGGGCGATGACGGCCGAGTTCGGGGCCGACGCCGACTGGGTGTCGCTCGTCAGCCAGAACCCGGAGGCGAGGATGCCCGAGGCCGGGAAGCGGCCGTCGACCGCGAACCCGCCCGGCACGGACGTGAACCACGTGGGCGGATCCATGATCGCCGTGTCGTTCGCCGGGTAGCTTCCGACGATCGGGCTCGACGAGCCGCCCTCGTTGATCCAGTTCACGACGCCGCTGCGGCCGCTGCCGCTGCGGGTCGCCGCCGCGTAGCCGGCGATCTGTCCGCCGCTCTGCAGGAAGTTCCCGCCGTTCGAGCCGGCGCCGATGTACCCGCCGCCTCCGGCGAAGAACGCCGTCAGCCGGTCGCGTGCTGTCTGCGCCGCCCCGGAGGTCGGCCAGCCGCCCGTGTTGAAGATCAGGTCGTAGTCGGCCAGCGGGTCCTCCGGCGCCGTGTTCAGCGCCCCGCTGTTCGAGGTCGAGATCGGGTCGGCGTCGAAGCCGAGGTTCCGAAGCGACCACGTCTGCTGGTCGACCGACCCGACGAGCACCGCGATCCGCGGCTTGCGCTCGATCGGCTCGAGCCCTGCCACGCCGTTCGCCGGGATCCGAACGAACCGGAGCCCGTGCTCCTGACCGGCCTTGCGGAGGGCGACCATGTTGTGCGGGCCACCCGGGAACACGATGCTGCCGGCCGGGAACGTCCGGCCGCTCAGCGTGATCTCCTGCGTGGCGACCTCGGCCTGCATGCCCTCGTCGAGGAGCTCGTTCACCATCCGCACCGCAGTCGCCGAGTCGAGCTCGAGCGCATAGCGGGCGTTGATCGGCGGGCCGGGCTCCACGCCGCCGTGCAGCTTGGACGGCTGGGTGATCCGGCCGGTACGAGCGTTGAACGCCGCGCCGTCCGGAATCGTGACGACGTCCGCGCCCCAGAGGTAACCGTGCGTCCACGACGCCGGCGGCGCGTAGAGCTGGGTGATCTGGGACGAGATGTCGTCGCCGAGCCCGAGCGCGGTGCCCGCGAAGCCGCGGAACGCCTGCGTCATCGGCACGACGTACGAGCCCCGCTCGAACGTCTGGCCGTCGACCGTCGTCGGCTGCTTCAGCTCGTGGACCTCGACGGAGTTGAAGAGGAGGAAGTCGACGAGCCGGTTCGCCTCGGCGTCCGACCGCTGCCCCTCGCCGAGCGGGATCACGAACGCCTGCGGGTAGTCGGTCATCCAGTTCTGCTTGTCGGCCGAGTCCGCCACCGGGATGAAGTCGGTCGGCTCGCAGCAGTCCGGGCGCGGGGCGTCCGTCTTGCCGCGGATGTTCCGCTCGAGCATGTCGTGCAGCATCTCGACCTTGTTGTCGATCGCGAAGTCGAGCGTCGACCAGCTGACGATCTCCTGCTGCATCCGGGCGCCGAGGCGGCCGCGCTGGTGCGTGCCGTCACCACAGATCGTCCCGGTCGAGTTGCACATCTCGGTCGTCGAGCTGTCGAGGCCGAAGTGCTGGAGGTACATCGGCCCGTAGAAGGGGCCCCAGTCGTCCCAGCCCTCCGCGAAGTCCGGGCCGGCCGTCGGGCAGCCCGCATCCGGGAAGTCGTCCTGGCACCACTCGTTGATCGGCCGCTGGCTCCCGAAGTTACCCTCCGCCATGAGATCGAGCTTGTTCTCCCAGGTGCGCGGCTGGTTCCACTTGAGCCAGAGGTCGTACTCGATCGACGGGTTGTGCGGGAGCGTCGTCGCCTCGATCAGCATCGGGCTGACGTAGCCGTGCAGGTCGAGCATCTCCGGCGGCAGCCACTCCTGCATGACCGAGATCGAGGCCTTCGTCTCGGACTGCGACTGCGTCATGAAGTCGCGGTTCAGGTCGAACCCGTTGCCGTTCGCGCGCGTGCCCGCGATCCGGCCGTCCGGGTTCTGGATCACGTTGAAGAGCACGATCGCGTTGTCGAGGACCTTGTCCACGAGCGGGTCCTCGCCGTACGGCGTCGTCGCGAGCTCGTAGATCAGCTCGAAGTTCGACTCGACGCCCTCGTACTCGTTCCCGTGGATGGCGCCCTGGATGTACACGGGGATCTTCACCTCGTCGCCGAACGTCGCAAGCGTGTCCTGCGCCTTCTGCGGGTTCTCGACGGCGTCCTGGCGGATCTGCTGCCAGTTGAGGGCCGCCTTGCGCTGCTCGTCCGTGTCCGTGACGTTGAACGTCACGAGGAACATGTCGCGGCCGAGCGCGGACTGGCCGATCGTCTCGATCTCCATGCGCCCGTTCGAAAGCGCCTGGATCTCCTCGAGCGTGCACTCGATCGCGTAGTAGGGGATGTGCGGGAAGCTTCCGACCGGATGGGCCGGGTCCGAGCCGTCGGGAAGGTTCCCGGCGGCGTCGTTCATCGGCTCGCCGCACCACGGCGGGCCGAGCGGGTTGATCGCCGCGCCGGCCGTGCTCGTCGCGGCGAGCGCTGCGACGAACGCCACGAGTGCGAGCGTCGCGAGCCTGGTCAGGCGTCGTGTCTTGAGCGTTGGGCGTGCCAAAAGGGGCCTCCTAGCGGGGAATCGGGTCGGTGCGGGAAGAGTGAGCCGGGCCCAGCGCTCGGACGACCGGAAGCCGGGCTTCGGCTCCGCTCGACCTGCAGACGCGCTGACGGAAGACGGGCGTGGGAACTGTGCTCTGCGTCGCCCGACCCCGCACGCGGCCTCCCCATGCCGCATGTGCCACCCGCCGATTCATATGCCAGTGGGGCGGGCAAGTCAAGCAGGAAGGAAGCATTGCCGCATGGATGACTTTGCGGGACGGGCGACGGCTGGGGCCCGCGGGAGGAGGTGGGCTTGCTCGAGGAGGCTCGTGCTGCAATACTGCAGCAGTTCCTCCATTCTCGCCCGTTTCTCGAGGCCTGCGCGCGGGCTACGGGGCGACAGCCCAGATCCCTCCCGGGGCCTGACCGCGCGCAGTGTGGCGGACGACCCGCCGGCCGTCCCTCATTCCGGCCGGCGGGTCGTCTACCCGTAGCTCTATGCCGAGGAGGCGCGGGCCCGCTCCAGGCGCTGCTCCCGTACCGCGCGAAACGCCTGCTCGAGGTCGTCGAGCGCCGCCTGGATCTCGTCCGTCGTGTGCGTGAGGTGGCTCTCGACCTCCTCCATCGTCCCGAAGAAGGCGGGGAACGCGGCGGTGAGCGCATGGCGCCCTTCCTCGGTGAGCGTCACGAGCTGCGAGCGGCCGTCGCGCGGGTTCGGGATCTGGCGGGCGTGCCCGCGCTCCACCAGGCGCCGGACGAGGGCCGAAGTCGTGGTGAGCCGCATGCCGAGCCGGCGCGAGAGCTCCGTCGGCGTCAGGTTCCCGGACTGGCTCAGGAGGCTCATCGTGACGAACCCGTCGGCGACGCCGTGCGGGTCGACGGTCTCGTCGACGAGGGTCTCGCACGCCTCTCCCGAGCTGTAGATCCTGAACAGGAGACTGAGCGCCCTCTGGCCGCCAGCGTCTTTTGTCATCGGACCATGGTAGATCGGCGCGGCGACGGATGGGAAGTGCGTCGTGTGACGCCGCGACGCGGATCGCAGTGAGTACGCTGATCCGGCGTTCCGCTCATGACCGTCGCAACCACAGATCTTCGCGAGAGCGTCGCCGCCGGCCTCGCCGAGGCGCGCGAGGCAACCGCCGCCCTTCTCGCTCCGTTCGACGACGAGGCGCTGCAGACCCAGTGGTCGCCGCTCCAGTCCCCGCTGGTCTGGGACCTCGCCCACATCGGGCACTTCGAGGATCTCTGGATCGCGCAGCAGATCGGCGGGCTTGCGCCGCTGCTCGAGGAGGGGGAGGAGCTCTACGACGCCTTCAAGCATGCGCGGGCGGAGCGCGACCGGCTGCCGCTCCTTCGTCCGGCCGCGGCGCGCGAATACCTGACACGCGTGCGCGAACGGACGCTTGCGGTGCTGGCGGACGCCGGCCTGCGGGGCGACGACCCGCTCCTCGCCGGCGGCTACGTCTTCTGGCTCGTCCTCGAGCACGAGCGCCAGCACCGCGAGACGATGCTCCAGACGATCGCGCTCTCCGGGCTCGAGCACCCGGGCGGCGGGCCCGCGCCGGTCGCGGGGCCGGGCGGCGACGTGCTCGTCGAGGCCGGTGCGTTCGAGCTCGGCACGGACGAGCCGCTCGCTTACGACAACGAGAAGCCGGCGCACGCGTGCGGCGTGGCGGCCTTCCGGATCGCAGCGGAGCCGGTGACGGTGGGCGCCTACCGGGCGTTCCTGGCCGAGACTCCTGGCGCGGAGCCGCCGCTGGGCTGGAACGCTGACGGCACGGTGCGCCGCTTCGGCCGCGACCTTCCGCTCGACGACGCGGAGCCCGTCCAGCACGTTTCCTTTCACGAGGCGGAGGCGTTCGCCCGCTGGGCCGGCGGGCGGCTGCCCGCCGAGGCGGAGTGGGAGAAGGCCGCGAAGGCGGGCGTGCTGCGCGGGGTGGGGCAGGTCTGGGAGTGGACGGCCTCGCCGTTCGGCGGCTACCCGGGCTTTCGGGCCTTCCCGTACGCGGAGTACTCGGAGGTCTTCTTCGGCGACGGCTACCGCGTGCTGCGCGGCGGCTCGTGGGCCACGCACCCGGCCGTCGCGCGTGCGACCTTCCGCAACTGGGACTTCCCGATCCGGAAGCAGATCTTCGCCGGCTTCCGGCTGGCGGGCGACGCATGACCGAGATCGGCGTCCACGCGCCCGTCGTCGAGGTGCTTCTCGGCCCGGAGGAGCGCCGCGCCGCGCTCGAGCGCGACGTGCGCGAGGGCCTCATGGCCACGCCCAAGCGGCTGCCGCCGAAGTGGCACTACGACGCGGAGGGCTCCCGGCTCTTCGGCGAGATCACCCGCCTGCCCGAGTACTACCTCACCCGCGCCGAGCGCGAGATCCTCGCGGCGCGGTCCGACGAGATCGCCGCGGTCTCGGGCGCGGACACGCTCGTCGAGCTCGGCGCGGGCACGTCGGAGAAGACCAGGCTCCTGCTCGACGCCCTCCGCGACGCGGGCCGGCTCGAGCGGGTCGTCGTCGTCGACGTGGACGAGGAGACGCTCCGCGAGAGCGCCGAGCGCCTCGCAGGCGAGTACCCGGGCGCGGCGGTGCACGGCGTGGTCGGCGACCTCGAGGAGCACCTCGACGCGCTCCCGCGCGAGGGGCGGCGGCTCGTCGCGTTCCTCGGGTCGAGCATCGGCAACTTCGAGGCACCCGAGCGGGCCGCATTCCTGCGCCGGCTGCGCGAGACGATGGAGCCCGGCGAGTCGTTCCTGCTCGGCACAGATCTCGTGAAGGATCCGGCGCGGCTCCAGGCCGCCTACGACGACGCGGCCGGTGTGACGCCGCGCTTCTCGCTCAACCTGCTCTCCGTGCTGAACCGGGAGCTCGAGGCCGACTTCGACCCGGCGCGCTTTCGCCACGTGCCGCGCTGGGACCCGGAGCGCGAGCTCGTGGACATCCGCCTGCGCTCGCTCGCGCCTCAGCGGGTGCGGATCGGCGCGCTCGGCCTCGAGGTCGAGTTCGCCGAGGGCGAGGAGCTGCACACGGAGACGAGCGCGAAGTTCCGCCGCGAGGGCGTCGAGCGGGAGCTTGGCCACGCCGGCTTCGTCCTGCGCAAGTGCTGGACCGACGAGGCCGGCGACTTCGCCCTCTCGCTCTCCGGGGCGGACTAGGCGACCGCGGAGCCGTCCTCGATCTCGCGGTCCGGCCGGAGCAGGACGACGCCGTGCTCGTCCGAGAGGGCGCCGAGCACGAGGGCCTCGCTCGAGAACCCGGCGATCCGCTTTGGAGGGAACCCGAGCACGCAGACCACCTGGCGCCCGAGTAGCTCCTCGCGGGCGTAGTGCGTGATCTGCGCGCTCGACCGGCGCCGGCCACGCGGGCCGAGGTCGACGGTCAGCTTCCAGGCCGGCCGGCGCGCCTCCGGAAACTCCTCGACCTCGACCACGCGTCCGACCGCGAGCTCGAGCCGCTCGAGATCCTCCCGGGTGGCGCTCACCTAGCCGGCGGACTCGAAGCGGCGCGCAACCTCCGGCCAGTTGACGACGTCCCACCAGGCGGCGAGGTAGTCGGGACGGCGGTTCTGGTACTTGAGGTAGTAGGCGTGCTCCCAGACGTCGATGCCGAGGAGCGGCGTCTGGCCTTCCATAAGCGGGCTGTCCTGGTTCGGCGTCGAGGTGACGACGAGCCCGGAGCCGTCGTGGACGAGCCACGTCCAGCCGGAGCCGAAGCGGTTCACGCCCGCCTCGTTCACCTTCTCCTTGAGCGCGTCGAGGCCGCCGAAGGTCTCGTCGATCGCCGAGGCGAGCGCGCCGTCGGGCTCACCGCCGCCGTCCGGGCTCATGATCTCCCAGAAGAACGTGTGGTTCGCGTGGCCGCCGGCGTTGTTGCGGACCGGCATGCGCTTCTCGTCGGGGAGCGAGTCGAGGCTCGCGAGCACGTCCTCCACGGGCTTGTCGGCCAAGTCGGTGCCTTCCAGGGCCGCGTTGGCCTTGTCCACGTACGCCTGGTGGTGTTTGTCGTGGTGGAGCCGCATCGTCTGCTCGTCGATCGTCGGCTCGAGCGCGGTGTAGTCGTACGGCAGAGGCGGGACTTCGAACGGCATGGCTCTCCTTTCGTCTCTTGCCCAGGAGGCTATCCGGGCGCGGCCAGGTCGAGCAGGCGGCGGGCGTACGCCGGCGCGGTCGGCTCGTCCTCGTGGCGGAAGTACCCGAACACCTCGACTCCACGCTCGAGCAGCCGGCGGATCTCCGCGGCGAGGCGCGCGAGCGCCTCCTCGTCGTACGGCGGGTCGCGGAAGCGGAGGTAGCGGAACGGCGCCGCCGCCTCGAGCGCACCGCTTCGGACGACGCCGGCCTCATCCAGCCGGGCCGTGATCTCCGGGTCGTCCCACGACTCGTGCCGGAAGTCGAGCACGTAGCGCAGGTCGCGCGAGACCGACCCGAGCAGGAGGATGAGGAACCCGTCGTCACGCGCCTGCGGCACCTTGATCCGGATCGGCCCGAGCCGCTCGCCCAGCGCGCGCACGCTCGTCTCGAAGGTGTCCACGCCCTCGACGCGCCCGCGTCCGGTGACGCGGCGGCTCATCGTGACCGCGAAGCGGAAGCCCGGCGGCGTCTGCTCGGCCCAGCGCGCGAACTGCTCCTCGGCCGGCAGGCGGTAGAAGGTGTTGTTCAGCTCGACGCTCGGGAGCCGCTCGGAGTAGAGGCGCAGGAAGTCCTCGGGCCGCGCGTCGGCGGGGTAGAAGTCGGGCTTCCACGAGGCGTAGGAGAAGCCGGAGGCTCCGACCTGGAGGGGCGCTAGACTCGGCCCGGTGGCGGTCACGACCGACGTGATACCCGAGAACACCGTCCGCGTGCTCGATCACGGCTTCGTGCGCCTCGACGACGCGATGGCGAGCGACCTCTCCGTCGTGAACGCCGCGCGGGTCTCGTTTGCGCGGCGGAAGGACGAGATGGAGGAGGCGGACGAGGGCCTGATCCGCTTCCTCATGCGTGACAGGCACGGCACGCCCTTCGAGCACAACGCCTTCCGCTTCCACATCCGGGCGCCGATCTTCGTGGCGCGCGAGTGGATGCGGCACCGGGTCGGCTCCTTCAACGAGTTCTCGATGCGATACGCGAGGGCGACGGACGAGTTCTACGTCCCGGACGCCGATGACGTGCGCTCGCAGGTCGGCAAGCCGGGCTCCTACTCGTTCGAGCCAGTCGATCCCGAGCTTGCGGAGCAGACGCGCGAGGAGCTCCGTGCCGTCTACGAGCAGGCGTACGCGACGTACGAGCGACTGGTCGAGGCCGGAGTCGCGCGTGAGCTGGCCCGCTCGGTCATGCCCGTCGGGGCGTACACCGAGTTCTTCTGGACGATCAACGCGCGCTCGCTCATGAACTTCGTCTCGCTTCGCGCGGCCGAGACGGCCCAGCGCGAGATCCGGCGCTACGCCGAGGCGTGCGAGACCTTCCTCGCCCATGAGATGCCCGTCACGCACGCGGCCTTCGTCGCGGCCGGCCGGACGGCTCCCTAGCGCTAGAAGCTGATC
>Ga0214468_1000542_pt1 | contig 11836 bp, 7 predicted proteins | sample RVTome_9_FD_187334 | JGI IMG/M metagenome (GOLD analysis project Ga0214468, IMG submission 187334) | Soil microbial communities from uranium-contaminated site in the Upper Colorado River Basin, Wyoming, United States - RVT155D38 HiSeq ...
CGGCAGCTCGAGCTCCAGCTCGAGCCGCCCGCCGGACGGACGGACCTCGCGCGGCGGCCCGAGCTCCTGCAGCGAGTCGCGCGCCGCCAGCTCGTCCCACTGCCCCGCGTTCGGCCAGTCGGCGCCGTCCCCGATCTGCGCCCACGAGGCCACCAGGTTCGAGTGCTCCTCGTCCAGACGGCGGTGGCGGAGCCGGTACCCGTCCGCGGGGAGCCCACGCAGGCGCAGCGACGCCGACCGGTGCAGGAGCGGGTCGCCGCCGGCCTTGGTGACGTCGACCGTCCCGTTCCAGGCCACGATCGCGATCCGGCCGTCGGCCGCGCGCGAGCCGATGGCCTGGACCATGTCGCCGGCCCCGTCGCCGCTGACGGTCACCGCCAGACGCTCGTCGAGCAGTTGCTCGAGCATCCACAGGCCCCACCAGCGCGGCTTGCGCAGGTTGCCGACGCTGAGCAGGCCGAATCCACCGTGGAGCAGCTTCGGCGGACGGCCGAGCTCCTCGAAGTGGTCGGAGACCGTCCAGTACGCCAGCGCCTCCGTGCGGCCCATGGCCGACGCCATGCCCCGCACGAGGTACGCGGCGCTCCACGGCGAGTCGTGCACCGGGTTGAAGTGCGTCGCGTGCGCTCCCCACTCGGTCCACCACTGGGGCAGGCCCCGAAAGCCGTGGCGGGCGGCGATCGGCCGGAGGTCCAGCGGCGCGTTGCCGTACGTGTGGGTGCTCACGAAGTCGATCGGCGATCCGGTGGCCGCGCAGTGGGCGAGCAGCTCGTCGACCCACTTGCCCGCGGCCGAGGCCGGGCCGCCGACGACCAGCCCGGGATCCACGGACTTCACCGCCCGCACGCTGGCGTCGTACAGGCGCAGGTACTCGTCGCGGGTGCCGGACCAGAAGACGTCGAGGTTCGCCTCGTTCCAGACCTCGAACGCCCAGCGCCGCACCTCGTCCAGGCCGTGGCGCATCACCAGGTGGGCGGCGAGGTCGCGCACGAGCGCCTCCCAGCGGTCCCAGTCGCGCGGCGGGCTGACGATGGCGCCGTAGTCGAAGACGGTCGCGTCCGGGTCCGACGCCAGGTCGCGCGGCATGAAGCCGAGCTCGACGATCGGGCGCAGGCCGAGCGCGCGGACGCGGTCGTAGATCCGGTCGATGCCGGTGAAGTCGTGAACCGGGGCGCCGTCGACCTCGCGGTACGTGCCGAGGTCGTCGCCCAGGATCGCGTGGGCGCGCACCGCCTCGACGCCGAGCTCCTCTCGGGCCAGTCGCAGGGCCCGCTCGAAATCCGGCCCGATCGGCCGGCCGCCGGTCGTCCCGCTCGACTCGAGCTGGCTGAGGTGCTCCGCGCCGATGATCGGCCGCCACGGCCGGTGGATCGGCCCGACCGCGCTCGAGGCGTCGACCTCGATGCCCGCGTGGGCCGGCCCGCTGGTGCCGGACGCCAGCGGCCCGACGGGTGAGGAGCGCGGCTGGTCGTGATCCTGGACGGACGCCGCCGCGGCGACACGGTAGAACGCGTTGCGGCCTCGCGGGCCGGCGGTGTCCGTGAATGGCGGATGGGGGACCGGCCGCACCTCCGGCTCGCCGACCTGGAGCATCTCCCACGGACCGTCGACGTGCGGCGCCCGCTCGACGACATAGCCCGCGGCGCCCTCGACCGGGTGCCAGTCGAGCGTCACCTGGCCACGTCCGGCGGCCGCGCGAAGGCCGCGCGGCGCCTCGAGCCGCGGGAGCTCCACTCCGGCGTCCGCGTCGCTGCGGCGGCCGATGCGTGCCTCCCAGTCGGCACGCGCGTCTCGGGAGTCGGTGGTCATGCGTCCTCCTTGGCGCGGATGGGCGAGCGGCGTGGGTCGGCGTCGGGCTCGAGGTCGCCGACCTCTCGAGCGAGGCGGCGCAGCTCGCGGCGAAGGTCGGCCAGCACCGGCGCATGGATCGGGTCGTCGTGCAGGCTGCGCAGCTCGAACGGGTCGGCCACGAGGTCGAACAGCTCCCACTCCTCGTCGCGCGGCTCGTCGCCGGTCCCAGGCTGGCCGAGGCCGTCGGCGTAGTAGTGGACGAGCTTGTGGGCGCGCGTCCGCACGCCGCGATGGGCCCACACGCCGTGCGAGCCGTCCAGGTGCATCCAGTAGCGGTAGTACATGCTCGTCCGCCAGTCGGCAGGCGTCTCGCCGCGCAGCAGCGGCACGAGCGAGCGCCCCTGCATCGGCTCGGTCGGCTCGACCCCGGCGAGCTCGAGGAAGGTCTGCGCGAAGTCCACGTTCAGGACCATGGCGTCGGTGGTGGTGCCGGCGGCGACCATCCGCGGATACCGCACGAGCAGCGGCATGCGCAGCGACTCCTCGTACATGAATCGCTTGTCGAACCAGCCGTGATCGCCCAGGAAGAACCCCTGGTCGGAGGTGTACACCATCACCGTGTCGGTGCCGAGCCCACGCTCGTCGAGCGCGGTGACGAGCCGGTCGACGCTCTCGTCGAGGGCGGCCACGCAGCGCAGGTAGTCCTGCATGTAGCGCTGGTAGCGCCAGGCGAACTCCTCGTCGTCGGTCAGGCCCGGGGGGACGAGCTCCTTGAGATCCTCGACGGTCAGGTCGCCCAGCCGCATCCGGGCCTCGGCGGCGGCCGTCGCCTGGCCGGCATGGTCGTCGCGCAGGGTGAGTGGCTCCGGGATCGGGGCGTCGGCGAACAGGGTGGCGTGGCGCGGGGCCGGCTCCCACGAGCGGTGCGGGGCCTTGTGGTGGACCAGCGCCAGGAACGGGCGCTCCGCGTCGCGCGCGTCGATCCATTCCAGGGCGAGATCGGTGATCAGGTCGGTGGCGTAGCCGGGACGGACCACCTGCCGGCCGTCGGCCTCGAGGAACGTCGGGTCGTGGTACTCGCCCTGGTCGGGGAGGACGGTCCAGTGGTCGAGGCCGGTCGGGTCGTGGACCCCGCCGTGGCCCAGGTGCCACTTGCCGATGAGCGCGGTCTGGTACCCGGCATCGTGCAGCAGCTTCGGAAAGGTCTGCTGACGCCCGTCGAAGGGCGTGCTCAGCGTGGTCACCCCGTTCACGTGGTTGTAGGTGCCGGTCAGGATCGTGGCGCGCGAGGGCGAGCAGATGGAGTTCGTGCAGAAGCACGCGTCGAAGCGCATGCCCTCGGCCGCCAACCGGTCGATGCCGGGCGTCGTGTTGACCCGGCTGCCGTAGGCGCCGATGGCGTGCGCGGCATGGTCGTCCGCCATCACGAAGACGAAGTTCGGGCGGGGCGCGGACGCCCCGCCCGAACGGGAACCGGTGGGATGATTCACTCGTCGACGCGCCCCGCCCCGAACGTCTCCATCGCCATGAGCGGACGGAGGGCACGCTCGACCGCGCCGTGGCTGAAGTAGTGCTGCAGCCGATCGTTGCGCAGCTCGTTCGCGACGGCCGCCAGGAACATGCCCTGGTCCAGTGCCAGGTATCGGTCCGCGACCTGCCCGGTGGCGACGTTGACCGAGTCCTTGAAGCCGCCCGGGCCGTAGAGGCCGGCGATGTCGCGTTCGAGGTTGACGAGGTTCTCGAACGCCGCATCGAAGGCGAAGTCCAGGGTGATCGCCGCCGCGTGCGGCGTTACGACGCCCTGGCCGTAGTCCTCGATCGGATCAGGCTCGATCGGGCAGGCCGGGTCGTCCCACCCGGAATGGACCAGGGTCAGGCGCTCGACATCGGCGGCGTAGCCGTTCGGCTCCATGCCGATGTAGTCGACCCCGTACTCGCGGTAGCCGCCGGCCGGGTTGCTGGCAGGCGAGAAGCCCCAGTACCCGTACCCGGCCTCATCGAGGCCGAACTCGATCGTGGCCTCGGCGTAGAGCGGGTGCGTCACGCCCCAGCTGCGCGGCCCCCACTGCTCCTCGGGAACCACGAGCGGGACCATGAAGGCCTCGAAGGCGCTGCCGCCCCACGTGGGCACCACGAGCTGGTCGTCGTACGGGTACGCGCCCTCGAAGACGCGAAGCACCTCGCCCTCGACGGTGTACTCCGCCCACTCGCCGATCGGCCTCGTCTCCTGCCAGTTCCAGCCGCAGGTGTCCTCGAAGGTCCGGAAGCCGCCGAAGTAGTGGCGCGCGGGAATCTGACCGAGCGCGATGCCGATGTAGCTGGCGATGCGCGGCTCGGTGTTGAAGGCGCCGTAGTGGTGGCAGGTGAACCCACCCTCGGTCCCGTGGTCGGCTGCGGACCGGCAGTCGTAGCTGTCGACGGCGGGGACGAGCACCTGATTGGGCGGGGCGGACGTCCAGTACCCGCCCCGGATCTGGTTTTCGATCGGGTTGTAATAGAAGCCGAAGTCCATCGACGTCACGAGCGCGTGGGCCTGCTGCCGGAGCTGCGGGACGGCGCCATTCGCGACCATGAGCAACGCCGAGGCCAGCCAGCCGTTGTCCACGCTCGAGAGGAACGGGTACACGGTGGACCCGTCCTCGGGCCAGACGGTGATTCGCTCGAGCGTGTCGGGGTCGTACCAGTTGTAGAACTGTCCCGAGGGCTCATGACGCTCCAGCGCCGCGACGCTGTCGAGCGTCACCGCGATGCGCTGTCGGGCCTCGCGCGGAGTGATGAGCTGGAGGTCGCGCGCCGCCAGGGTGGCCCACACGTACATGCCGATGTTCGTCGGCGAGGTGTACGTCGAGCGCGACGCCGGGGCGAGGTCGCCGCCGATGTTGTCGGACGGCAGCCCCGTCTCCGGGTTCGTCATCGCGACGAAGCCGGCCCACGTGTCGGCGGCCCAGCGCTGCAGCGTCTCGCGCTGCGGGGTTGCCCCCGCCGTCGGACCGGCCGCGGCCAGCGCCATCATCAGCGCCAGCGCGAGGGAAAGCGAGGAGAGTCTGCGGTAGCGATTCATGGGTGCATCCCCCTTGTGCGGCGCCCGGGTGCCGCTCCGTACTCGAACGACCGGTCACTTGATCCCGGTCATGGCGATGCCCTGGGTGAAGTGCCGCTGGAGCGCGATGAAGACGATCAGCACCGGCAGGATCACGACGACCGATCCGGCCATGAGCAGCGCGACGTTCGTCTCCTGCTGCCCGGTCGCGAACAGCGCGATCGCCACCGGAAGGGTGTACATGCGGTCCGAGGTGGCCACCACCAGCGGCCACAGGAAGCTGTTCCAGCTGGCGAGGAAGGTGAGGATCGTCAGCGTGGCGATCGCCGGGCCGCAGAGCGGCATGACGATGCGCCAGAAGATGTAGTGCTCGCCGGCGCCGTCCACCCGCGCCGCGTCGAGCAGCTCGTCCGGGATGCCGCCGATGAACTGGCGCATGAGGAACACCCCGAAGGCGCCGGCCAGGAAGGGCAGGATCAGGCCGGCGTGGGTGTTGACCAGCCCGAGGTTGGCGACCAGCACGAACAGCGGCATGAAGGTCACCACCGCCGGGACCATGAGCGTGCCGAGCACGACGCCGAACAGCACGCGCTTGCCCGGGAAGCTCAGCTTGGCGAGCGCGTACCCCAGCATCGAGCAGAAGACCACGTTGCCGACGGTGACGGCGACCGCCACGACCGTCGAGTTGAAGAAGTAGCCGAGGAAGTTCAGGCGGCTGAAGAGGTCCTCGTAGTTCGCCAGGGTCGGGTTCTCCGGCCACCACGTCGGCGGGACCTGGCGCAGCTCGCCGGTCGTCTTGAACGAGCCGAGCAGCATCCAGATGAACGGGCCCACCAGCAGGAGGAGGCCGATGATGAGCGGGATGTAGATCCACCAAGTGCTGGGCTGGCGCCGGGGCTTTCGGCCGGGCGCCGGCACCTCGGTCGGCATGGTCCGCCCGGGGGACAGGGTGCTCATGGCCGCCTCCTCATCACGATTCCCGCAGCACGCGGAACTGGAAGAACGTCACGGCGGCGATGGCCACGAAGAGCACGAAGGCCACCGCGGCGGTGTAGCCGTAGTTTCCGAAGCTGAACTGGCTGTAGGCGTAGAGGGCGAGCGAGAGCGTCGAGTTCAGCGGCCCGCCCTGGGTCATCACGTAGACCTCCTCGAAGAACTGCACGTAGCCGATGCCGGTGATGACCGCGGCGAACAGCATGGTCGGGCGCAGGAGCGGCAGGGTGATGCCCTTGAAGCGTTGCCACGGGCCGGCCCCATCGACCTCGGCCGCCTCGTACAGGTCCTTCGGGATCGTCTGCAGGCCGGCGAGGAAGATCACCATCAGGAACCCGAGGTTGCGCCACGCCGCCATGGCGATGACGGACCACAGGGCGTAGCGCTCGTCCGAGAGCCAGCCGGGCCCCTCGATCCCGAAGATCGTCAGGGTTCCGTTGATGAACCCGGTGTCGGTGCCCAGGAGCAGCCGCCAGACGACCGCGATCGCCACGATGCTGGTGACCACGGGGAGGTAGTAGCCGACGCGGAACAGGGTCCGCGCCTTCACCACGCCCTGGTTGAGCCCGACGGCCACGGCCAGTCCGAGCACGATGGTCAGCGGGACCCCGACGACGACGAAGACCGCGGTGTTGGCGGCGGCCTTCTGGAAGCGCGCGTCGCTCAGGACGTCCAGGTAGTTGGTGAGCCCGGTGAACTCGATCGCCAGCGGGTTGCGGATGTCGGTGACGCGCAGGTCGGTGAAGCTGGAGACGAAGGCGACCAGGATCGGCCCCGCCATGAACACGAAGAAGAGGATCACGAACGGGGCCGCGAAGCTCCAGGCGATGAGCGAGTCGCGCCACCGCGATCGGCCGGCCGTGGGTGCGGACGGTCCCGCACCCACGGCGTCGCTGCGGCCGGTCACGTTACTGCCCGGTGCCGATGCCGGAGGCCGCCTCCTGCATCGCGGCGCAGCCGTCCTCCGGCGACATGTCGCCGACCGTGACCTGCTCGATCACGCCGTCGATCTCGGCGGCCACCTGCTCCCAGGTCGCGATGGAGGGCGGCGCCTTGGCGTCCTCCAGCTGCTCGCCGAAGACGGAGAGCATCTCGTCGCCGGACAGCTGCTCGTCGTCCCACGCGGACGTGACCGACGGCAGCGCGCTGACGGTCTCGTACCAGGTCACCTGCACCTCCGGCTGCATGAGGTACTCGACGAAGGCCCAGGCGGCCTCCTTGTTGTCCGACTGCTCCAGGACGGACAGGTTCGAGCCGCCCACGAAGGAGGTGCCCGCCTCCTCGGACGGCTGCCGGGCGACGGCGAAGGTGCCCTCCTCGGTCCCGGCGTCCTTGACGATGTTGATCATCCACGGGCCGCTGATGAACGAGGCGATCTCCCCGTTCGCGAACCGGCCCTCGACCGGGACGTCCTCCGCCGCGGGCGGCGTCAGGCCATCCTCGAAGAACGAGTCGTAGTACGTCAGCGCCTCCACGCACGGCTCGCCGTCGAGCGTGAAGCTCCCGTCCTCGCCAATGATCTCGCCGCCCGCCTGCCAGAAGAACGGCATGTACGTCTGCCAGGCGCCGGTGCCGCCGGGCTGCAGGCTGATGCCGTACTCGGCACCCGCGTCCTGCATGGCCTGGACCATGGCCTTGAGGTCGTCCCAGTTGCCGGGAGCGTCGGCCGCGCCGCCGTCCTCGGCCAGGTCGGTGCGGTAGTACAGCACGCGCGTCTCGACGTACCACGGCACGGCGTAGCTCACGCCGTCCACGACGGTCGTGTTCCACGCTCCCTCGAAGAACTGCGAGGGGTCGATGTTCGCCGGCGTCGGGTCGAGCCCGCCGAGTGTGGCGAACTCGCCCATCCACGTGGTCCCGACCATGGAGACGTCGGGGACCTCGCCGCCGGCGATGGCATTCACGATCCGGTCGTGCGCCGCGTCCCACGGCACCGGCGTGACCGAGACCGTGATGTCGGGGTACTCGTCCATGAACTGGTCGGCCAGGGTCTGGAGGTTCTCGCCCTCGGCGCCCATGGCCCACACGTCGATCTCGCCGCTCGCGCCCTCGGTGTCCACCTCGGGCGCCTGCGACGCCTCGCCGCCCGCGCCGTCGTCGTCGTCACGGCCGCAGGCCACGAGGGCCAGGGCCACCACCAGGGTCACGGCGATGACGCCGCTTCTGCCTCGAGTCCGCATCGGTCACTCCTCCTCTTTCAGGTTGGATGCACGCATCCACAGCTCGAGCGAACCACCAACTCGGTCGGCAGCACCTCGTGTCGGGGGTCGGTCCGGGTACGTTCGATTCGTTCGGTGAGCAGGACCGCCGCGCGCCGGCCCAGCTCGACCATGGGCTGGCGCACGGTCGTCAGTGGCGGCGCCAGGTGGGCGGCGGCCGGGATGTCGTCCCACCCGGTGACCGCCAGGTCGTCCGGGACCGCCAGACCCAGCTCACGGGCGGCGCGCAGCGCGCCCATCGCGATCTCGTCGTTGGCGGCGACGATCCCGTCCGGCCGGTCTCCCGCCCGCAGCAAGCCGAGTGCCGCGCGACGGCCGTCCTCCTCGCGGTAGCCCGATGGAGTCGGCGCGTATGCCGGCGCCAGGCCCGCGGCGCGATGGGCCTGCAGGAAGCCGCTCCAGCGCTCGGCGGCGTCCGACGAGCCGTCGGGGTCGCCCACGAAGGCGAGACGACGGCGGCCGTGGTCGAGCAGGTGCGCGACCAGCTCGGCCGCGACCGGCGCGTTGGAGGCCCGGACGCTGTCCGCCGCCCCGTGCCCGGGGCGTGCGAGGAGCACGACCGGCACGCCGCGCTGTCCGAGCTCCTCGACGAGGTGATCGGGGACGGTCCGCCCGGTCAGGACGAGCCCGTCGACGCGATCGGCCAGGTCGAGCACCTGCTCCTCGGACGCGGATCGGCCGTGCGTGGCCAGGATGAGCACGCTGCGGCCCTGCCGCGCCGATGCCTCCTCGTAGCCGAGGATCACGGCCGAGAAGTACGGCCCCGTGAGATCGGGGAAGACGATGCCGGTCGAGTCGTGATGGCCCCGTGCCAGCGACCGGCCGAGCCGGCTGGGCCGGTAGGCGAGATCGTGCGCCGCCCGCTGGACGCGCTCGCGGGTCTCCGGTGCGACCAGGTGCGCGTGGCGCTGCACGCGCGAGACGGTCGCGATCGAGACGCCCGCGCGCTCGGCCACCTCGTAGATCGTCGCGGTCGAGCGACGTCCACCGGCGCCGGGCGCTGTAAGCGCTTTCATGGCCCCGAACAGAGCAGCACAAACCGTGCCGTGACACGGGTCGTACGATGGCCGCCATGCCCCAGCGCTCCGGCATCCTGCTCGCCACCATCCTCGGCTCCGCGATCGTGTTCCTCGATGGCACGGTCGTGAACGTGGCTCTCGAGACGATTGGCAAGGAGCTGCCCACGACCTTCGTCAGCCGTCTCGAGGGGCTGACCTACGTCAACAGCGGCTACCTCGCCGTGCTCGCCGCCCTGCTCATCCTGGCCGGCGCGCTGAACGACTACTACGGGCGGCGCCGCATGTTCCGCGTCGGCCTCATCGGGTTCGGCGCCGCATCGGTGGCCTGCGGGCTGGCGCCGACGATGGAGGTCCTCATCGGCGCGCGGCTGGTGCAGGGCGCCTTCGGGGCCGTGCTCGTGCCGGGCAGCCTGTCGATCATCACCGCCGCCTTCGAGGGCGAGGAGCGCGGGCGGGCGATCGGCCTGTGGGCGGCCGGCACCTCGGCGACGATGCTCGTCGGCCCGCTGCTCGGCGGGTTCCTGGTCCAGGCCGTGAGCTGGCGGGCCGCGTTCCTCATCAACGTGCCGCTCGTCGCGCTGGCGCTGTGGGCCACCCGATCGGTGCCGGAGAGCCGGGACACCGAGGCGCGCGGCACCTTCGACTGGCTGGGGGCGGCGGTGATTGCCATCGGCGTCGGCGGGCTGGCCTTCGGGGCCACGCGCGGACAGGACCGCGCCTGGGCCGATTCCGTCGCGTGGATCGCGCTCGCCATCGGCGCGGTGGCGACCCTCGCCTTCCCGATCCTCATGCTGCGCCGCCGCCATCCGCTCGTCCCGCTGGACCTCTTCCGCTCGCGGAACTTCTCGGTCGTGAACCTGTCGACCTTCGTGATCTACGGCGCCCTCTACGTGTCCCTCACCTTCCAGGGCCTGTTCTTCCAGGGCACGCTGGAGTACACGCCGCTGGCGGCCGGCGCGATCGGGCTGCCGGTGGCCGTGATGCTGACCTTCCTCTCCACCCCGGCCGGCCAGCTGTCGGCCCGGTTCGGCCCGCGCGCCTTCATGACCGCCGGCCCGCTGATCATGGCCGCCGGGCTCTTCTGGCTGGCGCGCGTGCCGGCCGAGTCGATGGCGTGGGAGGCCGACATGGCCGATCCGGCCTCGCTGCTGCCGCCCGGGTCCGCCCTCGTCGACGTCGGGATCGGCATGGTCGTCTTCGGGCTCGGCATCTCGATGCTCGTGGCGCCGCTGACCACGGCGCTGATGAGCTCGGTGCCGGTGCGTCGCGCCGGGCTCGGCTCGGCGATCAACAACGCCGTCAGCCGCGTCGGATCGCCGCTCGTCAGCGCGGCGCTGTTCATCGCCATCACCGCCAGCTTCTACCCGTCCCTGGCCGGCCTCGCCCCCGGGGTCGATCTCGACGACCCGGAGGTCCGGGCTCAGGTCCAGCCGCTGACGAGCCCGCCGCCGGGGACCGATCCGACGCTGGCCCAGGCGATGCGCCTGGCCAGCACCGACGCCTTCCGCCTGGCGATGGTCGTCTCCGGGCTCCTGCTCCTCGCCGGTGCGGCGATCAACGGGATCGGGATCCGCAACCCGCCGCAGCGGGTCGCCGAGCGCGCGGCCGACCAGGCCGTTCCCGCCGCCGGCTGACCCGCCCGCGGCCTCGGCCGGTCAGAAGACCTTCGGGCACCAGGGCGGCCGGCCGGTGCGGAACAGCGCGTCGGCCCGGGCCACGCCGCCGGGCTGCAGCTCGCGCACGCGTCCCGCGTCGGCGAGCCGGGCGAACCCGAAGGCGCCGAGGTAGGCGGCGGCGAGGTCGGTGACGTCGCAGCCGAGGTCCGGGGCGTCGGCGCTCCGCTCGACCAGCGGCATGCCCCCCTCCACGCTGAGCGCCCAGCGGCCGGCGTTCCAGGGGCAGAACTCGTCGGTCACATCGAGGACGAGCCGCCCTGTCGTGGCGTAGCGGCGCTGGGCGAGGGCCGCCGGCAGGTCGACCACGCGCAGCCACAGCGCGTCGGCCAGGCCGATCCCCAGCCGCCGGGGCTCGAGCGCGTTGAGCATGATCGGGTCGTCGGGCGCCACGTTCCAGGCCTCGAGGCTCGACATGAGGTCGATGCCGAGCAGGAAGCGCCACAGGTCGAGGTCGGCGACCGGGCCGATCGCCATCTTCTCCGTCAGGACGACGCTCGAGCGCGGGCCGTCCCCCTCGGACCCTTCGCGAATGCGGTAGCGCGCGTAACCGTCCACCTCGCCGTCGACCTCGTGGACGACGTGGAAGGCGGCTCCCGCGCCGCGTCGCCAGTGCTCGGGGTCGTGGAAGACCTCGCCGTCCCAGAAGGCCGGCGTGCGGGCGAAGAACCCCGGGCGGTGCGGCGCGATGGCGTCGTAGACGGGTGGGAACAGCCGCTTCGCCTCGTCGACCTCCACGAACCGGATGGTCCCGGCCGGCTCGTGCGGCCGGCGGAAGGCGCTGCGCTCGCGCTCGATCGAGAGGCGCGTGAGGGTCGTGGCCAGCCCGTAGCCGAAGCGCTGGTAGATGCTGCCCTCGGAGGCCCACAGGATCGCGGTCGCCTCCCCCCTGTCGCGGACCTGGTCGAGCTGGAAGCGCATCATGCGGCGCAGGATCCCGCGGCGCCGATGCGTCGGGTGCACGCCGACGATCGTCACGCCGGCCGACGGGACCACGCCGCCCGGGATGGTGAGGTCGAGGCTCAGCGCACCGGCCGTGCCCACCAGCCGACCGCCGTCGTAGGCCCCGATGGCGCGGTCGGGCTCGAAGGTCGACTCCCA
>Ga0214468_1000543_pt1 | contig 11833 bp, 17 predicted proteins | sample RVTome_9_FD_187334 | JGI IMG/M metagenome (GOLD analysis project Ga0214468, IMG submission 187334) | Soil microbial communities from uranium-contaminated site in the Upper Colorado River Basin, Wyoming, United States - RVT155D38 HiSeq ...
GTCTCCCTCCCCGCGCTCGACGTGACGACGCGGGAGAAGACGATCACGGGGTCCTGGTACGGGTCCACGGTGCCGCCGCGCGACTTCTCGATGCTCGCGGACCTGCTGAAGCGTGGACAGCTCCGCCTGGATCCGCTGATCGCTCGAACCATCGCGCTCGAGGAGATCAACGAAGCGCTGGCTCGGTTCGAGACGGGCGAGGAGACCCGCTCGGTCATCGTCTACGGCTGAAGCCGGCGCCTGACATCGAAGGTCGACGCCGGGGCCGAGCTCGCTGGGCGCGAACCTACGCGGCGCGTCGCACGACGACGGGCTCTTCGGGCATGGCCGTCCAAGGGATCCCGTCGACCGTCATCACGTCGTCGGCGGGAACGAGCACCCGGGCCGGACCCTGCACCTCGACGATGGCACCGTCGAGCCTCGCTGCGCTGCGGCCGCACTTGCAGACGGTTCGTCCGTCCGCGAGCTCTTGGATCTCGCCACAAGCCAGGCATTTCAGGAGCGTCGTCATCTCGGCCCTCCTCCTTCTTCGAGGCGATCGGCGGGCGCCGTGCGGGGGCCACGACGTCCGGTCGAACGCTGATCCCGTCGACGCTGTTCCGGCGCCGGGCCCTGGTGGCCGGAACCTCGGGCGCATCGGAGCACCCCGCCGCGGGCTCGTGTCTCTGGGCAACCAGATACCCGGAGCCCGGGGGCCACAAACGGAGGGTGCACGCGGAGCGTGGAAGGGCCGCGAAGCGCGAACGGTAAGGGAACCGAACGCCCGAGGGACGCACGAACGCCATCGAGCCCCACCAGCCCCACGAGATCCAAAAGAAAGGAGTCCCGGCGCCCCAAGAGGCGCCGGGACTCCTCGCGGCGTGGAGGCCGGCCCGAACGCAGGCGGTGGAGGGGCCACCAACCTTCGGGCAGGGGGGGGCGGGCCGGCCTCCCCGCTCTGTGGCCGGGCCTATGCGGTCCGGCGTGTGACGGCGGCCCGGTAGACGACGAGCGCCAGGACCGCTCCGAGGATCGAGCCGATCAGCCCGGCGGGAGTGAAGGTCTGGTCGCCCTCTGCGAAGAGGTTCCCGACCAATCCCCCGATCACCGAGCCGACGAGCCCCAATACCAGCGTGCCCAGGACGCCCATCGGGTCCCGTCCAGGCACGAGCAGGCGCGCCAAGGCGCCCGCGATGACTCCGACGATCAACCAGGCGATGACTTCCATCGATCCGCTCTCCCCATTCCCGAAGTGACCCTGCGTTTGCAGCAGTACGCGTTGCAGCAGTACGCCCTACCCCGGCCGAAGCAACCCAAACCCGGGTTCGGCCCCTAGGCGGGCAGCTTGGCCGTGCGGAAGCGTCGGACGTTCAGCAGGTAGGGCGTGGGCTGGGTGTGCTCCCAGCAACGGTCGCCCGTGTTGTAGACGGACAGGACCGTTGAGCACTCCCCATCGGCACAGATGCGCCCGACCCGGTTCCGACGAGGACCCTTGGACGCCCCACCGGGGAACTTCCCCCGGATGGCGACGCCTCCCTCGAGGTCGATCGGCTCGTTCACGGCGGGGTCATACCCCGGATACGGGCGTTCAAACCGAAACGGCCTGGGACGCAAGGCCCCCAGGCGGTCTCGGGCGGTCAAGGCCTCCCGGCTCGCCCGGTGTCGGCTAGGCCTCGGCGCCCCGGCGGAGGCCCGTCAGGGTCCGAGCGAGGATGCGCGACACGTGCATCTGGCTGATGCCGAGCTCCTGGGCGATCTCGGTCTGGGTCTTCTCCTCGAAGAAGCGCATGTACAGGATCGATCGTTCGCGCTCGGGCAACTCGCGAAGGAGCGGAGCCACGCTTTGCCAGGAGTCCAGGTTCTCGATGCGGTCGTCGTGCACGGCGAGCGTGTCGGCCGCCGAGAAGCGGTCGTCCTCTCCGGTCGGCGCGTCCAGCGAGTCCGCCGTGTACGCGCGAGAGGCGTCGAGGGCTTCCAGGACGTGCTCCTCGGAGGCGCCGACGTGGTCGGCGATCTCGCGGACGGTGGGCGCACGCGCCAGCTCCTGGGTGAGTGTCCCCATGACTCGCGTGATCCGAACGGCGAGCTCCTGGATCGGGCGGGGCACGCGGACGGCCCATCCACGGTCGCGCAGGTGGCGCTTCAGCTCGCCGATCACGGTGATCGTCGCGTAGGTCGAGAACCGAACGTCGCGGCTGAGATCGAGCCGGTCGATCGCCTTGAGGAGCGCCAGCGTCGCCACCTGCTCGAGATCCTCCAGGCTCTCGCCTCGCCCGGTGAACTTCCTCGCGAGGTACAGCGCGAGTGGCCGGTGCCGGACGACGAGCGCCTCGCGGGCGCCCTCGTCGGGCAGGCGGGCGAACAGCGTGGCGTCGTCGAGTTCGGAGAGGGCGCTCACGCGTCCGAGAGCGCGCGCTTGCCGACACGCACCGCGGGACCGCCGGCCGTCCGCTCCCAGGCGACCTCGTCGGCGAGGCCATGGAGCACCTGGGCGGCCAGCGAATGCTCGATGCCGTCCGGCGGCCAGACCTCGATCTCGGCATCGGTGCTGCAGGTCGCTTGGATCCCTCCCGCACCGGCGGCGAGCTCGACGACGATGGAGGACCCGCGTGCGACGAGCAGCTGCGCGCATGCTTCGTCGACCGCGATGCGCAGGTCCTCGATCGCGTCGATCGTGAGGTTGTGGCGGGCTGCAACGCTTCCGACCACCGTCCGCACGACGTGCAGGAACTCGGCCCGAGCCGGCACCGTGATCGTCACCGCGGCCTGTGAGGTCGTTCGCACTCGGGCCTATACTATGCGCCGATCTCCCGAGCGCGCCTTCGCCTTCAAGGAGTCCCCAACGGTCGAACTCCGACTCGACAACCGTGAGGAAGGTGACTGGACCGTCCTCGACGTGGTCGGGGAGGTCGACCTCTCGACCGCGCCGCTCCTTCGAGCGCGGATCGAGGAGCTCCTGCACCTCGGAGCCCAGCGACTGGTTGTGGATCTGCGGGGGGTGGGTTTCATGGATTCGAGCGGGCTCAGCGTGCTCGTCGCGTGCATGAAGCAGATGCGAGAGGCGGGAGGCGAGCTCGCGATCGCATGCCCCAACGACTCGATCCTGAAGGTCTTCACCGTGACCGGTTTGGACCGGTTGTTCACGATCCGGCCCTCCGTGGGCGAGGCGATCCGGACATGAGCCACGACGTCTTCGACCTCCTGCTGCCCGCTGCGGCCCAGCATCTGGGAACGGCTCGCTCGTTCGCGGCGGCGGTTGCTCGGCACTACGACGTGGCCGGCGAGACCGTGGAGGACCTGAAGATCGCCATCTCCGAGGCGTGCGTGAACGCCCTCGTGGCCGGCAGCCCGATCCGGGTCCGTGCCGAGGAGGTCGGCAACGCCGTTTCGTTCGCCGTCGAGGCGCCCGAGGGGGGCGAGACGGACGAGCAGCGCGAGCTCGATGACATCGGTGCGCCGGCACGGCTCGAGCTCATCCGCTCGCTCTTCCCCGACACCTCGGTCCGGACCGAGGAGGGCCGCCGCCTGATCCGGTTCCTACTTCCGCTCGCCTGATCCACCGCTCACCCAGTTTGCCGTCGCTCGGCCTCGGGAACTACGCGGTCACCGGAGCGAAGGAGGAGCCCATGGGCGAGAAGACGGACGAAGCGAAGGGCCGGGTGAAGGAAGCCGCAGGCGACCTGACCGGCAACGAGGACCTCGAGCGCGAGGGCAAGATGGACCAGGCCGGCGCGACGGTCAAGAAGAAGACCGGCAACGCGGTCGACAAGACCAAGGAAGCCCTCGACGACGTGCTGGACGGCGACGACCGCTAGTCGTCGCTCCCCGTTCGCCGGTCTTTGACTTCACGGTGAGCGGGAGCACGAACCACCAGCCCCCGAGCAGCGCGGCGGCCGCAATCCCCGTGGCCGCCGCGTTCGCCGTTCCGAACGACACGTCGGCGATCAGGAAGGCCGCACCCCCATGGCCAGTGCGAGGTAGAGGAGGCCATGCGTGTTTACGGAGTGTGGCAGCCGGGAATCCATGCGCTTGACCGGAACGACTCGACGGTGGGAGGTGAACAGATGAGCTACCGGGAGGACCATCACTCGCACGACTCGCCCGTGCACGAAGAGTCCGACGGCATCGTCGGCTACGCGGCGATCAAGTACACGGCGGTCGTGGTGATCGTGCTCGCGATCCTCGCGTTCATTGCCTGGTACATCCTGCCCCGCGTGTCGTAGGACCGGAAAGAACATCCACGAGGAGGGATCGATGATGCTTGCCATGTTGATGCAGGCGGGGAACAACGGCGGCGCAGCGACGCTGCTGTGGATCCTCGCCGCGATCTTGGTGATCGCCGGGATCGTCAGCCTTCTCCGCGGCGCCGTCGTCGCGGGGATCGTCCTGATCATCGTGGGCCTGCTCGTCGGCCCCGGAGGCGTCAGCATCTTCACATGACGTGACCGGCGGTGAGCCGATGTGAAGTTCCAGCAGTACGAAGGTCAAGGTCAAGGGGTCGCCGTCCTCTCGATGGGCGGCGACCTCGACCTGTCCCGGACCGAAGAGGTCGGCCGGGCGATCCAACGGGCCGAGTCACTCGACCCCCGCGTGTTGGTCCTTGACCTGAGACGGGTCACGTTCCTGGATTCGACGATGCTCCGAGAGATCGTGGCCGCACACCTACGTGCCCGTCGTGAAGGACGACGGATCGCCGTCGCGGCCGTCTCGGAAGCCGTGAGACGGGTGTTTCGGATTACCCTCTTGGAATGGCGCGTGGAGATCGTCGATGACCCCGCGGACGTCGGAGCGAGCGGACCCGGCGAACCAGGCTGAGGAGGTCGTCGTCGAGCGGCGGTTCCCCTCCGACCTCCAGGCCGCGGCCTCGGCCCGGCGCGCGCTCGACCTGATCGGTCGGCGCCTCAGCCGGTCGACCCTGGAGAACGCGAAGCTGCTGGTCAGCGAGCTCGTGACGAACGCCGTTCGCCACGGGCCCCAACGACGCGGGGGCGAGGTCCGTGTGCGCACGGCCGTCCGCCCCGACGCGGTACGGATCGACGTGACGGACGAGGGCGAGGGGTTCGTCCAGCCGCCGGCTTCGGGGCTCCTCGTCGTGGGCGGATGGGGGCTGGTGCTCGTCGACCGCGTTGCCGACCGCTGGGGGATCGAGGACGGTGGACCGACCCGAGTCTGGTTCGAGCTCGACCGCTCGTCCACCCTGGACACGTCTGCCATGCAGCCGACCGAGCTCGACACCCTGCAGATCGCCCTGGACGCGGGCAGGATGGGGACCTGGCATTGGGACATCCCGGCCGGGACCGTCCGATGGTCCGAGAGCCTGGAGCGGATCCACGGGCTCGAGCCCGGGACGTTCGCGCGCACGTTCGAGGAATTCCAGGCCGACATGCATCCGGAGGACCGCACGCGCGTCCTCGGATCGATCGAGGCGGCGGTTCACGAAGGACAGGACTACGCGATCGACTACCGGATCGTTCGTCGAAGCGATGGCGCGATCCGATGGCTCACGGTCCGCGGTCGCGTGCTCCAGGACGAGCACGGCCGGCCGAGGGGGATGGCCGGCGTCTGCGCGGACATCACCGAACGAAAGGAAGCGGAGCGGAGCCTCGCCGTGCAGTACGCGGTCGCGCGGGTGCTCTCGACCGCGCCGTCGATCGAGGAGGCGGCACCCGGCTTGGTCGAGGCGATCGGCCAGGCGCTCGGATGGGAGGTCGGCGAACTGTGGCGCGTGGACGAGGCCGCCGGCATGCTCCGCGCCGCGGGCGGCTGGAGGGCGAGCGGGACCACGGGAGATCGGTTCCTGAGCAAGAGCCGGGAGTTCCTGTTCGAACGAGGGATCGGGCTTCCCGGCCGGGTGTGGAGCACCGGACGGCCGGTGTGGATCCCCGACGTCGACCGCGACGACAACTTCCCGCGCGCTCGGTACGCGCTCGAGGATGGGCTCCACGCGGCGTTCGCGTTCCCGATCACGCTCGGGGGAGCGGTGCTCGGTGTGATGGCGTTCTTCAGCCAGAGGATCCGCGAGCCCGACGAGGCCCTCTTCGACCTCATGTCGGCGACCGGCGCTCACATCGGGCAATACCTCGAACGCCAGAGCACCGCGGCAGAGCTCGTCGAGAGCGAGGCGCGCAAGAGCGCCGTGCTGGAGTCTGCGCTCGAAGCGATCATCACCATGGACGCGGAGGGCCGGGTGGTGGAACTGAACGCGGCCGCTGCGGAGATGTTCGGTCACGACCGCGCCGACGCGGTCGGCCGCGAGCTGGCCGAGCTCGTCATCCCGCCCGGCCTCCGAACGCAGCACCGTGAGGCGCTCAACCGCTACAACGTGACGGGCGAGAGCCACATCCTGGGCCGCCGTCTGGAGCTCGCGGGGATGCGCGCAGACGGCAGCGAGTTCCCGGTGGAGCTCACCGTCACGCGCGTTCAGCTCCCCGATCCCCATCCCGCGCTGTTCACGGGCTACATCCGCGACATCACTCCGCAGCGCCGCGCGGAAGAGCTGCAGGCCAGGTTGTTCGAGAGCGAACGCGCCACCCGGGAGGGTGTCGAGCGGGCTCACGAACGCACGGCGTTCCTGGCGGACGCGAGCATGATGCTCGGAACGTCGCTCGACTCGCGCAAGACGCTCGCGAAGGTCGCGGGCCTCGTCGTTCCCGGTCTTGCCGACTGGTGCATCATCGACATGCTCGAAGCCGACGGTTCGATCCGCTCGGAGGCGGTGCACCACGCGGACCCGGACAAGATCGCCCTCGCGCGGGAGTACCAGCGGTGTTTTCCCGCGCGCGCCGGCGATCCCAAAGGAGTGCCGCTCGCGATCGACACCCGGGAGCCGTTGATCTATCCGCAGATCACGGACGAGATGTTCGAGCAGGGCATCACCGACCTCGAGCAACGCCGGATGCTCCAAGAACTCGGCATCCGCTCCGTGATGATCGTTCCGCTCGAGGCTCGCGGCCGCGCCCTCGGAGCGATCACGTTCGCGTCGGCCGAATCGGGCCGCACGTTCGGACAGGAAGACCTCGAGCTGGCCTTGGAATTGGCTCGTCGCGCAGCCACGGCGATCGACAACGCGCGCCTCTATGAGGAACGCGCCCACATCGCCAGGACGCTCCAGAAGACGCTGTTGCCGCGGCGCCTTCCCGAGATCCCCGGCGTCGAGGTCGCGACCTTCTACCAACCCGCCGGTGTCACGAACGAGGTCGGCGGCGACTTCTACGACGTGTTCGAGGCCGGCGAACACGTCTGGGGCGTCGTCGTGGGGGACGTCTGCGGCAAGGGTGTCGAGGCCGCGGCGCTGACGGGGATGGCGCGGCACACGCTGCGGGCCTCCGCGCTGCGCCAGTCGTCTCCGCGAGGGGCACTCAGCGACCTGAACAAGGTGATGCTGCGCGAGGACGGGGAGCGCTTCTGCACGGTGGCGCTCGGCCGGATCGAGGCGAACGGCACCGGCGTCCGTCTCACGGTCGCGTGTGGCGGCCATCCCTCGCCGCTGGTGCTGCGCGGCTCCGGAGGGGTCGAGTCCATCGGAACGGCGGGATCGCTCCTCGGCGTGTTCGAGGACGTCGAGATCGCCGACCGGGGCATCGAGCTCGCGCCCGGCGACCTCGCCATGTTCTTCACCGACGGCCTGTTCGACCCACGGCACCCCACGGCCCTCGGGGAGGGCGGGCTGCGCTCGCTCGTCGGCGCGTGCGCCGGCCTCACCGCACAGGAGTGCGTCGATCGGGTGGGAGAGGCGATCGCCGACCCCGGCGGCCAGGCGCCCGACGACGTCTGCATCCTCGTGCTCCGCGTCGCTCCCTGACCGATCCCCCGGCCGCCGGTCGTTGACCGGTCGCGGCGGTTGGCGTACGACGGAGCCGATGCGAAGCCTCGACGCGCTCGCGAACGCCACGCCGAGCACGCGCGACCGATACGTCGACTTCCTCCGCGCCGTGTCGATCTGCGCCGTGGTGTTCGGTCACTGGTTCATCGGGGTGATCCATCGCGATGACGGCCTCGTCTACCTGACGAGCGCGGTCGGCCTTTCGAGCGGGCTGTGGCTCGGGACGTGGCTGTTCCAGGTCATGCCGATCTTCTTCTTCGTCGGCGGATTCTCGAACCTCACCACGTACGAGGCGTTCCGGCGCCGGGGCGAGGGGACGGCCGCGTTCGTGCGTGGTCGCGCATCGCGGCTGCTCCGGCCATCGGCCGTCTTCCTCGGGGCGTGGGCGGTGGTCCAGGTCGGCCTGCATCTTGCCGACGTCGGCCGGCCCGCCGGACCGGAGCTGTGGGGGAACACCACGCTGCTGCGCGGCATGCTCCCGCCGGCGCAGACGCTTCCGTTCGGACCGCTGTGGTTCCTCGGCTTCTATCTCGTCGTCGTGGTCGCCTCGCCGCTGCTGATCGGGCTGCACCGCCGGTTCGGGCTGTGGGTCCCCGTGGCGATGATCGCGATGGTCGTCGCGGTCGATGTCGTCGGCTTCGGGCTCGAGCTCCGGCGGTTCCGCTACCTGAACGTGCTCCCCGTGCTCCTGTTCCCGCACCAGCTCGGGTTCTTCTACGCCGACGGCAGCCTGGCCAGCCGCCGCCGTCTGCATCTCGCGATGGTGGTCGCGGGCCTCGCCGGCCTGGTCCTGCTGACGAACCCGTGGGTGTTCGAGCCGTTCGGCCAGGCCCGGTTCGACTGGTTCGGCGACCCGGGCGGGGCGCAGAACATCGGGCACTACCCGAAGAGCCTGCTCGGCACCGACGTGGAGGAGATCTCGAACGCGTATCCGCCGACGGTGTGCTTCCTGCTCGGCGGGATCTGGTCGATCGGCGCAGTGATGCTGCTGCGGGAACGCGTCGCCCGATGGCTCGAACGCACGGGCCCGTGGAAGGCGACCATCTTCACCAACAGCATCATCATGACGCTGTTCCTCTGGCACATGACGGCCTACCTGATCGCGATCCTCACCCTGTGGCCGCTCGGTTTGGGTCATGAGGTCGACACGACGGCGCGATGGTGGCTCGAGCGCCCGGTCTGGATCCTGGTCCCCGGCGCGATCCTCGCGGCGTTCGTGATCGTGGTCGGTCGGTTCGAGCGACCTCGGCCGCGTCCGGACGGCTGACCGCCGGGCTCGAGCTCGAACCGGGAGCGTACGCTGGCGTCGATGGCCCGGACCGCACCCGTGGAGACCGAACGCCCGGCGGACGAGCAGGACGTCACGCCCGACGTCCCGTGGATCGTCATCGTGTGGAACGACCCGATCAACCTGATGTCCTACGTCGTGTACGTCTTCCAGAAGCTGTTCGGGTATCCGCTCGAGAAGGCCACGAAGCTGATGCTGGACGTCCACCACAAGGGCAAGGCCGTGGTGAGCGAGGGCGCGCGCGAGACGTGTGAGTTCGACGTGTCGAGACTCCACGCGCACGGCCTGTGGGCGACGATGCAAAGGAGCCGATGAAATGGCGAGCCGACGCCGCATCGTGCGGTCATCGGCCGGTGGGTTCGACCTGCGGATCCCCCGATCCGAACGCAACGTGCTCCGCGGTCTCCCCGACCAGCTCCGCTTGCTGCTGGACGAGGGCGACGCCGAGGACCCGGCGCTCCAGCGCCTGCATCCCTCGGCGTACCCGGACGATCCGGTCGCGGCTGCCGAGTTCGACGGCTTGGTCCGCGACGACCTGACCGAACAGCGCATGAAGGCGATCGAGACCATGTCGCGCACGATCGACTCGGATCACCTGGACGAGGAGGAGGTCCTCGCGTGGCTCGCGGCGATCAACGATCTGCGCCTCGTGCTCGGCATCCGGCTCGCGGTGACCGAAGAGAGCGAACCCGAGGACTTCGAGGGCGACGAGGGGACCCACGGCTCGTACGCGTTGTACGCCTATCTGTCGGTGCTCGAGGAGGACATCGTCGAGGCGTTGTCGGGAGCGCCCACCGGTCCCGCCTGATCGAACAGAGCGCCTTGCTCCTATAGGCTCGTCCGAGCGATCGAAGGGGGAACGGGATGACGCACAGGTGGTGGACGGTGGCGCGGATCGCGGGGTTGGGTCTGCTGGCGCTCTTACTCAGCGCGTGCCTCAAGCTGGACATGGACCTGCAGGTCTCCGAGGACAACACCGTCAGCGGAAGCATGATCTTCGGCGTGGACAAGCAGCTGCTCGAGCTGACCGGAGGGTCCGTCGAGGACTTCCTCGGCACCGACTCGCCACTGCCCTCCGACGCCGAGGGCGTCACGACCGAACCCTTCGAGGACGACGAGTTCATCGGCCAGCGCTTCGTCTTCGACTCGGTGCCCCTCGCGACGCTCTCGAGCGGCACGCCCGACGAGCTCCGGATCACCCGTGAGGGCGATTCGTTCACCGTGACCGGAGCCCTGGACCTTTCTTCGGGGCTCACCGGCGCGACCGGCGCCTCCGGGTTCCCCGGCGCGGAGCAGTTCCTCCAGGGAGCCGACCTTCAGATCCGGATCACGTTCCCCGGCTCCGTGACGGACACGAACGGCGAGGTCGACGGCAACACCGTGACGTGGGTCCCCGTGGTCGGCGAGCGTCTGGAGCTCCGCGCGACGGCGAGTGCCATCCCGAGCGGAGGCGACTCGAACCTCACGATGCTGCTGGTCATCGCGGCGGTCATCGTCGTCTTGGCGGTCGTCGTCGGCGTCATCGTCGCGCAGCGCCGGAACCGGCCGGCGGTCGCCGCGAGCGGGTTCGGCGGGACCGCGAGCACCGCGCCCCCGATGGCCGGCGAGCCCGGGCCGCCGCCGCCGCCCGCCGGTCCGCCGCCGCCCCCGCCGCCGCCGAGCGACCCGGTCTAGCGGTCGCTACTTCGACGCCGATGCGGACTCGGCCGTCTCGGGTTCGACGATCCGGTAACCGACGCCGCGGAGCGTCTCGATCCAGCCGTTCCCGAGCTTGCGGCGCAGGTACCGGACGTACACGTCGACCAGGTTCGACCGCGGGTCGAAATCGAGCCCCCAGACGTTGGCGAGGAGCTCCTCGCGCGTGATCGGCTGCCCGGCGTGGCGCATCAGCATCTCCAGCAGCGCGAACTCCCTCGAGGTGAGCTCGATGATCTTGCCCGTGAGCCGCGCGCGCCGGGCGATCAGGTCGAGCTCGAGGTCGCCCACGTGCAACCGCGCGAGGGACTCGTCGGATCGGGCGCGCAGACGGGCGCGCAGCCGAGCCGCGAGCTCGTCGATCGCGAAGGGCTTCGGCACGTAGTCGTCGGCGCCGAGGTCCAGGCCGGCCACCCGGTCGTCGATGTCGCCGCGCGCGGTCAGGATCACGACCGGGAGCGAGGCCCAGGCTTCGCGCAGGATCCGCAGGACGTCGAGCCCGTCCATATCGGGAAGACCGAGGTCCAGCACCACGATGTCGGTCTCGTCCGAGAGCGCACCGAGCGCAGCGCCACCGGTGACGACGCGGCGCACCTGGAAGCCTCGCGTCCCGAGGCCCTTCTCGACGAAGGACGCGATGCGGTCCTCGTCCTCGACGAGCAGGACGTTCACCGTGGGATCGACAGCCAGAACGTCACCCCCTCTCCGGGACGGTTCTCCGCACCGGCCTCGCCTCCATGGGCGCGCGCGATGCTCCGCACGACCGCGAGCCCCAGCCCGGAGCCACGCGAGTCCGGTCCGTGCCAGAACTGGCGGAAGACGTGCTCCTCTTCGCCGGCCGCGAGTCCGGGGCCGTGGTCCGCGACCTCGAACCGCCACGCCCGGCGGCGTCCGACCAGCCGGAGCTCGACGGGCGTGCCGTCCGGCGTGTGGACCGCGGCGTTGTGGAGCAGGTTCACGAGCGCCTGCTCGAGCCGGTGCGGATCCGCGTCGAGCCGGGCGTCAGCCGGGCCGGGCCGGACGTCGAGGCGGCCGTCGAGGAAGGGCAA
>Ga0214468_1000546_pt1 | contig 11789 bp, 14 predicted proteins | sample RVTome_9_FD_187334 | JGI IMG/M metagenome (GOLD analysis project Ga0214468, IMG submission 187334) | Soil microbial communities from uranium-contaminated site in the Upper Colorado River Basin, Wyoming, United States - RVT155D38 HiSeq ...
GATAGAATTCAGATTCAATCACAGGAAAGAAGATATCTTCAAAATACTCACAAAGATGATGGTAGAATCTGTTCCAAACTCTTAGGTATTACCTTATGTTATAGGATCTCTCCGCCAATTCTAGCCAAAAATCTTCCACTCCTTCATAATTAAGAAGATAATGAGGAAGATTCACCGAATCTAAGTAAAAGATGTGTAGGATCTGAAATAGGAACTAATTTTGAATCATCTGAGAATGTAATTATTGCAATAACATCTGTTAAAGTTTTATCTGTTAGTGTAGTAGCGAGCTGAATTGTCCCAGTATCATTAGCAATTATGGGATCTGAAAATGATGAAGTTTTAACTAAAGATTGATTATCAACAGAATGTATTTCAAGTATAGCGTTAATAGGTTGACCTATAATTGATGGACTTATTGTAGAATAGTCTACTATCACTTTCACCTGATTGCCTTGACTGTTAGATAGAGGTAAAAAGTGAGAATAATTTGCTGTTTGTACTATTCTGTTAATTGATAATATGCCAGCAAATGAGCTCTCCAAGGCAGGCATCCCCTGACCATCATCTTCGCTTCTTCCTTCATCTACTTCCTCTTGCAACTGCTCCTGCTGATATGTATAAGGAGTCATAGTCATCCGTGCAACGGCATTTATATTGTTGTATGAAAAATGAATGGAGGAATAAAGAGTAAATGCAAAAACAGTAACTATACCAATAATGACAACCGTGTATTAACCGGCCAAGGAGAGTCTCCAATGAGAACTCCCAAGCCGATTTGACGATGGAGGGGGTTTTGATCTCCTATTCATCTATTTAGGTTAGTAGCTTTAAAGGTTACCGGTATTCCGTTACGGAAGAAGATACCGTATTATTTTTTAGACCTGTAAGAATTTATTTAATAATCGTAGGGTTAAGTTGTCGCCTGTCTTAGCACCTACTACAATTATTGTATGTCACGTACCAATAATACTGTTTAACTTATACTCTATGCCTAAATGCCAGAGTAAATCGTTAAGAATTGGATTAGACTTCCCAATGCCGTAGAGGCAATTTCGGTTCCTAAGTTGTTGCAATAACCCATACGTGACGCAATATTGAAGTATTTGTCATTTTAGTTCAAAATCATTTCTGAAATCTTCTTCTTGATACTTTAACTCCAGTCCTATTTTTTGCCCATAATATTTCACTAAATCATACATATCCCCTTCAAGTATTTCTTGCCGTTCTTCATCTAAACTATGTCTTACTTCTGGTGCCTTGTATCTCATTCCTTTCCTTTTGTATATTCAATCATATCCGAAAATGCGACTCTCTTAATGACGAAGTCAACAATTTCTTCTACCTTCTCATCAACTGCAGGAGACAGATGTAACTTCTTATATTTCGCGTTCTTGTTATACAACTTAACAATATCTTTAACATGAACTTTTATCATCGAAAGTCTCGGTCTTTTGCTTAGATATCCGACACTATCAATTACTGCTATCTGTTTCCTTCCGAAAATGCAGACTAAGCTATTTTTATTTACGATAAAATGTGAAGCACCATGATTCTCCCTAAGAAAGTCAATAAACGCTTCATTGAACAGATCGTGCGATTGTTCTTTGATATTTTTTAATGTAATCTTTTTATCGTTTAGCATACTCATTAAACGGTGATCATGAATTGTGTTTTTTTCGTCCCGGTATCCCTCTGACGCGCCGTTTAGTCTTACATGCACTTCTTTGTCGATCAGCCTGCTAACAAGCCTATCGATTCGGCTTCTCAGAGTAATCTTCAATTACTCATCAATTCCTATTTATTATTTCCAGTGAGGTCTGTGTATAACTTCCCATCTCTTACTGTATTACTGTATCGGTCTGTAAATGTAAAAAAGGCATCATAGTAGTCTAGAGATATGTTGAAATGTTTTTCCGGCAACCTTAAGTTTGAGTACAATATTTATTCAATATATGTATGTCGTAACGGATACCATAAATGATATTTGCCTATTGGTGAGCATCAATGGCAGATGACCTGATCATTAATGCTAATGAACTAAGTGGCCTGGAGCTAGCAAAGTATGTTCTTTTGAGACTTATAGATGGAGAGACTATTGAAGATATTGCAAAGAATTTTGACAATAATAAAAAGTTTGTTTCAGAAACCTTAGACCTTCTTTTTGATATTGGATGGATAAAACAGGACACGAATGGGAATTATAGAATCACAACCAAAGGTCAAAAGAGCAAAATAATGCGTCGAAGACCTGTGGTCAGTTTAGGTGGATAGGCGGGCCGTTGAAATGAAGATATATGTAGCCAGAACGCAAAGCACGAATTGGCCGCCATACCTAGCGATGCACTAAGAAAATCCACCCGTATTGTATAAAAAAGGTTTCAAAAGTCTAGAAGTACTAGGTCAGGAATGAACGCCAATTGGATAAGGACCTGACCTACCACTTCTACCATATTAGCAGCTCTACAATCAGACTAAAGTTTAAAAACCTACCGTAAAGTTTTTCGGTATTCAATTTGAAGCTATGAGAGAGGTCTATTAAGTATGGTTAAGATCTTTCAGTAACTCTAAAAAGATTGAATGTATAATATATGGAGTACCTTAACTATGGTAGTTCGACCAGATTTTGCTCTCGAAGGGCTTCATCTTTGGTCGAACTACTATTTCTGATAGCCAGTAACCATTTTATAGTCTATTGTACACACAAACAATGTTGCAACAGACCCGTATCGCATCAAGTCTGTTGGCAGCGGTAATTCTGGTAGGATGGCCAATTCTTTCCTGCACAATTTCATGGTCATCCTACCATTATACCAAAAAAATTAGGTTGATAACAATACCAAATGTCGTCAAGGTAGCCGGTCATTCGTTTCATCATACGTCATTCATTTATCTGTCGTCTACCTTTTTAATTATATACCAAAAAGGACTTATAGTTTGTATTCTAATAATTAAATACCAAACTGACGACCTATAAGGTAGACGACCACCATCTATTGGCACTGAATAAATAATGGTCGTCATACCTTTTTCCATAATATGTTTCGGCATAACAAATATGCCCATTCACTCAACTTTTTTATAGTATATTCGTGTTAGAGGCAGCGGGCAGTTGGGGTCTTTTAAATCACTCAATTTAAAACCTAACTGTCAAGCATATGGGATATAAGGTAGACGACCACGCGTAGGACATACTGCTCACTGGTCTGACTATTAGGATTTCAAACTACTATAACTAATACAAATCCAGAAGAGAAAGGATATAGTCCATTATATCGACTAAGTCCATTATATCGACTAAATCTTGTAAAATGGAAAAACAATGACGGCGAGAATATACTTCGTGTACTGGAAGGATCCGTCTCAAGCACGTGTCTTGCAAACTGTTCATGATATTGCACAAAATGATGACTTATTAAAAATACTGCCTGCCCTAGGAGGCAAGTATATAGTTAATTGTGCTTTCTTCAGCCAAGAGACGGTATTAAAGCACAAAAGTGACTTCTTTCAATAAAAATAAGATAAAAGGAGTATATATTAGCAAAAGGAGATCTAACATATTACTATAAGCAATGCATTGATGGCATGGATGAAGTTAGACGAGAAGCTTGGGGACTATACAAATATGGAGACTGGAGTCAAGGAGTTCATCTTTCAGTAAAAGAGAAGATTGCAGCTTTAAAGTTGTTGAATGAATGTCATGAAGCAAAATTTGCTCTATTGGAAAGGGGTCCTTCTGTTCTAAATGTGAAAGAAATGGAAGAGAAATTAGAAAGTATTCAAAGTAAGCAGATCGTGCAATAACTAATGGTTTAGATATCCCCAATGGGTATAACATCTAAACTATGATTATCTTCTTATGTGTGAGAAAAATTTATAACCCATATCATGCTTAAAAAGCAGCCATCTTGTTTATTTGTGTTAATAACTTCTCTACACTAGATTGGCATAGAATCTAAAGGCACATTATCATCGCTGGACATGACATGGCACTAGAAGAAAATAGTATTCATTTATTCATGTAATAATTTCACTCGCCATCCTCTCAAGGAGTCAATAATGCAGTAATCTCGGATGTAGAACAATTCATTTTGATACAATAACGTTGACGTATAGTAGGTATTTAATGTTAAGCTCTTAAGAAAATGCTATACCTTCTTCGCAATATAATATACACCATCAGGATAACATTACGATAATACCAAGCCGGGAAATGAGAGCATTACACTGTTACTTGAAAAGGTAGCACGTAATGGGTCAGTCATTCACCAGGCAACGGTGTCTGATAACTACTTATCGTCCAATATTGTATCAAGTAGGTGAGCGATTCACGCGAAACAGAAATCCGATGTACATATAGACAAACCTGGCTCCGATTAGTACGGGAAACAACTCGACTTTCTCATCCTAACAGCAGGTTCAGAGATTCATTGAATCATTATAATAAACCACGGTTTGGGATAATATCATCATTCAATATAATGTCTTCAATATCATGTCTCATTTTGGTAAAATCACCAAAGGTCTTGAAAGAGCTCTTCATTTTTAGATCACCCGTTGATGGAAGATTAATACCCCATCCTTATACCGTTATATCCTTCTATACTAGGTTCAAATGAGAGAAATCTATTATACTGACAAAGGTTTTACTGTTATCATATGTACTTAGCCTCCCTCAATCAAAGAATAGGCAATATAACTCAACGCGATTTCATGTCTCTAAATGATGATACAATTATTGCAGATGCGGTAAAAGTAATGAAAGAGAAAGGCATTTCTTCTGTGTTTGTAAAGAAATCATCCACTTCCTCAAAAATAATAAATGAGAATAATAAGCAATTAAATCATCTTAATCCTATTGTAGGAATTGTTACTGAAAGAGATATACTATACAAAGTAGTTGGTCAAAATAAGGGTCCTTATAAAGCTACACTTAGAGATGTAATGAGCTCTCCAATAATTACAATTGACAAAGATGCTTTAGTCAAAGATGCAATATATTTAATGAGAAGCAAGCATATCAGAAGATTATTGGTAATCGAAAAGAGGGCAGTTTCCGATATTCAAGAAATAGAGCAAGAAAAAGAAAATCATGGCTATGTTAATAAAACTCATGTTAATATTCCAATAGGTATGATAACACTTATGACTATAGTAGGAAACTTTCCAAGAGAAAGCATTGACCTGGCTGAAATTGAGTCTCCCATTCCTGGGAGAGCAATCGCAAGAGAGGTAAATATCGTCTGTCCCTATTGTGAATCAGAATTTGAAAATGGACATGATTTATCGACACATATTGATAGAATTCATGTTGAAACTGGATTGCTTGAAGGAAATAGAGGACAAAGGTAAGGACACCATTTTGCTTTACTACTCTTGTGATTTTTTATTGTTATAATAAATTGCATCAAATCTAAACTACAATTTCAGTTAAGAACATTCGTTCTCCTCTATTTTATAACGTGACCACATCTTTTCTTGGTTTAACTCGGCCAATCCGATCTAAGCAAAGTCGATTAGGCCTTCAAATCATATTAATGAGGACGAGAAGTCATACGGATTTTCTTGTCTGTGTAATGAATCTGTATATGACAAAACATCTTTTTAGGTCCAAATTGGATTCCTGTAGTTAATCGTGACAAGAGCTATTATCGAATCGTATAACCTTGACACATTCTCTTAAGTTAGAGGTTATTACAAACGATGTCTTACACTCAGTTGTTGTCTTTGTCTACCTTTTTTGCCGCGTTCAGACTTTAACCGTCTGTCAAGTACTGATACTAATTTCTTGCTCACACTTAGCGGATCATAGTCTACAGCCTTCGCGTCTATAACACGTGTTGCAGAAATTAATCTGACTCTCATGGAATATTTACGGATTTTGTACTTATCAACATAGACAAGTACTGATTGGATACTTTCACGTTTTCCGTGGATCTTTCTCACGAATTTTCCAACATGCTCTTCGATGGTCTTACGTACGTCATAATCTGATACATTAGCAATATTAATGTGGGGATGCTCTTGTCGAGGAAGCGTTATCTCGAGGGCATCTCTTGCGGTAACTATGCCTATTGGCTTTCCTTCTTCTGCAACAACAACAATCTCTTCGTACTCTTTGAAATTTTCTACTAGGTCTCTGAGTTCGGTCCCCACTTTGACAGGTATCGTTTTTCTCATAATGTCCCTCACCTTAACCTGCTTAGCAGGTGCTGTTGCCGAACTGATTCTGGAAAACTTTGGGATTCTTTCCTGAGCCATTGACATGATCTTAGCTCTGTCTAACGCATTAATAACACCCTTCAGGACTCCCTTGGAATTAATGACTGGCAGGCGTGAAATATTGTATCTACGCATCTTCGCTAAAGCAGTGTCTAGCGGAGTGTCATCTTCAGTTACTATTGCACCTACCATAACGTTATCCACAAGAGTGTTGCCAAAATCTGTCTTAGGTATTACATCTGTTTCGCTAATTATGCCGATCAATTTTGAATCTTCAACCACAGGCAAAGCTCTATTGCCTGTTGTCACAATTAACTGAGTGGATCTTTTGATACTATCCGTTGGAGCCAATACTGGTGTCTTAGCAACAAAATTTTTCAATTTCGATGAACTCATTACATTGACATTAAGGAAATCTTTAGCAAATACCATTCCAAGATAGTTTTTGTATTTATCAAGTATTGGTATCTGGTTAATCATTTTATTATGCATGAGGTTTAATGCTTCTGCTATAGTGTCATCTGATGACAACATTAAAACATTGTTTGTCATAATGCCCGAAATTTTCATATAGTTAGACGCATCCTAAGATTCTTAGAATTACATTATAAGGCTTTCTCAACAAAACACGCAGTCGAAGCTATAGAAGGTTGTTTACGGGTAATTAAAGAAAAAAGAAAATATTTCACTAATATCTATCGTAATAGTAATAATCATACATATGCAAGTATGCAAGTAACACGACCAATATTATAATGTCAAGCATAGAAAATGTTTTGATATTGCAAGGCGGAGGCTCATTAGGTGCATTTGGTTGCGGAGTCTTCAAGGCACTTGCGAAGCGCGGAATTAGGTTAGATATAGTTTCAGGTACTTCTATTGGGGCAATAAACGGAGCTATAATCGCAGGGAGTAAAAGTGATCATCCTGAACAAGCATTGGAAGATTTTTGGCTAGAATTGGCGGAGAGCTCCTATAACATAATACCAGATGTCTTAATTCCGTCATATTTCCATAAAAAGGGTGTATATCTTAAGAGAGTCCCCTCATCTATTTTAAATGCAGCACTTCTAGGTGTTTCTAAAATGTTTTTGCCGAGATGGTCGTCTTGGCCTTGGCTGTCATGGTGGCCAAATTCGACTGATGCCTTACGTTCAGACATCGAAATTGATAATGAGGCACTATTCTCTTCTATGACGCCTTGGTTATGGACACATTCATATGATCATTCTAATCTAGCCAAAACTCTTGATAACTACGTTGATTATAGGAAACTTTCTAGATCAAAAATAGCCAATGATGATGGTGGCGGTATCAATGATTGTAATAGAATGTCTGCTTCCGCTATTCCACGCTTTATTGCTACTGATGTAAATATAATGACATCTGAACCTATAATATTTGACAGTTACAAGATGGATATAACTGCGAAACACTTGCTCGCCAGTTCGGGATATCCGCTCTATGGCTTTCCATGGATAGAATTGAGTAGTGGTGTATTTGCATGGGATGGCAGCCTTCTGAGTAACACTCCGGTAAGAGAGGCAATTGATGCATCACCTAGGAATGATAAGTATTTGTATATCGTAGAAAACTATCCGAGAAATGTTGACCGACTTCCATCCAATAGAGTAGAAGTTTTAGATAGAGCAGAGATATCATTTTTAGCGACAAGACAATGCATGATATACATATACTAAACAGATAACATTGCAGATTGACCTAATAGAGCAACTGTATGATCTGTTGGAGAGAATGAATAAGCATTCACAATACGCGCATGAAATAGCAGATCAGAAACAAATTGAAGAGATAAATAAGATGTACACTGAGATTGTTGGAACAGGGGGTGCCGAAATACTATCGGTCAATAGGATTGCTAGAGATAGAATAGAATCACCACATCTGTTAAAGAATGCTGATTTTTCACCCACAATAGTTAGGAACCTAATAACAGAGGGAGAGCGTAAAACAACAGAAAGTTTAGAAACTAGCAATAGCGAACAAATTCAATAGGCCATTTTCATCATGTTGAGTAACTCATATAATGATATGGAGGAAGAAATTCAGTATTATAAGCCAGAAGAGCCATATGTACGCATAATTTGACTGTATATACAAAAGAATACGTAGGGAAGGTCAAAGGGTCAATGAACGTAGCGCAGAAGTATAGCATATCATTAAGAAGCAGCCAATAAGTAATGAATTATTTGCTGCTAACGAACTATAAGAACAGAACAGTTTGACCTTTCAGTAACATTTCTTGATACGCTACCAAGGGCTTTCAGTTTTGATAATCCGCTTAATCCAACATTTCCCATCACAATCAGATCAACCTTCTCCTCATTAGCATAATCGACGATTTTATCCTGTGGATTGCCGTAGAGTATGACATTCTTTATTGTAATTCCAGGCATTGCTTGTTCATACATATGTTTCTTGTATTCCAAAATTCTTCTTGATTTTTCTTTCATAAACAACAATATAAAATTCGAGGTTAATGCAAAGGAACCCTCTTTGCTGCAGCTTATAGCAATCAAAGATTTAGCTTTGCAGTAGGTTAATCGCGTTCATTACGTAAAATGTTTAGATGACAATTCTATTATAAACAGCAAAATAGATGACAATTCCAATTTGGATATATCCTATTTAGCATCTCATTTTTACCTAACAATCAATATAGGGCAAGAAACCTTCTCAGATACATTTCTTGATATGCTGCCCAAACCCTTGAAGATCCTTGATATGCCTCTGAGACCAACACTTCCAATTACGATTAGATCTACTTTATGATGATTAGTAAAATCTATTATTTTTTCTAGAGGAGATCCTATGAGCACATGCGCTTTGATCGATATGGCCGGTTCTTTTTCATGATATTGCGCTATTTTTCTCTCTAATTTTTTCATCATATCTGACTGCATATCTCTGTACAATTCTTTAAAATATGCCGTTGCTGGAAGGTCTTCGCCTGTTTTTGTAGAATGGAATTTCATGTTAAATCTCGATGGTGGAAGAGGGATTTCCTTGATAACGTTTAACAATGATACTTTAGAATTACCTGTCATCTTGGCTATCTCTAATGCCAGTTTTAGAGCTTCTTCCGATAATTGTGATCCATCATATGGAACCAATATGTTCTTGAATAACATCAAATTTCTCCAGTATTTGATTAAATATAACGTACATTTAAGTAATGATTTTTGATCTATGATACTCAGATTAAGACCAAAATAATTCGGCACTAAAGATCAGGAAGGTTCATAGTGAAATGAAATTACAAAACATGTGATAGTACAACAATCATATCTGCCTTCTATCTTACAATAAGCACTGGACAGCCTACATAATTTGATACCTTCTGACTCACACTACCTAATAATAACTGCTTGAATGTACCAAGCCCCCTACTTCCAATAACAACGAGATCGCACTTCTCTGCACGTGCAGTCTCTATGATTCTTTGAGCAGCGTTACCTTGTTTTAATTGTGTTTTTGTCTTTCGTAAACCTTTTTCATTCGCTTCTAGTTTTTTCTTGTATCTGGATATTATCGTCCTTCCTATATCCATAAGTGTGTCATCCATTTGAGGTGAAACCATCGTCCTTCTACCCATAGAGGTCTGGGCGACGTGAATTACATTAAGGCGAGATTTGCTGTTCTTTGCCAGCTCAACTGCTGTTTCGAATGCCATATCTGAATTTTCAGAACCGTCTACTGCAACCAGAATATTCCTAAACATACAATTAAAAGGCTAATGCGCATGTATAAAGCATTTTCATTTCTATTAGATCGTGTGGTGCACATATGGGAATACATTAATGTATCAAATTTGTGTTTATAAAGAAAAAAACAGAAAGTGAGAATATGAGAGGTATGTGGGAATCTCCCCATCACGATACGACTCCATTATCATATCATCCTTACATAACTGAAAACATGTTCTTTTCTGACTTTGCGGCATCTGTAATTACTGTGACGTATTATTCGTCTGCAACTATAACATATACACCTTTAATTTCTGTAGCGTTATATCCAGCTAGAAGTATCATGCTATATCGCTCTTAATATCCCTTCCCGAAAAGAATCGATTACAGACGACCGAGAGCATTCGTTATCTCTAAAGCTTAACAAAGTAGAAGAAATTGGACCATAATCCCATAGGCCATGAGTATAAATTCAACATAATTATCAAAAAAATGATGAATACTAATTGTAATAAGTGTTTTAGGTTAATAATGATTTTCCGGTTGAGTTTCATTTGGTTAGCTTTATTGTTTTCCATTGCCGCTTCATTAGATGTTATCGTCGATTCAAAACCTTTCATCAGACACATCTGATCAATTTCGGAAGTATATTTATGCTCAGATTGGCAATAATACTGGTTTAGGAGAACAGGGTCGACAACAACATGGAGAGCAACAAGATCAGGTGCCAGACATGTCTTCCTCTATTATAGGGAGGCCGAAGGACAAGATGGAAGAACTCAGAGGATCCAGATCTTCACTTAACTACTATTGACTGAACAAAGAACCTCATGTGATTTCAAGCATCCGTTTTGTAGATGAAATCATTATCCATTACTAGAATTCTCATATAATCATGCCAAGTTAGTCCGTACAACGAAATAAGCATACACTAGTAAACTCAAACAAACAATTCAATTTAGGTGTATAAACATTAAGTAATGAGGGTATTCAAATAGTTTCATAATTGGTAATTGGTAACTCATATGATTTTATCTTTTCAATTGGGGATAACCTTGGTTATCCGGGAATTCTGCTAATAACCTTTCTGATAAGCATGTTGATCTTTGTTCCTATTCCTTACATTCCTGTATTGCTCCTCGCGCTTTTTAGCAGCAGATTAGACCCTAGCTTAATTGCCATATCTTCAGCAATAGGTGTAACTCTTGGTAGATCTGTTATTTTTGTTGCTAGTTATCATGGAAGGGCTCTTATTGATAACTCAACGTTAAAGAGGATGGTCCCTTTACAAAGGTTGTTGGCAAGGTATGGATCATTGGTATCATTTGTCGCTGCCATTACACCGATTCCCCCGGATGACATAGTAATAATCTTACTAGGGATCGCTAAATTCAGCCTATTGAAATTCATTTTGACAACATTTGCTGGAAAGCTTCTAATTAATCTGGCCGTAGTCTGGGCAGCGATATTATGGGGTTTGCCCATAGCGCAGCAGTTCTTAAATCAAATCACCGATCCTGTGCATTTACTCATTCTAGCTCTGGCTAGTTTGATAATAGCGGTAGTAACTGTGTATCTAGTTATAAAATTAGATTGGGGAACAATAATTGGTAAATGGTTTCCATGGACTCTTAATAATAATTATGATAAGGAGAATAGCAACACGCTTTGACTTTTCGATTAAGCCCTTTGAAGGTCTTTTATTACACACATTCAAGGCGTAGTTGCTGTTGTAGTGGTTATCCTCAATATGATCATGTCAGGGCGTTTAAAGGGGATTAGATTGGACTGTCTCTTATGCCTTCAGGCAATAGGCATGAAAAACAATTGGTAAGTCTTGGGAAGATGAGAGAGGATTTC
>Ga0214468_1000547_pt1 | contig 11777 bp, 10 predicted proteins | sample RVTome_9_FD_187334 | JGI IMG/M metagenome (GOLD analysis project Ga0214468, IMG submission 187334) | Soil microbial communities from uranium-contaminated site in the Upper Colorado River Basin, Wyoming, United States - RVT155D38 HiSeq ...
TCGTTGCGGAACGACGCAGCGCCGAGGCCACCCGGCACGTTGAGCGAGTATGCGAAGCCGGCTGATGGTGTGAATGTATCGGTTGCGCCGGTGACATTCCGTGCATCGTCGAGGCCGGTGCCGAAGGCGAGCGTGCCGCGCAGCGCGGGAGTTGCCGTGGGCGTGGGGGCGGGCGTCTCGGTCGGCATCGGCGTCGGGGTGGGCACGGGCGTCGGCTCGATGCTCGGTTCGGGAGTCGGTGTCGGCTGTCCGACCGTCGGCTCGCTGGGGTTCAGGCCGGAGACGAACAGGCCGAGGACGACCGCGAGCACGATCGTTCCCAGCACGGCGCCGATGGAGATCAGCGATGCCTGGTCGGTCGGAATGCGATCGGTGGCCGCCATCCGGGCCTCGCCATGCCTCAGCGTGACGCCGCAGGATCGGCAGACCTGTGCCCACTCGGGGTTCTCGCGGCCGCAGTTGAAGCAGTCGACGGTCTCGTCGGTCATCGGGTGCTGTTGGGCTCCTGTCGTGGGGTGCCGGTGGCGGCGAAAGCCTAGCACGCAGGTGGCCGCCGGCGGTGAGAACGCCGACGGCCTGTGGCCGATCCCGCAACGGACCGACCATCGCCGAGTCTACGTCATCCCGCGTCTCGGTTGGACTTCGAGGGTTACGGCGGCTTACCACGGTCCGTGAAGCGGACGGCGGCATTCTGTTAAGAAGCCTTCAGGCTTCGCCGGAGCGCCGCCGGGGGACTGCCATCTGCAGGGATGGCTGCCATGGGGATGTAACCGCTCGGAGGGCGCGATGCGCCTAGAAAGCCCTGCAGGGCCGGGCGGAGCACCCTGGGGCTCGACGCGGGCCGGGCGGCGTCGCCCGGCCCGCTCCCTACAGCAGAGGTGACGCAAATGCGTCCTGAATTTACCCGAGTCGTGTACGACAACCAGCCGTATCTCGTCGTTCGCCGAGAGGACGGATCGCTGGAACGAGCCTACGGCCCGTTCACGCCGGGCACCGAACCGAACCTCGCCGACTGCACCGATGAGGTGCGGGTCCAGAGCGGGAGCCTGCTATCCGCGCTCGGCGAGCTGCTGCCGGTCAGCCCGCCGCTGCCGAGCCACGAAGACACGCTGGCCGGCTCGTAGGCAGCAGAAAGGAGCAGTCATGGACATCTCTGAAAGTGGACGTCATCGGACGTGGCTCGGACATCGAGGCCGCCGCATCGGAGGCGATCGCCGTTCTCTCGCGGGATGGTGTCGCGCTCGCGTCGTCCGATGACGACATGGCGACGCTCTCCCCCGACAGCCGGGCGGCCTTCTAGGGCCGGGCCCTGCCCCCGGCCGCCTGCCAGGGACCTGGAAGGGTGGAGGAGCCGTCGGACGGGCGATGCGACGTGGTGCCGGAGGTGGGACTTGAACCCACACGAGCTTGCACTCATCGGTGTTTGAGACCGACGCGTCTGCCGATTCCGCCACTCCGGCTCGGGGGCACGTCATTATATGGAGGATGGCCGATGACCCCCAGCGACCCACTGGCAACCGCACGCCGCCGCTTCCCGACGAAGCGGCGGTGATCGCGCGGGCCGCCGAGGGCGATCGGACGGCATTCGCGCAGCTGATGGAGCACTACCAGAGCGCGTGCTACGGCCTGGCGTATCGCCTCCTCAGTGACGCCGACCAGGCGGCCGATGCCACGCAGGACGCGTTCGTCCACGCGTATCGGGCCATCGCGTCGTTCCGCGGTGGCATCTTCCGCAGCTGGCTGCTGCGGATCACGGCCAACGCCAGCTACGACATCCTGCGTCGGCAGCAGCGCCGACCGACGACCACCCTGCCGGACCCCGACGAGGGCGCGCCCGAGCTGCCCGACCTGCACGCGGTGAACCCGGTGGCGGAGGCGACGAAGAGCGAGCTCTATCGGCACCTGGAGGTGGCGCTGCGGCTGCTGCCGGCCGATCAGCGCACGGCGGTCGTGCTGTGCGACGTGTATGGCATGGACTACAACGAGGTGGCCGAGATGACGAAGTCCGCGCTCGGCACCGTGAAGTCGCGCATCCATCGAGGGCGTGTCCGGCTGCGCGAGCTGATGGCCGAGCACCGGGAACTGTTCACCGGATGAAGGCGTCTGGAGCGTAGGCATGTTGAACCAGCACCCCGATGACGAGCGGCTCTCGGCCCTCGCATCGCGCGACGACGACGCGACGGCCGATGCGGCGCTCGCATCGCACGTCGACTCCTGCGCCCGCTGCACCGAACTCGTGGATGAGCTCGGTGCGCTCCGCATGTCCCTCGCCGAGCTCCCGGACCTCCGGCCGCACCGCGCGCTTCAGCTCGTGCCCCCGGTCGCTGACGCCCCGGTCGCCGATGGCGCCGCCGGGTGGGTTCGCCGCCTTTTCGCGCCGGCCCTGACTGCCGGTGCCGCCCTGGCGGTGGTCGGGCTGGTCGGCACCGCCGTACCGGCGCTCGACGGCATGGCAGCTGGTGGCTCCATCTTCTCCAACGTGGGAACGAACCTCGACGGAGCGGCCCCCGGCGCCGAGGCCGATAGAGCCAGCCGGGAGAACGAGGAGCCGGCCGCCAGCCAAGCCGGGCTCGCACCGGCCGAGGGCGGAGGCGACGGCGAGGGCAGTGTGACTGCCCAGGAGAGCCAGTCAGACGACTTCGAGCAGGTCGAGACCTTCGACCGCGACCTCCCCGCCGAGCGTTCTCCGTGGCCGATGGTGCTGTTCACCGGCGTGGCCCTGATGATCGGCGTCGCGCTCCTCCGCTGGATCCTGGTTCCGCGCGCCGGCTGACCGGGCCTACAGCGCCAGGCGTCCCGCCGCGATGGCGCCGAGCAGCAGGATCACCAGCACCGCGGCAACCACCACGGCCGCCCATCCGGAGTCCCTGAACGTCTGCGGCGGGGGAGCCGGCCGAGGGGGCCGGCGCGTCCGCGGCATGGGGACCTCGCCGGGCTGGCGGACGGTGCGGGGTGCCGCTCGCGTGTCGGCGGCTGTCGCACGCCAGGAGGCCCAGGTCCGCGTCGACGACGGCTGGGCGGGGTTGATGATGGTTCGCGACGCGCCCCAATGGCCCGCTGCCGGCGTCCCCGCGGAGGGATGGCTCTGGTCGTAATCGGCGCGAGACACGGGGTTCGAGAGGATCGCCCACGCCTCGTTGATGCGGCGCATGCGCTCGGCCTCCATCGCCGCCGCCTCGGACGCGCCGTGCAGGTCGGGATGGTGACGCTTGGCCAGCCGGCGGTGCGCTCGTGCCACCTGGAGCGCGCTGGCAGTCCGTGGCACGCCGAGGACGGCGTAGGGATCGAGGACGCGTCGACCGTGCATCGCGCTCGATTCTACGGTCGCGCGAGGTCCGCCGATCAGGCGGCCCGCAGGCCGCCATCGGTCTAGACTTCATCGGACCCATGGCCGATCGCAGACCCCTCCTCATGCTCATCGACGGGCCGAGCCTCGTGTACCGCGGCTACTTCGCATTGCCGCCGCTCACGATGTCCGACGGCCTGCTCGTCAACGCCGTCTTCGGCTTCCTCCAGATCGTGCTGCGCGGCATGCAGGACGTGAAGCCGGACTACGCGATCGTGAGCTTCGACCTGGGCAAGCCGCAGTTCCGCTTCGACGCCTATCCCGACTACAAGGCCGGACGGCCGAGCATGCCGGACGACCTGCGGACGCAGTTCCCGATCGTCCGCGAGATCTGCGAGATGCTCGGCATGCCGGTCCGCGAGCTGGAGGGCTTCGAGGCCGATGACGTCATCGGCACCCTGGCGAAGAAGGCCACCGCCGAGGGGGTCGACACGATGATCGTGTCCGGCGACCTCGACGGGCTGCAGCTCGTCGACGACCACGTGCGCCTGCTCACGACGCGCATGGGCGTCGCCTCGACCGTCATCTACGACGCGGCGCGAGTCATGGAGCGCTACGGGCTGCGCCCGGACCAGATGCTCGACTACAAGGCGCTCAAGGGCGACACCTCCGACAACATCCCCGGCGTGCCGGGGGTCGGGGAGAAGACCGCCAGCAGCCTGCTCCAGCAGTTCGGCAGCCTCGACGCGATCTACGAGCACCTCGACGAGGTGAAGGGCAAGATGCGAGAGCGCCTGGCGGAGCACCGCGAGTCGGCGTTCATGTCGCGTGAGATCGGCCGGATCCTCACCGATCTGCCGGTCGAGCTCGGGCTCGAGGAGGCGCGGACCGGCCGATACGACCGGCGCGCGGTCGCGCAGCGGCTCCGCGAGCTGGAGTTCCGGTCGCTCATCGACCGGCTGCCGGCATCGAGCATCGCGCCGACCGGGCACGACGCCCCGGAGCGCGAGACCAAGGGCGGGCTCCAGCTCAGCCTCGACCTGCTCGGCGGGGCGGCTCCGGCAGAGTCGCACGAGGCACCGCGCGGCCAGCCGAACCCGCTGGCCGACCCGGGCGGCTCGATCGAGCAGGTCGATCCGCGGATCGTGCGGACCGACGGCGACCGCGCCGAGCTCGAGACGTGGATGGCGGCGCACGAGGGCGGGATCGGCATCGGTTGGTCGGCCGGGGCGGGACGGCCCCTGGAGCGAACGCTGTTCGGGATCGCTTTGGCGGGCGCGGACGGTTCGACGTGGTACGTCCCGTGGGACGGGGAGCGGGACCTGCCGGCGTGGTTCGGCCGCGACGATCGGGACCTGGTCGGGCACGACCTCAAGCAGCTGATCGTGATGCTCGGCGCGCGCGGGGTCCCGCTGGCGGGGGCCTGCTTCGACACCCTGGTCGCCGGCTACATGGTCAACCAGGCGCTGCGGGCGCAGACGATCGACGACGTCGCGGCGACCCGGTTCGGAGGCACGCTGCCGCCGAAGCCGCTCAACCCCGAGACCGGTGCCGAGGAGGTCGGGTGTGCGCGGCGCGCTGCCGGCGAGGCGCTCACGGCGCTCCTCGCGCGGCCGGGGCTCGAAGGGGAGCTCGCCGACGGCGCTCTCGAGAATCTCTTCGGCGAGGTCGAGATGCCCCTCGTTCCGGTGCTGGCGCGCATGGAGCTCGCCGGGATCCTGCTCGACGGCGCGACGCTGTCGGCGATGCGCGACGAGTTCGGGGCCCAGCTCGCCGGGCTCGAGTCGCGCATCTTCGAGCTGGTCGGGCACGAGTTCAACATCGGCTCACCCAAGCAGCTCGAGGTGGTGCTGTTCGACGAGCTCGGGCTGCCGGCGACGAAGAAGACGCGCACCGGCCGCTCGACCGACGCCTCCGTGCTCGAGGAACTGCGGTCGCAGCACGAGGTGATCGAGCTCATCCTGGAGCACCGGCAGGTCTCGAAGATGAAGTCGACGTACGTCGACGCGCTGCCGACGCTGGTGGATGCCGAGGGTCGTCTCCACACCACGTACCAGCAGGCGGTGGCCGCGACCGGTCGCCTCTCGAGCACCGATCCCAACCTCCAGAACATCCCGATCCGCACGTCGCTCGGTCGGCGCATCCGGCGCGCGTTCGTGGCGCCAGAGGGGAAGCTCCTGCTCGGCGCCGACTACTCGCAGCAGGAGCTGCGGATCCTGGCTCACGTCTCGGCCGATGCGGGGCTGCGGGCCGACTTCGACGCCCACTCGGACATCCATCTCGCCGCCGCCGCACGCGTGCTCGGCCTGTCGCCGGACCAGGTGGGGCCGAAGGAGCGAAGCGTGGCCAAGATGATCAACTACGGGATCGCCTACGGCCTCTCGGACTACGGCCTGGCGGAGCGGCTCAAGATCCCGCGCGAGGAGGCGCACAAGTTCATCGCCGACTACTTCGCCGCGTACGAGGGGATCCGCCGCTACACGGTCGAGATGAAGATCCTCGCCCGCGACCAGGGATACGTCACGACGCTGCTCGGCCGGCGCCGCTACCTTCCGGAGCTGACCGCGCGGAACGGGGCGCTGCGGTCGGCCGGTGAGCGGATGGCGATCAACATGCCGATCCAGGGCACGGCCGCCGACGGCATGAAGATCGCGATGGTCCGTGTCGACGAGGCCCTCCGATCCCGCCGGCTGCGCTCACGGATGCTGCTCCAGGTGCACGACGAGCTCGTCTTCGAGACCGACGAGGAGGAGCTGCCCGAGCTGGCCGGGCTGGTGCGGGAGATCATGGAGGGCGCGCTGCCGCTGGACGTCCCGCTCGAGGTGGACCTCAAGGTCGGCGCGAACTGGGAGCAGATGGACCGATACGAGCGCGACGCCGCCGGTGCGTGGCACCGCGTCGAGAAGACCGCGATCGAGGTCGCCCGCCAGGAGGCCGACGAGGAGGTCGCGGCCGAGCTGGTCTGACCCATGCCGGAGCTGCCCGAGGTCGAGACCGTCGCCCGCGATCTGCAGCGCTGGGTAGCGGGCGCCACCATCGCCGGAGCCACGGTGCACTGGGATCGCACGATCCGGCACCCGCAGCCGCCGGAGCGGTTCGAGGCGGAGATCGCCGGCGCGACGATCCGGCGCGTGGGCCGGCGGGCGAAGACGGTGCTGCTCCACCTCCAGGATGGGCGCGTGATGACGGTGGCGCTGCGGATGACCGGCGCCCTCATCGTTGCGCCGATCGGGACGCCGGATGACCCGTACGCCCGCGTCGTCTTCCGGCTGGCGGACGGTCGCGAGCTCCGCTACCGGGATGTTCGCAAGTTCGGCCGGATCGGGCTGTGGCCGGGCGGGGGTCTGCGCAGCATCGGATCAGGCCGGGGAGCGAAGAGTCGAAGGATCGCGGAAAGCGGGAGGACCTACCGGATCGGCGAGGTATTCAGCGGCCACGGACCCGAGCCGCTCTCCCGCGGCTTCACCGTCGAACGGTTTGCCCAGCGGCTGGCGCGACGATCGGCGAAGCTGAAGAGCCTGCTGCTCGACCAGAGCTTCATCGCCGGGGTGGGGAACATTTACGCGGACGAGGCGCTGTGGCGGGCTCGGCTCCATCCCCTTCGCACCGCGGATACCCTCGACGAGCGCGACGTGCGACGGCTGCATCGGGCCATCCGCCGGGTCCTGCGCGAGGGAATCGCGAACCGCGGTGCGAGCTTCAGCGACTACGTCGACGCCCGGGGCGAGGAGGGTGGCAACGCCGAGCGCCTGGCGGTCTATCGGCGCACCGGCCAGCCGTGCTACCGATGCGGTCGCCGGATCGAGCGGATCGTCGTCGGGCAGCGCAGCACCCACTTCTGTCCGCGCTGCCAGCGCGAGCCGGTAGGATCGGGCGCCTGATGAAGGTGATCGGCCTGACCGGCAACATCGGCTGCGGCAAGACCACCGTGGCGCGCATGCTGCGCGATCTCGACGTGGCGACCATCGACGCCGATGGCGTGGCGCGCGAGATTCGCCACAACGACGCCGATGCCCGCGCGGCCATCCAGCGCCGATTCGGCACCTACGACGCGGCCGAGCTGGGCCGGGTCGTGTTCGCCGATCCGGCGGCGCTGCGCGACCTGGAGTCGATTCTCCACCCGAAAGTGCGCGGCGAGATCCGGTCGCGCCTGTCCGAGTTGGCGATGGGAGGCGTGCCGGTGGCCGCGGTGGAGGTGATCAAGCTCCTCGAGTCACCGCTGGCGGATGCCTGTGACGAGATCTGGGTGGTGCGCTGCGACGAGGCCGATGCGATCGCGCGGCTTGCCGCCTCGCGCGGGATGGACGAGGAGGCCGCCCGACGGCGGCTGGCCAACCAGTCCTCGCAGGACGAGAAGGTCGCCGCCGCGGACGTGGTGATCGACGGCTCGGCGCCGATCGAGGAGACACGCCGCCAGGTGGAGGAAGCCCTGGCGGCGCTGCGATCGCGGGACTAGGGGAGCTCCGCCTCTTCCGGCACCGGGAAGCCGAACTCCTCGAGCAGCCGATCCAGCGTCGACCCCTCGGTCTCGGCGGTGCGGTCGTCCTCCGCGGCGCGCAGCACGAACGTGAACTGCGCTCCGGCGGCCTGGAGCTGGGTGATCTTCTCGGCGGTCGCGAGGTCGGTGCGGAGGATGTAGAGCGTCCCGTTCCTCACGAGGATGTCGAGGTGCTGGAGCGTCGTCTTGGTCGACGGCCCGGCGACGCGCTGCGGGCCATCATCGGGCGCGGGCTCCTCGCCATCCTCGGGCTCGGGGGCGGTCGGCTCCTCGGCGGGCGCCACACCGAGCGTGGCGATCAGGTCGACCGGCTGGCCCGGCTGGAGCGTGCCGCCCACCGCCCGGTCATCCGGAACCGTCATGCTCACGGCGCGCAGGTCGGGCATTGAGTCGCTGAACTCCTCGCCCGGGGGCAGGATCGAGAACGTCGCCCCCAGGTCGGTCGAGGCGAGCAGGTTCGGCGAGATGAGCTGTCCCGCCGTGATCGGGACCGCGGCGATCCGGCCGAGCACCTGGTCGAGCGATACGAGCGCCGCGTCGCTGGTCGGGTCGATCGGCACGTTCCGCATCACGACGTCAGCCTCGTCGATGGTCTTGCGACCGGGGATCTCCGCCGCCGCCACGACGACCTGGCGCATCTCGACTTCCCCCTCGTCGGTCAGCCCGCTCGCCTGCAGCGCGATGAAGACGGTCGCGGCCACGAGGAGGGCGACGATGATGCCGACGGCGATGTAGACCTTCGATCGCCGGCTGTTGCGGTCGGAATACTCGAGCTCCACGAGGGCAGATCTCCGTAACGGGCTATGAGGACCAGGGGATGAGGCGCGGGCGCTGCACGGCTCGCAGCTCGGCGCAGTCGGGATCGGCGCACATCGGGCTGATGGCCCGTCCGATGATCGTGTTCGACGCGATGCTGTCGATCTCGAAGGCACCGAAGCCGATGATCTCGACGTACTCGCCGTCGGTCGGTTCGCTCACGACGTAGAGGGTGGCGGCGGCGAGGCGAGTCACCGGCTGTCCATCGCTGTTGGTGGCATGGGCGCGGACGGTGAAGAGGTAGCAACCGCTCGCGAGGCCGTCGGTGTCGACGGTCATCGTCGAGGCGGTCCCCTGGCCGTTGCCGGGCGTGACCGAGGAGGCGCTGAACCCGACGGTCATGCCGGCGGGCGGCGCGATGGGGTTGAGGATGCAGTCGCTGAGCGAGTCGGGATCCCAGCTCAGCGCGACCTGCGTGGCCGAGCCCCCGGTCGACCAGTTGTCGTTGCGAACACGGATCGTGTAGGTGACCGTGTCGCCGTAGCCGTCGGCGGAGGCACTCAGCGAGGAATTCAGGAGGTGGAAGCCGCGTGTCGCGCCGCCGACGTACACCGGCACGGGGTGGCGCCGGCCCTTGTACGGCACGTTCGACTCGCCCATCACCCACACGGTGTAGATGCCGGGGTCCACGGCGTTCGTGGAGAAGTCCTCCATCACCACGGATCGGCTCGACTCGTTCGCGGCGAACAGGAAGTTGTCCGGGTTGAAGACCGGCTCGTTCATGTTGCCGGCGGCGGGGGCGGCATTGCCGGCGACGGGCAGGATGTTATCGGCCGGATCGGGCGCGTCCTCGTCCCCGAGCAGCTGCAACTCGACCGTGCCGGTGAACTGGTCGTTGCGCGAGACCGTGAACGTCGGCCCGTCCGTCGGCGAGGTCGTGGTGGAGGGCAGCGTGATCCTGGACGGGGGCGTGATGGAGAAGTCGGGAATGGCCCGCACGGTTCCGTCGTAGACGGCAAGGAAGATGCGGTCGCCCACGTCGTACACGTCGTCGAAGACATCCACCAGGTGTCCGGTGTTGTGTCCCGACAGGGTTGCCACCTGGAGGGCGCCGGTCGGTGGCTGGACCGCCGCGGGGAAGCCCGGGCCGGGGTAGCCGGTGATCACGTACTCGGCCTGCTCGGCCTTCATGATGTTCTCGTTCGTCCCCGGCTCCTCGCCGTTGTAGTAGTCGCGGGAGGTGATGTCGCGGAAGTCGCGGATGTCGAGGTTGATGAACCCGCGGAACTCTGAGCTGTTGTGCGCCTTGCTGCCGGTCCCGTAGATCACGAACGCGGGACCGTTGACGCTGAGGGATGCCGGCGTCCGGCCGTTGTAGCCGAGCGGATTGGCATCGACCTGGCCGCTCGTGCTCGTCGCCGCGGTCGCCATGACGTCCACGAAGCCGCTCCCCGGACCGGGAGGCGCGTCATACCGGCGGGCCACGAGGGGGAGGGCCGGCTCCTGCTCGAGCACGCAGTGCGCGCGTGCGCCGACGCCCAGCGTCTGGATGCCGATCACCCGCGCGACCGTGCTCTCCACATCGCCCGAGATGGCCACCCGGACCGAGGTGCCGGTGACGACGACGCCGCTCACCAGCTCGTCCGCATCGAGGAACCCGCTGCCGTCCTGGTCCTCGTAGACCGGTGGGTCGGCCATCACGCCGACGGTGCCCGATGGCGATCCCTGCATGTTCACGCTGGCGACGCTCCGCGCACGCATGGCCGCCGCGCCGACATCGGCGACCGCGCCGTCCTTCAGCGACTGGCAGGCAGCAAGGGCGGCTGCGTCCGCCGACTTCTGCAGGTGGCGACGCTCGGCCATCAGGCGGCCGACGTCGATCGCGAGTCCGGAGACGCCGAGGAGGACAGCGATGCCGACGGCGACGAGGATGAGCACCTGCCCTCGCGGCGCGGCCGTGGAGCGATGCATCAGTTCATCACCATCGCCGTATGCGCCCTGATCTCGAACAGCCCGTTGCCGTCGGAGTCGAGGATCGCGTCGAGGAGCGGGACGACGAGCGCCTGGTTGTAGGTCAGCTGCACCCGCACGAGGCACCCCTTGCCGGAGTCGACGGTGCAGTACGTGGATGCGTCGGACGTCGTCGGACACTCCGACCCCGCAGGCGTTCCTCCCGCGCAGAACGAGACTTCGACATCCCCGTTCTGCCAGAGGTCGTGCAGTCCGTCACCGTTGAGATCCACCCCGCCGGGGCACGGCGTGCTGGCCGAGAAGTGCGGGCTGCTCGGGCTGAGGAAGCCGAAGGCCGATGTGGCCGCCTCGACGGCCGTGGTGCACCGGGTGGTCCCCTCGTCGGCATTCCCATTCGCCGCGTTGTAGCGATGGATCGTCGCTTCGCGGGCGCCTTCGCGGGCAGCGTTCGTGAGCGACACGTGGGCCCCGAAGATGAGCCCGAACTGGATGATCCCGACGACCACCACGAGGAGGGGGAGGATCACCATCGCGAACTCGACCATCGCCTGCCCGCGCGCGACGGGGCGCGGCGCGCCATCTGGCGAGGCCGGCGGCGGCGTGGGGCGTGACGGTGTCCTGTGCAGCATCGAGATCGTGTGGGTCCCGTTTCGAATTTGAGCGGGCCGGGCAGCACCTCGATGATGCGAACGGCCGGGTGGTACCGATATAGGCCGTTGGGGGCGGTGCGCATGGGACCGATGGGCCGAGCACGAGAGGCGGCCGTCGGTGAAGGATGCGGCGCGTCGCTAGAATCGGACCCCCATGCCAGACCTCAGGGTGCACGCCCCGTACGAGCCGACGGGCGACCAGCCGGCCGCGATCGCCTCGCTCGTCGAGGGCATCGGCCGCGGCCTCAAGCACCAGGTCCTCCTGGGCGCCACGGGGACGGGGAAGACGTTCACGGCGGCCAAGGTGATCGAGGCGGTCCAGAAGCCGACGCTCGTGATGGCCCACAACAAGACGTTGGCGGCGCAGCTCTACCAGGAGTTCAAGGAGTTCTTCCCGGACAACGCCGTCGAGTACTTCGTGAGCTACTACGACTACTTCCAGCCCGAGGCCTACCTCCCGCGGTCCGACACGTACATCGAGAAGGACTCGTCGCGGAACGACGAGATCGACCGGCTGCGGCACAACGCCACGCGGGCGCTGTTCGAGCGGCGGGACGTGGTCATCGTGGCGTCGGTGTCCGCGATCTACGGGCTGGGGGCGCCGGTCGACTACGGC
>Ga0214468_1000548_pt1 | contig 11772 bp, 10 predicted proteins | sample RVTome_9_FD_187334 | JGI IMG/M metagenome (GOLD analysis project Ga0214468, IMG submission 187334) | Soil microbial communities from uranium-contaminated site in the Upper Colorado River Basin, Wyoming, United States - RVT155D38 HiSeq ...
CTCGCCAAAGGTGAGGGCGCCGATGACGACGTACACCAGCCACGGGTCGAGTGAGGCTATGAAGGCTTCCACGATGGGATCATGCCCTCTCCGGGCCGAGAATGGAATGAGGGATGTCCCCGACTCGCCCCGGGTCTTCTCGATCCGACTGCAGGGGGCGGCGACTTCCGGCGGCTCCCCGGCCTCAGCCCTGACGCTCGTATGCGCGTCGCGCGCGCTCGATGGCCGAGTGGGCCTCGGGTGCCTCCCGCCAGCCATCGACGGCGGTCTTCTTGCCTTCGAGGTCTTTGTAGATCGCGAAGAAATGCTCCAGCTCATGGAGCAGGTGAGGCGGGATGTCCGACAACTGCTCTGCGTTGCGCCATACCGGGTCCCCCATCGGCACGCCGAGGATCTTGAGGTCTTCCTTGCCCTGGTCCTCCATGACGAACAGCCCTACGGGCCTGATCGTCACCCAGCATCCGGGGAACGTGGGCTCGCTGACCAGTGCGAGGGCGTCGAGAGCGTCTCCGTCCTCGGCGTGGGTCTCGGGGATGTAGCCATAGTCGGCGGGGTACCTGGTGGCGGTGAAGAGCATCCGGTCGAGAAATATGCGACCTGTGTCGTGGTCGATCTCGTACTTGTTGCGGCTCCCTTTCGGTATCTCGACGAGCATGTCGACCAGCATCAGCGAGAAGTTACCAATCTGTCAGCTGATAGCGTCGCGAGGGCACGGATGACCGATTTCCACTACGAGCCCCTCAGCTATCTCGACGCCTCGTTTCTGGCGCTCGAGACCAGGAACTCGCACATGCATGTCACCGGCGTCGCCCTCTTCGACGCCACCCCCCTCGAGAGCGACGACGGCGGCGTCGACATCAAGCGGATCACGGCGCACATCCATTCCAAGCTGCAATACATCCCTCGGTATCGGCAACGGCTGGACTGGGTCCCGTTCGACCGACGCCCGGTTTGGGTCGACGACGAGCATTTCGACTTCGCCTATCACGTGCGCCACACATCGCTGCCACGGCCCGGCAGCGACGAGCAACTTCGAGACCTCGCAGGTCGAATCGTGTCGACCAAGCTCGACCGCAACAAGCCTCTTTGGGAGCTATGGGTGGTGGAAGGCATGTCGAACGATCGGTTCGCCATCGTCGCCAAGATCCACCACTGCATGATCGACGGGCTCAGCGGTGTCGACCTGACGACCATCCTCCTCAACGTGGTGCCCGATTCGACCATTGAGGACATCCCTGAGTGGGTCCCCCGCCCCGCGCCGTCCCCGACGCAGCTCGCGGTGGCCGAGGCGGCCCGGTTGACGCGCCGACTGGTCGACGGTCTCACCAACGTCGGTGAGATGGCCAGGGAGGGCAAGGTGGTGACCGACCGGGCCCTCGACAAGTCGTCGGCGGCTCTCAGCTCTCTGCGCTCCGGCTGGCTGACCACATCGGCGAAGACTCCGCTGAACCCCGAGATCGGGTCGAATCGTCGGTTCAACTGGACCGAGATGAACCTCGCCGACGTCAAAGGTGTCAAGCAAGCGCTCGGAGGCTCGGTCAACGACGTCGTGTTGGCCATCACGGCCGGAGCGGTGCGGCGATTCCTGATCGAGGAACGTGATTACGAACCGCCGAATACCGAGTTCCGCGCCATGAACCCCGTCTCGACGCGGAGCGCCAGCGAGCAGGGCCAGATGGGGAACCAGGTCGCGATGTGGCTCGTGGACCTGCCCATCTCCGAGCCCGACGCCGCGGCCAGGTACGAGGCGATCAAGAGGACCACTGCCAATCTCAAGGAGACGAAACAGGCGCTGGGCGCCGCCACCATCGTCGAGCTGAGCTCGGGCACGCCCCTCACCCTCCTCTCCCTGGCGAGCCGTGTCATGGGGCCGCGGATCAGGCCCTTCAACATGACCGTCACCAACATCCCAGGCCCCCAGTTCCCCATGTATCTCCTGGAGTCCCAGATGATCGCCAACTACCCGATGGTCCCGCTCTGGGCCCAGCATGGGCTCGGGGTGGCCTTGTTCTCCTACAACGGGAGGCTCCTCTGGGGTGTGCAGACCGACTACGACACAGTCCCGGACTCCGAGGAGTTCGTCTCGGCCCTCCAGGAGTCGTTCGCAGAGCTTCGAGCCTTGGCCGGAGCCCGATGAGGCGACCGGAGCGACAGGTCGCACCTTGACACTGCTCGCCGCCCTGACCGGCGCGGTGCTGATCTCCTTCTCGGCGATCTTCTTCGGGCTGTCCGAGGTCTCCCCGATCACGGGCTCGTTCTTTCGCGCCGCCTACGCACTCCCGGTGCTCTTCGTCTTGTGGATGATCCGTCGTAAGGAGGATCGGAGGCCTATGTCGCGCCGCTGGATCGCTGTCGGCGCGGGTTTCGCCCTGGGAGCCGACATCGTGTCCTGGCACACGTCCATCGACTTCATCGGAGCCGGGCTGGCGACACTGCTCGCCAACACATCGGTCATCTTCGTCGCCCTCGGGGCGTGGGTCCTGCTCGGTGAGCGGCCGAGGACCACGACCATGGTCGCGATCCCGGTCATCCTCTTCGGCGTGACCTTGGTCTCGGGCCTCGGGCAAGGTGATCCCTTCGGCACCGACCCGATCCGGGGCACCCTCTTCGCCCTGATGGCCGCGGTCTTCTATGCCACCTTCCTTCTCGGCTTCCGCCACTCGAACAACCAGCAGGCACCTGCGGCAGGACCGCTGATGGAGGCAACCCTCGGCGCCGCCATCGTCTCGCTGGTGATCGGTCTGGTCGGCTCTGCCATCGAGTTCGAGATCGACTTCCCGGCGCATGGATGGTTGCTGGCGCTGGCAGTGGGCGCCCAGGTCATCGCCTGGCTCATGATCGGATATGCCCTCCCCAGGCTGCCGGCGGTGGAGACCGCCACGATCATCCTGATCCAGCCGGCCCTGACCATGGTCTGGGGGGCGATCATCTTCGATGAGCGGCCCTCTGCGCTTCAGATCGTCGGGGCGGCGATCGTTCTCGCCGGGGTGGCCTTCGTCGCACTGGTTCGGGCCCGAAGGCCGGAGGCCGAGCCGGCGGTTGTCTGAAGGTCGGGTCAGCCGGCCACGATCACGACGACGAGACGGCCGGTTGGGCCGTCCACGACCGCAGCCCCGGTGCGGTCATACCCGGCGCGTCCCACCATTCCAGGACCATGCGACGACTCGAATATGCCCTCGTAGGCGCCCAGGGCCGTCCCGGCGAGGGCGACGCCGTTGTCGCAGCCGAGGATCCGGTACGAACGAGCTGCCAGCACAGAGACACAGTCCTGCATCCGTTGCATGCGCCCAGAGGTGTACAGGGTCGTGGCATGCTCCTCCGCCACTTCGGTGAGTATGTCGACCTGCCGAAGCGGGGTGACACCGGCGGTCAAGCGGTCCTCGTTCAACTGCTCGACCACCCTCGTCGCCTCATCGCGCACCTGACGGACCTCGTCCTGACCGGCAGGCGGTATCTCCAGGACCTCATCGCCTTCGGGGACGGCACGGGTCGAGCCGAACAACTGCCGCAGCGATCCCATCGCGGCCATGACGTTGTCCCCGGCCACGGTCTCGAAGAGTCGACGTGGCAGGGCGTCCTCGCCGGCGATCACCTGCACCACGTTGGACTCCTCGATCTGTCCCCGCCAATCGTCGGGGACGGGCAGAACCACGATCACATTCACGAGGATCAGGACGATGACGACACCCCAGCCAACGGCCACCGCCGCTCCCCCGACCCGGTTGACCATGGAGAGACCGGGCAGGTTCATGACCTTCGACAGGTAGTGCGCCGCGATGCTGAGAAGAGCGCCGAATAGGACGAACAGGACGATCCCGCCGCCGATCCGCCCCACCTCGGGGCTCACCCCGAAACCGTCGGTCAGGAAGTCGCCAAAGGGCGCCGACAAGCGAAAGGCCAACCAAATGCCGAGCACGAGCCCGACCAGGTCGAGGATCTCCCGCACGAATCCGCGCATCCAGCCACGAACCATCATGCCGGCGAGGGCCAACCCGAGGATGAAGTCGATCATGGAGTTACTCCTGGCACGTACAACGAACGCGAACCCAGGGTTGCAGACACCGCTCGGCGAAGTGTGGAACCCTGGGTTGACCCGACTGGCGAGCTATTGCGGGACGGCCTCGGTGACTCTTATGCGCATTCGCTTGTTGGACCTGCCCTTCGACTCGGTCTTGACCACTTCGATGCGGCCCACCTCGAGTGTCGACCTCACATGAGTGCCACCGTCGGCCTGACGATCTAGACCCTTGATGTCGACCACCCTGATCTCCTGAACGAACTCCGGGATCAGGTTCACCTTGGTGCGGATCAGGTCTGGGTCCTGTAGCGCGATCTCGCGGGCCATGACCACGATCTCGGTCGGATAGCCTTTCACCAGCTCGTCGTTGAGCTTCCGCTCCACCTCATTGCCGAACTCCACCGAGATCCCGTCGAGCTCGAAATCCATGCGCGCCTCGCCCGGCGTCATGTTGCCCCCGGTGACCTTGGCTCCGTAGTCCCGGTAGACGACGCCCGATAGGGCGTGCAGCGCGGTGTGAGTGCGCATCGTCACATAGCGGCGATCCCAATCGATCGTGCCCTCGACCGCGGTCCCCGGCTCGGGCAAGACCGACCCGGCCTCGACGACGTGGAACGGCTTCCCGTCCTTTCGGATGGTGTCGACGATCTCGACCGAGCCGCCGTCCCAGGTGAGTGAGCCGATGTCTCCGGGCTGGCCACCACCGCGAGCGTAGAAGACGGTCCGATCGAGGAAGAGACCGTCTTGGCCCACTCCGACCACGTGCCCCTCGGCCGTCGAGAGGTAGGAGTCCTTAGGAGCGAGCTCTTCGGTTTGCCCTGTTCCTGCCATCGAGACTCAATCTAGGGTGCCCGCAGGGCCATGGCGCCGGCGACCCTCACGGCATGCGTGCGAAAGATTGGGTATGACCTATCTTCGTCGACATCATGGACGTCGACACCGGCGCTCGACGAGGCGAGAACGTACTGCGAGTCCGAGGACCAACTCACATGAGAAGTTGGGAATCCCGAAAGACTCTGTTTCTGCCCGTCGTCGACATGCACCACTTCGACACCCCGGTCACCACAAATGGCCACCCTCTCGCCATCAGGTGAGAAAGCGGCGTGGCGAATAGACCCGACCGTGAGCTCGGTCGAGATCCGAGATACTCCACCACCGGCGGAGACGAGCTTGACCGCGTCGCCTTCGACAACGAAGACCCACCCGGATGGATGGCTCGTCAATGCGACCCCTCGCTCGGTGTCCTTTGGTGCGCCATCCGGAGTCAGGAGCTGGATCTGCTCGCCGTCCTGAATCGCCCAGCCCCAGTCGCCCCAGGCCTTCACCACTGCTTGTGGCGATTCCAGGAAAGCGACGTTGCTCGCTTCGAAGTTGCTCCGCACGCTCAACAAACGGGCACCGTCTTCGGCGAGCACCGTGTAGCCCAGCGCACCGCTCTCGGCGTCGTGGAACACGTAGCTGGTGACGCCGGCGGAGACCGGCTCGATGATGTCGAACCGACCCATGGACAACAACCAGCCGTCTAGCCCTGGTAGTTCGTCGGATACTGCGAAGAAGATGGCGGAGGCGTCGAGGGAGACGTTCTGACCGCCGGGAATGGCCATCACTCTCAGCTCGCCATTCAGCGGCCACATCAGGTGCTTGAAAGCGCTTCCCATCGTGTCGGCCACCGCGACGAGCGTGTCGGGAAAGGCAGGTATCGCTCCTGTCACGCCTGGTGACTCGAGGTCGTCCACCTCGACGATCGGTTCGGAGTCGACGATGGCGGTGGCGGGGTTGGAGTCGGTCGCCTGATCCACGCTGTTGGGTGTCGGGCCGACCACGATCACACCCAGACCGAGACCCAAGATGAATGCGAGGACACCCAGTAACCAGGCCGGCCTCGTCGCAGCCTTCGCGGGGGAGGAAGTCATCACTCCGTCCTCGACCACGTGGGTTTCGTTTGCCATCGAACGGAACGCTACGGCAAACCGGCCCTTGCGTGGTCCCCACTGTGCTGACGGCCGAAATCGGGTCTAGAGTCGTGGCCGCGACAGACTGATAGTGCTGTCATTCAAGTGGAGGAAGGAATACATGCCACAAACCAAATTGAGGATACGCCTCCTCGCCGTTCTGAGCGTGCTCGTGCTCATCGTCGCTGCATGCGGCGGCGGTGACGGAGACACGACCACCACGGAGGCCGATCCGGGATCGGCTACCACCACGGAGGCCGATCCAGGATCGGATACGACCACTGACGCTCCGGGCACCACCACGGCCGGAGGCGAAGACCTCGGCTCGGTGACGATCGGAGCCGGTGAGCCGGTCATCATCGCCTCTATTCAGACAATCTCCGGCGCCACGGCCAGCCTTGGCCAAGACCAGGTGGACGCGATTGAGGTCGCCATCGCCGACAGGGGTGGCGAGCTACTCGGGCATCCGATCGAGCTGCAAAGCGAGGACGGGCTGTGCTCCGCCGACGGCGGCTCTACCGCCGCAGAGGCGATCGTGGCCAATCCACAGGTCGTGGGAATCCTCGGAACGAGCTGCTCGGGAGCTGGTGTGCCGGCGTCGCAGATCATGTCTGAGGCAGGCTTGGTCATGATCTCGGGATCAAACACCTCTCCATCGTTGACCGCATTGCCCTATCTCGCTGATGAGCCACTGGAAGCCCAGGAGAACTGGAATCCGGGATACTTCCGGACCGCGCACAACGACGAGTTCCAGGGAGCGGGTGCCGCCACGTTCGCGGCCGAGGATCTGGGTGCAGCGACCGCGGTCACCATCCACGACGGAGACCCGTACACCGAAGGGCTCACCACACAGTTCGGCGAGTTTTTCACCGGAGGTGGCGGTGAGGTCGTCCTGGCAACGGCTGTCAACAAGGGTGACACGGACATGCGGCCCATCCTGCAGGAGATCGAGGCATTGGCACCCGATGTGCTCTTCATGCCCATCTTCCAGCCGGAAGCGGACTTCATCGTTCAGCAGATCGGTGAATTCCCCGGTCTGGCCGACACCCAGCTGATGGGTGCTGACGGTATCCTCTCGGACACGTTCGTGGTGCTCCCGGAGACCGAGGGCATGGTGTTCTCGGGTCCAGCTCAGGCAGCCGGGTCGGCTTACGAGGACTTCGTGGCCAAGTATGAGGAAGCGGTCGGTTCACCACCGATCCAGGCCTTCCACGCCCACAGCTACGACGCAGCCAACATGCTTTTCGATGCGATCGAAGCAGTCGCGCAGGAAGACGGCGACAGTCTCGTCATCGATAGGGCCGCGCTCCGTCAGTACCTCTATGACCTGGAAGGGTTCGAGGGACTGACCGGTACGCTCGCCTGCAACGAGTTTGGTGACTGCGCCAATCCTGCAATCGGCATATTCCGTAACGACGACCCGTCTGCGGGAATCCTCGGAGTGCTGGCCAACGTGGTTGGAACAGCCGACCTGGCCGAGCAGGTCGATCCTGAGAAGCTGAATTAGCGGCAAATCGAGAAGCCATTTGAGAAGGAGCGCGACCCTTAATCGCGCTCCTTCTCTGGCTAACGTGATCCCGTGGTAGCCGAGCAGGGCACTCCAAAAAGACTGCATTTCGACTTCGTCGGTGCGGTGTTGTGGCTGGTCCGCATCCTCGCCATCCTCGCCGTCGTGATCGGAGCGTTCGTCTCGCTGACCAGCGGAAGGCTCTCGGCGGCGGCATGGCTCAATTTCGTTGTCATCGGGATCGGCCAGGGTGCCATCTACGCCCTCATAGCCCTGGGCTACACGATGGTCTACGGCGTCCTCGGTTTCATCAACTTCGCCCACGGAGAGGTATTCATGAGCGGGGCGATGGTCGGAGCCTTCGCCGCCAACTCTCTGGCACAGGCAGGAATGTGGAACTCGAGCCCGATCCTCTCCATACTCATCGTGCTCCTGATTGCAATGGCGACTTCCACCCTGGTTGCACTCCTCCTGGAACGGGTCGCCTACCGACGACTTCGCAACGCCCCCCGTCTCATCCCCCTCATCACATCCATCGGCGCTTCCTTCTTCATCCAGTACGCCTTCCTCGGACTCTTCGGCGCCCAGACCCGCACCTACCCGGCTCTCTCGATCCTCGACGGGTTCATCAGCGTGGCGGGCCTCAACATCCGTTATGCCGACATCATGGTCATCGGGGCGGCGGTGGTGATGATGGTCGGCTTGTACACGTTCGTTGAGAGGACCAAGGCGGGGCGCGCCCTGCGAGCGGTGGCCGAGGACAAAGAGATCGCTGCCCTCATGGGCGTGAACGTCAACCGCACCATCGTTCTCACATTCGCCGTGGGCGGAGCCATGGCCGGCGCCGCGGCCCTCCTCTTCGGAGTGGTGTTCAGGACCGTTTTCTTCTTCAGCGGGTTCCTTTTCGGGATCAAGGCCTTCACGGCCGCCGTGCTCGGCGGGATCGGTAACATCGTCGGGGCCATGCTCGGCGGGCTGACATTGGGCATCTTCGAGTCTGTCGGTCCCAGCCTGGTGCTGACAGGACTCGGAATTCCTTCGGCGCACCAACTGAAGGACGTGGTGGCCTTCCTCGCGCTGGTCCTGGTCCTGATCTTCAAGCCGACCGGATTGCTCGGTGAGCGTCTCTCGGAGGAGCGCGCCTGATGGCACAGACCACGAAGACACCCACCGCCGCACCACCGGGGGATCTTCCGCCGACGCGCCGAAACTTCGTCGATTTGGTGATGGCGGCGAGATGGGGATTGGTGGGGGGTGCGACAGCGACCTTTGTGTCGGCAGTCGGAATGGTGCCCGACTTCGACGGCGTGATGCTGGTCGACCCGATTCTCACGCTTGGGTATCTGGTCCTGTTCCTCGTCCCCTTCGGATTCGGCTACGTGGCTGCACGACCACCCATGACCCTGCAGGGCCAGGAACCGGCGCGCGTGGGGCCGAGGAACGTGCTGGCCGGAGCCGTCGCCGGCTTGGTGACCGGGCTGGTCTTGATAATCCCTGTTCTGGTGGCGGCCAACCTCAACCTCCGATCCGTCTTCGTCAACCTGTCGCCGGCCATGGTGGAGACTCTCACATTCGGGCAAACGGTCGCAGACAGTGAAGGGCTGGTCATACCGGCGGTCGGACTCGCCTTGCTCATCGCTGGCTGCCTCGTGGCAGGGGCCCTTGGCGGAGCAGTGAACGTCGTCTCGACCAGGTGGCGCCAGGCGATCTTGGCCGGGCTGCTGTGGGTGCTCACGGTGGGACTCCTCGAGGACCTGGTCATGCAATTCTTCCGTGGGATCAACCTCGATGCCCTCGTCGGTGTCTTCTTCGCTCCCGGCGGTGGACTCAAACCGCTCGGGACGATCATCGTTTTCGTCCTCGTGTTCTCACTGAGGCTCCTCTTCGCTCGCCGCCCCCCGAGGATCAAAGCGAGGTATCAGGCTCTCGACCAAGCGGAGCGTCGACGCTGGGTGATCATCGGCATCGCAATATCGGCAGTGATCGTCTACCTCATCCCGGTGGTGCTGGGTGGTTTCATGAGCGAGATCCTCGACCTGGTCGGGATCTACCTCCTGATGGCGCTGGGCCTCAATATCGTGATCGGCTTCGCCGGTCTTCTCGACCTGGGCTACGTCGCCTTCTTCGCCGTGGGCGCCTACATGACTGCGGTGTTGACATCTTCGGGCTCCCCGGCCCTTTCCCCTGAGCTCACTTTCTGGGCGGCGTTGCCATTCGTTGTCCTGGCTGCAGCTGTCTCCGGCTTGCTGGTGGGCACACCCGTCTTGCGTATGCGCGGCGACTACCTGGCGATCGTGACCCTGGGATTCGGTGAGATCGCCCGAATCCTCTTCTTGTCGGATTGGCTCAACCCGGTCTTCGGTGGGGCCCAGGGAATCACTCAGATCCCATCACCGTCCATCGGGTCGCTCGAGCTCAACACCCCGCCACAGTTCTTCTACCCGATAATCGTCCTGGTCTTCGTTGCCGCCTACATCACGTGGGCTCTGGCCAACTCACGAATCGGCCGAGCCTGGAATGCCATCCGTGAGGACGAACCCATCGCCGAGGCGCTCGGGGTCAACATCGTCACTGCCAAGCTCTCGGCGTTCGTCGTTGGAGCCGCACTGGCCAGCTTCGCCGGAGCTCTGTTCGCCTCAAAAGTGGGGGCGGTGTTCCCCAACAGCTTCTCGATCGTGGTGTCCATCGTCGTCCTCGTCATCATCATCGTCGGTGGGATGGGGAACATCGCCGGCGTGGCGGTCGGTGCCCTGGTCATCGTGGGGCTTCCCCAATTGTTGCGGGAGTTCGACGAGTACCGGTTCCTGCTTTACGGGGCGCTGTTGATCTTCATGATGCTGGCCAAACCCGAAGGCATCCTCCCCTCCCGCCGGCGGGTCGCCGAGCTCCATCAAGAGGAGATGGGCCAAGATGCATGGCTGACCGCAGAACCAGAAGTAGAGCTCGACCAAGCACGGGCTACACCAGCAACCGCCAAGGATTGACCCGATGCCCCTGTTGGAAATCAAACAGCTGAGGAAAACGTTCGGAGGCCTGACCGCGATCGAGGGTCTCGACCTGTCCGTGAACCAAGGCGAGATCGTGTCCATCATCGGGCCCAACGGGGCAGGCAAGACCACGCTGTTCAACCTGATCAGCGGTTTGTTTCCCGTAGATGAGGGCGAGATGCTGTTCGGCGGACAGAGCCTCAATGGCCTGTTCCCCAATCAGGTCACCGAGTTGGGCCTGGCGCGCACCTTCCAGAACGTGAGGTTGTTCCCGAATATGACGGTTCGGGAGAACGTGATGGTCGCCCAACACTGCCGCACCAAATCGGGCATTTTCCGCTCGATACTGCGCACACGCAGTTTCCGACAGGAGGAAGCCGAGATCAAGGCCAAGGCGGAAGAGGTGTTGGGCTTCTTCGGGACCCGCCTCGTCGGATATCGCTTCGACCAGCCGGCGTTCGTCCTCTCCTACGCCAACCGGCGCCGCCTGGAGATCGCCCGCGCGATGGGAACCAACCCGACAATGATCCTGCTCGACGAGCCCACGGCCGGGATGAACCCGAGGGAGACAGTGGAACTCACCGGCTTGATCGGAAAGCTCCGGGACGATCACGGAATCACCATCTGCATGATCGAACACGACATGCAGGTGGTTCGCGGCGTCTCCGATCGGGTCATCTGCCTCGACTACGGGAGAAAGATCGCCGAGGGCAGCTATCAGGAGGTAGCGACCAACGACCAGGTGATCGAGGCGTACCTGGGCCGCAAGGCCACGGACGCGGCGTCATGAGCAGGGAAAACGGTCAGCCGATCCTGGAGCTCCACGGGGTCCACACCCACTACGGACCGATCCACATACTCAAGGACGTCAACATCTCGATCCACCCCGGAGAGATCGTCTGTCTCCTGGGTGGAAACGCCAGCGGGAAGACGACCACGCTCAAGACCATCCTGGGGTACGTTGCTCCCAGCGAAGGCCAGGTTCTCCTGGATGGCAACATAATCAGTGGCCTACCGACGCAAGAGGTGGTGCGTGGCGGGATATCGATGGTTCCTGAGAACCGACGGCTGTTCCAACGGATGACCGTGCGCGAGAACCTCGAGATGGGGCATTACATGCGCGATGACTCCGACGTGGACGAGGACCTGGAGGGGGTCTTCAAGCTGTTCCCCCGAGTGAAGGAGCGTCTCTCCCAACGCGCAGGAACCCTGTCGGGAGGGGAGCAGCAGATGGTGGCCGTCGGACGCGCTCTCATGGCTCGTCCCAAAGTGCTCCTCATGGACGAGCCCTCAATGGGCCTGGCACCC
>Ga0214468_1000549_pt1 | contig 11766 bp, 9 predicted proteins | sample RVTome_9_FD_187334 | JGI IMG/M metagenome (GOLD analysis project Ga0214468, IMG submission 187334) | Soil microbial communities from uranium-contaminated site in the Upper Colorado River Basin, Wyoming, United States - RVT155D38 HiSeq ...
AGGGCTCGACCAACAAGTACCAGTCCTGGGAGGTCGTGGATCCCGAGCGCTGGGTGCCGCTCGGATATGTCGTGGTCAGGGTCGATTCGCGCGGAGCGGGCTGGTCGCCGGGCACCCTGGACCCGCGCTCACCCCAGGAATACGAAGACGTGTGCTCCAGCGTCGAATGGGCCGGCACCCAAGGCTGGAGCAGTGGGAAGGTCGGTATCGCCGGCATCTCGTACTACGCGGTCATGGGATGGGCTGCCGCATCACGCCAGCCTGCCCACCTCGCGGCTGTCATCGCCTGGGAAGGCTTCAACGATCCCTATCGGGACGCCTTCTACCACGGTGGGATCCTCAGTGAGTTCACCAAGCGCTGGCTCCCCACCCAGATACTCCCCATTCAATACGGTCAGGGGGAGCGGGCGCCGGTCAACCCGAACACGGGACAGTCGGTGGCCGGCCCGGTGACACTCCCGGAGGAGGAACTGGCGGCCAACCGAGGTGACTACTGGGCGATGATCAAAGAGCACCCGCTCTACGACGGTTGGCACCGGGAGCGAACCATCGATCTCACCCGGGTCGAGGTCCCCGTGCTCAGCGCAGCCAATTGGGGTGGACAGGGGATCCACCCCCGGGGCAACTTCAACGGGTTCGTCACGGCGCCCTCCCCCGACAAGTGGCTCGAGGCGCACGGCGACACCCACTGGACCCATTTCTATTCCGCTTACGGACGCGACCTGCAGCGCAGGTTTTTCGACCACTTCCTGAAAGGAGTCGACAATGGGTTCGATGAGACTCCACGGGTCCAGCTCAACATCCGGCGACCGGGTGAGAGCTTCGAGTGGAGGGGAGAGAGCGAGTGGCCGCTGGCCCGCACCGAATGGACCGAGTACCACCTGCAACCGGGTCTAGGTCTCTCACCGCAACCTCCCGTCTCGGGTGGCAGTCTCGAATTCGAGGCGCTCGGCGAGGGGCTGCGCTTCTCCACCCCCCCGTTCACCGAGGAGACCGAGATCACCGGGCCCATGGCAGCCAGGATCTGGGTTTCCTCCACCACGGCCGATGCCGATCTGTTCCTGATCCTCCAGCTGTTCGACCCTGACGGACGGGAGGTCACCTTCGAAGGATCGACCGACCCCAACACCCCCATCGCCAACGGGTGGCTACGAGCTTCACATCGCGCTCTCGACCTGGAGCGAAGCACGCCCTGGCAGCCGTATCACCCCCATGACCGGCTGGAGCCACTCGTGCCTGGCGAGGTGTACCAGCTGGACGTCGAGATCGTCCCATCCTGCATCGTCGTGCCCCCTGGCTTCACTCTCGCGTTGTGGATACGAGGCAAGGACTACGAGTTCACCGGAGGCCTCGACGACTACGGGCAGCGCTTCGTCTACGCCACCAGGGGCACGGGCGGGATGACCCACGACGACCCCGACGATCGTCCCGCGGAGATCTTCGGTGGGACCACCACGATCCATCTCGGAGCGGATCGGCCGTCCTATCTCCTACTCCCCGTGATTCCGGGAAGCTAGGGGCTGGCCGGCCCGGCGCTCACCCCCGGGAGCGAACCTCGTCCAGGTCTACCACCCGCCCGGTGGCCGCGCTCTCCACGATCCCCTCGAGGACGACAACCGCCTCCAGGCCCTCGGCCCCACCGGTCTCGGGTGCGGAGCCGGTCCGGACATTCACCGCGAACTCCTCCAGCTCGTCACTTACCGTGTCCAGCACGTCGACGGGTTGGGTGGTGCGCTCCTTCTCCCCGGTGCGCTGCAGGAAGAAGCGCTCCCCGTCCATCTCGTTCCAGGCAGCGGCCTCGGTGCCCCAGAGAGCGGTGCGAGCGATGTCCGGGATCACCACACTGGTGCCGATGAAGGCAACCGGGCCGCTGCTGAACTCGAGTGAGGCAACCGTCACATCATCGAGATTGCTCACACCGATGACCTGCTTGCTGAAGGCGGACACTCTCGCCGCAGGGCCGAGGAGATAGTTCAGGTTGTCGGCCATGTGCACGCCGAGCCCGGTCATCCCGCCCGCCGGGCTCTCTGCCGGGTCACCGCGCCAACCGGTGCGTGGGTTGAGACCGCGTGGATTGGAGAGGTTGGCCTCCGCGTAGTGGATGACACCGAATTCGCCCGCATCGGTCATCTGCTTGAGACGGCGGTTGGCCGGCTGACGTCGGCGGTTGTGACCGACCTGGAGGACAACGCCCGCCTCGTCGGCCGCCTTGATGGCGCGTTTCGCCTCCGCCACCACGAGGGTCAGTGGCTTGTCGACGAAGACGTGCTTGCCGGCTGACGCGGCCTCGACGACGAGATCGGCATGGGTCGAGTGAGGAGTGGCGATCAAGACGGCCTCGACGGCCGGGTCGCCGAGCAACTCGTCGAGCGAGGATGCAGGTCGCGTCCCATGGGCTGCGGCGAATTCATCGCGCTGCTCGCGGCTCCTGGCGAAGACGCTCACCAGCTCCAGACCGGCTTCTCCCGCCTTCTCGGCCAGGGTGCCTCCCCACCATCCCAGCCCGATCGATGCCACCTTCACCGACTCCATCTCTATCAGCTCCACCTCGTTTGACGGTTACGCAATAATCGGTATTCTACATAGTGCAGGACAACCGGCGATTTCTACCCTGCCTTGGAGTTCGGGACCCACCGCAGGCATCGATACGGGAGGAGAAGAGAATCAATGATCTTCAGACGGAAACGCCACCCTGAATCCGGATCACGGAAGCAGGCACGACGACCTGGAACACACAAGGCGATTGCACTGACGTTGGCGCTGGGCCTGGTGATGGCGGCATGCGCCGGCGAGGAGGGCACGGACACCACCGAAGGCGGAGACACGGGCACGACTGCCGACGGGGGAACGGCTACCACTGCCGACGGAGGAACAGCTACCACCGCCGGAGGCGGAGAGGGAGGCGAGGAGGTCGACCTCCTGGTCTGGGTGACACGCGACTACTACATCCCACCCGACGGGTTCGAGAGCTTCATGGCCGAGAATCCCGGCATCAACGTCACCTGGGACGTCCAGGCCAACGACGACATCCTTCAGCAGTTCCTCAGGATGCGGGACGCGGGCCAGCCGTTGCCTGACGTGCTCGGCGCCGAGGACTCGTTCCTGATCGCCAGCTATGTCGAGGCCGGGTTGCTCGAGTCCCACGACGAGATCGCGGCAACCTGGGAGGCCGAGGATCCGGAGCAATATGGCCAGCTACTCCCGCTGGTCTGGGACGAGACCGCCCTCGACGGCGTGAAGTACGGGGCATCGATCACCGCCAACTTCGACGTGCTCTATTACAACGCCGAATGGTTCGAGGAGGCCGGGGTCACCGTGCCCTTCGACTCCCTCGACGCCGTGCTCGAGGCGATGAGAGCGATGAAGACGGCGCGACCCGACAGCATCCCGATGACGGTCCAGGCGCAGGCCGGCCAGGGCGTCACCACGCTGAAGACGATGTTGGCCGCCGCCGGGGTCGAGTACACCGAGGCAGTCCCCGACCTCACGTCCGACGCCGGGATCTACACGATCAACTGGTTCCTCCAGGCCGCACAAGAGGAGCTGCTTCCCCCCGAGGCTATTGCCTGGGGTGAAGACGAGTCCCGTGGCGCATTCGTGTCCGGCGACGCCGGGTTGATCCTGGACGGGTTCACCACCGCCGCCGACTTCGGTGCAGCGGAGGGCTTTGCCTACCCCGACCAGTGGAACCTGACCCCGGTCCCGCTCTCCCAGTCCGGCGGTGGCCAGGACGGCGTCGCCCTCTCGGCGGCGCGGGCATGGGCGGTGGTGGCAGGAACCGAGCATCCCGATGAGGCGGCTCTGGTCCTCAGGTACATCGCCGAGACCGACAACCTGATCGAGGCGGCTGGGAACGGCTCGGTCCCGATGAGACAGACGGAGGCGATCGAGGATCCCAGGCTGCAGGAGATCTGGCCGTTCTTCAACGAGGATCTCAAGGCGGCATACCTGGGGAGCTCGCCGACGCCGGCGGGCCCCAAGGCCGGCGACGTCGAGGTGATACTCGAGCAGATGTTCGGCGAGATCGTGGTCGGGACCGACAAGACCGCCGAGGAGTTGGCCACCGAATACCAGGCGCTGCTCGACGGGATCTAGAGGAAAACCCAGTGGTGCTACGTTGAGACGAGCACCCGAAGACATGAGGCACACCCGTGACACCGTCACGGGTGTGCTCTTCCTCAGGGGAGGCCGGGCGCTGCCCAACAGATGACAGCCACCACGATCACCAGGGAGAGACCGCGCCGTCGATGGTGGCGTAGGCGCGAGGACAAGCGCGGTCCCGACCAGAACGTGGTCCTGGGGCACAACAAGGCGACGCCCTACCTGTTCAGCCTGCCCGCCATCCTTCTCGTTGCCGCCATCCTCGGCTTCCCCGTCCTCTACGGGGTCTGGCAGAGCCTGTACACCCGGGAGACGCTCGGTTCGCCCCTGGAGTGGGTCGGCCTGGCCAACTACGTGGCGATGTTCGACGCTCCCACCTTCTGGCACGCCATGAACCGGACCGCCATCTTCACCTTCGGTTCGCTGGTGCTCGGGACCGGGCTCGGCCTGTTCTTCGCCTTCGCCCTGTTCCGGGTGGTGTCGAGGCTGCGCTTCCTCCGAGCCGTCACCGTCGCCCCCTACATCATCTCCAACGTCGCCGCCGCAGTGATGTTTCGCATCCTGTTCAACAGCCAGTTCGGCGTGCTCAATCAGGTCATCGAATGGTTCGGGGCCGACGGCCCGTCATGGCTGGCCGACCCCGGTCTGGCCATGCTCGTCGTCATCGTCACCCAGGTGTGGACCGATCTCCCCCTCACCATCTTGGTCCTGCTCGGGGGCTTGATGACCGTGGACAAGTCCTATCTGGATGCCGCCCTGGTCGACGGCGCCACCGGATGGACCCGGGCCCGGCATCTGACCATCCCCCTCCTGGCCCCGCAACTCCTGATCAGCACTGTGTGGCTCTCCTACTCGACGCTCACCGGTCTCGGCGTCGTGCTCGCTCTCACCGGGGGCGGGCCGCTCAAGGCGACCCAGACCCTGGCCATGGAGATGTACACCGTCGCTTTCCGCAATCTCGAGTTCGAGGCGGCATTGGCCATCGCCACCTTCATCCTCGTCCTCAACGCCTTTCTCACCCTGGCCTATGTGGCCATCGGCCGACGTTACGAGTACCAGCAATGACCGACATCCGGCACGGCGACGAGCCGGCCTTCGCAGAAGAGACCGCCAGGGCCGCGGCGGCGGTCACCGGGCCACCACCCGAGCCCCATCGGGTCGCCGGCGGAAGGGTGAGACGCGGGGTGAAGCAGACCCTGCTCGCCCTCCCCCTCATAGCCCTGGTGATATGGACCCTGGCCCCATTCCTGGTGACCATCTCGGTGTCCTTCAAACAACGGGCTGCCGTTTTCGCCGAGCCCGGCCTGATCCCGACCAACCCCAATCTCGACGCCTACCGGGAGGTCCTCTCCAGCGAGAGTTTCATCGACTCGTTCCTCAACAGCCTCATAGTCGGGGTGGGAACCACGCTCCTCACCATCGTGATCGGGGTGCCCGCCGCCTATGCCTTTGCCCGGTTCAGGTTCCGGGGACGCCATCTCCTGCTCCTGTTCACCTTGCTCCCCAGACTGGTGCCGAGCCTCGGGCTGATGGTGCCGCTGTACAGACTCGCCGTCGCCGCCGGGCTTCTCGACAAGCGCTTCACCCTGATCGTCGTCTACACGGGAATGCTCCTCCCACTTGCTGTCTGGCTGATGGTCGGGTTCTTCCAGCAGATCCCGCGTGAGATCGAAGAGGCGGCCAACGTCGACGGAGCCTCCTTGTGGGGCCGTCTCCGTTACATTGTCGCCCCCCTGGCCTCACCGGCGATGATCACCATCGGAGTTCTCGCCTTCCGGGAGGCCTGGAACGAGTTCACCCTCGTGCTGGTCCTGACCACGTCGCCGGGCAAGCGCACCCTCCCCTTCGAGCTGTACCTGATGCAGGGGATCGAGGGCATCGCCAACTTCCCGGGCGAGGCCGCCTTCACACTGCTGACGGTTCTCCCCTTCATCCTGGTCTACACCCGGGTGGAGAAATATGTGGTCGCCGGTCTGGTCACCGGCTCGGGCAAGTAGCGAGGACGGGGGCACCACGTGGACAAGCTGATCATCACCGCCGCCTGCGACTCGTCGGTGTCCTACCCGTCCAATCCCCACTGCCCCGCCCCCACCCGGGAGAACACCAAGGCGATCGCCGTGGAGTACGTCAGATGCGTGGATGCCGGAGCGGCCATCTCGCATCTCCACGGAGTCCGCAAGCTGGAGGCGGAGCTTCAGGCCGACGGGCGCAAGCTGAGCCGGATCGACGTCGAGGGCTGGGCCGAGATCACCGAGGCAATCCGCTCCGAGCGGGACACCATCATCCAATACGGCATCGCCGGGGCCCGCTTCGAGGACCGGGCTCCCTTGCTCGAGCTTGGGCCGGAGATGATGTCGGTGGCCTTCAACGCCCATGACGAGTACTTCCAACCCGATCCCGAGTACCCACCCAACGCCATCTACTCGTTGCACCCGCTGGAAGAGCTGCGGCACTACGCCCATGAGCTGCCCCGACACGGGGTGAAGCCCGAGATCGAGGTGTTCCACTCCGGGGCGGTGTGGAACCTGACCAAGCTCCATTCCGAGGGCCTCCTCGAAGAGCCGCTCTGGGCCACGGTCTTCATCGATTGGGAGGGCGGCTCGTGGACACCGCCCACCGAGTCGGCGCTCCTCTACATGACCGGGCTCCTCCCCGAATTCGTCAACTACAACGTGAGCGTGATGAGCCCCACCGAGCAGTGGAAGCTGCTCTCGATGGTCATCGGTCTCGGCGGGCACGTCAGAGTCGGCGGGGAGGACAACCCGTACATCTCGCCGGGGGAGCTGGCCGGAGGCAACGCCCGTCTCGTCGACAAGATCGTCCGCATCGCCGTGGAGCAGGGCAGGGAGATCGCCACCCCCACGGAGGCCAGGGAGATCACCGGGCTGCCCCGCCGCAGCAAAACGTGACCAAGGTCGTCGTCTCCGAGTTCCTCCCCGACCCCCACCTCGACCATCTCCGCCAGAGCTTCGATGTGGTCTACGACCCCGACCTCTACGCCGACCGGGACCGGCTCCTGGCAGAGCTCGCCGGGACGGTGGCAATCCTCATCAGGAACCGGACCCTCATCGACCCGGGGTTGCTCGTCGCGGCGCCGGACCTCCGCGTGGTGGGGCGTCTCGGAGTGGGCCTCGACAACATCGACACCGAGGCCTGCCTCCGCGCCGGTGTAACCGTCATCCCTGCGGTGGGGGCGAATGCGGTCTCCGTAGCCGAATACGTCATCGGGGCGATGCTGGTCCTGGTACGCCGGGTCTACGAGATGACCCCTTCGATGGTCGCCGGCGAATGGCCGCGGCAGGGTCACGCCTTTGGCCATGAGCTCCTGGGCAAGAGATTGGGGCTGATCGGCCTGGGCTCGATCGCCCGCCAGGTTGCGGTGCGGGCCGCCGCCTTCGGGATGGGCATCATCGCCTACGACCCGCTACTCCCCGAAGACGACCGGGCATGGGACACCGTGGACAAGGTCGACCTGGAGACGCTGCTCACCACGTCCGACGTGGTCAGCCTGCACGTGCCGCTGGGTGACCAGACCCGGCACCTGATCGATGCGGGGGCGTTGGCCCTGATGAAGCCCACCACGGTGCTGATCAACACCTCTCGTGGCGGCATCGTCGACGAAACCGCACTCGCCGCGGTACTGCGCGATGGGGCGCTCGCAGGCGCCGCCCTCGACGTTTTTGCGACCGAGCCTTTGGGCCCAGGGCCCGCCGCCATCTTCGCCGGCGTGCCCAACCTGGTGCTCACCCCGCATCTGGCCGGGAACACCGAGGAGTCGGTCGAACGGGTGGCGAGCACGATCGTCGCCGCAGTGATCGAGGCCGTGGAGCGGTGATCACCGGCGACTAGACCAGCAATCGCTCCTCGTACTCCACCCGGGAGAGGAGGTGAGGGTCGCCCTCGGTGATCAGCACCATGTCTTCGAGGCGGACTCCCCCGCCTCCGCGAACGTTGGGAACCCATACCAGAGGCTCGACGGCGAACACCATGTTGGGCTGGAACTCGTATGTGGTGGCACCGGGAAGGGTCTCGCCGATGTAGGGAGGCTCGTTGGCGCCCATCCCGATCCCGTGTCCGATGAAGAGGCTGAAGAGATGGTCGGCGAGCCCATGCTCGGCGATCTTGGCGATGATGGCGTCGGCGCAGTCCTGATTGGTGTTGCCCGGGCGCATCTGGTCCAGACCCGCCATCAGGCCCTGGTAGACGGCGGTGTAGATGTCCTGCTGCTCGCGGGACGGCTTGCCCACGATGGTGGTTCGCCCGATGTCGGCGAAGTAGCCGTTCCACATCGCACCGATGTCGATGAAGCACAGATCCTGGTTACGAATGATCTTGTCGGTGGCGAGACGGTGCGGCGGGGACATGTGCTCGCCGGAGGCCACGAAAGGGGTGATCACATGGGCCATCTCCCCGCCGAGCTGAAAGAGGGTCTGCATCGCATCCGCCGCAACCTCGAGCTCGCGCCGCCCGGCCCGGGTCTCGTCCAGGGCGCGTTGCGTCACCGAGTCCCCAATGGCGCAGGCCTCCTCGATGACCGCAACCTCCAGGTCGGTCTTGACCCAGCGCGCCCGTTGCATGACGGTGTCCCCGTCGACGAGCTCCAGGTCGGGAAGATGGGCCCGCATCGAGTCGATGAAAGACATGTTTGCCTGGTCGACGGCGAGCCTGCCCGAGGTGAGCCCTCTCGACTCGAGAAGTGGGGTCAGGATGTCGGTGACGAAACCGTCGACCAGCTCTCTCTGCTCCATGATCGGCACGGCATGGGCCTCGCCGATCCAGCTCATCCCGAACCGTGCCTTGTCGATCTCTCCCCCCGAACCGAGGAGGACCGGATCGTCCTCGGCGGTGAGCAAGGCCCCGTTGAGAGACGTGGTCTTTCCCGCGATCAGCTGGGCCCTCAGCGAGGTCAGATAGCGGACGTTCTCGTCCTTCCACACCAGGACGGCATCGGCGTCGGACGCCTCCAGTGCCTCGTGGGCCTTGGCCACCCGCTGCCGACGCAACTCGGCGAAGTCGTACCGGTCCTCCCAATCGACGGCGAATGGACCCTTTGCGTACCTGGCGATGACAGACTCCTCAGCCCACGGGGTTTCCCGGTTCCGCCGACGATGTGACGGCTCACTCTCTATATTCGGTATACTACAGAACGCGGAGACCTGGTTCAAAAGCGTCTTCTCTTCGCCTACCCCCAAGAAGCACATGACGACCGAGAACACCATGCGACTGGACACATCGAGATCGCGGCGGGTCACCGCCGTGGAACTGGTCCGGGATGCCCTCCGTACCGCCATCCTCAGGGGGGATCTGCCCGGGGGGTCACGTCTGGTGCAGACCGAGATAGCGGCGCAACTCGCCGTCAGCACCACCCCGGTGCGGGAGGCGATGCGGGACCTGGCCAGTGAAGGGCTGATCACCCTGGACAGCCATCGCATCGGAACGGTGCGCAAACCGGATTGGGACGAGATGGTCGAGATAGTGGAGATGCGTCGCGCCCTGGAGGAGGTGGCCATCCGCCGCGCCATGGCCGGAATCACCCCGGAACAGATCAACGAGGCGAGACAGGTGGCAGACCAGCTCTCCGAGGAGGAGGACATCGGGTCGTGGGTGCAGACCAATATCAGGTTCCACTCCATCTTCCACCACGCAACCCGGACCAGACGTCTCAGCCAGGTCCTGGTGGGCCTCGAGGGCGCCGGCGGCGTGTTCGTCGCCCAGGCACAACAACTTCACCCCGAGATCCGGAGACGGGCCATCGCCGACCACTACGCCCTGTTGGAGGCAATCACGGCCGGAGACGTGGAAGAGGCGGTAAGTATCCAGCACCGTCATATCGGTCTGCCCCTCGAGGCCTTCCGGCTCGACACCGGCTCACCAGGCGAGACTGCTCACCAGAGCGAGGAGTAGGTCTCCTTCACCGCGGCCAGACCCGTCGTCACCAGCTTCACGTCGTTGGTCGGCGAGATCAGGGTGCAGCCTTTCTCGACCAGCAATGAGGCATAAGCAGGCGAGGGGGTGACCGCCCCCCAATGCTTGCCGTGGGCCCGGCATGCCTCGGCCACCCGGTCCACTGCTTCGATCGAAGCATCGCCGGTGAAGTCGCCGATCGACCCCACCGCCTGGCTCAGGTCGGAAGGGCCTACGAAAAGCAGATCCACCCCGTCGATGGCAGCGATGGCGTCGACATCCCCGACCGCCTCTGCGGTCTCGATCTGGATGGCGACGAAGGTGTCCCGATTCGCCGTAGCGGCGAAATCGGCAAGGGGGATCGAGCCGTATGCCCCGTCGTAGCCGAGCGGGTTCAGCCCCCTTCGACCACGAGGGGCGAACTTGGACCATTGCACGAACTCCTCTGCCTGCGCCGCGCTCTTGATCTGGGCCGCCATGACCCCGGTGGCGCCGCTCTCGAAGCATCTCGTGACCGTGGCGTAGTCGGTGGGGGGGACACGGACGAAACACTCGAGACCATGGGCGGCCCCGGCCATGGCTGCGATCTCGACGTCGCGCGTGGTCAGACCTCCGTGCTCGACGTCGACCCAAAACCCGTCGAATCCTCCCTCCATACCCAGATAGCGAATCATGTTGTGCTGAAACATCCGCCCCACCGCGAACACGACCAGTTGCTCCCCTCGGTCCAGACGGTTCTTCATCGACTCGGGCATGGGCTCTCCTTCAGAGATCGGGTGCAGCTCCGGTAGAATGTATTATGTAGCCTATGTGGTGGCCATCTCGAGGGCAGCGATGCCGGTGATCGACATGCATGCCCACGTCACCCCGGAACGCTACAAGAGGGCGATCCGCGAAAAAGGCGAGTGGCACGGTCTCGATTCGGCCCCAGGAGAGCTCGGCTTGGGCGGATTCGACAAGACGCTCGAAGAGCGACTCTCCGAGATGGACCGGCTCGGAGTCGACAAGCAACTGGTCACGCCGACCGTCGGGTTCTACCAGTACGGCAATGAGCTCGAGGTGACCAAACGGATCGCGCGCGAGTGCAACGACGAGATCGGGGAGATGGTGGCCGCCCACCCGACCCGTTTCGCCGGGCTGGCCACGCTTCCCATGCAGGACCCTCCGAGCGCGATCGTCGAGATGCACCGAGCCATGTCCGAGCTCGGCCTCGAGGGGGTGATCATCAGCGACCACGTCGCCGGGCGAACCTATGACGAACCGGATTTCCTCCCTTTCTTCAGCTCAGCCGAGGAGCTGGGGGCCATTGTGTTCTTCCACCAGGGTGGTGACACCGTGGTCAATCATCGAATCAGGCGATACAAGTTGGGCAACGCCGTTGGCAACCTGACCGAGCGGGCTCTGGTCTTCGCCACACTGGTATTCGGTGGGGTGATGGACCGCTGCCCCGGCCTCGAGCCCTACCTGGCGCACGGTGGCGGCTACACCACCTTCGGCGTGGCCCGAATGGACAAGGTGGCCGGTGCGCTCGAGGCTCGATCCGGGGGCGGCTTCATCCCGCCTTTCGGGCAGAACGACGGCTTCTCGCAGACCCTTCCCCCCAGCGACTACCTGACCCGTTTCCATTTCGACAGCTGCACCTACAGCGGGCCTGTCCTCCGCTTCCTCATCGACTCGGTCGGGATCGATCGAGTCGTGCTCGGCACCGACTACCCCGCACCGATGTTCCTCTCCGACCCGGTGAACTGGGTCAGAGGGCTC
>Ga0214468_1000550_pt1 | contig 11760 bp, 10 predicted proteins | sample RVTome_9_FD_187334 | JGI IMG/M metagenome (GOLD analysis project Ga0214468, IMG submission 187334) | Soil microbial communities from uranium-contaminated site in the Upper Colorado River Basin, Wyoming, United States - RVT155D38 HiSeq ...
GCCGGCGTCCTGGTCTGGCGCGGGCTGGCAGACACAAACAGCGGCCAAACGCCGACATGCGAGCGGGATCCCGAAGTGCCGTTGACCAGCGTGGATGTCGGGCCCGAAGCCATTGCGGTCGACACCTCAGACGAGAGATCGATTCGCTACACCGTGTCAAAGGCAGACTTCACGGCTTCAGGATCCAATTGGCTGGTTGTCCTCGAGATCGAGGCCCGCAACGAGACCACGACGAGCGGCAGCCAGCAGGGCCTCTACTTCAGCTCCTCGTCATTCCAGGCGCTGCTGGTCGATGGCTTTGCGGCCGACCCCACGTGCTTCACGCCGATCGCAGGCAATCGTGACGATGTCGTCCCCGGTCAAGCAGCCACTGGCATGGTGGGATTCGAGACGACCAGAGACCCTACGGATTCGGTCCTGATTCTGGGGACGGAAGGCGGTCAGACGATCGAGGTCACCGGCGGCTCGTGACCGGCGCTTCGTCGGTGGCGACCGTCTTGTTCTCGGGGCACATGGTTGATGCCCCCGATCGCACAGAGCCGCGTTTCCCACCCGACCGCGTCCCGTTGGTTCGACGGCAGATCGCCGAAGTCATCCGGCTCATCGACGACCCCGGGGTACGGGCGGTGTCCGGGCTGGGCTGTGGCGGAGATCTCCTGTTTGCCGAGGAGTGGTTGAAGACCAGCCGAGCCTTAGAGGCTTTTCTTCCCCGCCCGGTAGATGAGTTCCTCGACGAGTCGGTGCGTTTCGCGGGTGAGGAGTGGGTCGCGTCGTTCCACGGGGTGATCGCCGATCCGATGGTGGTTGTGGTCGGCCCCAACGACGAAATGCTCCGCATGGAGGACCCACATACCTCCAACAACCTTCGGATGCTCGAGGCGGCCCGCCGGCAGGGCGGAGCGATTCAAGGTGTGTTCCTCTGGGACGGCAGAGGTGGTGACGGGCCCGGTGGCACCCAACACCTCCTCTCCGAGGTGCTCGAGGCAGGCGGAAGTGTCACCATCCTCGATCCCGACCCCACAGACGGATGATCCGCAGCGATCGCCCGCTCGTCCACGGCGCGATCGAGCAGGATTCGAGAAGCGCTCTTCCCGCATACCCCGTAGCTTCAGTTGTGACGCATATAGGAGGTCGAGGGATGAGCACCACGAAAAAATCCGGTTCTGACGGTTTCTCGGAGGCGGAGCGTGCCGCCATGAAGGAGCGTGCCAAAGAGCTGAAGGCGCAGGGCCGCGGCGGCCAGAAGAAGGCCGACAACGAGCGCGGCGTACTCGACGCGATCGCCGAGATGCCGGACGCCGATCGCTCTCTGGCCGAACGTATTCACGCACTCGTCACCGCCAACGCGCCTGATCTGCTGTCCAAGACCTGGTACGGCATGCCCGCCTACGCGAACGAGGACGGCAAGGTCGTCTGCTTCTTCAAGGCCGCTGCCAAGTTCGACGGTCGCTACGCGGTCTTGGGATTCGAAGATGCGGCCACGCTCGACGAGGGCCCGATGTGGCCGGTCGTTTTCGCAATCGTCGAATGGACCCCCGCGGTCGAGGAGAAGGTCGCGGCGCTCGTCAAGGCCGCGGTCGCCTGAGCGGGGTCACACCCGCTCCTGCTCCGCGATCCGCTTATCCGCCTGGAGTGGAAGTGGAGTTCTAGGGGTTCGTTCGATAGGCGTAGCCCTTGGTGGCTCGATGCGAACGCCCTTCGCCACCTGACGATGGCGTGGGCCACTATTCGAAGACATGCGGGCCAACACCATCTGCGCTGGCATACTCGACCGATGTCTGGGGGTCACCGAGAGACCAGCCGCTGGTCCAGCCTGGTGGGCGATTTCACACCCGGTCGGCTGCCGGCGACTTTGCTCACCGGAGTGGTGCTGGCGATGGTCAACTCCCTGCTGATCATCGCACTCACGTCGCTGATCTTCCGCGGCGAGCTCGACGAGGTGCTTCCGCTCGGGATCGGCTTCAGCCTGGTCGGATCCGCAGTCCTGGCTTTCCTGGTTGCTCTCGGTAGCAGCTTTCCTGGTATCTACGCCGGTGTTCAAGACGCCAGCGCGGCGATTCTTGGGCTTAGCGCTGCATCGATCGCAACCTCGCTGGTCGGACCCGAGGCGATAGACACCGTGTTCGCCATGATCGCCGCCACCTCCCTGGCGACAGGTCTGGTCTTCCTCCTCATGGGCTACTTCGGTCTGGGTGAGGTCGCCAGATTCGTGCCCTTCCCGGTGATCGGTGGTCTTCTCGCCGGGACCGGCTACCTGATCCTCACCGGGTCGATCGCAATCCTGGGAGTCGGGTCGGTCGACGATCTGATGACCGGCGACTCCCTGGGAACTTTCCTTCCCGGCGTGGCGCTCGCTTCGGCGTTCTTCATCGCTTCCCGTCGGGGGATGGCATCCAGGATCTATCTGGGGTTCTTGGCCGGCGGCGTGATCGGTTTTCACGTCGTCACCCGGATCGCAGGTATCGACCCGAGCACTTCACTGGCACGAGGGTGGCTGCTCGGCCCGTTCCCTGAAGGTGGCTTGTGGCCGGGACTGGTCACCGAGGCCCTGGCCGGCGCCGATTGGGGCGCAATCGCCGGCGAGACCGTCAGCCTGATCACGATCCTTCTCATCGTCCCGATCACGGTGCTCCTCTACATCAGTGCGTTGGAGATCGAGACCAAAATGGACCTCGACATAGGCGCCGAGCTTCGGGCGACGGGTTGGGCCAACGTCGTCGCCGGGGCCGTAGGTGGACCGCCCGGGTATCTCTATCTGGCCGACACCTTGATCACTCAGCGACTGGTGGGAAGACGCCGCGGCCCAGCGGTCGTCGCCGCCTTCGGCTTGCTCGGCGTTGTGATGTTGGGAGGTTCCATCCTCGAGCTGCTCCCACAGTTCGTGATCGGCGGTCTGCTCTTGTTCGTGGGTGTCGACTTTCTGGTCGAATGGTTGTGGACCTCGCGCCGGCGGATGACACGCCTCGACTATGCACTCATGGTGGGAATCGTGGCGATCATCGCCACCGTGGGGTTCCTCCCCGGTGTGGCCGTCGGCCTCGTGGCAGCGATCGCGCTGTTCGTCGTCGGTTACAGCCGGATCGATGTCGTCAAGCACTCTCTCACCGCCCGGGAGCACCAGAGCAACATCGAACGGCCCGGCACCGATGCCGACTACCTGCAGGATGTGGGTGACTCCGTCCTGATCCTGGAGCTTCAGGGCTTCATCTTCTTCGGTACGGCGAGCAACGTCATACGACACGTTAGGTCCCACCTGGAGACGACCGAATCGCTGCGATTCGTGATCTGCGACTTCCGACTGGTGACCGGGCTGGATTCCTCGGCAGTGAACTTGTTCGAGAGGATCGCCCTGCTTGCCCAGGAGCGCGGGCTGATTCTGACCTTCACCGGTCTGAGAGCCTCCCAGCGAAGCCAGTTCTCCGAGCTCATCTCCGACTACGCCGACGTGATCAGGGTTGAGGCCGACCTCGATCACGGGATGGCCTGGTGCGAGGACCAAATACTCGAGCGAGCGGGGACCCGCTCCGGGCCGGACCGACCCCTTCCCGATGGGCTCGCAGATGAGTTGGCCCCCTACCTGACGGCCCGCACCTTTCCTCCCGGCCATCAACTGATGCGACAAGGCGACTCCAGCCCGGGGATCTTCCTGATCATGTCCGGGCGGGCAACCGTGCTCCTCGAAGGGGAAGACCGGGACCAGGTTCGGCTGCGGACCCTCCTCGAGGGAACCGTGCTCGGTGAGATCAGCCTCTATCGAAACGAGCCATGCACCGCCACCGTCGTAGCCGATACCGAATGCCAGGTGCTTCATCTCACCCCTGAAGCCTTCGACGTGCTCTGCCGCACCGATCCGGCCGCTGCCGCCGACTTCCATGCCTTCGTCGCCCGAACCCTCGCCGCGAGGATGAGTCACGCCAACCGAGCCATCAGGGCGCTTCGAGCCTGAACCTGGTTCGTTCCAAGGGCCCATACCCCTGCTCAGCCCGGCGACGAGCCCTATTCTCAGCCAATGAGCGTCTCACCACAGCCGTACCTGCCACGCATGGTGCGCTATTGGGATCGAGACGCCCCCGGAAAGCTGCACCAGGCAATCCAGGGCTCGATGGTCTTCGTCGACATATCAGGCTTTACCGCGATGTCGGAGCGGCTCGCCAAGAACGGCCGACGCGGCGCAGAGGAGTTGACCGCAGTCATCGGGAGCACCTTCGGTGAGCTGCTCTCCGCCGCCTACGCCTACGGAGCCAGCCTCCTCAAATTCGGTGGTGACGCTCTGCTCCTCCTCTTCACCGAGGATGACCACGAACGGCGAGCCTGTGCCGCCGCCCGGGCGATGCGACAGACGCTGGTCGAGGTCGGGGTCTGTTTCACCAGCGCCGGCAAGGTCACGTTGCGGATGTCGATCGGAGTGCACAGCGGCGAGTTCGACTTCTTCCTCATCGGTGGCTCCCATCGCGAGCTGATCGTCGCCGGCCGGGGAGCCACCCGCACGGTGGAGTTGGAGTCGGCCGCCGGTGCGGGCCGGATACTGCTCAGCCCGGAAACCGCTTCGGCCCTTCCACCTGGAAATCGAGGCAAGACCCATGGCCCTGGCATCCTGCTCAAGGGTGATGTCGATGCCGAGCGATCCGAGCCCCGGCCACCCGCTTCGGTCTTCGAGGAGCTGAACCAGTTCGTCCCGGTGAGCCTGTGCCAGCTGCTCCTGGGAGGACAGGTGGAGCCCGAGCACCGCCCGGCGACCGTGGCCTTCATCAACTTCAAACACCTCGACGCCCTCATCGAAGCGGAAGGCGCCGATGCCGTCGCCGGTCGGCTCGACGGACTGGTGCGCGCGGTCCAGGAAGCCGTGGACAAGCGGGGGGTCACCTTCCTGGCGACCGACATCGCCGGTGACGGAGGCAAGATCATCCTCACTGCGGGGGTCCCCTCCACAACGGGTCACGACGAGGAGCGCATGTTGCTCGCCCTGCGCCAGGTGATCTCGGGAGGTCCGCCTCTTCCCATCTCGGTCGGGGTCGCCTGGGGACCGGTCTTCGCCGGGGAGGTGGGCCCTCCGCACCGGCGCACCTACACAGTCATGGGCGACACGGTGAACCTGGCCGCCCGGCTGATGACAAAGGCGCCGACGGGGGAGGTCTACGCCGCCGCCGACGTCTTGGACGGATCCCGGACCACATTCGAGCTGACCCCGATCGAGCCGTTCCACGTCAAGGGCAAGAAACAGCCCGTCGAGGCGGTCTCGGTGATGGAGCCGAAGGGAACCAAGTCTGGACTCCACGGTCTCCCCCTCATCGGCCGCGACGAAGAGCTGAGCCGGCTCGCCACCGCATGGGAGGCGGCGGCGGACGGCAACGGGCAGATGGTGGAGCTGTCCGCCGAGGCCGGGATGGGGAAGAGCCGTCTCCTCGAGGCGTTCCTCGGCACCGGCGGGGCGGAGACGGTGATTCGAGCCGAGTGCCGTCTCTACCAGGGGGCCACGCCCTACTTCCCGTTTCGGACCTTGCTCCGTGAGGCCTGGGGCTTCGAAGACCTGGAGGGCGAGGCCCTGGCCAAGGCGTTGATCGAGTTGGTCGACGAGGCTGCGCCGACGCTGGCGCCCTGGGTGTCACTGATCGGCATGGTGGTGGGCATCGACCTTCCCGCTTCGGTGGAGGCGGCCCAGCTCGAGGACCAGTTCCGCCCTGCCCGCACCATGGCGGCGGTGGACGCCCTGCTCGAGGCGACCATCGTCGACCCGACCGTCTTCGTCATCGAGGACACACACTGGATGGACGAGCCCTCGCGGGAGCTGGTGGCGGGGCTCGTCGCCGGGTTGGAGCGCCACCCCTGGCTGATCGTCCTGACCCGTCGGCCCGGGGACGATGGATTCGTCGCCCCCGACATGTCGGGCGTCGCCCGAATCGAACTCGAGCCGCTGGGAATCGAACAGGCGAAGCAGCTGATCTTCCGCGCCACCGAGGAGGCCCCTCTGCCTCCCCAGCAAGTGGAGCGCCTCGCCGCGCAGGCCGACGGACACCCACTGTTCCTGATCGAGTTGCTTCAGACGTTGCGGCGCACGGGCTCGCTGGAGGAGATCCCGCAATCGGTCGAGGCCATGATCGCCGCCCGCATCGACACCCTGCCCCTGGCGGACCGCAATGTTCTCCGTCGGTTGGCCGTCCTCGGAGCCGGGTTCCGCGTCGAGCACCTGCCCGTGGTGATCGGGGAGGACCAGACCGACCCGCATTGGCAGAGCCGCCAGGTCCGCCGCCTGCCCGAGTTCATCTCGATCGACGATTCGGGCTGGGTCGAGTTTCACCATTCCCTGATCCGGGACGTGGCCTACGCCGGCCTTCCCTACAGGATCCGAGAGGAGCTGCACGCCCGGGTGGGCGATTCGATCTTCAACGCCTGCACCGGGCATCCCGAGGAGTTCTCCGAGTTGCTCTCGCTTCACTTCTTCGATGCCAAGCGCTGGAGCCGGGCCTGGCGCTTCTCACAGATGGCAGGGGACCGGGCCCGTGAAATCTACGCCAATCACGAAGCGGCCGCTTTCTACCAGCGCGCTCTCGTCGCGGCCCGGCGTCTCGACTGGGTCACCCCCGCCGAGAGGGCCGAGGTGCTCATCAGTCGGGCCGGCGTCCTCTACGAGGCCGGCCGGTTCGACGAGGCGATCCACGACCTGCGAGAGGCGACCAGGCTCGGTCGTGAAGACCCTGTCCTCAGCGCCGGTCTGCGTCAGCGGTTGGCCCGGGCATACCAGAAGCTGGGCAAGTTCTCCCAGGCTCTACGCGAGACCGCCATAGGTTTGGGGTTGCTAGCCACCCTCGACACCGAGGAGGCGAGTCGAGCCCGGGCCCGACTCAGGGCGCTCCGAGCCGGGATCCTCTCCGATCTGCTCAGACCGAAGATGACGTTGCAGGTCGGTCTCCAGGCGGTGGCGGAGGCGGACGAAAGCGGGGAGCTGGACGCCCTGGCCCGTGCCTACACCTACATCGATGAGGCCTACCAGACCCTGGGGCTACGCGACATGGCCAACCACGAGCCACTGGCACTCGAGATCTTCGAGCAGCTGGGGGACCTCTCCGGGATCTCCCTCATCGCAATCAACCTCGGTGTCCAGGCCTACGCCGACGGTGAGTGGGACGACGCCGTCGCCTTCTACTCACGAGCGCAGGAGGTGAGTCGTCGCAGCGGCAACGATCACGCCACCGGGGCTGCCGCGGCCAATCTCGGTGAGGTCCTGATCAGCAGGGGCCAACTGGATGAGGCGGAGACCGTCCTCCACGAGGCGAGGCGTGTGCTGAGGGCACAAAAGGACGTCCTCTTCGCCTTGTTCGCCGAGACCCAGCTGGGCAGGCTGGCGATGGAGCGCGGTGAGCACGAAGTGGCCATCGCCGCCCTGACCCGGGTCGTCGACGAGGCCATCCAATCTGGGCAGTCCTTCATCGCAGTCGACGCCTCGGTCCATCTCGCCGATGCACACATCCGCAACGACGATCCGGACACCGCCCTGAGGATCATCGACCTGGGGCAGGACATGGCCGGTGAGGACGCTGCGTTGTACGAGGTTCCCCTGGAGAGGGTTCGGGCCACTGCCCGGTTGGCGCTGGGCCGGTCCGACGAGGCGGCCGAACGGGCCGAGCGGGCCTTGGAGAGCGCACGGGCGCAGCGGCTTGGTTACGAGGAGGCGTTGCTCCTGCTGATCACCGGTGAGGCCCGGGGCTCCGAGGCCGACGCCGAGCGGGCGGCTCGCCTCCTTGCCGATCTCGGAGCCATCGAGCCCTACGTGTACCGCTTCCCATCGCCGATGTTGTAGACGAGGTCAACCTTGAGGAACGTCCCCAGTGGATGACTCAAGATGTCGGCCAACCCGGTGACATAGCTCCTCGACTCGATGAGACACGAGGTGTGACCGGCGGGCAGTATCTCCGAAGGGTCCACCGGATCCGACACGGTGCCCACCGGAAGGTCGCCCGACCCGTCACGGGGATCCAGCAGACACCAGGGCATCAGACGCTTCCCGTCGCCGACATGGTCGTCGTAGCTCAAAGTGCGGAGCTGATCCTCTCCGCCGGGCACGTCGGGCGGCCCGTCGAAACGCCAGGTGATCACCTCGAGGAACTGGGCAACGGTGTCGGGGTTGTCGTCTATCGGCTCGGTCACGAAGTCGACGTACAGCTCATCGCCGTCGGTACCGGCCTCGAAGCTGAATAGCAAGCCGTCGTCGGGGCCCTTGCAGCCGCCGTCGAGGTCGAGGCCTCGGGTGATGGCGAACGAAGCATCCTCGCTCTCGATCAGGATCTCGGTCTCGGAGCAGTCGATCTCGCCGTCGAACGCCTCGACCAGCCCGAACAGCGTGTCGTTGGTGCCCAGGTCCGCACCGAGCGGGCCGGGAGCCGAGCCATCGTGACCGCCCTCGAGTGAGACGGCACCGGAGACGGCGGCCGCACCCGGCTTGACCACGATCGTGTCGAAGACGCCTGCGATCTCGAATGACTGCCAGTGGCCGGGTTCCGGAGCATCGCTCGGGTCGAGCCAGAGGATGACTCGTTCGTTGTCGTTTCCGGCCGAGTCGGGCCCGCAGTCGGAGGTGCCCGAGCAGGGCACGACGACGGTGTCGATCAGGACGCCGCCACGGCGAAGCTCGAGCGCGGCGTCGCCGTTGAACTTGAATCCAAGATCGATCTCGGCGTAACCCACGCTGTGGCCTTGGAGGGCACCGGTCAGGCCGAGAGTGAGAGCTTGGCCCAGATCCTTGTTGATCCGGGCGCAGGGCTCGCCGTTGCCCTCGCCGTTCTGACCCACACCGAGGCGGTGATCCTTGAGACCAGCGTAAGGGTGCTTGTTGGCTTGCGCGCCGGAGCCGACGACGCTGACCAGTGTCGCACCGCTTGAGGAAAGCCGGCAGTTGGTCTCCGAGAGTATCTGCACCTGGTCGGATCCGGGCGCAGTGGGGTCGAAGACGAACCTGTCGCCGTCGGAGCCGAGATGCAGGCGAACCAGACCAACGTCTTCGGTGATCGGCCCCTGACCCATTGCCGGGAGCATCGACAGCGACACCGCCGCCATCACCGCGAGCAGACCAGCCCATGACCAACGCCGACGTTTCACCATGCCTCCCGACGATCCCACACACCAGACTGCTGTCGGCGAGATGCGGCGCCCTACAGCCCCAGTGCCCCAACAGTCCCCAAACCTTACCCGAGTTTGGTCACAGCACGCCCGACACGTTGCCGGTCCGCGCTCTTGGGATTCCTCAGCCGAGGGCGCTGAGTTTCTTGTTCGCCTCCCGGAGGCGCGCGGTTTGGGCCGCGAGAAGCTTTCTCGCAATCGACGGTCTGGTGTCGAGGAGCTTCAGGAACGAGGTTCGATGCAAGGTGATCCCTTCCACCGAGGTCTCCGCAATCACGGCCGCCGAACGGCGAAGACCGTCGATGAGAGCCATTTCCCCGACGACGTCGCCCGCTGTCACCGTGGCAACGGTGCGTCCGTCATGGGTTACCCGGGCCCGACCCGAGGCGATCGCCACCATGAGCTGGGCATCTTCCCCTTGCTTGAGGATCATCTCGCCGCTCTCGAAAACATCCTCGAAACAGAGCCGAGCCAGCTCCCTCAGGTCACCTTTCGTGAGAGTCGAGAACAGGCCAACCCGGCGAAGTACTTCGATTACCTCTGATCTCGTTCGTCTTATGTTCTGCTCTCGCTTTCCCGGGAGGCCACCGAGAGTAGCTACCGAGATTCAGCCGCGGCGCCAGTTGGATGAACCTGTCGCCTTCGGCTCGGGGTGGAACGGAGCGTGCCGGTCACATCGCGGTGCCAGGGCTGCTGAGCAAAGTCTTGGTGTGGCGCCGAGCTGGCGTGAAGGTCCTGCCCTTCGTCCAATTGGGTGCTACCGCGGCCCGCTGTCGACGAGGCGAAAGCGGGTCAGGCAAGTAGCCAAGAAGCGTATGCCTTGGGCCAGGACTCCTCGGGAGTCTCCTCCCGGTAACGCATGTCGGCCCAGGCCAGCCACTCTGCAAGCTCGGTGAATGTCATCTCCGAGCCGAGCACCTGGTTGAGGTCGTCTACTGTATGCTCGGCATACCACTCGGCCCACCGTGGGTTGGGCCCGCCGGTGGCGTCATGATGGGCCTTGGCTGCGTTGATGAGCAGGCTCACCACCTCATGATGCAGGTTCGCGTCGACCACGACGACCAAGCCTAAGCATGTCGTGTCGGCGCGGATCCGTGCCCGTTCCGATGCTCATCGAATCCACAGCGTCGAGGGCGGCGATCCGGAGACCGGCGAAGCTCAGGGGCGGCGGAGAGCCGCCCCCCGGCTGCGAGGTTCCTTGTCAGGGCAGTCCGTCGCAGTTGCCGTCACCGGCGAATACGCCGGTCGGCGTCCCGGTCGCAAGGTGTGCCGTGTGTGACGGATAAACGGAGATATTGTCGAAGTGCCCCTGCCCTTGGTTGACAAACACGATGTGACAGTGAGGCCCGCCGGCCACTGCATTTGGGTTCCGGTCACTCGACACCGCTCCGTTGTCCGGCTGTGTGGCGGTATCGGGCGGTGCGGCTGCTGCCAGCGAAGCCGGTGCCAGCACCAGCATCAAGAGGACCGTGAACGTGACGAAACGTCGCATTGTCTACTCCTATCTTCGACAATCCTCTTTCACTACGCCCCATCTTCGCTTTCGGTTCTCGCATCGGCCCAAACCGCCCGAGCGGACTGATGCTGCGCCCGCGGCCCCGGCATCGTCGGGCGGGCGGAGGAGTCTTAGGTTCGCGCTCCCATCATCTCGGTCACGGGCCATTCGTGGACCCGCCCTAGCGTCTCCAGCTGCTCGCTCGACCGTTTCTCGGTGGCGCCAAAGTCGAAGTCGGTCCATTCAGGATGAGAGGGCGCCGCCGTGTGCAGTGCCACCCACAGACTCTGCTTCCCGCGGACGGCCGACATGAGCGTCTCCAGCTCCAAGACTCGGCTCAGGGGCGAATAGGTGAGGAGATGGCCGTTCAGCTTCGATCGGCCGGCCCGTTCGGTGAACAGAGCTGCCACCCTCTTCAGATCACCTCCCGAGACGTCGGCGGCGGCCCCGGACCTCATCGAGGACGACCAGGTCCTGCTCGATCGACTCGGTGACCTTCTCGATGATCGGCCCTTACTTCGTCCGGCGGTTGCTGCGCCAGATCCGCCTGACCATCGCTGTCCCAACAGTGGCTACTGGCGCGGTGGTCGTACCCTGCCGGTCCCACTCCGACGAGCAGGCCGGACACCACCAGGTTCCCCGACACATATCCCCGCTCGTTGAGAAGGGAGTTCTGCACGAGATTGTGTGCGGTGAGGATGACGAGGGCGGTCCGAACTCGTCGACGATCATTCATAGATTTTCCTCGATTCTGAGATAGCGCCGTTCGATGGAGCTCTGGGTCCTGTGACGTCGATGTCGGGCGACATCGGAGGTAACCAGGTGCTGATCGGCACCTGCGGCCTGTGTAGCTTCCCGTTGTGATATTGGAGAGGGAGGCTGAGCTTGGCCTACTCACCGAACTTCTCGGTGGAGTCGGCGAGTTGGGCGGCCAGGTCGTCCTGATCAGAGGTGAGGCCGGCATCGGGAAAAGTGCCCTGGTCAGAGCCTTCCTCGAGTCTGCTGCGGACTCCGCCCATATCCATGTCGGGTATTGCGACGACCTTCAGACTCCCCAGCCGTTTGGCCCCTTCTGGGATATGGCTCGTGACGAGCCAGCACTCCGGCGTGCCTTGAAGGAGAGCGATCGGCAGGCAGTCCTGGAAACACTGGTC
>Ga0214468_1000551_pt1 | contig 11739 bp, 9 predicted proteins | sample RVTome_9_FD_187334 | JGI IMG/M metagenome (GOLD analysis project Ga0214468, IMG submission 187334) | Soil microbial communities from uranium-contaminated site in the Upper Colorado River Basin, Wyoming, United States - RVT155D38 HiSeq ...
GGGCGCGGGGGTCGGGGCGGAGGAGGCAGGGGTAGCGGCCGTCGGGGGAGGGGGCGAAGTCGGCCGGGGTGAGGCGGCGGTGGGCGAGGAGCGACCAGACGAGGGCGTCGACGAGCCAGCGCATCTCTTCCTGGAGGTCGGAGGCGAGGGCGGCGTGGGCGCCGCGGCGGCGGTGGAGGAGGCCGATCCGGGGATGGAGGCCGGCGAGGGTGAGGGCGGTGGCGAGGTGGTTGTGGAGGAGGGTGTAGCCGAAGGAGAGCAGGGCGTTGACCGGGTCGGGGGGCGGGTTCTTGGCGCGGCCGGAGAAGGCCCACTCGTCGGGCAGGGCCTCGGCGAGGGCGCGGAAGTAGACGGCGGAGCCGCGGCCTTCGAGGCCGAGGAGGGCGTCGAGGGTCTCGGGGTTGGCGGTGCGGCGCTCGAGGGCGCGGATCTCGTCGGACGTGCCGGCGGCGCGGCCCCAGCCGAAGCGGCCGGCGAGCATCGCCTGGTTGTGGAGCTTGGCGGCGATCGCCTCGCGGGCGAAGGCGAGGCGGGCGGCGTCGTCGGCGGCGCGCTCGGCCTGGATGGCCCAGAGCGGCCAGTCGGGGTCGTGGGCGGCGAAGGTGGCTTCGAGCTCGCCGGAGGGGCGGCAGAGGTAGGTGGGCACGCCGGCGCGGGCCAGGGAGACGAGGAGCGGCAGGGTGGCGCGGACGCGGCCGCAGAGGACGAGGTGGGAGATGTCGCCGAGGGGGAGCTTGCCGGCGCCGGCGCCGTTGCCCTGGTAGGCGAGGGTGCCGCCGGAGAGGCGGAGGCGGACGTCGGCCGAGGAGACGTAGAGCGGCCGGGCGGCGGGCGGCCGGGGCGGGCCTGGCTCGGCGAGGGGGACGGCACGGACGGGGCGCGGACCGCTGCCGCCGCCCGCATGGCGCTCGGCGACGAGCTCGCGGACGCGGGCGAAGGGGACGCGGGCGAGCCAGGAGGCGGCAGGGACGTCGGCCGGGTCGAGCGTTTCCGCGGAAAGGCGGGGGGCGCCGCGGCGGTCTTCGGCGCGCTGCTCGAGGACGAGGGAGCGGACGAAGAGGTAGCCGAGGTAGCTGAAGCCGGCGTCGATCGAGCGGATCTCGGTCTTCTCGTCGTTGAGCTCGAGGCCGAGGTCGGCCAGGGCGCGGCGCGACGCCTCGTGGGCGCGCTTGGCCTCGTCGAGGTCTTTGGCGAGGACGACGAAGTCGTCGGCGTAGCGGACGAGGCGGTAGCCCTGGCTCTCGAGCTGCTCGTCGAGCTGGTCGAGATAGAGGTTGGCGAGGAGGGGGGCGACGGAGCTGCCCTGGGGGAGGCCGCGGTCGCGGGGGATGGTGCGGCCGTCGAAGACGACGGGGGCGCGGACCCACTCTTCGAGCAGGTCGACGGCGGGCTCGAAGGGGAACAGCGCGCGGAGCTTGGCGAGGAGCGGCGGCCAGGGGACGGCGTCGAAGAAGCTCTCGACGTCGGCGTCGAGGACGTAGCGGTAGCCGTCGCGGTAGGCCTGCTCGACGGCGCGGGCGGCGCCGGCGCGGGAGAGGCCCTTGCGGTAGGCGTAGGAGCTGTCTTCGAGCAGGGTTTCGACGGCCGGGTCGAGGGCCTGGCCGACGGCGCGCTGGGCGACGCGGTCGCGGACGGTGGGGACGGCGAGGGGGCGGAGGCCGCCGTCGTCTTTCAGCAGGAGGAGGCCGAGGAGGGGGGCGGGGCGGTAGCGGCCGTGGAGGAGGTCGCCGGCGAGCCGGCCGAGGCGGCGGTCGGCCTGCTCCGCGAAGCGCTCGGGGGTGAGGCCGTCCTCGCCGGCCGCCTCGGAGCGGGCGACGACGTGGTCGAGGGCGGCGTCGAGCGCCTCGCGGCGGGCGGCGCGGGCGAGGGCGGAGGTGGCGGGGAGGAAGGGTTCGGGGAAGGCGAGGGCGGTGTCGGTGATGCGGTAGCGGCCGAGGCCGTAGCCGGTGGAGGCGCCGGCGTGGAGGTGGCGGCCGAGGACGAGCCAGGGGAGCCAAGCGGCGGGCAGCCCGGAGAGACCGACGGTGCCGACGACGCCGCCCAGGGTGTAGGGGCGCTTTCTCTCCTTCTTGCCCTGGACGGGCACGTCGAGCCAGACGAGCCCGGCCGGGTCGGCGGCGAGCTCGGCGGGCAGCGGCGGGCGGTCGGCGGCGCGGTCGGCGGCGGTGGGCCAGCGGCCGCGGACGAGGTGGAAGAGGCGGGACCAGAGGCGGTCGAGGAAGTGCTCGGGCGGGAAGCAGTCGGCGTCGAGGAAGCCGGCGCCGCGGCGCTTCGCCTCGTCGGGCCGCTCGAGGCGGAACGGCGAGAGGAGCTGGAGGTCGACCGCGTCCGCGCCGTCGAGCGCGGCGAGCTCGCCCGCGAGGTCGGGCGGGCCGAGCTCCTCGACGGTCTCGAGGCGGAAGTTGCCGCCGAGGGTGGGCGCCGGGCGGTCCTCGGGCGGCGCCTCGCCGAGCCGGCCGAGCCCGCCGGTCAGCTCGTCGAGGAGCCCGGCCGCCTCGCCGGCGAGCGTGACCCCGAAGACGTACGGATCGCCCGCCCCGTACCGCACCCGCCCCGACTCCGGCGCCGCCGCCATCACCCCGGCCGGCAGCTCGTGCCGCCCGAGCGCCCGGCTCAGCACCCCCCGCAGCACTCCCTCGTGCCGGAAGTGGAACCGCACCTCCCCGGCCAGCCGCAACCGGTACCGCACCCGCCCGATCTCGAACCCGTCCCATATCGCCATGTCGTACCTCCCCGCTGGGAGGGACACGCACGAGGGGCGAGTGGTTGGGTCGTGGCGGCGCTAGAATCGGTCTTGCAACCGAATCGACAGGGCTCTCGTGCCGTGACCGGTGGATCGAACAACGTCAAGCAGCGGATGGTCCAGATCATCGAGGACCAGCCGGAGCAAAGCTCGTTTGATGAGATTCTTCGCGAGCTCGCTTTCGCGGGGATGGTCGAGAATGGCCTGGCGGATGTCGACGAAGGGCGCACGCTGAGTCATGAAGAGGTGCTCCGCGAGCTCGGACTGATCGGAGGGAAGGATGAACCGGCGTGACGTCGTCGAGACTCTCAAGGCCCATCGGCGCGACCTCGAGCCCTTCGGTGTGACGTCCCTCCGCCTGTTCGGATCTGTCGCTCGCGACGAAGCCTCCGGCGGCAGCGACGTCGATCTGCTCGTGGACTTCGAGGAGACGCCGACCTTCAAGGAGTTCATGACTCTGCGCTTTCTCCTCGAGGATCTCCTTGGGGCCAAGGTCGACCTGATCACCGAGAACGGTCTCCGAGACGAGGTGCGCCCGTACGTCGAGGTCGAGGCGATTCGTGTTGCGTGACCCTCTCCTGTCGCTCAGGGACATCGAGACCGCTTGCGACAAGATCAGCAGCTACTCCGAGGCGTGATTTCGTGGCGCACGCCTACTTCGCGCTCGATCCAGATATCCTCTGGAACGCCATCCAGAACGATGTCCGCGAGCTGCAGCAAGCGATTGCGGAGGTCCGGAAGGCCGAGGCCGGCCGCTGACCGTCTGAGCCTCAGATCCCCGTCACCCGCACCACCTCCTCGAAGGTGGTCACCCCCTCCGCCAGCTTCCTGAGCGCGCTCTGGCGGAGGGTGCGCATGTCGTGCTCGACGGCGAGGCGCTTGATCTCGGGCGGAGAGGCGCCGCGGAGCACCAGGTCCTTGATCGACTCGTCGATGGAGAGGATCTCGAAGATGCCGGTGCGGCCGAGGTAGCCGGTGCCGCGGCACTCGTGGCAGCCCTCGCCCTCGCGGACCTTGACCTTCCTGCCCGGGGGGACGGAGAGGCGGAGGGTGGCGATCTCTTCGGCGTCGAGGTGGCGGTCGACGGCGCAGTGGGGACAGATCTTGCGGACCAGACGCTGGGCCATGGCGCCGACCAGGGTGGAGGCGATCAGGAAGCGCTCGATGCCGAGGTCGACGAGGCGGCCGATCGAGGAGGCGGCGTCGTTGGTGTGCAGGGTGGAGAAGACGAGGTGGCCGGTGAGGGCCGCCTGGGTAGCGTACTGGGCGGTCTCGGGGTCGCGGATCTCGCCGACCATGATGACGTCGGGGTCCTGGCGCAGGATGTGGCGCAGGGCGCCGGCGAAGGTGACGCCGACCTTGGTCTGGACCGCGGTCTGGTTGAACTTTTCGAGCACCATCTCGATCGGGTCCTCGATGGTGGTGACGTTGATCTGCTCGTTGGCGATGACCTCGAGCGCCGAGTAGAGGGTGGTCGTCTTGCCGGAGCCGGTGGGGCCGGTGACCAGCACGATCCCGTGGGGGCGGCTGATGAAGTCGTGGAAGTGGACGAGCTCGTCGGGGAAGAAGCCGAGCTCGCCGAGGTCCTGCATCAGGACGTCGGGGTCGAAGATGCGCAGGACCATCTTCTCGTCGAAGGCGGTGGGCAGGGTCGAGACGCGGAGCTCGACCTCGCGGCCGTCGCGGGCGGTCTTGACCCGGCCGTCCTGGGGGCGGCGCTTCTCGGCGATGTCGAGCCGCGACATGGTCTTCAGCCGCGAGACGACGGCCCGGTGGACGACCCGCGGCATGCGCTGGATCGGGTGGAGGACGCCGTCGATCCGGAAGCGGATGACGCTCTCCTCGCGCTTGGGCTCGATGTGGATGTCGCTCGCGCGGCTGTCGAAGGCATGCTGGAGCATGAACTCGACCGCGTTGACGACGTGCTTGTCGCTGGATTCGATCTCGGCGTCGCTCTTCATGCGGACGAGCTGCTCGAGGTTGCCGAGGTCGACGCCGGCGGTGAGCTCGCGCTCGGCCCGGCGCACGGAGTGGCGGAGGCCGTAGTACTCGGTGAGCGCGCGGAGGATCTCGGGCTCGGAGGCGACGACGAGCTCGAGCTCGCGCGCGGCGAGGCGGCGGAAGCTGTCGATCCCCTCGATGTCGAACGGGTTGGCGCAGGCGACCCGGAGCTTGCCGTCGACCATCTCGAGCGGCAGCATGCGGTGGCGCTTGGCGAACGGGCGCGAGACCTTGGACTCGATCAGCTCGGCGTCGAGCTGCAGCGAGTCGATCCGCACCCGGCCGATCCCGGCGTCGGCGGCGATCGCGTCGGCGATCTCCTGCTCGCCGACGGTACCGCCGGTCACGTTGTCGGGCAGGCGGAGCTGCTGGATCAGCTCGTAGGCGAACGCCTTCTGCTGGTAGGCGCGCGCCGAGCGCACCCGCTGCGGCAGGAGCTTGGCCTCCTGCTTGATCGTCGTCCCCTGCGCGGCGGTGATCCGCCCCTGCCGCACGAGGACGTCCGCGACGAGCTCCGGGGTGAGCTGCATGGCGGGCTCAATCTACCGCGAGCCGGCCGGCGGTGGAGTAGCCTTCGCCCGCCTTGACCTTCTCGCTCCTCTCGCTGACCGTCGTCTTCGCCTGCGCGCTGGCGTGGTCGGGGTTCGACCTCTCCCGTAAAGCGCTCGTCGAGCGGATCGCACCGACGCCGTTGCTGCTGCTGCTGACCATGGGGCAGACGCCGGCGTTCGTGGCCTGGGCGGCGTGGGACGGGGGCGGGGCGGCGGCGGGGTACTGGGCGCCGGCGCTCGGGTCGGTGGCGCTCAACGTGGTGGCGAACCTGGCCTTCATCCACGCCTTCCAGGTGTCGCCGATCAGCGTCACGATCCCGCTGCTGTCATTGACGCCGGTCCTGACGACGCTGGCCGCGGTGCCGATGCTCGGCGAGGTGCCCGGGGTGCGGCAGTGGGCCGGGATCCTGCTCGTCGTCGCCGGTGCGTTCTTCGTGACGCTTCGGCGCGGCGAGGGGTGGTCGCTCGGGGCGATGGCGCGGGCGTTCGCGCGCGAGCCGGGGGCGCGGCTGATGCTGGTGGTCGCCGCCGCCTGGGCGCTGACGCCGCCGCTCGACAAGCTGGCGCTGGCCCACGCCTCGACGCCGTTCCACGCCGCGGTGCTGTGCGGCGGGGTGGCGGCGGTGCTGGCGGCAGTCCTCGCGGTGCAGCGGCGGCTCGGGGAGTTGCGGCAGGTGGGCCGGGCACCGGGGATCTATGCCGTGGCGCTCGTCGTGAGCTGTCTCGCCCTGGCGCTCCAGCTCGTCGCCTACCGGCTGGTGTGGGTGGCGCTGGTCGAGACGCTGAAGCGGGGGATCGGCAACGTCCTCGCCCTGGCCTACGGGCGGTTCCTGTTCGGCGAGGCGGTCGGGCCGGCGCAGGTGGCGGCGGTGGTGATGATGGGGGTGGGGGTCGGTCTGATCCTTGCGTGAGGGGGGCGGCATGACCTCACACCATCGATTCGCCCTGGCGCTGGTCCTCGCCGCCGTCCCCGCGCTCGGCTGCTCCGCCGGCGAGACCGGGCGCGACCCGGGAGCCGGCGCGGCGGCATCCGGTCAGGCGTCTGCCGAGACGCAGTCCGAAGCCCCCGCCGCCGCCCGCCCGGACCACGACCTGCCGCTCGACCGCATCCGGCTGCCCGAGGGGTTCTCGATCGACGTCTTCTCGGCCGACGTGCCGGGGGCGCGGTCGATGACGCTGTCGCCCAACGGGGTGCTCTACGTCGGCACCCGGCAGCGCTCGGGGCCGGTGTACGCGCTGGTCGACCGCAACTCGGACGGCTACGCCGACCGGGTGTGGAAGGTCGCCACCGGTCTGAACACGCCGAACGGGGTGGCATGGAAGGACGGCGCGCTCTACGTGGCCGAGATCTCGCGCATCCTGCGCCTCGACGGGATCGACGAGCGGCTCGACGACCCGCCGCGGCCGGCGGTGGTGACCGACGGCTACCCGACGGAGGGCCACCACGGCTGGAAGTTCATCGCCTTCGGTCCGGACGGCTGGCTGTACGTGCCGGTCGGGGCGCCGTGCAACGTGTGCGAGGCGCGGGAGATCTTCTCGTCGATCACCCGCATCCGGGCGGACGGCACCGGGCGCGAGATCTACGCCCACGGGGTGCGCAACACGGTGGGCTTCGACTGGCACCCGGAGACCGGGGTGCTCTGGTTCACCGACAACGGGCGCGACCACCTGGGCGACGACCGGCCGCCCGACGAGCTGAACCGGGCGCCCGAGCCGGGGATGCACTTCGGCTTCCCGCACTGCCACGGGGGCGACATCCCGGACCCCGAGTTCGGCTCGCGGGGGGTGTGCGAGAGGTACGTGCCGCCGGCGGCGAAGCTCGGACCGCACGTCGCGGCGCTCGGCCTGCGCTTCTACACCGGCGCGATGTTCCCCGGCGAGTACCGCGACCAGCCGATCTGGGCCGAGCACGGCTCGTGGAACCGCTCGACGCCGATCGGCTACCGGGTGATGCGCGCCCGGCTCGACGGCTCGCGGGTCGCCGCGGTCGAGCCGTTCGCCGAGGGCTGGCTGGGGGAGGGCGGCGACCGCTGGGGGCGGCCGGTCGACGTCGAGGTGATGCCGGACGGGTCGCTGCTCGTCTCCGACGACCACGCCGGGGCGATCTACCGGATCACCTACAGCCCGGAGCCTCCGGGCTAGCCTCGCTGACCGCCGGGCCACGCCGCCTGCTGCTCGCGGGTCGCCCGCCAGTGGGCGCGGAGCTCGTCCATCGAGTCGCCGCCGGCCTTCTCGAGCAGGGCGTCGGCGAGGACGAGGGCGACCATCGCCTCGGCGATGACGCCGGCGGCAGGGAGCGCGGTGACGTCGGAGCGCTCGTACTGCGAGGTGTGGGGCTCGAGGGTGTCGAGGTCGACCGAGGGGAGGCCCTTGCGCAGGGTGGAGATCGGCTTCTTGTAGGCGGTGACGACGACGTCCTCGCCGTTGGTGACCCCGCCCTCGGTGCCGCCGGCGCGATTCGTCGGCCGGGTGAAGCGGCGGCCCTCCCGGTCGTGGCCGATCGCGTCGTGGGCCGCGCTGCCGAAGCCGCGGACGACGGCGAGCGCCGAGCCGATCTCGACCGCCTTGACCGCCGGCACGCTCATCACCGCCTGGGCGAGCCGGCCGTCGAGCTTCTCGTGCCACTGGACGTGCGAGCCCAGGCCCGGCGGCACGTTGTGGGCGATCACGGTGACCGCGCCGCCCAGGGTGTCGCCCTCCTCCTTGGCGCGGTCGACGAGGGCGACCATCTCGGGTTCGAGCTCGCGGTCGATGGCGCGCAGGGGGGAGCCGTCGTCGACCCGGAGGAGGTCGTCCCAGGTGGGTGCCGGGCGGTCGGCGCCGAGGGGGCCGAGCGCGCGGACGCCGCTCCGGATCTCGACCCCGACCTCGGCGAGGAGCAGGCGGGCGAGCGCCCCGGCGGCGACCCGGCCGGTCGTCTCGCGCGCCGAGGCGCGCTCGAGGACGTCGCGCGGGTCGCGGCGGAGGTACTTCAGCGAGCCGGAGAGGTCGGCGTGGCCGGGGCGCGGCGAGCGGATGCGGCGCTTCTCGGCCATGTGCGGGTCGACCGGGCCGGGGGCCATGATCGTCTCCCAGCTCTGCCAGTCGCGGTTCTCGATCCACAGGGCGACCGGCGAGCCGATCGTCTCGCCGCCGCGCACGCCGCCGCGCAGCTCGACCGTGTCGCGCTCGATCTGCATCCGCCGGCCGCGCCCGTAGCCGTGCTGGCGCCGGGCGAGGTCGCGGGCGACGACGTCGAGGTCGACCCGGAGGCCGGCGGGCAGGCCGGTCAGAAGCACGGTGAGGCCCGGCCCGTGGCTCTCGCCGCCGGTGGTCAGGGAGAGGCGCCGGAGCATCGCGGGGAGGATAGCAGCGGGGGGCGCGGCGGCTCCTCGCGGCGCTCCGAGCGGCGGGGGGACCGCCGGAGGGCTACGGTAAGATCCCGGCCTGCACGGACGCCCGCCGCCGCCGGCCGCCCCGCCGGCAGGCCGTCCCGGCGGGACCCCGGACGAACATCTCAGGAGACCCCCGATGCCGACCGTCCCGGTCAAGGAGCACGTCGCCCGCGGTGCCCACGTCTCGTCGCTCGAGGACTACGAGAAGCTGTACCGGCGGTCGCTCGACGACCCGGACGGGTACTGGCGCGAGCAGGCGGCGCGTCTGACCTGGTTCCACGACTTCCACACGGTCGGCGACTGGGACATGGAGCGGCCGGACTTCGCCTGGTTCGGCGGCGGGCGGCCTGATGTTGCCTGGTTCGCCGGGGGCCGGCTCAACGCCTGCTTCAACTGCGTCGACCGCCACCTGGCGACCCGGCCCGACAAGACGGCGATCGTGTGGGCTAAGGACGAGCCGGGCGAGTACGAGCGGATCAGCTACCGCGAGCTCAAGCACGAGGTGGCGCGGCTGGCCAACGTGCTGCTCGCCCACGGGGTCGGCAAGGGCGACCGGGTGGCGATCTACCTGCCGATGGTCCCCGAGCTCGCCTACGCGATGCTCGCCTGCGCCCGGATCGGCGCCATCCACTCGGTGGTCTTCGCCGGCTTCTCGGCCCAGTCGCTCAAGGACCGCGTCCTCGACGCGGGGGCGAAGCTGGTGATCACCGCCGACGAGGGGCTGCGCGGCGGCAAGCGGATCCCGCTGAAGCGGACGGTGGACGAGGCGATCGAGGGCCTGGCGCTGGTCGAGACGGTCCTCGTGGTCCGGCGGACCGGCGCCGACGTGCCGATGCGCTCGGGGCGCGACCTGTGGCTGGCCGAGGAGGCGGCGCGGCAACGTTCGAGCTGCCCGAACGAGTGGATGGCCTCGGAGTCGCCGCTGTTCGTCCTCTACACCTCGGGGTCGACCGGCAAGCCGAAGGGGGTGCTGCACACGACGGCCGGCTACCTCCTCTTCGCGGCGCTGACCCACGAGACGGTCTTCGACCTGCGGCCGGACGACGTCTACATGTGCGCGGCGGACGTCGGCTGGATCACCGGGCACAGCTACATCGTCTACGGGCCGCTCGCCAACGGGGCGACGACGGTGATGTTCGAGTCGACCCCGGTCTACCCGGACGCCTCGCGCTACTGGCGGGTGGTCGAGGACCTCGGGGTGACGGTCTTCTACACCGCGCCGACCGCGATCCGGGCGATCGCGCGCGAGGGCGACGAGGCGGTGCGCAAGCACTCGCGCTCGACCCTGCGGGTGCTCGGCACGGTCGGCGAGCCGATCAACCCCGAGGTCTGGCAGTGGTACCACGATGTCGTCGGGGAGGGCCGCTGCGCGGTCGTCGACACCTGGTGGCAGACCGAGACGGGCGGGATCATGATCACCCCGCTCCCGGGTGCCACGCCGACCAAGCCCGGCTCGGCGACCCTGCCGTTCTTCGGGGTCGAGCCGGTGCTGGTCGACGACGAGGGGAAGCGGCTCGAGGGGAACGACGTGCGCGGCAACCTCTGCCTGGCGCGCCCGTGGCCCGGCCAGGCGCGGACGATCTACGGCGACCACCAGCGCTTCCGCGAGACCTACTTCAGCCAGTTCCCCGGCCTCTACTTCACCGGCGACGGCTGCCGGCGCGACGAGGACGGCTACTACTGGATCACCGGCCGGGTCGACGACGTGCTCAACGTCTCGGGCCACCGGCTGGGGACGGCCGAGATCGAGAGCGCGCTGGTCTCCCACGACGCGGTCGCCGAGGCGGCGGTCGTCGGCTTCCCGCACGAGATCAAGGGGACCGGGATCTTCGCCTACGTCGACGTCGTGCCCGACCGGCGCGGCGACGACCCCCAACAGCTCGCCGGGGCGCTCAAGGAGCACGTGCGTCACGAGATCGGCCCGATCGCCTCGCCCGACCGCATCCAGGTCGTCTCCGGCCTGCCGAAGACCCGCTCGGGGAAGATCATGCGCCGCATCCTGCGCCAGATCGCCGCCGGCGAGTACGAGGAGCTCGGCGACGTGACGACGCTGGCCGACCCCGCCGTCGTCGTCTCGCTCGTCGAGGAGCACCGGCGCGCCTCCGGCTCCGGTGGCTGAGCCGGACGGGCGAGGCGGCGGGGCCGGCGGGGGGCCCGAGGGCGCGGCGCCCGCCGACGGCGAGTACGAGCCGCGCGGGGTCGAGAACCCCCGCATCGTCGACCTGATCGCCCCCGACCCCGCGGAGGGGGAGGTGGTGCTCGTCATCCTCGAGGGACGGCTGTGGACCGGCGGCCGCGCCCAGCTCGCCGAGCACGAGGAGAAGCTCGACGCGTACTTCGCCTACGTCCTCGACGGCCACCTGGCGAAGCAGTACCCGCAGTATGCCGACCTGCCGGTGCGGATCGAGCTGCGCTGCGCCGACGCGCCGGGCGAGCCCGAGCGCCCGTTCCTCGCCGCCGCGGCCCGCTTCGCGGCGAGCCAGGGGCTGCGCTTCGCCGTCGAGGTCGACCCCGACCCGTTCGGCCGCAGCCGGGCGCCCTGGGAGGGCTGAGCGCCGCGGGACGGAGCCCTGGCACATCCCTTGCTGTAGATAGTGGGCCAGAAGGCGTCGGCAGCCGAAAGTTCAATGCCGACAACGATTTAGGCCGACGCCGCCGACACTGACTACAACGGCCGATCCCCCCGCGGGTCGCGCCTGGTGAGGGCTCCGAAATGACCGTCCGCAGTACGTTCAAATATCCCTTCTCGCTGGCCGCCGCCGTGGTCGGCGCGCTGATCGCCGCCGCCGCCGAGGCTGCCGACCCGCCGTCCGAGCGTGCCGCCGCCCTGGCCGAGGCCGCCTCCGCCTCGACCCCCGTGCAGACCCTGTCCTGCGGGCAGGGGACCGTCTCCGGCGGCCTGACCGCCGCCGACCCGGTCGACGCCACCGGCGCCCCCTACGACCTGTACTCGATCTCCGTCGAAGAGGGCGAGGTGATCACCGTCTCGCTGGCGCCGCGGGGTTTCGACGGGATGGTCGCGGTCTTCGACCCGGACGGCGAGGAGGTCGTCGCGTCGGCCGGCGCCGAG
>Ga0214468_1000552_pt1 | contig 11737 bp, 10 predicted proteins | sample RVTome_9_FD_187334 | JGI IMG/M metagenome (GOLD analysis project Ga0214468, IMG submission 187334) | Soil microbial communities from uranium-contaminated site in the Upper Colorado River Basin, Wyoming, United States - RVT155D38 HiSeq ...
TATCTCTTGCCCCCGACCGGGGTGGCCACCCTCACCGGGATGTGGCGCACTCCGAGCGGCGAACGGCTCAACGCCTCGATGCCGGTCGCCATGCGCGCGGCGGTCTACGCCGGGGTGTCGGCCCTCCTGCTCGTCGGGTCATACCTCGCCGTCGATCGCCTCTTCGGCTGACGCTGCGATCTTCGCGGCACGCGACGTGCGATCCTGACGGGCATGTGCTTCGACTCGGACTCCCGTCCACCCCTCCCGCCGATCCGCGGCGCTGCCCTCGACGTCCGCGACCTCACGCTCACCAGCCGCGACGGCACGTCGGTCGCCGCCCACGCCGCGCGGGCCGATCATCCGACCGGCGCCGGCATCGTGATCGTCCCGGATGTGCGCGGACTGCATCCGTACTACGCGGAGCTGACGCAGCGGTTCGCCGAGGCCGGCGTCCACGCCGTGGCGATCGACCTCTACTCGCGGACGGCCGGGACCGGCCATCGAGAGGCCGGGTTCGAGTACGAGCCGCACGTGCTGCAGCTCGACCCGGGCGCCCTCGACGATGACGTCGCCGCCGCGGCCGCCTTCCTGCGATCGGCCGAGGGAGGGGTCCCGGAACGGTTGTTCACCATCGGCTTCTGCCTCGGTGGCCGGGTCAGCCTCCTCCAGGCGGCCGGCGGCCTCGGGCTGGCGGGGGTCATCGGCTTCTATCCCTGGCCGGTCGGGCCGCACCGCAGCGGGTTGCCGGCTCCCGCCGACGAGGCGCCGCGCTTCGGCTGCCCGGTGCTCAGCATCTACGGCGGCACCGACGCCGGCATTCCCGCCGAGGCGCGTGCCGGCTTCGACCAGGCGCTCGATGCGGCCGGCATCGAGCATCGGACCGTGGTCTACGACGACGCTCCGCACTCGTTCTTCGATCGCAAGGCCTCCGACCACGCCGATGCGAGCGCCGCCGCCTGGGGCGAGGTGCTCTCCTTCATGGGCGTCGAGGCTCCGCACCGATAGGCGTGGGACCCATCGCCTCTGCCGGCTCCATCGAGCCAGGCGCTGCGTCGGCGTCGAGCGGGTAGACCGGCACCTCGCGGGCTCGCGCGTGCGCGATCACCTCGGTCCCGATCTCGAGCGTTGAGCTCGACGGAGTGGCGGCCTCGAGCTCCAGGCCGGAGTCGCTGCGCAGCACGTGATGCACCTCCGAGCCGTGGAACACGCGCCGAACGATGCGCAGCACGGTCTCGGGTCGCGGCGGCGTCGACAGCCGCTCGACCGGCAGCATGTGGAGCTGCTCTGGCCGGAGCAGCACCTCGGCACGTGTCCCATCCGCCAGCGTCCCATTGCCGGCGCGGAAGCGGCCGACGAGCGTCTGGACCTCGCCGTGTCGCACCTCACCCGGGAGCAGGTTCGCCTCGCCGACGAACCCGGCCACGAATCGATTGATCGGGCGCAGGTAGAGCTCGCTCGGGGTCGAGATCTGCTCGATGCGTCCGGCACGCATGACGGCCACGCGGTCGCTGATCTCGAGCGCCTCGCCCTGGTCGTGGGTGACGAACACCGTGGTGGCGCCCGCCGCCCGCAGGATCTCGCGTACCTCGACCCGCAGCTGCGCGCGCAGGGTGGCGTCGAGGCTGCTGAGCGGCTCGTCGAGCAGGATCAGGGCTGGATCGGGTGCCAGGGCGCGCGCAAGCGCGACCCGCTGCTGCTGACCGCCCGACAGCTCGTGCGGCATGCGGTGCTGGAGCCCGGCCAGCCCCACCAGGGCGACCATCTCCGCCACGCGCGTCACGCGTCCGCGGCGCGGCAGGCCGAAGCCGATGTTCCCGATCACGTCGAGGTGCGGGAACAGGGCCGACTCCTGGAAGACCATGCCGATGCGCCGTCGCTCGGGCGGCTGGTGTCGGCGCGGCCCGGAGACCGCGAGGCCGTCGATCTCGATGCCGCCGCCGTCCGGCCGTTCGAAGCCGGCGATCAGCCGCAGCAGCGTGGTCTTTCCGCAGCCCGATGGCCCGAGGACGCCCAGGAACTCGCCGCGGCGGACCTCGAGGCGGACGTCCTCGACGGCCACGACCTCGCCGAACCGCTTCGTCAGCGACAGCGTGCGGAGCGCGAGCGCGGGTTCGGTCCCCGCCACCTGGTCGGCCATCGAGGTCATTGTGACGGGTGGCGAATCGAGCGTCGCCGTCACCGCTCGCGCTCCTGGCGGAGGACGAACCACAGCGAGACCGCCGCGACCAGCACCATGAGCAGGGCCGGCGGGGCAGCCCGCGCGAAGAACCCCTCGCTGGTGGCGCTCCAGATGCGGACGGCCAGCGTGTCGAAGCCGGTCGGTGCCAACAGGATCGTGGTCGGCAGCTCCTTCATCGCGGTCAGGAACACGAGCGCACCGGCCGCCACGAGGCCGGGTCGGATGATCGGCAGCGTCACCTCGCGCAGGACCCCGCCCGGTGGACGTCCGAGGGTGCGCGCCACCTCCTCGATGCGCGGGCTGACCTGGAGGAGCGAGGCGCGCGTGACGCCGACGGCCTCGGGGACGAATCGGACGAGGTAGGCGACGAGCAGCAGCGGGAGCGTCTGGTACAGGCCGGGCAGGTAGCGAGCGGCAACGAACACGAGCGCGAGGCCGATGACGATTCCCGGCAACGCGAACCCGGCATAGGAGGCGCGCTCGACCATGGAGCCGATGAGGCCGCGGTGCCGCACCGCCAGTACGGCAACCGGGATCGAGGCGATGACCGCCAGGACGGCGGCGAGGCCGGACGCCAGCATCGAGTTGAGGGTCGCGCCCCACACCTGGGTCAATGGCTCGCCGAGACCGATGCCGCGGGCCATCCAGAACAGGATCGTCCCGACCGGCAGCACGACGGCCAGACCAACGACGACCGCGAAGAAGGCGAGGGCCGGCCACCGCCACCCCCCGAGTCGGATGACTCCCGGTCGCCTGGCCGCGCCGCCCCCCGAGCGGTGGTAGCGGGCGCGGCCGCGGAGCCGGGACTCGGCCAGCAGCACGCCCGCGGTGCAGGCGACCAGGATGAGGGCCAGGACCGCGGCCAGGGTCGGGTCGAAGCTGCCGCGGTACTGCACGTAGATCGCGCGCGTGAACGAATCGAACTGCAGGAGGCTGACGGCACCGAAGTCCGAGAGGCTGTACAGGGCGACGAGCAGCGCGCCACCGGTGATCGCCGGGCGCAGCTGGGGCAGCGTGGCGCTCAGGAACGTGCGCCACGGCCCGCGTCCGAGGGACCGGCTCACCTCCTCGAATGCCGGGTCGAGCCGGAGCAGGGCGCCACGCACGCTGAGCACGACGTACGGGAAGCTGAACAGGGTCAGCGCCAGCGCCGCGCCCGGAAAGCCGTACAGCTCGGGCAGGCGCGCGACGCCGAACGGCTCGAGCAGCGACTGAAGGGCACCGCGCGGCCCGAGGGCGGCGACGACCGCGTACCCGCCGACGTAGCTCGGGATCACGAGTGGCAGCAGGGTGAGGATCGTCCACCATCGCCGGCCCGGCAGGTCACTGCGGGTCGTCAGCCAGGCGACTGGTACCCCGATGAGGACCGATGCCGTCGTGACCGTGCCCGCGAGCAGGAGGGTCCGCAGCAGCACGCCGAGCGTGCGGTCGCGGAGGACGAGCGATGCGGCATCCTCGCTCGAGGCTGCAAGGATGACGAGGTAGGCGATGGGCACCAGCCCGAGCAGCGCGACGAGCACCCCCGCCCCCACCAGCCATGGCGGTGGGGCGGGGGTGCGCGTGCCGGATCGGATTCGCGCCGCGTCGAGCGGCGCCGGGATCGCCATCGGTGGCCTCTAGAGGATGCCGACCTCCTGGAGCAGCTCGAGGGTCCCCTCGAGATCCGACAGGTCGGACAGGTCGATCTCGGGCGTCCCGATCTCTTCGAGCGGCGGCAGCTCCGCATCGGGCTCGACACCCTCGATCAGCGGGTACTCCTTCGTCTCGGTCGCGAAGTACTCCTGGGCGTCGGCCGACAGCAGGTACTCCACCAGCTCGAGCGCCGTAACGTCGTTCTCGGCGGTCGACAGGACGCCGGCGCCGGCGACGTTGACGAGGGCGCCCGGGTCGCCATCGGTCAGGAAGTAGTTGGCGGCCGTCGCGTCGGGATCCTCGACGAGCCGCTGCATCAGGTAGTAGTGGTTGATGAAGGCGACGTCGACCTCACCGGCGATGACCGCGTCGAGGGCCGGGTTGTTGCCCTCGTACACGCTCGGATCGTTGGCCTCGATGCCCTCGAGCCACTCGCGGGCACGGTCCTCGCCCTCGATGACGCGCAGCGCGGTGACGAACGCCTGGAACGAGCCGTTGGTCGGCGCCCAGCCGATGCGGCCCGACCACTCGGGATCGGTGAAGCCGAAGATCGAGTCGGGAAGATCGTCCTCCGTCAGCGCATCGGTGTTGTAGACGACGACGCGCGCACGGCCGCTCACGCCCACCCACTCGCCGGCCGGCGATCGGAATCGCTCGTCGACCTGCCCGAGCAGCTCGCTCGGCAGGGTGGCCAGCAGGCCACGCTCGGCCACCGCGCCCAGCGCCCCGGCATCCTGCGCGAAGAAGACGTCGGCCGGCGAGTTCTCGCCCTCGGTGAGGATCAGGTTCGCCATCTCGGCGGTATCGCCGTAGCGGGCTTCGACCTCGATTCCGGTCGCATCGCTGAACTGGTCGAGAAGCGGTCCGACGAGCTCCTCGCTGCGGCCGGAGTAGACGGTGACGGTTCCGCCGCCCGTGGGTTCATCGGAGCCGGCGGGGGTCGAGCAGCCGGCCAGAGCGAGGCCGGCGATGGTGATCAGGGTTGCGGTGTGACGGAGTCGCAAGTCGTAAGCCCTCAAGAGCGTCGAATGGTTTCAGACGCTCGTTAGGCTAGCCTTACCTCCGGCGTTCGTCAATGCGAACTACCGATGAACCGGTCGGAATTGGCGACCGGTCATTCGTCTGGGTGCGCACCTCCCAGCCCGAGCTCCTCGGCCGTGAGCACATGGTTCGCCCAGTGATCATGCATCCAGTCGAGATGCTCCCAGCGCGAGTCGACGATCCTCATCGTGTCCCAGGCCGGCATCTCCTGCTGCTCGATAATCGTCATCTTCGCCGGGTCGACCTCGTAGACGTGATCGAAGCGCTGAATGACGTCGTCGGTGACTCGCCTTGGCTCGGGAGGCCGCTGCGCGCTCAGCCGAAAGCCGATCATCGGAACACCTTCTCGTCCAGTCCGTAGGCGCGGTCGAGCTCGTACTTGCCGGGGTTCATGATGTTATTCGGGTCGAGCGATGCCTTGATCTTCATCATCACGTCGAACCCACCGCCCATCTCGACCGGAACGAGCTCGGCGTCGCCCTCACGCGTGGCGCCGTGGCAGGCGGTGATCGAGCCTCCGTGATCAAGGGCAACCTGCGCGATCTCGCGCTTGCACGCCACCCAGTCCGCCCAGTTGTCGTCGTCGAGGCGCTGCTCCCAGATGCCGATGTCGATCTCGGTCAGGTAGTCGCCCCACGGCTTGTAGGCGCCGTTCGTGTACGCGAACATCCCCCAGTCGTCGAGGATGCCGGTCTTCTCGATGTATCGATCCGCGATGGCGTGCCACTTCTCCATGACGGCGGGGAGCTGGCTGTAGTTGATGCTCGCGTCCTCGCAGTGCCAGCTCATGGGGACCACCTCACCAGTGCGCAGGCGCCCGTGAAGCGGCGTCGCGTAGCGGTCGTGCCGCGAGGCCCAGTCGCCGGCGCTGATCTCGTCGCCGAGGTACGTGCCTCCCGACTCGCGGCCGATGCGCATCAGCCGTCGCGCCGCCGGCTCGACCTCGTCGCGGGCTCCGTACATCGCCGTCGCCACCACGGCCCTGACGTGATCGGGGCGCGGGATGTAGGCCTCGTCGTCCCGGCGCAGGTAGCGCAGCTTCCACTCGTCGAACAGCACGACCCCGGCGAGCGTCGCAAGGCCGGAGGTGGCGAGAGCCCCGGTCGACTCCCACGCGGCGGTGTACGACGGATAGTGGAAGAAGGCGGCGAACTCGACCTCCGGGCGAGGGACCAGCTCGAGTGTCGCCTCGGTCACGATTCCGAGCGTCCCCTGGTGGCCCATGAACAGGTGCTTCAGCTGATAGCCGGTCGACGACTTGCGGACCTTGCGGCCGCCGCCGTCACCGACCTCGATGATCTCGCCGGTCGGCAGCACGATCTGGAAGCTGATCACCAGGTCACGCGTGTGCCCGTATCGGCCGCCGATCAACGACCAGCCGCTCGTGCCGATCCGTCCGCCCACGAGCGAGCACGGGTAGCTGGCCGGATCGTCGGGGTACATCACGTCATGCTTCCGGAGCACTTCGTTGAGCTTGAGCATGTTGATGCCCGGCCCGACGGTCACCGTCCGATCGACGAGGTCGATCTCCTTGATCTCGTTCATGAGCTTGACATCGACCACGATGCCACGTTTCAGCGGCAGCGCGCCGTCGTTCAGGCCCGTCCCGCCCGCGCGCGGCGTGATCGGGATCCGATGACGGTTCGCCAGTTTCACCACTTCGCTCACCTGCTCGGCGGTGCGCGGCAGCACGGCAAGGTCGGGCACGTACTCGGCCCATCGATGGACCGGGAAGGGCGACGGCACCCGGGTCCGGTTGTAGCGGGCCGGCTTCGAGGTCAGCACACCCTCTGGGCCGAGGATGGCGATCAGCTCGTCGATGACTGCATCCGAGATGGCTGAGGCAGTCATCCCCGCATCTCCTGCTGCGGTCCTGCCGCGCCGTGGATGCCCCGCGCATCAAGGCCGGCGGATTCGGCGACCAGCTCGAGCAGGTCCCGCACCTCGAGCCCCGCCTCCTTGCCGGCGGCCGACAACGGCCGCTCGGACCAGACGCAGGCGGAGACGAGCATGTCGACCTCGAGCTCCGTCGCCTTGGCGATTCGCCGTCGGCTGATCTCGGCAGTGATCTCCGGCTTTTCTATCCCGAGGCCCGCGCCGGCGCCGGAGCAGTACGACCATTGGGTGACGTGGTCGACGTCCTTGAACGTCAGCCCCGGGATCGCGCGCAGGATCTCGCGCGGCGACTCGTAGATGCCCTTCCGCTTGTTCAGCCGGCACGGGTCGTGATAGGTGACCGTGCGGTCGATCGGGTGCGTGAGCTGGACCTTGCCCTCGCGAATCAGCTCGGCGATCAGCTCGGTGATGTACACGATCTCGAAGTCGTAGGCCTCGCCGAAGTACTCGGGATAATCCTCGGTGAAGCTGATGTAGTCATGCGGATCGATGGCGATGATCCGCTTCGCGCCGGCCGCGCGCCAGTCGGCCACGTTGTGCTCGGCGAGCTGCCGGGAGATGTCGATGTAGCCCATCTCCGCCGCCGGTCCGCCGCAGCACCACTGTTCCCGCATCAGGCCGAACTCGACACCGGCCGCCCTGAGCACCTGGGCGGTCGAGCGCGAAACGCTCGTCCGATAGAAGGCGGCCTCGCAGTCGACGAACATGAGCGTCTCGCCGCCGATCGGCAGGTCGAGCCCGTCGGCCCACTTCGCGACGTTCTCCTGGCTGACGGGCACGTCGATGACCGGCTCGTTCTTGCGGTCGATCGTCGCCTCGACCCAGCGCTTCCAGTTCGGCTGCTCGATGCCGGACTGCACCGCCAGGGTCCGCATAGCCTTGACGACCTTCACCGTCTGCGTGCGATGCCGGTAGAAGTCGCCGGTGAACAGGGTGTTCGGGCATCGGAGCTCGCAGGCGCCGCACTGCGTGCAGTGTACGTAGTCGTCGGCGACATCGGCGACATCCAGGTTGCCCTGCTCCATTGCCACGATGTTGGCGTGGAATGCGGTCGGCGTGTGCTGCTCATTGCGCGTCACCTGCATGACGGGGCACACCTCGCGGCAGAACTTGTGCCCTGAGCTGAAACAGCCGTAGGCGGAGTCGCGCCACTTCTCGACGAACTGGTCCTGGAGGCCGCCATCGGCCATTGGGTCATACGGGGGTGCGGTCATGCGGGCGACACCTTTCGCGTGGCGCTGGGCCTGGGACGGGACGCTGGTCAGCCGGCGAGCGCCGGCAACACGCGGTCACGGATCAGTCGCAACTGAGCGTGCGTATCGATCGCGTTGTCGATGTCGATGCCGGTGAACGCCTTGACCAGGTACGGATCGACCACCGCGCCGATGATGTGGTTGACACCCGTCGAGATGATGTCTCGCTGGAGCCGCTCGACGACCTCCTCGGGCGTGCCTGCCACCGAGAATTTCTCCCCGAGCTCCGGTGTCGTCAGCTCGAGAGCCTTCGGCACGTCGCCAGCGGCGAAGGCGTCGAGGATCGGCTTGAGGTCGGCGCCCGTGATTCCGTGCCGATTGAGCTGCTGCTCGGGCATGGCGGAGAGATAGAACGCCGCCATGATGCGCGCGGTCTCCCGTGCCGCCTTCGAGTCCTCCATGACCGACATCACAAGCCAGGCCCCGAGATCGAGGTCGTCGACGTTCCGCCCGGCTTTCTCCGCGCCCTTCCGAGCATGCTCGATCATGTAGGTATACGTCTCCTGCGAGGTGCCGATGGCCTGGTGCACGCCGTCGAACAGCTCGCCGCCCACCTCGAATGACCGCGGGCCGCCCATAGCGCCAAGCTTGATCGGGAGTTTCTCCTGGATGGGACGCGCCAGGGTCCACAGGCCGGTGTGCTTGAAGAATTCACCGTCGTGGGTGACCGCGCCGTCATCGAGCAGTTTGCGCATCACCTCGCGTGCATCCATGACGCGCGACAGGGGCTTCATGCCAGTCGTGTCGATGCCGTGCTGTGGCAGCATCGAGATGTTCCCGAAGCTGACCACGATCTCCGCGCGGCCATTCGTCAGCTGGTCGAGCGTCGCCGCCATCTGCGCCACGTGAGCCGGGTCCCGCAGGATGACGTGGGTGACGTTCGGGCCCATCCGGATCTGCGTCGTCTTGTCGGCGGCGGCGGCGAAGAGCAGCCACATGTCCTTCCACCACGTCTCGTCCACCGAGTAGGCGGCGTAGAAGCCGCACTCGTCCGCGGTCTTGATGATTTCGATCGACTCCTCGAGTGGGTAGGCTGGGACATGGCAGTAGCTGAACTTCACCATCGCGCGCCTCCTGCGGTAACCTCGCATACCCCCACGACAGGACGACCCTCAGAGTTGTCCGCCCATCTTGCCATCGCGGTCAACGGGGTCTGACGGGGTGTTCTGCGCGGCCATCGGGCTAGAATCGAGTCGCCCGCCACCCCTCACGGAGAATCCATGATCGACTTCTCGCTGACCGATGCGCAGCGCGAGGTGCAGCGCACGGCGCGCGCCTTCGCGGAGCGCGAGATCCTGCCGCGCGTCCAGAAGCTGGATGCCAAGGCCGAGTACGACCGTTCCATCTACGAGAAGATGGGCGCTGAGGGATTGCTGGGGCTGCCGATCCCGGAGCGGTATGGCGGGGCCGGCATGGACTACATCGCCTTCGCACTGCTCTGCGAGGAGATGGAGCGCGCCGATACGGCCTTCCGGGTCATCCTCTCGGTGCACACCGGGCTCAATTCGTTGACCCTGCTCCAATGGGGGAGCGAGGAGCAGAAGGAGCGATACCTCGTCCCGCAGGCGCGCGGCGAGAAGCTGGCGACCTTCGGCCTCACCGAGCCCGGGGTCGGATCCGATGCCGCGAACCTGGCGTCGACGGCGCGCCGCGACGGCGATCGGTACATCCTCAACGGCTCGAAGATCTGGATCTCGCTGGGTGACACCGCGGACCACTTCCTCGTCTTTGCCAACGTCGATCGGTCGAAGGGGCACCGTGGCATCACGGCGTTCATCGTCGAGCGATCCTTCCCGGGCTTCTCGTCCGAGTCGTTGCACGGCAAGCTGGGGGTCCGGGCGGGCAACACCGGCATCCTGACCTTCTCCGATTGCGAGGTGCCCGCCGTCAACCGGGTCGGGGAGGAGGGCGAGGGCTTCACGATCGCCATGAGCGCCATCGACCAGGGCCGCTACACGGTCGCCGCCGGATCGGTGGGCCTGGCGCAGGCGTGTCTCGACGCATCGGTCAAGTACGCGCACGAGCGTCGCGCGTTCGGGTCCGAGATCGGCCAGCACCAGCTCGTGAAGCAGATGATCTCGAAGATGTACGCCGGCATCGAGGCCGGGCGCCTGCTCGTCTGGAAGGCCGGCTGGAAGAAGAACGCCGGCGAGCGCAACACGCGCGAGACCGGCCTCGCCAAGTGGTTCTGCACCGACCACGCGGTGGCATCCGCGCTCGACGCCATCCAGGTGCACGGCGCCTACGGCTACTCGAACGAGTACCCGGTCGAGCGCTACCTGCGCAACTCGAAGGGCTCGGTCATATACGAGGGAACGTCGCAGATCCACACGCTCATGCAGGCCGATTACCTGCTCGGGTATCGCAAGGACAAGCCGCTGCGCATGCCGCAGCCGCGCTTCGAGGGGGAGATGTAGCTCCTCTGGTTTCGGGCGGCGGTGGGTGCGCGCCCGTTGCTTCGCGGGACGCCGGCGTTGCGGCGTTGCCATCCTGCGCTGTGAGCGTTGCTAGCCAACTCGCAATTCCTGAGGGCGGCGCTGTTGGCCGAACTGAGCGTGGATCGGCGGGCCTTGCGGGCACGTCGCGTCGCGCGGCCCTCCTAGTGTCGCTCCCAGCGTCAGATGGCAATTTCGTGGGGTGGCGGAGGGTCGTGGTGGTGCCATCCTGCGCTGGGAGCGTTGTTACGTGCCGGGTGGTGCCATCCGGCGCTGGGAGCGTTGTTACGTGCGGGGTGGTGCCATCCTGCGCTGGGAGCGTTCTTAGACGGCGTGCTGGCCGGCCCGGGCCGACGGCGGCGCCTGGTGCGAGCGTGAATTCGCCGCTCGCGCGCGCACGCGCGGTCGTCCGGCTCTCCTAACGCCGCTCCCAGCGTCAGATGGCAACTTCGTGAGGAAGAGGAGGCCGCTGGGCTGGAGTACGAAGGGCTCACGGAGCCAGTCGAGCGCGGCGCGGCCACGGAGATCGAATCGGTTGAGGAGAGGATCGATGGCGCGGAGGTGCCGCCGAGCAGTCGAACCATCGAGCACGATGAGGGCGGGAACGACGAGCCGGGCATTCCAGCCGAGCGCACGCCCGACGGCCGAGGCGACGCGGGCCTTCACGTCGAGGGAGCCGAGCGTCGCCTGCGCGTCGACGATCGCAGTCTTGATCTCGATGACGAGCAGGCTGCACTCCGAGGGATGGAACGCAAGGAGGTCGATCCGGCCGCGATCGCCGTACTGATTGAAGCTCACCTCGGCTCGCACGGCCCAGCCCAATGCCTCGAGGCGTCGGGTCACGCGCGCGGCGAGAGCGGCGCGGTCGGCATCCAGGAGCCGATCGACGTCGGAGCGCTGCCATCCGACGTCCCAACCCAGCGGCAGATCCACGGCCCCGGCGATCGCGCGGGCGACCCGGACGGAGAGCCGGCCCGCGCCACCGCGTTCGAGCATCGAGCAAGCGGTGGTCCCCACGCCGGCGACCACGGCGAGGTCCGCGAGCCGCCAGCCGCGCTGATGGCGACGGGCACGGACCGCCGTCCCAAGCCGTCGGTCGTCCATGCCTGCGAGCATGACCCGGCCGGCTTACCAGGGCCTTACCAGCTGCTTACCGACCGGTGGTATGGCCGATGCGGAACTGCCGAACCGGATGGCGGGGCCGATGCGAACTGCCGCCCGGTGGCAGGGGCCGATGCGGACTGCCGGCCGGTTGCAAGGGCCGATGCGAACTGCCGACCGGTGGCCGGCCGACGCGGGCCGGCCACCGATCAGCTCAC
>Ga0214468_1000554_pt1 | contig 11728 bp, 11 predicted proteins | sample RVTome_9_FD_187334 | JGI IMG/M metagenome (GOLD analysis project Ga0214468, IMG submission 187334) | Soil microbial communities from uranium-contaminated site in the Upper Colorado River Basin, Wyoming, United States - RVT155D38 HiSeq ...
GGTGCCCGGTGGTTCCGGCCGCGACCGGGAAATTGAACATCTGGGCGGAGAAGACGAACGCGGCGGCGATGCCGGCGAGAGGGATGGCCTTGTCCTTCAACTGGCTTCTGGACTGCCGTAACGCGAGACCAACGATGATGACGCTGATGACCCCTGTTGCTAGTGCCGTGCCGGGGCTCAGGAACCCGTCAGGGGCGTGCATGGCGAGGACCATGGGACCACGATAGACCTTGTTGCGAACCGTTCGCAAGAAGTAGACGGCAGCATCGAGCATCGAGAACGGTACGATTCTCCGCGATGGAACGTGCCTCAGAGCTCGGTGTCGTCCTCAGGGACCACGGCTACCGGCTCACCAGCCCCCGTTGGCTCGTGTGGTCCGTGCTCCGCTCGGCCGGGGGCCATCTGACCGCAGACGAAATTGCAGTCGAGGTCAACGGGGCCGACCCGACGGTGAATATCTCATCGATATACCGCGCCCTCACCCTGTTCGAGGATCTCGACCTGGTCCGGGAGTCACACCTCGGTATCGATGACTCGGCCCGCTGGGAGATCGCCCATCCGGACGACCATTTCCACCTGGTGTGCCGCCTCTGCGGATCGGTCGATCATCACGAGGGCGAGTTGGTGGACCAGATCAGGTCGCATCTGGGCGACCACCACTCGTTCCGTGCCGACAACGTCGATCTGGTGGTCACCGGCGTCTGCAGGCACTGCACAACCGGCCGTTGACGGCCCAGTCGGGTATTTCGACCTTCGGGGTCGGGACCTCCGCTCCTACGCCGCCGTCATCCCGTCGCCGACCATGAGATCAGGAGATCAGTCGTGGACCGGCCGAAAGGAGCCGACTCATGAAGGTGGAGATGTTGATGACCAGTGAGCTCATCACGGTTGACCGTGACGCGTCACTGAAAGAGGCGGCGCGTCGCATGATCGAAGCCGGGATCAGCGGTCTCGTCGTCACCGACGCCAATGGGGACCTCGAGGGTGTCATCACGGAGGCCGACTTCGTCAAGGCGGAGTCTGACCGGCGCGCCGTCAAGCGGGCCCGCCTCCTGAGGTGGTTCGGCCAAGCAGAGGCGGGGATACCCGACTCGGAACGCAAGGTCGGCGATGTGATGACCGCAGAGGTCGTCACCTTGGCCGTCGGGTCGGATCATGCCGAAGCGGCGCGTCTCATGCGGAGAGCAGGCGTGAAGCGAATCCCGATCGTCGACGTGAACGACCGGTTGGTGGGCATAGTCAGCCGCTCCGACATAATGCGGGCGTTTGCCCGGCCCGACTCAGAGGTGATCGCCGAAATACTCGGCCACGTGATGGGTGACGTTCTCTGGATCGACCCCAGACTGGTCGAGGTGCGCTGCGTGGATGGCAACGTCGTCCTCACCGGGCGTCTGGAGACGCGGACCGACGCCACCCTCTTGGAGAGCTTGACCCGCCGGGTCGACGGTGTGGTCTCGGTGGCCTCCGAGCTGAATTGGGCCGTCGACAACACCGAGCTCCAGATGGTCCCCCCTCCCCCACAATTCCGCGGGCCCAATTGGCCTTGATCACCGACAACCGGTGATCAGGGGGCGACGAGGGACTCGTAGTCACTCGCCCCGACCGGGTCGTCCGACAGGGCGCCGCTGGCCACAGGTGCATTCGTCGGGAGACCTTCCAAGTGGAGAGCCACGAGGTCGACGCCTTGGATACTGGTGGCGGTCAGGACGATCTGAGCCACCGCGAGGATCTCCTCCTCGCCTCCCACCGACGCGAACTCCCGACTCAGGTCGACGAGCAAAACCCGGCCATCGGCAGTGATGTCGATCACGCTGGTGCCGGGCGGGATCGCGGTGCGCAGGTTCGCTCGTTGCTCGGGCTCGGTGACACCATCGAGCAATGACCCCAGGGCGCCTTCGGGTGACGGAGGGGAAGGCAGGTCCCGGGTGACAGGCACGAGGACCTCATCGCGGATGAGGTACATGGAAACCGAGGAGAGGTCACCGAGGACCGGCCCCCCATTCTCGGGGGAGTCAAATGCCTCCACGTCGATGGTCTCGGGCTGGGCATCGAGAGGGATTCCGCACGCGGCGATTGACACGGCGGCGATGGCGACGGCGGCGGCGACTGCAAGCCTCCTCAAGTCGACTCCGCGGGAAGCTCGACCACGAGTCGTGCCCCTCCACCCGGGGCGTCCTCGACCCAAATGTCCCCTCCTTGGAGCAGAGTGTTCTCGGCGGCCAGGGCGAGACCGAGGCCAGACCCCTGGTACTGACCGGAGGGACGGGCATTGGGAACGCGGGCGAATCGCTCGAACACCCTCTCCCTCTCCCCTGAGGCGATTCCGGGGCCATTGTCCTCCACGGCGATGCGAATGACATCGGCGACACGTGACACCGTGACCCTGGTGGCGCCGCCGCCATGGGTATCGGCGTTGTCTATGAGATTGACGAGTATCCGCTCCAGCCGGCCCTCGTCGGCATGAACCAGGGAACGCACGGCCCCCTGGTCGACCACCACGGGGAGGTCGGGACGGCGCAATCGGTTCAGAAGCCTGTTGATCACCGCCGTCGCCGGAAGCGGCTCCACATCCGCGGTGACGACTCCCGCGTCATGCTTTGCGATCTCCACCAGGTCGGTAGCGGTGCGCTCCAATCGACGGACGTCACGTCCCAGGAGGTCCAATGCCTCCCTCCCTTCGCGGGACAGCTCGCCTCTCCTCCGCTCGAGAACCGACAGCGATGTCAAGAGCGTGGTGAGGGGCGTGCGGAGCTCGTGGGCGACGTCCGAGGCGAAACGGGCCTCCCGGGCGATGCGCGTCTGGAGCGTGTCGGCCATCTGGTTGAAGGAGGCCGTGAGAGCGGTGAGATCCTTGTCGATCCCTTCGTCGAGCCTGCTCTCCAGCTCGCCCGAGGCGATCTGGTGGGCGACGGCTGTGACCTCGCGCAGGGGGTGTAGCACCCGGCGAGCGATCAACCCGCCCAGGAGCGCTCCCGAGATCGTGGTGATCGCTCCCGCCAGGGCGAGGACCCGGGAGAGAGTCGACAAGGTGTCGGCCACGTCTGCCAGCGAGAAGACCTCGAAGTAGAAGCCGAGATCCCCGGTGAGCGGGAGCCCGACGATCGATACGGGGCGACCACGTATCGAGATCGTCTGACGTGCCGGGGTGCCGTCGAGCACGGTGTCGGTCAGCGTGGGGGGCAGGTCCTCCGGTCTCACCTGCAACGAAGCGGCGAACCATTCCCCTCGATAGAACAGCAACGGCGTAGACCGGGTGGGTGGGCGGAGTGAGACCAGGACTTCGCTCGGATTGGCCTGCCCTGACCGCAGTGTCGCCGATACCAGGCGGGCGTCGCCGGTGGCCTGCGCCACGGAGCTGACCCGTCTGTCCTCGACGATGAGCTGCCGGACCGAGACGTAGGTGATCACGCCGAGCAACACGGACAGGAACAGGGCGACCGCGGCGAAGCGAACCACGATCTTGGCGCGCAAGCCCAATGCCGGGCCTTGAAGCCCCTCTCCGCCCGAGCTAATCGTCACCGAGCTCACCCGCCGGCGGCTCGAAGCGATAGCCGAGGCCGCGAACTGTCACCACGTGAGTGGGCTCGGAGGGATTCGGCTCGATCTTCTTGCGGAGACGGCGTACGTGGGCGTCGACCACGCGCCCGTCTCCGAAGTAGCCATAGCCCCACACGTTCTCGAGCAGCACATCGCGGGAGAGGACCCGGTTCGGGCTCCTCGCCAGCTCGCAGAGAAGGAGGAACTCGATGCGCGTCAGGGAGACCTCCGCCCCGGCTCGGGTCACCCGCCCTTCCTCGGGAGAAATGGCCAGGTCGCCGAACTCCATCGTCGGCGGCTCGTCTTCGGGGAAGCGGGTGCGACGGAGCAGAGCCCGGATCCGGGCTGCCAGCTCCTTGATGACGAACGGTTTGGTCACGTAGTCGTCGGCGCCCGCCTCGAGGCCGGCGACGACATCATGGGAGTCGTCGCGGGCAGTGACCACGATGATGGGGACGTTGCTCGACTGACGGATCGAACGGCACAAGTCGAGCCCGTTGGCGCCGGGGAGCATGATGTCGACGAGGACCAGGTCCGGTTGGGTGGTCGCCAGGCGATCCAGGCCCGACTCGGCGTCGGCGACCTCCTCCACGTCGAAACCCTCGTCCTTGAGCGCAAGACGCAGGGCACTGCGCAGCCGATCGTCGTCTTCGACGATCAGTATCAGGCCTCGAGCCTGCTGGGTGGCCGTTATGCCTGGTGCTGGTCCTTCCAGGATCGTGCCTCGTTTCGTCTCGCACTCTCAAACGGGGCCCGGGTCCGAGGGCGCCGGGATGGCGTGGCTCGCACGTTACCCCTCGTCAGAGAGCCGGGCTCCGAATGTCACACAACCGTCACACGACGACAGCCGGGTCGTCATATCGGTTTTGGATACTGAGGCCATGGGATCGAGAACAGGACATCCCGCCACCAGGGCTGAGTCGGGTCAAGCCCACGCCACACACCTGACCGAGGCTATGCCCTCCGAGCGAACGGAGCCCATGGTTGCTCCAGTCAGGATCTGGATGCTGCAATACGGGCCGTGCTGGTGTCGAACCGTCCCGACCGATACCAGCTCGTTCGACTTCGTTCGGCTTCGCAGGACGAAGTCGGATCTGGGCGCCCTCGGCGAGAACCTGCTCGTCGTTTCCGACCGGGTGATCGACGGCTCGGCCCGGGTGTTTCGCCAGGTCTATCAGGAAGTACCCGAGCCGAAGCTCGTCATCTCGGCTGCCGCATGCCCGAGCGCGTCGGGGTTTTGGGACGAGCTCCCCAACGGATGGAGCCCGGTCGAGGACGTCCTGTCCGTCGACATAGAGGTGGGGGAATGCATCAGCGGCCACCCCGAAGAATTGATGGCAGCCGTGTTGAGACATGTCCTGGTGGGCTCGGAGTGGGGACGGCCGCGCCAGCAGCGGAGGATGGAGGAGGCATCGACGGATGCATGAGGACATCCTCATGCTCGCCCTCGTCTTGGCAGCGGCGCTCGTCGGCGGTCGGGTGGCGATGCGAGTCGGCTATCCGGCGATCCTGGGCGAGATCACCGCCGGGATCATCTTCGGGCCGCCCCTCATCGGGCTGCTGAACCGCAACGACGCCATCGATGTCCTGGGAGAGTTCGGGATCCTGCTCATGATGCTCTACATCGGTATGCACCTGGATCTCGGTGACCTCCGGCGGGCATCGATGCCAGGGCTGCTCGCCGCCGTCGGCGGCTTCCTGGTCCCAACCGCGGCTGGGCTCATCCTCATGCTGGCGGTGGGGCGGACCTTCCTCGAGGCTCTGTTCGTCGGGCTCGCCATGGGGGTCACCTCGCTGGCGACGAAGTCCCGGATCCTCGTCGACCTCAAGATCCTGGACACTCGAATAGCCCACGTGCTCGTCGCCGGGGCCCTGCTGTCCGATGTCGCCGTCCTCGTCGTGTTCGCCGCGGTGGTCAGTCCCGACGTCGCATCCCAAGGCATCTCCGTGGGGATCGCTCTGTTCGCCGGAGTGAAGGCTCTCGGGTTCGGCCTCGGCGCATGGCTGGTGGGGTGGTGGGTGCTCCCGGCCGTCAAGCGGCTCTCCGGTGACCGTGAGATAGATCGCGGGGCCTTGTTCCTCGGAGTGATCGTGTTCGGCCTCGGCTTCGCCTATGCCGCGGAGCTGGCGGGTATCCACGCCATCCTGGGGGCGTTCGTCGCCGGGCTCTTCATCGACAGCCGGATCATGGAGCGCAAGGTCTCAAAGGACGTCCAGCAGCGGCTGGCAACGATGTCGGTCGGAGTTCTGGCCCCGTTCTTCTTCGTGTCGGCCGGCTTCGAGGTCTCGTTGTCCGTCTTCAGCACCGATCTCCCGCTCTTGATCGCCGTGATCGTCCTGGCCACCCTGGGCAAGCTCGTGGGAACTGCCCTCTTCTACATACCGAGCGGCAATGGATGGCGGGAAGGCATCGTGGTCGGAGCCGGTATGAACGGGCGGGGAGCTGTGGAGATCATCGTCGCCGAGATCGCCCTCGCCCGGGGCCTGATCGACCGTGACGTCTTCTCCATCCTGGTCTTCATGGCCTTGTTCACCACGGCCACTGTGCCGATCCTGCTCACCTGGGGAGTCCGTTGGTTGCGAGGGCGCGGAGAGTTGGTGAGAGCCGGCGACCGCAACCAGGCCCTCGTCGTCGGGGCGGGAGCCATCGCACGAAGGCTCGCCGCCGCCCTTCAGAAAGGGATGCCAGTCAGCCTGCTCGACACCAACAGGGCCAACCTGGTGGCAGGCGCACGCGAAGGGCTGACAGTTCACGCCGGAAGCGGTCTGGACGAGGTGGCGCTCGAGAGCGCCGGCATCGAGAGGGCCATTCAGGTGGTGGCCGCCACACCCAATGCCGAGGTCAACGTGTTGACCGCCCAACTGGCAGTCGACTTCGGGGTTCCCGACGTATCCGTCCTCCTCCGGGAGTCGGACACCAAGACCTTCGAGGGCCGACTCGCAGACGCCGATATCAAGGTGATCAGGGCGCCCGAGGACTTCGCCGCTTGGGAACACGCGTTGGGCTCCGGACGAGCTGTGGCCGAGACCATCGATGGGGCCGACCTGGAGAGGTTCCGCGATGCCTCCAACCCCCAATGGGTTCGAGCGGGTGAGCCAACGGGTGAGTTCCCCGTGGCCTTGATCAGCAACGGCGAGCGTTCGCCGTACACCACCGAGGTGAAGCTCTCCGACGGTGAGCATGTGGTCGTCCTGAGGAGGATCGACGTCGTCGAGTCCCTGCCCTCGGCCAGACCCGACATGTGAGTCGTCAGGTCGCCTGCGTGACCCTGTGGCGCCCGGGATCGGCCAACTTCGCGGCCAGCGGCCCCGATACCGCCATGAGGAGCACATAAGCCGCGGCCAGGGCGGGAAGCTCCTCTGCCCCCGCCACACCGGTGGCGAGACCGGCGATGACGATGGAGAACTCGCCACGAGCCATCAAGGCGAGGCCGGTTCGCAGTCGACCGGCGCGCCCGATGCCGACCTTTCTCGCCGCATACCAGCCGGTGCCGACCTTGGTTAGTGCTGTAACGAGCCCGAGCACCAGGGCGACCACGAGGACACCCGGGATCTCACGCGGATTCGTCGACAGACCAAAGAACACGAAGAACACTGCGGCGAAGAGGTCACGCAACGGGGTGATCAGCGAGTGCGCTCTCTTCACCGCCTCTCCCGAGAGACTGATGCCCACGAGGAACGCACCCACCGCCGCCGATATGTTGGCTCCCTCGGCCAGGCCCGCCACCACCAGGGTGAGCCCGAAGACGGTGAGAAGACTCACTTCGTCCGAGCGATGGATGACGAAGGTCCCCAGCCGGTCGCCCTGTCGATAGGCGATGAAAATGGCCCCAGCCATCATCGCCACGGCCACTGCGATGGTGAGCACCGCGCTCATCGTGCTGCCCCCGAGGGCCAGCGCACCGAGAGTGGGGAGGAGGACGGCCATGGCTAGGTCCTCGAACACCAGGATCGACAGAACCACCGGTGTCTCCCGGTTGCCGCTCCATCCCAGGTCGCCCAACAACTTGGCGATCACCCCGGTCGACGAGATGTAGGTGACCCCACCCATGAACAGCGCAGGCACGACACCCCAACCGAGGAGCAGGCCGGCGAGAAAGCCCGGTGTGAAGTTGAGCGCCATGTCGAGAGCTCCTGCCCGGGCGACGGACCGAACTCCCGCCACCAACTCGGTCGCCGAGTACTCGAGCCCCAGCATGAGAAGGAGAAAGATGACACCCAGCTCGGCCCCGACCTCGATGAACCCCTCGGAGGTCACCAAGGGGACCAAACCCCCTTCCCCCAAGGCGAGACCTCCGAGCAGGTAGAACGGTATCGGCGAGACCCCCAGCCTCCCGGCGAGGCGGGCGAGCACGCCGAGCGACAATATGACGGCGCCGAGCTCGATCAGAAGACGAGCGCCTTCCCCCATCGTCTAGCGGACCCTCGTCCTATTCGGGCGAAAGAGCACTACCCGACCGACAAGATCTCGTTGACGGCTTTGATCCCCTCGGAGGTTCCGACGACGACGAGCGTGTCGTCGGCCTCTATGCGAAATTCGGGCCCTGGCGCCGGGAATGCCTCATCGCCCCTGATGACGGCCACGACCGAGACGCCGGTGCGGGTCCTGATGCGGGCGTCTCCGATGGTCTTCCCGGCATAGGGGGTTCTCTCTGCGACGGAGAGCCAGTCGATGGCCAGACCCTCGATCTGTTGCTGGAGACCACTGAGACTCTCGACCACACTCGACGCACCGAGCGCCTCCGAGAGGGCATGACTGTCGTCGTCGGAGAGGTTGAGGCTCTGGGTCACGGAGTCTGGATCGACCGGCTCACAGATGAACAACTCTCGGCGACCGGTCCGGTGGTGGATGACCCCTATGCGGTGACCATCCTCGGACGTGAATTCGTGGCGGATGCCGACTCCCGGAAGAGCGGTCTCCTCGATCTTCGGCACGTGTGCACTCCTGGCTAGCTCGATCCAATCCTAAGTTCGCCAACGGGGGACGACCTCAGGTGTCGTCCGGAAGCGGCGTCAGCTCCACTTCTCTGACCCTTCGCCCGTCCGTGCTCTTCACCTCGAGACGCCACCCCTCCTCCTCGATCACGTCTCCTGGACGGGGTAGTCGCCCGAGACGATCCATGATCAGCCCACCCAAGGTCTCGTACTCACCGTCGGGGAGATCGACGCCGTAATCGGATAGCTGAGCTGGCCTCACCAGGGCCGGAGCCAGGATGCGCCCGTCCCGGGTCCTGACAGGTCGACGTTCCCTGCGATCGTGCTCGTCGCGGATGTCGCCCACGAGCTCCTCTGCGATGTCTTCCATCGTGATGATCCCGGCAACGGACCCGTGCTCGTCGACGACCATGGCAAAGTGGATGCGACTCCGCCGCATCTCGAAGAGGACCGACCGAATGTGTGCCGATTCGGGGACGAAGAGGCTCTGACGAACGAGGCCGGGGTCGACGCGACGATCGTGATCCTCGTCGGCGACACCCATCAGATCCTTGACATGCACGAACCCGAGCACGTCGTCGAGGTCCTGCCCATAGACGGGGATACGGGAATGCCCGGTCTCTTTCATCAGTCGCTCGATATCGGCGAGGGGCGCATCGGAAGGGACCGCTACCACATCGGGCCGGGGGATCATGGCCTCGGCGGCGTCGAGATCCCCGAAGACGATGGCGCCTGTCAGCAGACGATGGGTGAAGTCCTCGATGACACCCTCCTCCTGGCCGGTGGCGATGATCACGGCTAGATCATCCGCGGAATGCCCGACCTCGAGCGAGTCGGTGGGAGTGACACCGAACAGATGGAGGACGCCGTTGGCGAGGGCATTGAGGGCGGCGATCAGGGGCCTGAAAACGATGATGAAACCCCTGAAGACGTGGGCGAGCGCGGTGGCCGAGCGTTCCGGGCTCGATATCGCGATGTTCTTGGGAGCCATCTCGCCAACCACCATGTGAAGGAACACGACGATCAGCAGGGCGATCACCAGCGCGACCACGTGCGTCACCTGCGCAGGCAGCCCTGCGAAGCCGAGTGCCCGTTCGAGCAGGTGGGCCACCGCCGGCTCGGCAACGGCACCAAGGCCCAGAGAGGCCATCGTGATCCCCAACTGCGCCGCCGTGAGGCTCAAGGAGAGGTTCCTGTTGAGACCCACGGCGATACGAGCCGACGAGGTTTGCTTCTGCTCGAGTACGTCTCTCCGGGACGTGATGTAGGCGAACTCCGCAGCCACGAAGAACCCATTTGCGATGAGGAGGACGACCATGAGCAAGATCGGGCCCCAGCTCACGACGAGCCCCCGGGTCGCATCGTCCGGATGACTCGAACCTGGTCGACCCTGTGGGCATCCATCTGCAGAACCTCGAATGCGAGGTCCCCAACCGCGATGATCTCACCCGGCTCGGGAAAGCGCCCCAGGGTGGCGACGAGGAACCCGCCGAGGGTCTCATAGTGACCTTCGGGCCACTCGAAACCCACCCTCTCTTCGACGTCGTGACGATGGAGCAGTCCCGAGAGGACGTCGACCTGCTCCGGCTCGAGCATCTCCCCCGCGGCCTGGTCGTACTCATCCTCGATCTCCCCGAAGATCTCCTCGAGGAGGTCCTCGATGGTGATGATCCCCGCGGTCCCGCCGTACTCGTCGATGACCACGGCCATCCCGCGCCCCTTGTCCTGTAGCTCGGCGAGCAGGTGCTCGAGACGGCTGGCGGCCGGGACGCGTAAGCCGGGCTCGGTGATCTCCTCCACCGGAGTGAGAGCCCGTCCCGAGGCCGGGATTCCCAGCGTGTCCTTCACATGGGCGATGCCGACGATCTCGTCGAGGTCGAGGCCGTAGACCGGGAACCTGGAGTGGCCGGTCTCCCGAGCCATCAGGCGCAACTCGGAGATCGGTTGATGGCGATTGACGGCCACCACATTGACCCGAGGGATCATGGCCTCGGCCGCCACCTTCTCCCTAAAGGTGATGGCCCTGGTGAGCAACTCCATCTCCTCGTCATCGAGCTGGCCCTCCTCCCCGGAGGAGCGAATCATCAGCTCGAGCTCCTCCATCGAGCGAACACCGGCCAGCTCCGCACGCGGTTCGATGCCGAGCCGGCGGACCGTCCAATCGGCGGCGTTGTTGAGAAAGACGATCAGCGGGCGCAAGGCCCGGTTGACCATCTGCATGGGGATCCCGAACCAGACGGCCGAGCGATAAGGGCGCGATATGGCGAGGTTCTTCGGCACCAGCTCCCCGAAGACCATTTGGGCGGTGGTGGCCAGGACGAAGGCAATGGCCACCGCCACCGCCAACGAGGTGGCTTCGCCGACGAAGCCCAGCCCATCGATCAGAGGCGAGATCGCCGCCGCAATCGCCGGCTCGGCGATGGCACCGAGGATCAATGAGGTGACGGTGATCCCGAGTTGGGCGCCGGAGAGCTCGAAAGAGAGATTGCGGAGAGAGCCCAGGATGCGACGAGCCGACCGGTCCCCCTCCCGTGCCCGACGCTCGACGCCACTCCGCTCGACGGCCACGACGGCGAACTCACCTGCGACGAAGAACGCGTTGGCCAGGATGAGGATGACTACTGCAGCCAATCCCAAGAAGGTGCTAATTCGAGATCTCCGTCGTCACCGCCAAGCGATGAGGATACCCGCCGCTCATCACCTCCCAATCGATGAGGTCAGCTCACGCCCTCACCTCTTGTCTCATGAACGAGACATAGGACAGGGCGAAAAGGGCCGCGGTCATCGCCAATAGGACCACCATCTGCGGCCAGACGACCCCGAGGCTCTGGGCGAGGTTCAGCTCGGAGACGATCGCCCGGTCGACCTGCTCCAGGGTGAGGAGACCGGTCGAGCGCACCTCGGGATCGAGCAGGACCGTCGATCCCTCCTGGAAGAGGACGATCGGCGAGATCTGTGAGATCAAGTGCTCGGTCTGCGCGTTCCCCACCAGAGCCGCCTGGGTGCCGTCGTCGGGGCTGACCACGTCGGCGAGCGCCCCGAAGATGAAACTGCCGAACAGGGAGAGCACCAGCCAAACACCGACCGGTATCAGCGCCGACGTGGCTGCCCGGTCGGTCCTCACCGAGATCAATGTGGCCAGACCCTGCCAGAAGGCCACGTAGAGGATCGTGAACACGAGCCAGACGAACAGTCTGGAAACTTCCGTCAACGAAGGAGTCACACCCAGGCGGAAGATCCCGATCCCGGCCACGAG